>Ga0153952_1000020_pt1 | contig 35371 bp, 34 predicted proteins | sample TSNJ036MetaG_FD_104746 | JGI IMG/M metagenome (GOLD analysis project Ga0153952, IMG submission 104746) | Attine ant fungus gardens microbial communities from New Jersey, USA - TSNJ036 MetaG | ecosystem: Host-associated > Fungi > Mycelium > Unclassified | place: USA: New Jersey, Wharton State... | reverse complement strand
TGTACATCTTACGTACCCCTTTTTCCCGCTTTTTCGATCATCCCTCCTCCTTATAATACCACTTTTCCGCACGTTTTTCCAGTCGTTATGCCATTCTTGAAGCTTTCAGCAGACCCTATTTAGAAAAGCCATATACCGGCAGGATTTTCGCAGAGAACAGCTCCTCCCGCATCCGCCCGTGACCTTAATTTTGCGCTTGATGTACGGGTCAAGAGAATCCATCTCGTCAAGGTCAATGGCACCTTTTTTTCTGAAAAGCGGCTCCAAAAGCTGTTTTATACCGGCACTTTTGCTATCCAGCCAGAGCAGGCGCAGCCGCCTTTCGCAGAGATAATGCTCCTTGCCCTTGCGGATGACACAGGTGAGCGGCTTGGCGATGATGCCATGCTCCAGCAGGATCCGGGATATCTTCGGTATGTAGCCCTGCACGATTGCCTTCTGCAAGGCGATGCTGGATGTGGCGACCACCACCGGCATCTCGTCGATGAAGGTCATGCCCGGATATTTCAACCATGAATCAAGGAAGCGCCCGCGCTTGACAAGCGCCGCGGCGATCAAGTAGGCGTGTGTTTTGCCGATCCCAACGCCGGCCTCCGACAGCGATACCAGACGGCGGCAAAGAGCCTCCAGAATGTGAGCGGCAAGTCCGGCCTGATCCGCCCGGTAGCTGTAGCCATGCTCCGGCAGAAGCTCACCGAAGATATGCGACAGAACCTCCGCGAGCCGCTCGCGCGAAACGCTTTCGCCCAGCCTTACATCCACGCGGAAATCGGGAGCGGGCGCCGCGACGGGAGCGCGGATAGTGAGCGCGCGCTCAATAACGGCCATATATTCCGATTCGCGAAGCGGTTCCTTTTTGCTGAAGATATGTGCCGATTCCCCGGTTTTCAGATTGACGGTGCGGTAAGAATAGCTCTTGCCGGTGAACCGCTCCAGCAGAGCGCAGTCATGAGCGATCAGTACGGTAGACCCATCCCATCTCCTCATCCCGGGCGGGATAATTTGCACTTTGGGCGGTGACGACAGTTCCGGCATCAGCCTCCTCCTTTCCAAGCAGCCTAACGGTACGACGGTGCGCCCAAGGCCGATGATGGCTTTGGGCGCAATAATCCTGCCGCTAAACCACGGCAAATGATGATAAAAGATTATTCACAGCATCCTATTTGACCACGCTTCCCGGATGCAAAGGGGATACACCGGACCGCGGCGTCGCCGCGCATAAAAGCTCCCGATGGCGTATTCCAGCCAAAGCGACGCTTTTCCCGTTCTCGTTTTTCGGGCCTTTCGGAAGTACCATTGTGACCCCCACGGCTTTATGCGTGACGTTCCCCGAAAGAAACGTCCGGCGCTCGCGCCAGTCCCCGCCGGGCCCGTCGGTCGTCGCGCACACCGTGGAGGGTGAAGTTACCCGGTGTATCGATGTTCAAATTTCAAGCTACAATGAAGAAGCGAAAACGCCTCCTCATTGCGTAGGCAGCGAGAAGGCGTTTTTTATGTCATTGGCCTAAATATTTTTTTATGCGCGATATCTTTCTGGATATTACCGATTGTACACAGCCATGTATTTTTGCGATTTCTGTCTGCGTGTATCCGTCGAAAACTAACAACGTCAGCAGTTCTATATCATCACCGGACAGCTTAAAAAGCTTGTCCAACAAAACCGGATCCGTTATATCATCAATCCAGCCATATCTGCTGATTAAAGAGCCTTCGTCAAAGCTGTCCGTCAACGACGGAAATCTTCGAAGCAGCGTACTGCGGCTCTTGTCATCGCTGTTGTCGATCACCTCAGACGGTAGAGTCTGAGTGTGGTTTTCATATGTACGGCGCTGACAAAACCACTCCCAATCGGAGTCGCGCATTGCTTGAATCCCTGCGGCATCAAATCCGGCCTCGCTGTACTCAGCGGCCAGTTTTTTCCACTCGGCTTTAAAAAGACGCTTTTCTTTCTCATAATTGAACCCCATAGGGCAATCCTCCAATCTGTTTTTTTGCTGTGGAAAACAGATTGGAGCGGGCGGGGAACGGCAGCGTGGCCTATAATAACCGGGCTTGTCCGTTTTTAGCTGAAATAAAAAAGCGCGTGCCCATCGAAAGACAGACACGCGCACAGAAAGAATGTTGGAAGTATTTGTAAAAGCGAAAGCGAATATATATAATTCTGTCGAATAAAAAATCGCCGCGAACCCTAACAGGATCGCGGCGGTTTTTGATTTCAATTTTTGTTTATGTATTTGAGGCTGTAATCCCTGTCCTAAATATGCGTGCCGCACCAGTTTCCATACCCTCCCGTCCAATTAGAAACCGCAAGTTATTGGCTTCTTGCGGCCTGAAATTGAAACAATCGGGCAGTTACAGAAATTACCATACAGTACAATGGTATATAGAACATTACTCTCCAGACGTAAAACTATGAGACAGTTTCCTGTAATAAATCATTCCGGTACAAATAAACTAACAGCAGTCTCAATACATAGTCATTAGCTTGATCAGTATATTGATAAACCAACTATATAGTATTATTTTCTATTCTATTTACAGGACTGTATTTATCTTTTTTTTTACTTTAAACATGCGGCTCTTTCTGCCGCCTCTAGCGAAGGGTAATCATAACTTTTGACTGTATGTTCCAATATTATAAGGTTCAAATTTTCTCCATTTTCATCCAATTTCTGCGCATAGCAATAATATTCATTTAAAGTAGTATCAGAATACGTGGCCAATTCGCCATGAAAATAGGTTTCATAAGAGGTAGATTTATAAGTGTCTTGATTACTATAAATTGGTCGGCTACGTCCACTAAGGCCAGGATATAGCAATGCGGTTTCTTGTGCCCATCTAAGATGAATTTTGATGATTCTATCTATAAGAGCTTTCTTATCTGCATTTATTGATGGTAATTGAAATAAATGATCATACTCATCTGGAACTGTACTTTCCATCATGTATGCATACTTTTCCGCAAGCAAATTTCGTCCTAACTGCTTCGCTGTTTGTAAATCATCTAAATAGCTTTTGAGCATTGCATCATTCCATGCAGCAAACTGGCTTCCACGTTGTTTGTAAAAAGTATTGGGATTATTCTGGCAATCTGCTGGACCGCCTATGTTTTGAACCTTTACAAACATATCCCATTCCAATTCTAATATCTTTTGAATCAGTTTTTTCACGGCGTTGTTCCTCCGGCTTAATCCAACATGAAATGTATTTTTCGCAGTTCCTTATCTTGTATGTGAGAAATGATTGACGGGCAGTGATCCAATAAAAATGTACTATTAAGGTCTGTTAAGCCCTGTATCTGTAATTCCTGCAAAATACATATACAAATATCTTCCACTATTTTTTCTGTCCTCGAATAAGTAGGCTTATTCAATTTACTACAGAGGTAATGGCTTTCGCAGAGCGTCAGCAATAGATCGTAACATTCCTGTAGTCTGGCTAAATCGTGTATTCCCCGATGCATCCATTTATAAAACGGCATATACTTCCTGTTCAGCAGGTAAATCATTGAGCAAGATTTAGCGATAAATTCAGATAATGCCAACGCCGCCGCAACCAATTCTCCTCTCCGGGCACAGCGCAAATAGTTATATTGGCCTGATTGGGCAATTGCAGCGGCCCGCGCAGCTATCTTTTTTATGCGGATATCTTCCGGATAAAATCCAAGAAGGTCTGCACGTATTTTTGAAAATTCCCCAAGAGGGTCTAAAAATACTTCGCCATTGGTTGCAGAGGCTAAATATTGTTCTGGTATCCTGCGCCACTCGGACAAAGTTGTCGGTGCCCTTGGTAATCCGATGAATTTACGATAAAAATCTTTAGCTCGCAAAACACCAACACGCCCGACTCCCTCTGAGGTGCTAATTCTTCTACCATACCCTAGCGCGGTGGGATCCAGATTATCATAGGCCATTTGTAGTTCCACGCCAATTTCGTTATAATCCTCATCTGTGAGCCACATACAAAAGCTCGGCCCCCAATCATGGTCGCGAGAGATGCTGTCGTCATATCCGAAACACTCCGATCCCTCTCCCACTAGCCCTACGGCGATTCGATCACGATAGGAAACGAAATCGGACTCTAGCATCCCAACTCCCATCGACTCGAAGAACATTTTCGCCAAAGTCAACCCGTTCATTGTGCCATGCCTTCACTTCTCATATTTTCCAGGTACTGCTGTATGCGTTGACTTCTATCGTGCATTCCTTGGATGTCGTTAAAGGCTGCGAGCGCTTTCTGCAGGGATTCTATTGCTTCTTTTTGGAACCCTGCCTTTATGTAGGCCGCACCAAGACTTTCGCATGCCATGGCATAATCATGATTACGCCCAAAGAACTTTTCAGTTATACAAATCGCTTTTTGAAATAATGGTAAGGCTGAAGTGTAATCCTCTTCTTTACAGCATATATTTCCCATCAAGTTCAATGCGGCGGCATGATGCGGGTTATCCGAATATCGCTTCTCCGAGAAAATCAATAGGGCCTTGTTTAGTACGATTTTTGAATCCTCAATCTTTTTCATTCGCAGATAAAGTGTTGCTAAATTATTCATGGTAGTGGCTTTCTCTACATCACAATCAGGAATTTTCTCCAGTTCTTTCAACGCCTCCAGTAGATTTTGCTCAGATTCCTTTAGGTTACCGCTACCTTGGTACGCTAGTGCTATATTATTCAGCAAGGCTATATAGGTCACATCAACTTTAAAATCACAATCGTGATAGATAGATTTCGATTTAAGAAACAACTGTAACGCTGTAGAATGATCTCCCATCATACGATAGACGCCAGCCAGATTATTGAGTGTGACTGCGTAATTGAGGTTTTCTTTTCCAAGGTACTGCGCGATAGTATCAAGGACTTCTGAGAATGATTTGATAGACAAATCGAAACGGCTTGCACCTCGGTAAAAGCTGCCTAATTCGTTCATTGCCATAACCCACTGCACGGTATCGCCATTTGCAGAATAGGTTTGTGCCATATCAAGTATATATGCTTCTATTGCCCGTTGATCGCCGTTCAAGTAAAGCTCATCCAACTGATTGTAAAATGAAGCCCTTTCCACTATCGCGCCTCCCTTACCGATAGAATTGTAGAATATCAAGGTATTATTATTTTATCCTACCACCAATCGCTTTTTATAAGCGTTACCTAATGCATCGGCGCATATGATTGCGGCTGTTACGGTCTCAATATTAACTTCAAACGGCATATTATGAATCATCTGATCCGAGCCTGACGCAACCTGTGCTATGCGCTCAATTATTGAAAGATCATCCGCATTCAAACCTAAATCCGATAGTGTAACCGGCAGGCCGACTTTTTGACAAAAGCACAATATTTCTTCAACTTTATTGGGATGCGCATTTTCGAGCACTAATTGCACTAATACGCCGAATGTGACAATTTCGCCATGATATGCCTGCTTGCACTCATCCAAAGCGGAAAACCCATTATTTATTGCATGCGCGGCACATAAACCGCCGCTTTCAAATCCGATTCCGCTGAGATAAATATTCGCTTCAATCACATTTTCAACCGCTTTTGTGCACACTCCTTTTGAAACCGCCAATTTAGCCGCATAGCCGTCTCGAATCAATATATCATAGCACAATTTCGATAGTGCGATTGCCGCCTGCGTTGCATGGCCGCCTGCACATGTAGTGCCCCCATTTTCCGCGGAAACAGACGCTTCAACGTAAGTTGCCAACGCGTCGCCCATACCGGCTGTAAATAACCTTACAGGAGCGCTCGCAATTATATTGCTGTCTACAAGAACAATGTCCGGATTGTTTCTTAAAAATAAGAATTCATCGAACTTTCCATTAGGTTTATATAACAGAGATAAAGCGCTGCACGGCGCATCAGTTGAAGCTACTGTCGGAACAACCATCACGGGTACATTTTCGTGATGCGCGACAGCTTTTGCGGTATCAATGATTTTTCCGCCGCCTATACCGATAATGGCGTTACACTGAGATTTTAGAAAAGTGCCGCGGACATTATCAATTTCTTGCTTTGTGCACTCGCCGCCAAATTGATGTATATAAAAAGCGCCTCCCGATTGCTTAAAACTCTCGGCAATAATCGATTCAAACCGTTTTCTGCCCCGCTCGCTCAGTAAAATCAAACTACTGTCGCCAAGCTTTCCGGCATATTTGGCAATATTGTTGATTTCGCCGCGCCCCTGAATATATTTGCCGGGGTTAATAATAATATTGGGCATACGAATCCTCCTATCAAAAGTAAAGGAAGAGGACGTATTGAGCGAAATTCTCATGACTCAATACGCCCTTTTTATTATTAAGTGTTATCCTTTGTTTTAAAAGCCAGAATCTAAAAGTAAAATTAATCGAAAGATAACTCTGTCCTGCCGATCAGGTCGCTTTGCAATTCCGGGCTCAATTCGGTAAAGAAGGCGCTATATCCAGCGACACGAACCATCAGATTCCTGTATTGTTCCGGATTCTTTTGAGCAGCGACCAGTGTATCCTTGCTGATAACATTGAATTGACTTTGCATACCGCCTTCGTCAAAATAAACATCGATCAGGTTAATCAGGTTATCTCTGCCGACAACACCGGATAGCGCACTGGGCGAGAACTTCCAATTGAGAATAACACCATTGCCGATTCTCACTTGATCAATCTTTGATACTGAACGGGCAATCGCTGTTGGTCCTGAAACGTCATGTGAAGCCACCTGGGTATGGACAGGGCCAAGGCAGTCGGAAACAGGCTCATAATCGCGCCGCCCATCCGGTGTAGCGGAACAGAACATACCAACCGGCACATTGATTGAAACCGAATATACGCCCGGCATGAACTCGCCGCCATGAGCGGTAGGACGATGTTCTACGTGTTTGCAATATGTGTCAACGACGAATTTCGCGATATTATCGGCATAATCATCGTCATTGCCATAATGGTGCACGCGATCGCTGTTCACATAAGCCAAAAGTGTTTCATGGCCCTTCCAATTGGCTTTCAGCGCATCCACCAATTCCTCCGCCGTGCAATATTTTTCGTCAAAAATAAGCTGGCTGATTGTGCACAGGCTATCGGTGGCAGTTCCCAACCCGACGCCTTGCGGACCGGAATGATTATAGACTGCGCCACCGGCGCTGACGTCGACCCCTTTTTCGATACAATCATCTATGAGCAACGAAAGGTAGGGAAGGGGCTTAAGCCTTTGGTGTACAGTATCCATTGTATTGACGCTGGACACCATGCGGTCGCACCAGTATTCCATCTGTTTATCAAAAGCTTCCTTTACTTCTTCAAAGGATTTCATATCTTTGAGATAGCCCGTTTGCAGCCCAAGCTGTTTACCGGCGCCGGCGCATTTCTCATAACGGGCACATTTGCTGCTGCAATCCATGCATTGACCGTTGTTAATTGCCAGTAGCAGGACTTTTGGCATTCCAAAATATGTGGCGTCATGCCATCCGTAAGTTTTGCCGGGAACATTCGGCTCCACACAACCGATACCCACATAGTTTCTGGCATCTTCCAACGGTTTATTGTAGTTAAGAAGCGCCTGTATCATAGCCTCATCGTTAAATACTTTCGGCTCTCCCGTACCAATGCGGATAGTATTAAATACTTTAATCTTAAACTCTTCGGGGGTATTGCTGGCGATCCGAACACCCATCCATGGATTGGTGATTCGCGTGTGCGCATGTGCATCCAGCACCATGTAACTGACGTCATTTACCGCGCATTTTCCATGTTTATCCACGCCTCCAACATCCAGAGCCGTGCCGCCCATTGTAACGCCGCTTGCGATAACCGTATTTTGGTGATCCCTGATTTTGGATAGATGATCCATTTTAATAAAAGCGCATTCAATAAGCTCCTGCATGAATTCTCTGGTCAACGTACCGCTCTCGACATCATTTTTGTAAAACGGATAGAAAAGCTGGTCAAAGCGGCCATAAGTCACGGAATGACCATTCGATTCGATGAGAATAAGATTTGTGGCCAGATGCCACAACTGAATGGCCTCCCAGAAATCACGCGGCGGGTTTTCCGATACCCAAGCGCAATTTTCGGATATACGCTTTAATTCCCGCTTTCTTGTGGCGTCTGTTTCTTTTGCGGCCATTTCTGCGGCAAGTTGGCTGTATCTGTTATAATAGCTGGACACGCCCTCAAGCACGTACAACTGCGCCTGATAAAACTCCCGTTTTTTTGTTCCATCCGGAGAGCCGATCTTGATCTGCTGCCTTTTCTCTTCAATTTGTCTTTTCAGCCCGCCGTATCCCAGCTTTAACAGCTTTTCGTAATTGGCGCATACATGCCCAATACCACAGTATGTATACAAATCGCAAAAGTAAATGCCTTTTCCAATCCAGGAACCGCCCTTGGATTCTTCGTCGGTAAACGCGGTCTTGATTGCGTTTTCGACCGTCTTTCCATCCCAGTCATCCTGTACGGCAAAAGCGGCTTTTCTTACTTCATCAGAAATATAGTACTTATCATTGTTCCGCTGCGACAAGTCAAACGACTCCAATTCCTCTTTTAACCATTTTATGGAGAATTCTGGATACAGGGGAGCTGACCATGCGGGCGCGGCCATTTCACCAACGATCAACTCATAGGGATCAATGTGAATGTCAACGTTTTGTAAAACATCCCGCATAGTCTTTGCCACTTTTATAATCTGACTGTCAGCGCTATATTTTTTGTAAGCCTCGGTAACAATTAACATTCTCTGTGCGTCTGCCGTGCGCTTGGCGGTTTTAGTCTCATCCAGCATCTTGTTGATACGGGGAAATGGGGAAATATCATTATCCAACCCGGATACCCCTACTCCCCACTCTTTGTCAAACGGCTCGATTGCACATGGACGGGTTTCCTTTGACAATACCTGTGTACTCATTGATAAAATCCTCCTTACATAATTTAACAGGCTGGCCCTACTTTATCCATTGGAATCCCACTCGTGGGTATTCACCGCCCCTTGGGGCGCTTTTGTAGTCAAGCGGTTCATACTCCGTGGCTTGCTGCGTGGCCTTGAATTTATATACTTTTGCTAGGTCGGCGCGCGCCCTTATTTAAAAGAAGCGTTAGGATTAGTGATACAACCGCAAAGCCGATTATCATCATGAAAGTGGTATTATATGCGCCGCCCGACCGTTCCTGCAACGAACTGGAAACCAGCGGTCCAATCATCGCCGCAGGTATCAGCATAAAGTTCATGATACTAAAATTTACAGCATAGTTGCGGCGGCCAAAAAATTTGTTGACAATACCGGCAGTAATGGTGGGAGCTCCTCCATAACTGACGCCAACCAGCAGCAAGCCGATGAAAACAAAAACAACATTATTTAATATGGCGCCGATCAACAAGGCTATCCCCGATACAGTAAGAACACAACCGTCAAAAATCATGGTTTTGCCATAACCGATACGGTCAAATATTGCGCCCACCAGTACTCGCCCACCGCCATTACATACGGACACCATTAATCCGAGTACGGCAGGCGCTCCAAAAGTCATTGCAATCGTAGCGGCGCTGTTAATAACCAATAAGCCCGCCGAGCTAATTGAGATTGCCCAAATGAAAAATGTCCAAAAAGATGATGTCTTGATCATTTGCATAGGGGAATAATCATTTGCGGTTACACCCGGATTTTGGATAAATTCGCTTTTGGAACTGATTTTTGTTTCAGGCGCCTTGATAAAGAACGATCCGGCAATGAGAACCACAGCAATCATAATGGCCAAAACGACGAAGGTATCAAATAATCCTTTAGAAGCAATCAGCATATTTACGACGCTCCCCAACAGCAAACCACCAAACCCGAACCCCATCATCAAAAATCCAGAGGCAAAGCCTGTACGGTCAGGAAACCATTTTGTAATTGTACTGATGATCGCGTTATATCCCATGCCGACCCCACAGCCGCAAAACAATCCATAAAATATATAGAGCCTCGTCAGGCTCTGTTGCGGCTGCGCCGCGTCCAGACGTGAAACGGTAAAAAAGCCAACAAACAACAGTACGGCGGCAATCATCACGATGACCCTGCTCTTTACAACGGCGACCAGCTTTCCGCTGATAAACCCACCCAAGCAGAAAAAGATCATGGATATGGTAAATGTCATGGATAACTGGGACGCTGTCCACGTTGGGAAAATATCATTGAGTGGAGCGCGGAAAATAGACCATGCGTAGATTAGCCCCAAAAACAGCAGCAGCACGGTTCCCGCTGCCAAATAGATATATCTTTCATTGCCGGATATGCGATTTCCGGTCTGCGATTCTCCGGAAACCGGCGTGCTACTGGTTGCATCATTCATCGTACATTTCTCCTCACATTGCAACATACCGTTTAAAATACCGGCTATTTCGCAAAGCCGCTCCATACGGGTATGCCGGTATATTGCAGCGCCTCTTCCTCGCCCGAATACGCTCGCAACGCACCCGCGGCCAACGCCTCCATTTCAAATTCGCCGGCCATGGTTTCAACCTGTGCAATCCAATCAATGTATGATTTTAGCTCGCCGACAAGATATTTGCTATTGGCAATTCCGCCCGTTAAAATGATCGCGTCAACCTTACCCTTAAGCACACAAGCGCAAGAGCCGACATTTTTGGCAATTTGATAAATCATTGCGTCGTAAATCAGTTTCGCGTATGAGTCTCCTTCCCGAATACGCGCTTCAATTTCTCTTGCGTCCGCCGTACCGAGGTGGTCGATCAGCCCTCCATCCTTGCTCAAGCGACTATACAATTCTTTGTAAGTATATTTGCCGCTAAAACATAGCTTCAGGAGCGGAACCGTGGGGAGCGCTCCGGCACGGGTCGGCGTCATTGGACCGTCGCCGTTTATAATATCGTTGGAGTCAATCATTTTGCCTTGTCTGTGTGCGGTGACGGAAATACCGCCGCCGATATGGCAAACAATTAAATTGCATTGATCATAAGATTTTTGCTTCATTTTACAATAGCGAAGCGCAACCTCTTTTTGATTTAGTGTATGGATCCGGCTTTCGCGATAAACGTCCGATAATCCTGTTACCCGTGCGATTTCCTCAAATTCATCCACATCCGGCGGATTTACAACATAAGCACACCCGCCATATTCTTTGACAAGCAAATCGCAAATCTGCGACGCCAACTGCGCCGGATGCTGCCCGGACATCCCTCGGCTGGCATGATCCAACAGTCCCTCTTCTACTTTGTATACTCCTCCCGTGATAGGCACCAGCCCGCCGCCCCGGCCAACAAAAATGTCAACATCCTTCAGCGAAATGCCTTCGCCTTCCAACGCCTTTATGACAGTATCCTTACGATATGAGAGCTGATTTTGCACCTCTCCCATTTCTTTGAGCACGTCAGCATCATGTGAGATATTCTGGCTGTATATTTCCGTGCTGTTTTCATAAGCCGCGATCTTAGTCGATGTTGATCCGGGATTTATCGCTACAATTTTGCATACTTTATTCATTGTGTTCTCTCTCCTTACTCGAAAGCGCCTGCCGCATAAGCTGAAAGGGCGATTGAATAATACTTGTCTTTTGCCTCGGCTGAACGGGAGGTAAGAACAATAGGCACTTTTGCCCCTACAACCAGACCGGCGGTTTGGGCTCCTGCAAAACCGGTTAAGCATTTCACCAAAATATTGCCTGATACAATATCGGGAACAAGTAATAAATCCGCATCACCGGCAACCGGGCTCTTATATCCCTTAATGTCAGCGGCCTCCTTGCTGGTGGCAAGGTCAAAAGAGATAGGCGCCTCTACGATGCATTTCCCAAAAGCGGAATCCTCGGTCTGCATGGTTTTTAACGATTCTCCATGCAACGTGTCCGGCATTTTGGAATTTACTTTTTCAACAGCGGACAGGACTGCGACCTTTGGCTCCGGATTGCCCAGGCTCCGCAGCAATTCGACGGCATTGAGCAAAATGTCCTTTTTCCCTTGCAGATCAGGGTACGTATTGATTCCCATATCACTGACCGCAAAGAGCTTATGATAGCTGGGCGTCTCATAAAAACCAACAAGGGATATCATGCGGCCTTTTCCGATACCGTTGGTTTTGTTTATAATCGCTTTCATCAAAGGGGCGGTTTCAAGCTTCCCCTTCATGATTACATCCGCATCTCCGCTATGTACCATGTTGATCGCTTTTTGCAAGCACTCATCAACATCGGCAGCCGGAAGGATATCATAGTCGTTCGGGGACTGCGACATATTGGAAAGGATTTCTTTGATTTTATCCTTATCGCCAATTAATACCGGGTAGATCAAACCGTCTTTTGTTGCCTCCACAATTGACTCCAGCGTATGTTCATCATGGGCGGCAACAACGGCAACCCTGCTCTTTTTCGGCATAGCCTGCACACCACGAACCAGATCTTGAAAGCTTTTGATCTGCATAAAACATCTTCCTTTCATAAGTTTAAAAAAGCTGCCAGACTCTGAAAATCACAGTACAGGCAGCCTTTCCGCCCTGTAAAGATTACAGGAGATAATTGCCGCCACCAGCCATGCAGAACCGTCTTCTCCGCGTAAATGTAGCGGGGCCGGTAACACCTTCGCCGGTAGGCGTCGCTATTGTAGGTGAGTTTGTACCGCTGCCGCCAATGCCGAACGCCGCCATTGTGCCTCCGTTTTGGACATAAATCGTCGTATTGATCACGCGCCCAAAAGCGGTAACGCGGTCAATGTCTTTCGACCAGATAGAGGCTGAATGCCGATTTCCGTGTTCCGCGGCAACCGCGCGCTCCATCGCTTCCTGGAAGTCTTTGCATCGCACCACGGGAATGATCGGCATCATTTGCTCGGTCTGCACAAAGGGTTCGTCATTTTTCGCTTCAAAAATGGCGATGCGTGGATCGGTATCGATCTTGATACCTGCCTGCTCCAGAATTACATTTGCGCATTTGCCCACCATTTTTTTGTTAGCGACATATTCACCATTAGGCGTTTTTCCCAAGCACATTTCCGTAACCTTATCCGCTTGTTCACGGGTTAAGCGATGCGCGCCCACTTTTTCCAATGCCGCCATAAATTTGTCAAAGATGGCGTCTACGACAAAGATTTCCTTTTCAGCAATACATAGCAGATTGTTATCAAATGAAGATGACCCGTAAATACCTTCCGCCGCTTTCTCGATATCGGCGGTTTCGTCCACGATGGACGGCGGATTGCCGGCGCCGGCCGCAACCACTTTCTTTCCGGACTTCATCAGGGTTTTAACCATTCCGGGGCCGCCAGTGCCAACCAAAAGCTGAATGTCGGGCGAAGCCATGATTTCATCCAGCGTTTCCATATTGGGAACCTCGACCATACAGATCAGATTGTCGGGGCCGCCCTCTTCCACAATGGCCTCGTTGATTAGCCTGACAGCGGCTGCGGTACAGCCTTTCGCCGCGGGATGCGCATTGAACACAATACCGTTACCGGACGCGACGCAAGCAATACCGTTACCCGCTACTGTGGCAATGGGGTTTGTTACCGGGGTAACGCCGCCTATGACGCCATAAGGCGCATAGTATTCCACAGTAAGGCCCTTATCGCTCGCATACATATTCTTAGGCAGAGCCTCTGTCCCCTGAGATAACATAACGGCGCCGGTTGTCTTCGCAACCTTGTCTTCGATTCTGCCATAGCCGGATTCGTCAAGCTCATATTTTGTAAGCATATCCATGTTGGCCATAAACTTTGTCCGGATACCGCCGATAAAGCGGTCGCGGTCTTCCAGTGTGTGTGCCGATACGAGTTGCTTTTGTGCAGCCTTTGCAGCCTCGATCGCTTCCTTAACTGTTTTAAATACGCCAAAGTTATTACTCATAATTTTATTCCTCCTACTAAAATGTTGGTATTGTAGAACTGGAACCGGCTACAGCAGGGACGCCATATTCTTTCATTATGGTCTTTAAATCCAGAATGTTTTTTTCCCAAACCTCACGTTCCGGCATTTTGTAATCATCGCCCATGGGATAAGCCTGCTCTAAAGAATCGTATTTTTCGGTTCCCATTTTACGATAGGGTAGTAACTGCAACTGTACAATCCGGTTTTCAAGCTCATCCGCAATGAATCTTGCGGTATCGCGTATGTTCTCCTCGCTGTTGTTGATGTCGGGCAGGACAGGGATGCGAATGATCAGCGGCATCCCCTCCTTAACCGTCATGCGTATGTTTTCCAGAATCCTTTCATTTCCTATACCCACATACTTTTTATGTACTTCTGTATCCATCGTTTTGATGTCTGTAATCCAAAGGTCGGTATGCGGGAAAAGTTCTTTCAAAACTTCCGGAGCGCATTGCATTGCTGTCTCAACGCAGGTATGAATGTGTTGTTTATGGCTTGCGATTAATAACTCTTTGGCAAATTTCCACTGCACCGTAACCTCGCCGCCGTTTAAAGTTAATCCGCCGCCGGACTTTAAGTAAAACGCCCGATCCGCGACAACCTCTTTCATTACCTCATCGACAGTCATCCATTCTCCCCACGCCTTAATAGCGTTTGAGAAGCAGGCGTTGGCGCATGACATGCATCCGGTACAGATGTTCCTGTCTATGCTGACCACTTTATTTCCTTCAACAACGAAAGGGGGCTCATCGCGGAGGGGACACGCCTTCAAGCACAGTCCACATTGTTCCACGCCGATACATTTAGACGGATACAAGCCCAACTCTTGTTTCGGATTGATGCTTTCCGGATTGCTGCACCACATACAGCGCATTGGGCAGCCTTTTAAAAAGACCTCGGTGCGTATGCCAGGACCGTCATGTATCGTATAGCGCTGAATATTGTAAACAATGCCCTTATACTGTTCCATAGTTCCCCTCCGCTTTCTTTGCCGCCGGTTTCCTTAGAAGGACAGCTCAGTTCGCCCAATGATATCGTTTTGCAGTTCCTGACTAAGCTCCACAAAGTAAGCGCTGTATCCCGCAACGCGAACAAGGAGGTCGGTATATTCCTCCGGCTTTTCCTGCGCGGAGAGCAACGTTTCCTTGCTTGCAACCGTGAACTGACTGTGCATCCCCTTTTTCTGTACATAGGTCTGTAGAAGATTGATCAGATTGTCCCTGCCCACATCGCCGTCGAGGGCAGACGGAGAGAACTTCCAGTTGAGCAAAGTACCGTTTCCGGCAAGGCTATGATCAATCTTTGTAACCGAATTGCAGATCGCGCTTGGACCCTTTATGTCGTGCGGGCAACAAAGAGTGTGAACCGCTCCCATACAATCTGAAATGGGCTCATACGCCTTGCGGCCTTCGAGCGACGCGTACTGCATCTGGCCAAGCGCAACGTTCACCGCAACGGAATACGCACCGGCTTGATAGTGTCCGCCATGTGCCGTGGGCTTTCCATTGATGTGCTTGCAATAAGTCTCAAGGCCAAATTTCGCCAGATCGTCGGCGTAATCATCGTCGTTACCGTAGTGGTGAACCTGATCGCTGTTCACATACGCATAGAGCTGCTCATGCCCGACCCAATTGGCTTTTACCGCATCCAAGAGCTCCTTACCGGTAATCTTTTTATCTTCAAAGATCAACTGCTTAATGGTGGCAAGGCCATCGCCAACACTGCCGATACCAACTGCCTGCGGTCCAGCGAAGTTGTAGGTCGCGCCACCGGCGGTCACGTCTTTCCCCTTTTCCATGCATCCTTCCATCAGATTGGACAAGAAAGGTAAAGGCTTTACTTCCTGGTGTACGACATCCACCTTGTTCAGCATGGAAATCATGTTGTTGCACCAGTACTCCATCTGCTTATCATATGCCGCCAATACCTCGTCAAAGGTCTGGAATGTTTCGATACTGCCGGTATCGATTCCCAGGGACTTTCCTGCGCCCGCGCATTTCGCATAGCGGGGGCACTCAGCGGAGCACTCCGCGCAACGGCCGTTGTTGACCGCAAGCTCCAATACTTTATTCATGTTGAAGTACGCGGCGTCATGCCAACCGTATTCCTTTCCGGCCGCATCCGGTTCCACACAGCCAACCACCTGATAATCACGGGCATCCTCAAGGGTTCTGCCATTTGCTACCATAGTGGGGATGGTCACATCATCATTGAAAATTTTGGGTTCGCCAAGTCCCAGCCGAATGAGGTTGGCTGTCTTGACAAGAAGCTCATAAGGCGTGTTGGCGTGCAGGCGCACGGCGGTCCAAGGCGTGGGAATACGGGTATGGGCAACCGCATCAAGCACCATAAAGGATAAATCATTTGTACCGTCTTTACCGCTGGGCAGGATTCCTCCAACCGTCAGAGCAGGGCCGCCAATTCCGCCGTTTGCAAAGATGTTAATGCTGATATGATCGCGCAGCTTGTTCATATCCCAAATTTTGATATGGAAATTCTCGATCAGCTCCTGCATCTGTTCGCGGGTTGCCGTACCATTTTCAATATCATTCTTGTAGAATGGGTACATGTATTGGTCAAACCTGCCGTAAGAAATAGAGTGGCCGCTGGACTCCATCAGGACTATGGTATTGGCAAAATGAACCGCCTGAATGGCCTCATAGAACGTTCTGGGCGTACCGTAGGCGATGCGCTCGCAATTCTCGGCGATTTGGAGCAGCTCTATACGGCGATCTTTATTTTCCTCTGCGTCCGCCTTTTGGCGGGCAAGCCCCGCATAACGGAGAATGTAGTCTGACCCCGCCTCGTTCAGAATTAAAGCAGCCTTATAGAAATTCATCTTTTCGATATCATCGGGATTGGAAGTATCGAGCGCTTCCATCTTCTCTTTGATTTCCTCATTGATGGCCTGGTATCCTTTTTTCAGCAGGCGATCATAGTTGATGCCGAGGTGCCCGGCGCCGCAGAATATGTAAGCGTTGCATAGAAACAGACCTTTTCCCATGTGCGAACCCTTTATGTCGTCGTCAGCCAAAATCGGGATTAGCCGTTCTTCCACAGCATTGCCGTCCCAAAACTCCTGGATGCTCTTAAGCTGTTTGTAGGTATCTTCCGTGTGCGTAAAGTAATCGTGGGTACGTTTTTCGCTGTATCCAAGCAATCCGTTTTCCATTTCATCAATAACCCAATTTAAGCCGAACTCCGGGAAAACAGGCCCATTCTTTTTGGCGCATCCCAAAGTGCCTACAACCAGTTCTTGATCGTAAATATAAATGGGAACCTCTCTCAAAACGGCGGCCATAGCCTCCGCAACTACAATGATATGCGGATGGCCTTTCATCTCTTTATAAACACGGGTTAAAATCATGGCGCGTTCGGGGACGGCCTCGCCATTTGTTGTTTTTTGCGTATCGTCCAGAATCAGGTTAATGCGTGGAAATGGAGATGGATCCTTTACCTGGCCGGATGCTCCGACCCCCCAAACCTTATCGAATGGTTCGATTGCACTTGCTATTTTTCTGATTCTCTCATTGGTTGCGACTGTTGACATGATTCATTCCTCCTATGATTGTTTTTAGATTATCGTGAACCGATTAATCTTCTCAGACTTTTGCACTTGATTCTTTTCCGGATCGAGCCAATACACCAACCAGCGAGATAACACCGATGACTCCAATTAATACGGCGCCAAATATCAGAGCCATTTGGTTCTTATTCATTCCTGTACTTTGCGACAATGCCAATCCGATTGGATTCACTACAAATGGGCATAGGAACATGGAAAAGTTTTGCACGCCTGTCGCAATTGCGATTGCCATTCCAGCGGAAGCGGCGTCAACAGAATTTGCAGTACCCACAATGATGCAAGGCATTGCGATAGAGAACGCCAAACCGCAAATCAGGCTGCCAAGATAAATTGTGGTCATCGAACTGGAGAACGCCATGATTACGTATGATACAGCGAGCATAATGAAGCCGATTGATATGGTGGCGCGCTTCGCCACACTTGCAATTTTTCCGAAGATCAAACCCATAATAAAGCCGCCAAGCGCAAAAAACGCAAGGGACATACCGGATTCAGCCGCAGTTCCAATATTCATTTCCGCAACCAGGAAAGATACGGAGTTGGAATAAATTTGTCCGCCGATGAAGAATAGGAACATCAAAAGAATCCATCCCCATGCGGCGGGAGTGATTGTTACTTTCGCCTTGGGCGCGTTGTTGTCGGTCGAAACAGTAGGCTTGCGGTGAGGAATTAACGCTAAAACGCCAATTAAAGAAACAATACCAACCGCATGGACATAAAACACGACGTTCCAACCCATGGAGCCAAGCCATCCGCCACAAAATACCATGACTGCGCATCCGAGCATCTGGGCGGACGTCATGTTACCTTGAACCTTATCCCTTTCGGCGCCTTCAAAATTTTCGGCAACTAATGCTGAACACAATACTTGAATCAGTCCAATGCCGATGCCGAGAACACCGCGGCAAACAAGGATCATGATGAAATTGTCCAAAAACGCGGGGATAATACCGCCAACTAAAAAGAAAAGTACTCCTAGTGCGGTTAATGTTTTTTTGGCCATAAAGTCCATCAATTTCCCCGCGATAATTGTCACCGGAATTACAACAAGACAGGGAATTGATATCAGGTTGGTAATCATTGTTTGATCGTATTCGCTAAAGCGGGCGCCTATTGTGGAAAGAGAACTGGAAATGCCAATGGTCCCCATCATGAGAAGTGCCGCCATGTAAATACCAATTTTTACTCTGGATGAATTGTTCATAATGTCTCTCCTTTCTTAATCGCACACCATAAGGTATGACACACCTCGGATCAGGATGGTAAGTTACTCCCCATATCCGTCGTACATGCGCTCCAGCATTTTAGCACTGTCGGTTCTTGTCACCGGCCCATCAAATTCAAGGCTGAGGGGATCACCGTCTACCATGTCAATTAGAGCAAGCGTCTGCTCATGAGTCAGCCCTGCTTGTGCAAGCGATGGAATACCAACCTGTGCCATCAGATGCCTTACCGCGTCTGCCGTTTGTTTCCCTACCTCCTTTGCGTTAGCGTTATTTATTTGCAAAGACATTGCGTTTGAAATAATATGCGTTTTTTCCTGATGGTGTATGGTGACATATTCGATAACCGCCGGCGTTGATAATGCGCAAGCATGTCCGTGTGCCATATGATGCGCATATCCAAGCGCATGTGCGATAGAATGGCCAATATGGACCCCGGCTTCGTTAAAAGCAATGCCCGCCAGATTACTTGCGAACGCCAGTTTTTCTCTTGCTTCTAAGTTATTTGTGTTTTCACATGCCTTGGGTAACCATTCATATATAAGGCGTATCGCTTCACCAGCTAAAATGTCCGTGTGATATGTATTGCCTTTTGCTGTAAGGGATTCAACCGCATGAGAAAAAGCATCAAGTCCTGAAAATGCGGTAATCAGCGGCGGCGTACCAAGTGTCAACTCCGGGTCTACAATCGCATAGGCAGGCGGTGCGGGTAACCCTACCTTGCCTCCAGCTATTGGATCATTTATAACTGCCACAAAGGTACATTCAGCTCCTGTGCCAGAAGTTGTAGGCAGCAGGATGCATGGCAAAGGGTTGTTATCATATGTCTTTTTCCCTGCGCGGTAAACAGGAATCTCTTCTAAAATCTTATCTGTGTTCGCTGCAATAACGGCTACAGCCTTAGCAACATCCAAGGAACTTCCCCCGCCAATGCCGATGATTCCATCGACCATCGCCGATTTGGCAAAAGCGGCGCCTTCTTTCACGTTTTCAGCAGGGCACTCTGCCTGCGCTTTTGCCCAAACTACGGCTTCTAATTGAGAGCTTTGCAGGCTATCTGCTACCTTTTTGTCATATCCAAGCTCTGCTAACATCGGATCAGTAATAACCATTACCTTATGCATACCTAACTCTTTTGCCTTTTCACCACATTGAACGATTGACCCGCTGCCAAAAAGTACTGGAGCCAATTGCGAATATATTCCTGTTTTCAAACTATACCCTCCTGCAATAGAATTAGCATAAGAATTTTCATCAATTATGCTATTATCTGTATTTATATTCTATATTTTGACTTCTACTATCTCAACTGGCAATCGCACAAAATAAATAAAGGTGATTGTTCACATTGAACAATCACCTTTATTAAATTAGAGAGAGCTATTTGCCTTCAATATTTTTAGAGTTCATTATATAATCATAGATTTCATAAGAAACCAGTAAATTACGTCTATATCTCCAGTCGGCAAGATCACCTTTCAAAATATCTTCTATCCGATTCATTCTGTATTGAAGTGAATTGCGGTGAATATATAGCAGTTTGGATACCAGTGTAGTATTACAATTGCTCCTTAAATACAATTTTAGTGTTTCAAAATAATCCGTGTCATTGGCTTGATCGTATTCAATTAAAAGCTGCAACTGCGGATGATATGACGTTGCAAATCTATTATTATTCAATGCATGCTGTATGCAGTATTCCGCCGTGTAATCATGAAAATAATAAATATTTTTTTGATCTTTTCCGTTGAATTTCACATAAGGCAATGCTTCATTTATTAGTTGCAGTATTTTGGATAGATTTTCCAATGAATTAAAAACGGGACTTATAATACAAATGCATTCATTAGTATCCAGAAAATTTTCTAATTTGCTGTTTAATGGCTCTGATAAAGACAGACATCTTTCCATAGAGAATAACACCAATATGTTAGAGTTAGTCATCACGCATTTGGAATTCGGCAATATTATTTCAAGATAATCCATCATAGCAAAATGATAATCTGTACGGATAGTATCTTTTTTGAACGATATATATCCCATTTGATAATAATTATTTCTTTTTATGCCAAGTTTACTTAAACCCTTGTCTATGTCGTAGGATTCTACTACTTTACCTGCTATAATGTCCAATATAAACTGTTCATAAAATTTACCGCGACTTTCCTTTATCTCCGATAATAAATTAAGCCGTTTTTGCAATTTTTTTACTATAAAATGGAATAGCTGAATTGTATGCTTCTCAAATGGAAGCGCAAAATCGCCTGTTTTGTGTATGCCTATAGTTCCTATAGCTCTGTGCCCGCTAAATAACGTGGACACACGTATATAATGACCGCTTATATTCGATATCATCTCAACAGTAGAGGTATATGGTGATTGCATTTCATGAATTTTAGGTTCGCTCTGCCGAACTACTTCATAATGATTATAGCCATATCCTTGTTTCATTGCGTCCCAAAGCGGATCTTCAGGGGAGTCCAATTTGGAACTTATTGCAAGAGTATTGTGATTCATATCAATCATACAAAGGGGCATTTCGATAACATCTGTTGCCAAATCAATAAAATTTTGTAATGACGCCTCACGAGACATCATCTTTTCAAATTGCACATCGTATGATTGATACTTTTCAAAAGTATTCAAAATTAGATTTACTAGTTTCTTATATCCTAAATTTAGTGTAACTAATATGTTTATGTGGCTATATATTTCAAGTGTGAAATCGGTCGGTTCTCCGCAACATATGATGTTTAAGCGAGCGTCTAAATCATTGGGGGTAGGGAGATCATCATAATTACAGATATATAAATAATTGGATTGTAATGTTTCCAGGCTTGAATCATATAATTGATAGTAATAGATATCGGTGTTAGAATCTGACAAGATATTGCGATGCGTTACAATGTCTTTTAATGAAAAATGAATAATATCCATGCTCAGCAACATAATAATCCCCCAATTACTATTATAGATATTCCAAATTCCACTTGTACTGGCAATACTTATATTCTATTCTTAGTATATACCTATAATATTTTATTATCAAGTTGTATTATTTTATAGTTAATGATGCTGCGTCTAGCGTGCGCTTTCCTTTTTCTCAAAGCAAAACGGGTCGTCGCCGACCCGTTTTTTGTTTTGAGCTATTTTCTATTATGTATATTAATATGCTATATATCCAAAGCCGCGTAATAGCCATGATGGATTGCGGTCTGTACTTTACCGGGACACACACAGTCGCCAACGGGTATAAACTCCATAGCCACATCACGTAACGCTTCAACCTCGTCGGTATGGGATTTCATTCCGACCGCGCAGAAAATCGTATCAGCCGGATAGGTGGTTTCTTTCCCGTCGGCGTCTACCGCGACAACGCCTTCCTTTGTGATGGCTTTCACCGTCGTATTCAAATGCAGGTCAATATTATCACGCAACTCAATATTCAAAGCCATTTTCTGGAACATGTTGGCGTCGATAGCGAAGTCGTTTCTCATTTCTAAAAGGGTAACTTCCTTCCCTTCACGACGGAAATGCACGGCAGTTTCAGACCCAACAAGCCCTGCTCCGATAATAACAACCTTCTGGCCGATATTTGGAGCTTCTTTCGCCAACTCATTACAGAAAACAATTCTCTCGTCGTCAATACCGGGGATATTGGGAACAGTAGGGCTTGCTCCTATGGCGCAAATCAAGACGTCGGGATTTATCGTCTCCGCTAAATCTTTTGTAACCTTTGTGTTAAGACGAATTTCCACATTGTCTAATTTCTTCAGTTGGTTTTTTAACCAACCAACATAAGCGTAAAAGTTCTTTTTAAAGTCAACATGCCTCTCGCAAAGAATTTGCCCGCCTAACTTTTCGCTTGCCTCGCAAAGAATAACATTATGTCCGCGTTCCGCCGCCGTAATGGCCGCCCGCATACCGCCAGGGCCGCCTCCCGCAATAAGAACCTTCTTTAATTCCCTTGGTGGAGCGGGAGGTGAAAAATACAACTCTTCCTCTCCGATTACCGGGTTTAAGGCACACGCGGTATCACGGGTTCCTATTATGGTAGACATACAAACATGGCAACGCATACATTTTACTATGTCCTCGTCGCGTCCCTCTTTAGCTTTTTTGGGCAAGAACGGGTCCGCCATCAAGCCGCGTGCCATTTCAATAACATCAACTTTACCGGATGCAATAAAGTCCTCCGCCAAATCAGGGTCGGTGATTGCGGCGACCACAGCTACCGGAATGTTTACATTCTTTTTTATCTCCGTAGCTAAATCAAGAAAAACGCCATGAGGCAAGAACATAGATGGATGGGTTCCGACAAAGGTTTCCTGTACATGCTGATTACCGCCGGTAACTTGTATTAAATCAACGTAGTCCTGTACGATTTTAGCCATTTCAATCGCTTCGTCCAACCCGTGACCTTCATCGTACAATTCTTTGCCGTTTAAACGAAATTCTATCGGAACGCCCGGGCCTACAGCCTCCCGTACAGCCTTTAAGATCATAACAGGAAAGCGCATACGGTTCTCTAAACTGCCGCCGTATTTATCCGTCCGTTTGTTTTCAGGAGACATGAATTGGCTCAACAGCCAGCCATGGGCGCCATGAACCATAACCATTTCAAAGCCGGCTTCCATCACACGTTTGGCGCCTGTCGCATAATCTTCAACGATCGACAGTATTTTTTCTTCGCTCATTTCCTCAACGATGGTACCGTCAGGATATTCTTCTCTCATCGGACCGTATGGCTTATACTTCGGCTTGGGATTTTCCAGATTCGGTATGCCCGCGAATTTACCGGCATGATGAAGCTCTATGCTCGGTACGCAATTATGCCGTTTTATTGAGCGGGCGACATGGGTGAGTGAAGGAAGACTAAGGGGGTCGTTGAGGCGAATCTCTTTTGTGTGGCCGCGGCCATCTTCAGAAACAATCGCGCAGCCAATAGTTACATTAGCCGCTCCACCTTTGGCGCGAAGCTCAAAAAAAGCGATATTCTCTTGCGTTAAAAAGCACTCGGGCGATAATTCCTGCAAAGAAATGGGCGAGGAAAATATTCTGTTTTTAAATGTCACCGAGCCTAGTTTTATGGGCGTGAACAAATGAGGGTACTTCAAATTCATGCATAAAGCCTCCTTAACCAAGTTTAATAAATTCAGTTAATTAGACTATAAGCGATATAAGGCATTTTGTAAAATTCCAATATTTCAACCCCTATTCCAAAAAATAATATACATTCAAAATTATTTATTTGGTATTAAGCTGATAAAATGTTTAATCAAAGGATTATTGTCTGTTTTACGCCAAGCCGCAACAAATTGAAAGGTATATTGTTCTCCTTTGATTGGTACAAAGCAAACCGCTTTGTTAGCTCTGATTTCAAGCATCCGAGGCATAATCGCAACGCCTTGTCCCGCTTCAATCATCAACAACGCGGAATCTACATGCTGATAGAAACCGCTGACATTTTGAGAAAACCTTTCCGTTATCTCGTTGATAAATACGGCAAAAGCGTTAAATTGCTCATAATTAGGCAATATTATACGCTCCGAGTTCAAATCATTCAAGTCAATACTCTGCTTTTTTGTAAGAGGATGGTTAGGGCGGACAACTACACATAAAACGTCTTTATATATTGGGTGAAATTTACACCATGATTCCATGTTTTTATCAAAATCGACAGTTAAAATAATATCTACGGCTTCGTTTTTTAAATGTTGTGAGAGCACTTCGTATTCATAAGACACCAATTTTAAGTTTACCTGCGGAAACTTACTTTCAAAATGTTGTATTGCTGATACAAGTACAACTCTTGCGTGAGCGTCTAAATAACCGATTTTCAATTCTTGCTCAATTCCTGCAATAGCTAAATTAATTCTATTAACGCCTTCATCATATCTGTTAACAACAGCGATAACTTCCTCAAGTACCAATTTACCAATGGCAGTTAATTCAACTGATTGATTATTTCTGACTAATAGAGGCGCTCCAACTTCCTGTTCAAGAGCTGATATATGCTTGCTGAGCGCAGATTGAGTAATATATAGCTGCTTGGCGGTCTTACTAAAATTCAAGTTTTTCGAAAGAATAATAAACTCTCTTAATAAACTGATTCGCATTTTAAGACTCCTCCTAAAGCAGGCCGTTATATTGTTACACAGTTTTATCAAAGCTTTTTTTGATTATAGTATACATTAGGAGCGTTTATATGGCAAGCGCACATAATTCAGCAAAGTCGGCAACTCGTTTTGGTTCCAAAACGTGCGGCATATTTGGCGAAACTCCGAACACTATCAGAGAAACCTTTGCCGCTTCAACCAATTCTATAGGCATGGGAAAATACTTGTATTCATGCAAATTAATTAACCGTCTCGATTTTCTTTACCATAAACAAATATAAAAAAATATATGGTATAATGGTTTAAACATTTAAACTTATCTAAGGAGCTGCACAATGAAGATTTATTATTTTACCGGTACTGGAAACTCATATTGGGTTGCAAAGAAAATTGGAGAGTATTTTTCCGCTGAAGTATGTTCGATTGTGGATTTTAGGCACGAAAATTCGGTTGTCGCAGACGATGATGTTATTGGAATTGTATGTCCAACCTACATGAGCGATATTCCGTGGATTATAAAGGAATTCCTACTTAAGCTATCTTCTGCGGCCAAACCATATACTTTCGCTATCTTAACATCCAATCATGGGGAAAGCGGAAAGGGGTTTGCCAATATCGACCATGCGTTACTGTCAAATGGACTGACCCTTTCACTAGCGTTTGATTTGCAAATGCCGGGCAACTGTATTGAAAGCACCGCCGAGCAGGACAGGGAACGACTGGCGGGCGCTCCTGCAAAGGTTGCCGGCTTCTGTAAATCAATTGAAAACAGGGAAAAGAACTTCATATCGGACAATACTAAAGCGGGAGGGAAATTCGTTGAAAAATCATGGTTTTATTCCCCGTATAATATTATGAAGCGTTTTAAGATTAAGAAAAACTGTACCGGCTGCGGTATCTGTGCCAAAATCTGTCCAACAGGCAATATTGATGTTCCCAGCGGTAAAGCTGTACACGGTAGGAATTGCGCCGCTTGCTATGCCTGTGTCCACTGGTGTCCGGAACATTCGACAATCGTTAATGTTCCAACTTTCAGAAGCCTGCGTCAATATCATCATCCGGAAGTGGCGCTGCACAGCATGTTGATGGAGACAGAAGCATGAAAAATGTGAAAACAGCGCTGATAACGGGCGCATTGGCGGGCTTGGGAATCAAGCTGCTTCCCGCAAAAACTGCGGCACGAATTATCAAAAAATGGCAGGACAGTTTAAAGCAATGATAATTTTGAGGAGCGAAAATTAATGAGTATACATGAATCACATGATATTACAGTCAAATTGAGCCAAATATCCGATGAGTTTCTGGAATGCAGCAAGGCTATCACGGCTATCGGCGACGAAACGCGGCAGCGAATTATCGTTGTCCTTATTCAAAGTGGCTGCAACGGTATGCGTGTGGGCCCAATTACTGAAAAAACGCACCTTTCAAGACCTGCTGTGTCACACCATCTACAAATATTGAAAGATGCTAACGTAATCAGCATGCGGCGCGAAGGCACAATGAATTATTACTTTTTGGACGCTGAAAATACACAATGGAAAACATTGCTTAACTTGATGCAGCATGTCAACGAGCTGGTCGATGAAGTTGCGGAAAACAGAAAACAACACGGCGGCAGTCATCAGGAGAAATAAACTAATTTTTAGGAGGTATACCACATGGATTTATTGCAAGCAATGAAAAACCGGCATTCCGTCAGGAGCTACACAGACAAAAAAATTGAAGGCGAGACAAAAGAGCAACTGCGTCAGATAATTGATGAATGTAACCGAAAAAGTGGGCTGAACATACAGCTTTGCTTGAATGAGCCCGAAGCCTTTGGCAGTATGATGGCACGATACGGCAAGTTCAAGAATGTAAAGAATTATATCGCGCTTGTAGGCAAGAAAGACAATGATTTCGAGGAAAAATGCGGCTATTATGGTGAAAAAATCGTGTTGAAGGCCCAACAGCTTGGCCTGAATACCTGCTGGGTCGCAATGACCTACAGCAAAGGTAAAAGCGCGGCGGTTGCGGGGAAAGGCGAAAAACTCCTTATGGTTATATCCCTTGGATATGGTGAGACAACCGGGATTCCACATAAATCAAAACAAATAGTGGATTTATGTCGGGTGGATGGCAATATGCCCGATTGGTTTAGGCAGGGTATGGAGGCGGCCCAACTTGCGCCCACGGCGATGAACCAACAGAAGTTTATAATCGAGTTATGCGGGAAGAAAGTGACGGCAAAAGCGTTATCAGGCTTTTATGCCAAGGTTGACCTCGGAATTGTTAAATATCATTTTGAGGCAGGCGCCGGAGAAGGCGATTGGAAGTGGGCGTAATTGTACTATATTTATAAACTCAAAGGAATCATAAAAAACGGATACCAACAAGTATCCGTTTTGTTGTTTAACAGATGTTTCCTCAAATCGGCTCTCCAATAGAATTACTTGTATATCATTGTTTTGAATTTCGCACCACTCCTACTACAATATCCACACATTGGTCAATGCCAACCACGCAGCTAAATCCTTGATGATGTTGCATTGGATGAGATATAGCTGAAGGGAAAGCGGAAGGTTGCCGGGAGTAACGGTCCCCGCGTTGATTGCAAGATTGAACAAAAAACTGTTTGTGGAGCAGGCGTATACTCCGCTTTCCAATACATAAGATTCGGCTAATCCGCTCTTTTTTGCAATCTTTGTGACCAAAATGATATTTTAATTTAATGAACGCTTATTTTGTGCCTTTTCATAAAGAATATAGCCATGATTGCAATAACAACTTCCGTGATAGGCATTGTCCACCAAATGCCTGTTATTCCTAAAAATGCGGGCAATACGTTAATCAGTAACCCGCTTATTGCAATCCCTCTTAAAAGCGATATTGCGAGTGAAATTCTCGTTTGCATGATGGACTGGAAATAATACATTGATAATACGTTGATCCCCATGAGCAGGAAGGATGAAAAGTAAATCCTGATAACGGATGGGGCAATTTCAAGGACTTCGGGCGTTGCGTCCATAAACAATTTTACCAGAATATTAGGAGCGAGGAAACCCAAGAGCGCAAAAATGATTCCAATTATTACGACTGTGGCAACAGACATGCGGAAAGTCTTATGTATCCGATCATTCTGACCAGCCCCATAATTTGTGGATATAATGGGCTGTGCCGCCTGCCCGACGCCGCAGAATAAAGCTTGAAACAGGGAAGCGCATGTACAAATCACGCCGAATACAGCGAGTGTCGCCGACCCTGCGTATTTCATGATTTTGTAGTTAAACAGGCTAATTAATATCGCGTTGGCAAGTTCCAGCAGACCGGACGAACTGCCCGTTAAAAATATCTTTATCACATTTCCTGAGAAGTTACGGGGCTTGACGAATTTCAGTTTGCAGCTTTTTGACAAGAAATGGCTGCACAATATGACTAATTGAATAGCATTTCCGAGTACCGTCGCCAGCGCCGCGCCAGCCATACCCATGTTCATTGGAAACACCAAAAACCAGTCCCCGAACATGTTAAATACCGCGCCGACAATAACGGCGGTCATGGCAAGGTTCGGCGCGTCATCGTTGCGGATAAAAGCAGATATAAACGGGGACAGAAGAAAGACAGGGAAAAACGCGACAATCCAATTTGCATACTCCAGCACCAATGGCATGATTTCTTCATTCGCGCCGAACAGGAAAAACAGGTTCCTTTTAAAAAATGTAAAAAGCACCCACAGGATGGCCGTAAGTCCCAGCATTGCGATCAGTGCCACCGAAAAGAAATTATTCCCCTCATGCTCATTGTCTGATCCCTTTTCTTTGCTCATAAGCACGGCTCCCCCGATACCACTCAGCAATCCGAAGAATACCGTAAGGCTCCAAACGGGGGTAATAACAGCCATTGCCGCCGTACCGTCAGGGCCTTGCGATTGTCCGACGGCAATAGTATCGACGATGCTGTAAATGGAGGTGACTACGGCGCTTCCCATAGAAGCTAACAGATATTTATAATAAATTTTTCTGATATTATCGGTTAATAAATTCATATGTTATCACCGTCTATTACAATCTTGTTCATATGCTCCTCAAATCAAAAATACCGGATAAAATGACCGGGTGCATCCCGACATCTTATCCAGCACATAATCTAAATATTATATACCCTCCGATGAGCAAAAGATATTGTAGCATACGTTTTTTTAATAGTCAACTTTTTAATTTACTGTGGATATGAGATTATTCCGCCGACCAATCATACGGGCATTATGAAGATTGCAATACCTAAAAAGTGCATTAACGCCGCAGCAACCACAAACAAATGGAAAACCGAATGCATATACTTCTTTTTCTTACCTATTACATAAAGGATTGCGCCACTCGTATAAAAAACTCCCCCAACCAATAAAAACACAAAAAATGTACTGCCAATCACATCTAAAAGCTTGTTAAATCTAAATATAACAAGCCAGCCCATTCCAAGATAGCATATCATAGAGAATGTTTTGAATCGCTTCAAATCTATAGCGTTAAGTACAATCCCCAATATGGCAAATCCCCAAACGACAGAAAACATTACCCAAGCTTCAAAGGGATATTCTTCTCTATATTTGTTTAAAAGGATGGGTGTATATGTTCCGGAAATTAGGATAAAAATTGTGCAATGGTCTATCACCTGAAATACTTTTTTTGGAAGTTCCGCCGTTAAGCCATGATAGAGACTTGACGCCGTGAATAACAGAATCAAGGCAAATCCATAGATGGCGCCGCTTACTATTCCCCAGACATTTTGATTGTAAGCAGCTACAATTACACAGGTTAATAAAGCGACAACACCCAGGCCTCCACCGGCAATATGTGAAACCATATTGAATATTTCCTCGCCTTTTGTATAGCTGGGAAGTATTCGATACATTAGTTTTGTTCTAATCAAAATAACACTCCAGTATCGGCTTATTTCAAGTAGTTGTAGTAATAGGATTTTATTAATTTTATCAAATCAAGCTTCAGACATATATGATTCGCTCCACTTGGCAATCTCAAAGAAAACGGGAAGTAGCGCCTTTCCGCTTTCTGTTAATGAATACTCGACATGGGGAGGAATCTCATTAAGCTGCTGCCGATCGACGACACCTATATTTTCAAGATCACGCAAAGTCGAGGTTAGCATGGTATTGGTAACTAACGGGATTGCCTTTTTAAGCTCACCAAAACGGCGGGATGGATATTTGCATAGCTCAAAAAGAACATGAGTCCGCCATTTTCCATTAAATAACTCCAAGGTTTTTCGGATGGGACAGCTTTCACTTGGCGTAGTTATGCTTTTCAATTCCTGTAAAAGCTGTTCGTATGACATTTCTTTTTTCATGGCATTGCTCCTCCCGGTATGGTACACTGTACTATGTATGATATTTCTGCGTACTTGTATTTGATTTTATTATTAAGTATAATTTTAATACTAATAAAAGTCAAGGGGGATGCCATATGATTCTATATTTCAGCGGAACCGGAAACAGCCGGTATGCGGCTGAGTTGATTTCTAAAATTACAAGCAACGAGCTTGTGTCTATGAACAGGCTTATCAAAACAAAAAGCAAGGAGACCCATAAATCGGAAAAACCGTTTGTATTCGTCTGCCCTGTTTATGCGGGAAGGATTCCGAGGGTTGTGGAAAAGTACATACGGGAAACAAAATTTGAGGGAACGAAGAAAACATATTTTGTCGTGACCTGTGCCGAAACGCCATGGATAACCGCGTCCTATATCGAAAAGATGTGTACTGAAAAAGGTTTTACCCTCTTAGGCTTCAATTCGGTAATAATGCCGCAGGGTTATGTTGCGATGGGCGGAACAAAGCCTCCGGCTGAAAGCAAAATAATTTTGGATGAAGCTACTCCTAAGATAAAGAAAATAGCAGAGCTTATAGCTGGTGGGCAGCTTCTTCAAAAAGAAGTACCCGGCAAATCCACTATGTCGAAGCTGCTAAATCCCATCATGTATGCATTTATGGTGAAGTCGAAGGATTTTTACGCCACGAATAGCTGTACCGGCTGCGGGAAATGCGCGGAACGCTGCCCCCTCAACAACGTCAAGCTGGTGAGCGGAAAACCGCAATGGGGTGCGGGGTGTACACATTGCATGGCCTGTATCGCCGGATGCCCGAATAAAGCGGTTGAGTACGGAAAGAAAACAAAAGGCATTCCAAGATATTACAACACGCAGGAACCACAAATATAATTCCGATAATAGTTTGAGAGACAATAAAAGCACGACGGCTCATGGTGAAGCGTCGTGCTTTCTTCGTATATAGTCGAGAAAATTTTGCGTGTGTTCTGTAACTTACACCCTCGGAATAGTGCATCATCATAATAAGTTGACTGTTTAGGAATTCAAGCACTTATTATTATAACTCAATTGAAAATGCGGAACAAGTCGAAAACGTCTGTACTGTCAGTGTATCCCTTTAGTATTACAAGCTCCCCCGAAAGAATAGTAGGTGCTGATTTTCTCATTCCGGCTCTTAATCGCCCAACTGTTTCCCAAGATATGTGGCAAAGGCTTGAACAAGTTCAATCTGTGTATCCGACGCAGAGGGAGCCGGAGTTCTGTCCGCTGAGAGAATGAGAATGGATCCCACAGTATCCCCGGAAGCTATAACGGGCGCACAGACAATCGCATATTGTTCGACTCCTTCCACGGGAAAGCAAAAAGTGCCGCTGTCCGTGTCGTGGGCGTATATTCCGCGCCGCTCAATTATTTCATCCAGATCAGCGGTGATTCTGCGGTTTACGATTTCCTCTTTACCGATCCCCTTTGCCACGATAACCTTATCTTTATCGCAGGCAATGACCGGAGCCTTATGTGTGCGATAAAGAACCTCCAGCATATCCTTGACAATCGCGCCCATACTCTCAATCGCGGAATACCTCTGAAATATCACCTGATCGTTGTCTGTAAAGATTTGAATTTCAGTGCCCTCGTTAAAACGCATTGTCCTTCTAATTTCTTTCGGGATAACAACGCGCCCGAGATCATCAATGCGTCTTACAATTCCTGTTGCTTTCATATTGATAAAACCTCTTTTTATAGTTTCTTATCGTTATTGATTATTTGCGCCCAAAACGCCCTTGCTTACGGATGTGGTAATTCACCTTATTATTATGCGGTTTTACACTACCTTTTTATCGTGTTCACAGTTTGCAAGCAAGGCAGGCGCGCGCGCACTCGGCCTGCTCTGCTTGATGGGGCGAACGGAGCCGTGATCCGTCTGCCCGCAATCCGATCACGGATAGCCTCCTCGGTGTAATCGGCGCCGATCGTTGCCTCCCGGCATTTGGTGAAATACTTATCTCCCGGTGCCCGGAGCTTCATGTAGGAGGCCCCGCGCTTTACTTCGTAACCCAGCGCCTCCATCGCGGCGAGAAAGGCTTCGAAATCGGCGGGCTTTTTTTCGAGGATATCATCAATGGCCTGCCGTAATTTTTCCTGCTGCGAGAGCGGCTTGTCGTCCCCAAGCCATGTGCCGTAGTGCCCGCGGCTGGGCTTCGGATTCTCTACGATGGACAGCCCGTGCTCCAGACAAATGTGATCGCTGACACGCCGCAGGGCGAAGCTGGAGCCGATAAAATTTCTGAATTTTCTCTTACAATCCAAAGCGGTAGAATTGAAAATGATGTGATTATGAATGTGCTCCTTGTCAATATGGGTGCAAACCACATATGCGTGTTTTCCTTTTGTAAAGCGTTCGGCAAGCTCGTAGCCGACGCGGTTTGCTTCTTCGGGAGTGATCTCGCCGGGCCGGAATGACTGCCGGGTGTGGTACGCGATGATATCCCTGCCGCCCTGACTCCGGCCCGTCAAAGTAAAATACTGACGCTTGGACAAATTAAACTCCGCGTCTGCGGTTCGGGAATCACATTCATAAGATGTGATCAATTCACCGTTTCGAGTCTTGTCCGGGTTCTCCACATAATCGATCACATCCTCAATCGTTCTGCCGCTTCCGGCGTGGATAGGCATGAGCCGGGTGGTCGCTATTTTTATCACCTCCATACGAAAAACGGCGGGAGCGTATCCAAACGCCTCCTGCCGTTTTTGTTTTTATTCTTCCTTGCCCCTGACAATTTTTAATTGAGAACGCCGCTGGAGCGCCTCCACATCCACCGGGGAAGTGACCGTCAGTGTGTCCGGGTGGATGATTGTGATCTGGCGGCGCTTCTGCCTCGCGTACCTAACTGTATACGCCGTGCCTCCGTGCTCGTCGCCGTCGTACACGGCAAGCAGATGCTCCGCGAGGTCGACCATCCGGCGATTCCTCTCAAACATACATGAGCGCGTGAAATGCTTGCTGATAACGATCTCGTCATCGCACTCGGCCAATATGTTGTAATAACGCTCGCGCTGTTCATCATTCCATCTGTCCGCCTGCGTCTCGCACGGACGCACGGCGACCAGCCGGACATTCGGATGCTGCTTCTTCATATCCAACACAGCGGCAGCCGCCCATTGATCCACGCCAAGGGCCATGCCGCTGTAAAATTTGAACACGCCTCCAACCATAAAAGCCTTGATCTGTTCCAACAGTAATTCTTTTATCCGCAAGCACTCGCCGGCGCCCTCGTAATAGCTGAAGCTGAAACGCTCCGGGCGATGCCCTGTGAATGCGCAGGACAATTCCTTCAATATAAACTCCCTCCGCAACGTACAATTTATAGATGTGCTTAATAAGATTATACATCTTCAATTAGTCTAAGTCAATACACCTACCAGTTGTTTGATAGAATAGTACACATGGAACGAGGTGTATGTTATGAAATCATGTATGGATATCCTTCGCGGTCTGCGCGAGGACAGGGATTTGAAACAGTCCGATATCGCAGACCTGATCGGCACGACGCAGCAACAGTATTCCAAGTATGAAACGGGCGAAAGCGAGCTTCCGCTCCGGGCGCTGGCGGTGCTGGCCGACCACTACGGCGTGTCCGCCGATTACCTTATGGGCCGGACGGATTGCAGGGAAGGCGTGGCCGGGCTGAACAAAAAGGTGAGCGATGAGTACACGGGGGGTGCTCTTGTGTCTGATGTTTTGTCGTTGAGCGCGGTGGGCCGCGACGCGGTGATTGATTATATCTCCCTGCAAAAACTGCGTCTGTGTTATTTGAAGAAAAAAGAGATGGAGCGGAAGGACGGCCCGCGTCCCTGACGCGGGCCGTTTCTTACGTGCCTGTTACTCAGGCTCAAAAGCGAGAGAAACCGTGTCGCCGTCCTTCACGCTGGACAGCTTTTCCAGTACGCTCTTGACGACCATCATCCTTTCGGGCGGCTCGTTCTCAGCTTCGCGGAGCAGATCGAGCGTCGCGGAAATCGTCCCGGCATGGAACACGCAGAGCACTTGCATCTCTTTCACAGTAAACAGCATAGCCTCACCTCCTTCCTCCGGCCTCTGGCGCGGCTTTGTATCAAACGGAACGCCTCAAAAATCATGGCTCGCGCTTTTACACGCGAGCCGTTTTCTTTAACGCCCAGTTTAACCCAAGATAAAATCCTTTAGCACGCCGTTGAAGCCGTCCGCCATCCGAACCAGCCACTGCGCGAATCTCAGCAGACCGAACGGGCTGATGAGGAAAGCCGCAGCCAACAGCGCGAGGCCCGCCCATGTGTCCGCCGTGATGATGACGGCCAGCGCGAGGACGAAGCCGAGCACCGATATGAATCCGAGCACGGCCCCCGACACGGACAGCGCGAAAGAAAAGAACGCGACCGCCAGCGACAGGACTCCCGAAACCGGAGCGGCAAGTATTCTGAATATGAGTCTCATGAACCGTCACCCCCTGAAAAATATGGTGTTTTCTCTTGCTTACGGTTGTAGTTTAACTCTGTTCAGAGGTGTTTACAAGACGCTGCTATGCCGGTTTTTGAGCCTTTTGGGGGCGTGGATTTGTTGCTATTTCAATTCCGAAAGCGCGGACAGGATTCCTCCGGCGGCATCCCACAACCCGTCAAACCGAACGCGCAAATCCTCGATATCGGCGGCGTAGACGCTGCCCGTCTCATTGGCACGTTTGGCGTATTGATTGAGGTTATTGGAACAGCGCCGCAGCAGAGTCACCAGCTCCCGCACATCGGACAGATCAAGATTGATGATGTAGCCGTCAATAGCAACCTTTCTCATGTAGGCCCCCAGGCTCACAACTCCGATGGACGCCATGCGCTCACGGATCAGCGCGTCCTCCTCCTCCGTGGCCGTGAAATGATAACGGACGGTGCGCTTGCGCTGTGGTTTGTCCGAGCCGCGCCCGACAGACCGCCTCACAACTCCGGCCCTCCTTTATCTCGTTTGGGCTTTTGCGCGGATTTATTCTTATCCTCTTTCTCAGCCGTATAGTTACAGTCATCACGATAACTTGGATCCTCCAGATACTCCCGATATTTCTGTTCGCAGATTTCAGCGTAAAACTCAGTGAAGTATTCACCGCCGCGACGCTCAGGAGATTCATCAATGAAATCGCACCATTGACGGCACGCCTCGTCCAGCATCCTGCATTTTGTGACAAAATCATCAAAAGACAGTATAATGTCCTGCGGTTTTTTATCTTTCGCGGCACCCGGAGCCTGACGCGCCGCCTTAATCTGCTCCAAAACGGA
>Ga0153952_1000018_pt1 | contig 35675 bp, 48 predicted proteins | sample TSNJ036MetaG_FD_104746 | JGI IMG/M metagenome (GOLD analysis project Ga0153952, IMG submission 104746) | Attine ant fungus gardens microbial communities from New Jersey, USA - TSNJ036 MetaG | ecosystem: Host-associated > Fungi > Mycelium > Unclassified | place: USA: New Jersey, Wharton State... | reverse complement strand
TTATCGTGTACAATAGACTTTAGAATTCAGGAGACATAGCTCAGCTGGGAGAGCATTTGCTTGACGTGTAAAGGGTCGCAGGTTCGAGTCCTGTTGTCTCCATGATCTAGAAATCTTAGTAATGCCGCCAATCCTCAATAGAAACGTGGGTTGGCGGTATTTTATTTGATACAAAATCATTGTCCTGCAATAGCTTTTTATCACATTTTTACCACACGATATCACACGAAATACAACACGACTGTGCTTAGGTGCCCTGCCCTTAAATCAAAAACACCCCGGATTTCTCCGGGGTGGGTTGAAATTTTAATTGAACTATGCTATTCTTATTTTGCAGGGGGAGCGGTGGCAAGCCCGCCCCCTCCTTGCGCTTCTTTAGCTTTCTAAGCTTTCTTGTATCCTCTTTAGCATCTTAGTGATCTTCTTTTCAAATGCTTCTTCGTTGCCTTCCTCTCGATATTCCTTTAGTTCTTCAAGGTCTTCTTTGTATCCTCTTAAAAAGTCTTTCCATTGATTATCCGTCATTCCCATTTCTTCCATGTTTACCGCCTTTCTGCCGCTTGCCCGGCTGACTCGTTAAGGCATTGTGCGTCCTTAACTACCTCTACTATACACTATTTTTTATATCCTGTCAACTGTTTTTTATAAAATAATCAAATAATCGGCTTGCCCGTTGCCTTGTCTATAAAGCTTATTTTCAACTCTGCGTCAAGTGCCTCTGCTATCCGCTCCAATTCGGATACCTTAAAGGTATTCCGCTTATGTTTGTTGTTCATATTTTGTGGCGTCTGCCCTGTCCTACGCGCCAGCTCTGACTCCGTTATATTTCCACGCTTTACCCTGCAAAGATTAATATATTCCCTCACATCCATGATCTTCCACCTCCTTAATGATACTATACACTCTATTTTATAAGGTGTCAACGATCTTCTTTAAAAAATATAAAAAACTTTATAAAAAAGTGTTGACAGGATATAAAAAATAGTGTATAGTATACATAGGGTACAAACAAACAACCAAAACGGAGGGACGAAGATATGACATACAAAAAAATGATAGAGAGTGTTGTAGAAAGAGATTGTGTTAACTGGGTGGAACAATTCATAACCAGAGAGGGAGTTTTTGCATTAGGAAACAAAACAACATTAGAAATCAAAGATGGTACTTGCTTCTTTAACTGTGAGGTACACGTATACAGGAGCAACAGTTGTGTCTTCCCTGCATACTACGTAGGAGGGACAATATCAGAATTCGGAATGGTTTATAAAAGTGTAATCCGAAATGACAGTCAAGAAATAGTTTGGGCTTCGACCAAAGAACTCAGAGCGTTAGAAGGGATAGAGAATTTTCAAATAAACTAATTACACACACCACCCCCGGCATAGTCCGGGGGAGAAAGAAGGGAAATATGTATATGGCAAGCTACACGCATGAAAATTTTATAACTTGTGAAACGGTTGAGGTGCAAGAAGCTTTTGACACATACACCGATGCAGAGACATTTTTAGAGCAGGCAGAATTTTCGCTTTATGATCATTCGTTAGAATGGGAAAACTCAAATTACAGAATAGACTATGTTTCAAAATAAACAAAGCGTCCCGCCCCGGAGGTTACGGGGGCAGAAAGGAGGAAAAGTATGAAAGTCAAACAATTGATCGAAATGTCAAAAGGAACATTTACAGTAGTAGTAAAAGAACCTGAAAAGTGTTTTAGTTATAGCTGCACTAGTAATAATATTTCAAACTATGAAGATTTCAGTAATAGGGAAATTTATAAATTTGATTTTGATAGTCGGAACGTTTACTGTTGGTAATGATGGCTAACCTGTCCTAGCTGGGTATACGGGGGTTACAACTATAAAAATGTATGCTATAATAAAAAATAAAATACAAGGAGGATGGAAATGAAAGTAACGAACGTAAACGGAATAGAACTGGATTATGAAGTAGCAGTCCAGTTGATGGATGAAGAAATCAGAGAAAAGATACATGCTGAAATCGCCCCGTGTACGGAGCAGGTTTTTTTCTCCGCCTATGAAAAGGCGCACGAAGAAAAATTCGGCGAAGCCTGGGAGCTTAGTAAGCCTAATCCGGTATTATGACGAACAAAGCTTCTTGACAATGACAAAAAGAGCACGGCCATAAACGGCTATGCTCTTTTTTCGCCTCCTGGAGTTTACAAAAAATTAATAAATTGCCACGATTTGTTACTTGACACTCTCCGATCAAGGGGTTTTGCCTCGTTTAGTGGAACATATTGTAAAATGTATTTGGCCCGCAGCTACCATCTACTGACAGACCGCGATCCTTTTGGTACTGCCGGATTGCCGCGTCACAGCCAGGGCCACAGCTGCCGTCAAAGCCTTTGGGATCATAGCCCTTGCTATACAGCATGGCTTGACAAACACGCACCAAGTCCCCTTTACTGCCTTTTTTGACCGCCCGGCAAGCGGCCTTTGTCTTCGGCCCGAAAGAACCGTCTACGACCAGCCCAGCCCCATAGGTGCGGTTGTGATACGTTTGGATGGCCGCGCATAGTGCTGTCTTAAGATCCGCTATGGACACTCTCAAATATCCATCTACCCAAGTACGGATTTGTGAGGTTGTCTGATTCGGATGTTTGTCTCTGTACTCCTGGGATCCAGCAATGCCGGCCTTGACCTGATCCCTGGACATGGTACCGCTATCCAGCCCTCCCGTCCAATGTGCAAGGCCGACTGCGTCCGGCTCCCGGTCAAGCAGTTCGCGGTATAGCCCGGTTATATAGTCCGCGTTTCCGCTGTCCGCTGCCAGCGTATAATCCGGGCGGCCATACCCTGCAATCCGGCTATAGCCTACTGTATAGGACTTTTTACACACCCCGCCGCCATTTGCAATGACTTCGGATCCGCCGGATGTATTACCCTCGATTGTGTATGCCTTTGAGGCGTCCACTTTATAGACAATCCCTGTGTGGTAGATTCTTACATCATTTTCAAAAAATACGACATCCCCCGTTTGAGGAGAAGTATACCAGCGTTCCATTTTCTTAAAGTATGCCGCACTATCCGGCGTGTATGCGCTAAAATCACCCAGCATAGCGCGCGCCGTCTCGGCACCGTATGCCTGGACAAAACACCAATCCACAAACATATCACACCACGCCTGCCCCTGATAGTCTTTCCCGGCGAACGTCTTGTAATCGCGGGCATACTTCGTGTAGTTATTGCTTCCGGCGTTGGCTGTGGGGTTGTCCAACTGTGAGTTACTTTTCTTTTCCAGGTATCCCACTTCTGCGGCAGCTACGCTAAGTACTCTATCCATTACTTTTCCCCCTCGTTAAGTTCTGGCAGTCCGGCAACGGACGTTAGCAGGGATAAGCCCCCTGCCAAAATCGACGCGGACAATACCATAATCCAATTTACGTCCGACAATACCATTGATGTCCCAATTGTTGCCACCGCTGTCTGCGCCATCGTCTTAATTGATCTAATTCCTGCTGCCTTGATCCATTGTTTGTTCATAATCTCTTTTCCTCCTTAATTTAGGTGTTCTGCACCTTGACGGTACATAAACTCTTGCATACCGTGTTTTACGTCCTCTGCATACTCTCTTGCTTTTTGCTGCTTTCCATTGTATGTTCCACTCTCCACTGCTTCCGCTGTAGCCTCGCCTAATGAGAGGGAAGCCATCAAACCCTGCAACATCAGCATGTTATATTCCTTGTGTGAGCGCTCCCGCTCGTCCTCTTTAGCTTCTCGCGCCAGTTCACGTTTGCTTAGTTTGCGATTAACTGTCTGTACGATTATGCCCGATATGAGTGCTGACACAAGCCCGGCTACAGTGGCAGACAGCAAGGCAATGACAGCGGGGTCTAAATGTATGTCCATCTTTTTTTCCTCTCTCCCTTAGAAAAATGTGAATCCGACAATCCGCGTGATGTTCATCGACGCGGTTAGTTCTTGCCATGTTCCGCGGTTTATCGATCGGTATGCCTTTGTATTTGTCAGATAGCGCCCAGCCGTGTCAAACTGCACAATCCACTCCACAAACGTGCTGTCTATGCCGTAACCCCATGTCGCTGCGTATGATCCGTCCTGTTTGTTTGCATAGCAAGTCATGGTATGCGACTTGCTGTTGACGGAGAAGGTCACCAGTGCATAGTCCAAGGTATTAATGGCGATTTTATCGTTGACTATGCCGAAGGTATTAAGAGCGCGCGACGTATCAAGCAGCACCGTGGCTATGCTTTGGAGTTTTGTAACCGCTGCCTGCAAATCAGACGTTGTTCCACCTAAAATAATGTTTGCCATATAGTGCCTCCTATAGTTCTCGTATTGTCAGTATGTTGTCTGCCGCCGTTGCTATATCCTCCCATTCAAAACCCCCATAAATACCTATGTAAGTTACGCTTGATACATCAAGGATTATCGGCGACAGAATGGTGTTAATTGGCATAACAATTGAATGTATATCCGTTTCACCAGCAAAAATTATTGTAATTTCTTTAGCTGTTTCCGGCGTGATGTCAGTGAAAAGAAAAGTTCCGGATATTTCGATATGCTCGATACCCGATATTCCTATAGTTGAACTACCAGAGGCCGATTTTACTGTAATTTTATTTCCCCTTTTTGTTACAGTTTCCAAAGAGAGGCGGCGGCCAGCGTCAAAGCCAATATATCCCCTGTGTATTTTCACAGTTATAGCGGACTTAACAATGTCATTTTTAATATTGTCTACCTGATTTTGCAAGTTAGCGGCCTGGTTATCGTCCAGCTGGTTTTTTAAGTTTTGAAACCATTTGTTAAACTCAGCCTCGCTGTCTACCTGGTAACCGTTAAACCACGCCCACCACGCATCATATAGGGACTGCGTCGGGATGCCGGTCACTCCATCGCGCATAACACCACAATATGTCTCTTCCGTGCGCTGGTCGGTGATGTCCGTATCTAAGATGACTGTCGTTCCTGCCCGCACCCGGACAGTGGCCACATATATTTCATCATAGTCAAGATTACGCGCTGGCGCGGCAATGGTAGGCGGTTGTGGAGAGTAGGCTCCCTTTTTTACAACAAGCTCACCAATGTTTCTGTTTTTATCCAGTCTGATGCATACCGCATCAATGCGGGTAAGAGTGCCATCTGCTGTGTCAATGGTGCACACCTGCGGGTCGCGCTCAAAAGCGGCTACTCCCCAGTAGGTGTCCGCCTTAAGCCACGCAAGGCCGGGACTGACGGTGATTGTCATATCGCCGTTGGCTTTGACGGTGAACTGGTCAGCCGCGGCAAATACGCCGCGTGTTCGGGTACCGCACCACGCGCCGAGAGCGTCGGCCTCATATTCCTCGTTATCGAGTGGGAAACAAATCATAGTGCCCCTCCTATCTTAAATTCACTCAAGAGAACGGCAATTTTGTTGCCTTCTCGCTCGTATATCATAGTCACAGACGCGATACGGGCAGAGGCATATATGCCGTACTCCGGCAGCTTGACCGGGATACGGTCGCCAAGATTATAGGACTTACCATACTCTATGTTGTTCTGTGTAATGTCGCACTTGATGGAAAAGGTCTGGAGGTGTTCTGCCAGTTTTTCCAGTCCGCGTGCGTCCATCATGGTGTTGTACTGTGCCTCGGTGTACGTTTTGGTTACATAGCCATATATGGGGTTGCCCTTATCGTCGTATTGACCGGTGGGCGTCGCCTCTATATACTCCCGCTGCAGGTCACGGGCATCAACATACAACTCGCGGCGATTTTCACCGGACACGCTGCCCAGCGATACGATCCGCACCGTACGGGCTGTGCCCTCACCGGCGCCTGCCACCACTGCCACATTTTTATAGTCAGTGGTGCCTGTTGTAACAGATACATTCTCGATATTCCCCACGTCAGTACCGATATAGCCCACATAGTCAGCGGCTAGGTCGCTGGAACGATCCACCCCTTTATACACGGAAAAGGTTTCTTCCCCGGTCTCCGGGTCAAAGAGCACCTTGAAACCGAGGCCGGAAACCTCCGCCAGCTTTTTCTCTGCGTCAAGCACCGACCCCCATGTGATCTCCACGTCTGCCTTTTCCGTATATCCCCGTGCCTTACCCACAGCGATGGGCATGTTACGCCGATTCTTACTATAAATAGAGTACATGGCTGCTTCGATGTTAGTAGTGGTTTCCGTAGCCATGACTACACGGTCACTCAGCAGTTCCGACGTAATATCGGCACGTACAGTGATCAGCTCCTCGGATTCTGTCTGCACGATGTCCACATGGCTGATCCGCGCTGCCGTGTCTGTGTCCGTGTTATACACCCGGTTGCCATCAATCAGCATGGCGAGGTTGTCGGGGGTGGCCTGCGCAACAATCTTCACCTCCCCGTTTGACTGATAGTGTTCCAACCACTGAACAGATTCATCATGTTGCAATGGGGCGATCCGCACACGGGCAGTGTCGTAGATTATAAAATTAGACACCTGATTTCACCCCCTTCGGTGCCGTAAGGCGTACCCCAAGCCCCTCCCGGTTGACAGCCGCGTCAATCCGCAGGAGATTGGAGCCGGGGATCAGTGTCATGGACAGATCACTGTCCATAGACAAATACTTGAAACCGTTGGTGACCTCCCCCGATGCGCTGACGTGCACCACGCCTTTTTGACCATACACTGTTGAAACGGCAACACGTTCCCCTGCGATCATGGACTTGCGGATGAGGATGCGCTTGCCAGTGTCCACGTGGTACAGTTCCGGGTTTTCGATGGCGCTCCGCGCGGTGAATACCACCTGAAACTCCACCGGCATGTTGCCCTGGTTTTCAATGGTTTTAAAAAAGCTGTCGCTGTACCGGGAGATCCACCAGCTGCCCCCTGTATAAAATGGGAACTTGAACATGGCAGTCAAGCCAGCTACCTGTGTGGCGTAGGACGCCGTTGTGCGCCAGAAGGGGTATGCCGCATACAGTCGCGCCTGAAAGTATTGCACACCGTTTCCCGCCGTAATTTCCGGCGTTTTCTCCGGTACTACGTCCAGGTACCAAGATTCGCCATTCTGTTCAACAGTGAGAGTGGCTGGTATCTGGGGTGCAAAAATATCAAGGACGCGCTCTCTTACCAGTGCGATGGGTTCAAAAATGGCCCCATCGAGTGTGAATGACCGGGGCCGGACGCTTTGCGCCGTAATGCTAGATCCTATTTGCATAGTGCTCCGGGACTCGGCAATGTCAATTTCCACGCTGCTCATGCCATCCACGTCCGTGATCCACAGAGGGGAATCATACTTAAAAACCAACTGGCCTATTGTGTTTTGATACGTGAAAACTGTATTTTCATTCATGTACGCCCTCCTTACGGCAGTTGCCATTGTGACCGGTGCAGCAGGTCTTGCCCTTCGCGGGTCATCTCCGAAGCTGACAGCGGCTTTGGCGTAGTAATGTTCTGTATAAGGTTAGTGGAATAACTCACGCTGCCCGCTGCGCCCGTACCGGCTGCCAGCGGTACCAGCGTAGATCCTCCCAGTAGTGTCGTATCGGTAACAGCGCGCATTTGTTCTGCAAGCGAGCTTGCCACGCTGGGGGAAATGGTCAGCCTTTCGGCAATGCCGTCCGCTATGCTTTCCGCTTCACGGTACAACATCCCAGACATTCCATCCATGCCCTTGTATATGCCCATCATGACATATTCAAAGAGCTTGATCATGACGCGCGAAGGGGATTTTACGACAAGCGCAGCAGCCATTGTGCTGGCGATCTTGTTGGCAATTTCGCGCGCCTTACCATACAGTGACTCCTCCTTGTTGGTCATGGCCCTGTATATGCCGTCCATCATGTTGTTAGTCACGCTTATTGCGCCGGTCACCATAACCCGCAGGCTGTCCACCACACCATTGGAGAGAGTGGCACTAGAAGACTTTATTGCGCCGGTGCGGGACACAACGGTGTTGTTGATGTCGGTCATCATTTGGGTGACGATATTGACCGCCTGCGTTTTGGCGGTGTTTAGTGCCGTGGTAATGCTGTTCCCCATGTTGGTGATGGCCGTCTTGATCATGGCGGTGCGGGACAATATAACGCTGTTGATCTGAGTCATCATTTGCGTTACCGTGCTTTGTGATTGAGCAGACATGACCTTGAGCACGTTTTGCACCGATGTACTCATACCGGTAACGGCAGAGGTGAACTTACCGGCCCCGCGTTGTACGGCGCTGGTAAGGCTCGTCACAAGGCTGTTGCCTATGGTCTGCCCGACAGAAGAAAAGTCTATCGTTTTAACCGCTGTTGTAACGTTTTGGGCGATGTCGGTGCCCGCCTGTGTGGCTGCGTCGACAGCAGATGGGTTTCCCTCGATGCCCTCAGCAATTTTGTCAATGGATGCATACCCCGCCTCATAGTAAGCCTCCGCGCGGAGTTGGGCGTCGGCGGCAGCACTGGCGGTCTCAAGACTTGTATCAAATGTCTTGTCTATTTCTGCCAGTTTTTTCTCCACAGCCGCGTTGGTTTCGCCAAGAGTGAGGTCAACACCGCCGTTCATTTCGGTCAGTTCGTCCACAAACTTTTGCGCCTGTGCCGCACCCTCAGGCCCCAGTTTGGACAGTTGTTCAATTACACCCTTGTTGATGCCTAAGTCCATGAGGGTGTTAATATTTTTTGACCAGTTTGCGGTACCTTCTTCATTCTTTTGTATGTTTTTTAAGTATTTGTTGAGGCTGATGGCACTTTCCTGTTCCATGACCGAGAAGCCGTTTGTTGTACTGGCGGTATAATCTGCGAGTACCTCTTTGGCGTGCTCCAACGCCCCGTCCTGCCGGTCTACGTATTCCTCTATGGTGAGACCGCTGGCCGCGATTGCCGCGTTCACGTCATTGAGGGAGTAGCCCCACTTGCCGGCAAACTCAGCGATAGATTCCTGCCCCTTGTCAAGCGTCTTTTGGTTTTCTTCCTGCCACCCGACAAAGGAGAGGTTGTTCTCGTCCATATCGGCCCGAATTTCGTCATAAGATAGATGATGTTGGGCCGCAAAAGCCCGAATTTCATCTTCTTGCGAGTTAAGAATAGCCTGGCGCGCCTGCTCCTGCTGGGCAAGCAAAAGACTGTATTCCTCCTCATTTTGCGCCATTTCTTGTATGATGCCAGCCTGCGTTTCTTTCAGTTCGACCATTTCTGCGTTGAGATCAGCCACCAGTTTGTCGTACTTGGAGGTGGACAGTTCGCCGCTTTCAACCTGCTGTTCCCACAGTGTGATCTGCCGCTCAGCGCTGATAAACTGTGATTCCACGCCCACCATCTGCTCACTGAGGGCCTTCATGTGATCCACAAGGGCAGTGGCTCTGGCGGCGCTTTCTGTGGCGGTGATGTAAGCCTCGATTTCTTCGTTCGTCAAGGACAATTCACCGGTGGTTTCGTCTATTGTCAAGTTCAGCCCTTGCTGCGCGGAATTGAGGGCGTTAAGCTTTGCCTGCAGCTGGTAGGATTCTTGTGCAGTTCTATCCAGCCCCTTGCTGGACAACGCCTGCAGACCTGACAGCATCTCTCGACTGGTGTTGGCGCTGGCTTCGGCGGCAGTTTGGTTCTTGTTGAAATTTGAGGTGGACTCATCAAGACTATTTGCAAGCTCCTTGTTTGCGTCGCCGTAGTCCTCTACATACTGTTTCCCCTCCTTGTAAGCTTGACTGCTGTTACCCACCCAAGAAACGAGGGCAATAAGACCGACAACCAGAGCCGCAACACCGGCTATAACGAGGCCGATAGGGTTGGCGGCCCAGGCCGCATTCAATACAAGCTGCGCAGCCGTTGCCAAGCCGATCTGCCCGGTCAAAACGCCTTTGACGGCGGCAAGTGCTGCCTCCGCAACGGTCAGGCCTGTGGAGGCAACGATAGCGGCAGACTCGCCAGCGGCCAGCCAAGACAGCGCTATGGCGGCATTTCCTGTGGCAACGGTTAAAGCGGTTTTGGCTTTTGTCATCAGCCCGGTGGCAATCGCAGACAAATTTGCCTTTGTAATGTTCCCGTCTATGACCACTCCCGCTGCTTTGGCCGCTAAGGTTGCCGCTGCAGTAGCCACCTTGTACGCGGCGGTTGCTGTTGTAACCGCGATAATAGCAGGTACCAAAAAATCCGCGTTGCTTGCTACAAACGCAAAGCCATCAGCCATGCCCGCAAGAACACCTTCTACAACAGCGCCAGTGCTGCTGATGATGTTTTCAATGCTTTTAAACTTTGTCTCGGACAATCCGTTGTCAATGGCCGTAATAATGCCGGTAGTACCGCGTACAATAGCTGTTTGCATATTTGTCCATGCTGTACCGATGCCTCCCGTGGAGGTTTTTGCCATTTCCGCAAAACCGCCCACCCCGCCGTTTAACTCGATAATTTTAGCGTTAAAATCCGAAAAAGTAATGTCCCCATCACGGAGGGCGGCGTATAGGTCGTTTTGGGCAGATTGCCCGGCAAAACCAAACGCCTCCGCGGTTTTGGTGAGCGCGTAGCCCATTGTTTCCTGCAAGGTGCGCCATGATACAATGTCCACCTTACCCTTTGACAGCATTTGCGTGTACTGAACAAAGCCACGCGAGGCATCAGCTGCGGTGGCACCACTCGCATAAAAGGCGTTATTAAGTGCCAGTGCCGTGTCGGTGGACTCCTCTAAATTACCGGTAAGTACCGTCAGCCGTTGTGCGGTGGAGACGATCTCATCCAGTTTTGTGGGCAATCCCTGTATGCCGTCTGACAGTTTCTTTGTGGCGGCGGCAGATGCCTCTGCGCTATAACCCATATTTTCAAGGACTTTAGGAAAACGGTTCAGCGTGTCATAACGCGATACAGCACTGTCTATGGAGTTCATTACCGCCTTAAAGCCAGCTTCAAGCAGTTTAAAGGCGGTCATTCCCTTCACAATGCCGTCCATGCTGTTGGTGCCCTTTTGGAAACCGGCAGCATCAAGAGATGTGTCAAATTTCAGTGTGCCATCATATGCCATTCGCCCCGCCCCCTTTCAGTATTTTGCATGAAAAAACCACCACCCCAAGGTGATGGTTTAATGTGATTATGTTTTTGTTAGTTTTTTCCTGCCGTCCAATGGTGCCCGCAGTTTAAGCAAGTGACGCGCACTTTCTTTGCACCGATATTCCCCGCTGTCAGTCCAATCGGCCCGGCAAGAGCACTGCCTACCACCGCCTTCCCGATGCCAAAACCTTTTTTGTCAGCACTGATGGAGGTAGAAGCGCAGCGCGGGCATTTAGGCGTGTTGTCAACTGGTGCGGACGTTTGTTGTTTGTAAACACCTTCAACCTTGGGCAGCTCTTTTACGCCAAGAATTACCGAGACTGTCACCGAGACAAGCATTCGTATACAAAGCGTAATAAACATAAATCCGAGCAAAAGAGCTATTGCGTTTCGCTTCATATCCAAATATGCCTCTGTGTAAAGAATCACTGCCACGAGGATTATAAGTGCCAAAACTGCGGCAATCAACCACTTTGTTTTAGATGCCATAGTGTGCTCCTTCCTGATCTGAAGATATAGTAACCCATATTATACCATCATTTCAGTAACAAAAACAAGTTTGCCCGACACTTTATTTTTGATTCAGCGCGGCCCGCGCTTCAGCAAAGCGACGCGCGACACGGTCTTTGGTCTGCTGGGTCAATTCCTCCACGGTCATGGGCTGCTTTTCCGGCTCCTTAAGGGCGAAGATCTTGCGCATTTTCAGCACGTGCTTTTTTTCGTGCTTTGGCAGTCCCGCCACGTCGGCGGTACGCCAGTATAGCACCCGCTGCATGAGCGTGGTTTCTGGCAGCCCCTCAAACAGCGCCATAAACTCCCACCAGTGCAGAAAGTCCACAGTGGTGAGACTTATACTATAGGTTGCGTAAAACGCCGCGTAGATCAGGTTGGCGTCCTGCTCAAAGTCAAAGGCTTTTCTGGGGGCTTTTTTCGTCCCCTTGTCTTTCCCTTCACTGGGGGCGCCGCCCCGTGTGTAGAACCACACCAGCCCCTCCACTGCTTTGTGGATGTCAGGGGGTATTTCCGGGTACAGCTGATACAGGGCAGCGGCGGTCTTTTCCACATCGCTGGTATCAGGATCATGAAGGATCAGGTCAACCTGTATCATGTTGCGGAAGTCTGCGGAAATGGGGATACCCTCATAATCCTCCGGCAGCCCGTCCAGAAGCAGGATATTCATTTCTGTGCCCGCCGCGTTGCCCGGTTGGGCGTATACTTTTGTATCTTGACGCCGAAGTCCTTGCCCTGCGTCTCCATTGCCGCACCCAGTGCATCGTTGATTTCTGCAACCTTATTGAGGCTTGGGTTGTTGCCCAGCAGCTGCTCTGCCACGCCATCACCAAATACCTCATCAATAAAATTACCAAACAGACGCAGCTCGCTGTTAAGCATAGCTACATAAGCATCCAAAAAACCGGGATCGTTCGTGTCTATGGCGGGCGCGGTGATGTCTGCGCCCTCGGCCTCCATGTGTTCCCCGGCCTGCTTGTACCGCAGGATGTCCGAGGGAGAGGTTATGTCAAAATCCAGTTGGATATTGTTTACAACAAGCATGTTATCCTCCTTAAAAAGCAGCTGGGAGCGGTGGCACCCCCAGCCGTTGTCATTTTTTTGCAATAACCGGCACACCCATCGCTGTATTGCTGCTTTGCAGGTAGGCGATCCGCTCATCAGGCGGAGCATACCCCACACGCGGGTATGTATCTTTACCGGCCCAGTATACCGTCATACCGTCCTCAGAGTCCATGAAGCTGACAAGGACGGCGTATTGTTTCGTTTCGTCTTTTCGTGCCATAGCGGCCCTCCTTTACGGCGTGGGTGGTGTATAGGTGTATTTCGCAGGCTTGACCGTGGATGTCAGCGTAGCGCTAAAGCTGGCGTTGTCACCAGCCCCACCGGACAGGTCGTCCTCCACTACGATGGAAAGCTTACCCTGTTCACCCATTCCGGTTAACATGTTGAAATACACATAAGGCTTGATGACCGCCTGCCCTGTGCCGTATTTTAGTTCGTGCGCCAAGATAGCATCCTGAAAAGCATCGCCGTTGTAGCGGTCGCCGCTCACTGTAAAGCTGCGCGAGGTGCCGGTCTTTGTGGTGACCTGCCCAGTCCTCAAATAGGTCGCGTCCTGCGTTTGCGCGGATAACGCGCCGGACTGCTCCGTGATGCCCTCCTGCGCCACAATATAAGTGCCGGGGGCAGCCGCCTCGCCAGTGAAGTCAATAGCCAGCACCATGTCATCGGCGGTGGAAAAGCCCTCAAATGCCGGATCAGGCGTCCGGCCGCTCATCAGTTCAGAAAGTTTCATATTCAAATTTCTCCTTTTCTGTAATATTCCAGATCGCACTGGATCTGGTATTTGCCGGCGTTGACATCCGGGAGGTAAAGATAGCCGGGGCCGATTGCGCGGATGCTGCGCGCGGTCAACCCCAACGGCAGCCTCGGCAAATTGCGTGCCCTTGTCTGCTTGTGCAGCCAAGCCGCCAGCTCCTCATAAAAGCCTGAGTTGAGCATATTCTGCGCCTCGTCAGGCCCGTAGTCGTTTACACTGCTGATTGTAAACGGATAGCGGCACCGCGCCCCGCCGTTGGTGTAGCGATACACCACCTCGTCAGTGGGAGTGGTGCCGATGGCGTATTCCACGCCAGCCGCGCCGGTGTCCTCCGGCAGGTAATCAATGTTCAGCCGGTTGTCACACATAAGGGGGCAACCACTGAAATACTCAAATAGTGCCTCTAAAACCGTTGTACTCACCTTCCACCTCCTCCTGCCATCCGTGCGGCGCCCTGCAGGATGCGCTGCCGTTCTACGGCTTTGCCGCGTTCAAACCAGAACGCGCCCCGGTTAGCATCATAGGGGCGGGTACGTGCCGTCTTGTAGTATTGTGGTGCCGAATAGGGTGCGATGTACCGCACCTCGCCGCTGCCTATCACCGTACCCAAGATGCCGGATTTTTGTAACATCCCGGTTTGGAACGGTACACGTGCAGAGCAGAACCGCAGCACCTCGTTGTCTACAAACTTTTGCGCCCTTGTAAAATTGCCGGTATACCGGCTGCCAAAATCAGGATTCCACTTCAACACTGCCTTTGCACTGCCGTTTTTAAGCGTGACAGTGAACACAGTGCCGCGTGGCGTAGTAATTGTTAGGTTGTTTGCCATGCTATTTGCCCTCCAGACGCAGGTGCGGCAGTAGGCGGGTCAAGTTGTCGGTATGCACGGCGGTAACGGTGAAACAGTCAGTTGACTGTTTTGTGATTTCCGTAATACCGCTCACAACGTCAGGCCCCTCTCCAAGCACCACCACGTCCCCATTTTGTGCTGTCCAGTGGTTTGTAGGGTCAAGCGTGGCAGTGTACTCACTGCGCCCCAGAAAGCCCTCTGGCATTGCCGAGACGGGCACCCGGACGCTGTAGCCGTCATTTGAGGTCAGCCCCTCGCCGGTGGTCACCCGCCGACAACCCGCCCAGCTCACGCCGTGGATGGTCGTTTTCGGCCACAGCGTTTTCTTTGTGACGGGGTCGTATCGCTTGTTATAGATCGTTATGGTCTGATCAAAGCCTATCATCACAACCACCTGCACATGAGGTTCACCGGCCATTGTAGATACCGGGCGCAAACTGCGGCGCGCTCCTGTGCCTCTGCCTTGAATATGGAAACGCCGCCGCCCGATCCCGCCGACACTGTATAGCCATCATTGCTTATACTGCCGATACCTTTAGGGAGGGCAGCGGCGGTGTCCTTGTAGCCTGCCACAACGTCCACCAGTGCGCACTCGCACAGCTTCACAGCGTCCCGCATGTTCTCCGGGGCGGTCAGTGCTGCCCCACTGGTCTGCGAGAGAATTTCCGCGCGGGCATCGTACACCGATGCATCATACAACGCCTCGGACAGCTTGCCGCCATGATCCTTGTAAAACGTATAATCTGCAAAAGTGTAACCCATAATCACTCCTTTTCTGTGTCCGTTTTCTTTGCGGGCTTGCCAGGTTTATGCTTTTCAGCAACACCCGCTTTAGCCCACCTTTCTCCCACAGCATCCGCGACGTCAGCCGCGTCGCCGGGTTTAAGCTTTTTGCCGTCCCAATAGGTGGCAACAAGCATTTTTACTTTCACAATAAGCCTCCTTTACGATTTAAGCACGGCGAACGGATAACCGGTACCATAGGCCCGATCAATGTCAATAGGGTTGGCAACCTGCCATGCGAGGCGCAAGACAGCGCGCAAGGCCACCATGTCCTGCTGAAGCAGGTTATACACGATGGCACCCGTGTCATCGGAGATTACGCCGGTATCAAAAATCTGATAGGTAATGTCCTGTCGGATGGAATACGCCGCCAGCGTCCAGTCACCCATAACCGCCAGCGCGTCCGCAGGCGTCCACATGCCGGGGCCAACAAACTGGGTGGTGGCACCGTAAATGGTAGCCGGAACGGTGCCTGTCATAGGGGTAAAGATTGGATCGCCGTTGGTATTGCGCAAATCTCGCAGTTTGGTTTTGAGCTGACGCTGGGCGGCGATGCCTGTCACATCGTAGCCGTTCTCCTCCAGAATGGCCATTGTTGAACTGACGTCGGCCGCAATGTCCACACCGGTGCCCGCGGTCACGACGTTGGGCACGGCTGCCGCCGTAGGGATGATTCCATTTGGCCATTCGGCGGGAGCTTTGGGGTTTCCGCCCTCAAATACCTGGTTATCAAAGACGCGGCCAAACGCCTCAACAATCAGCGGACGCACCTCGCCCCAGATGTCATAGCTGGCGTCGTCAATGACCGCCTGCGGAATAGGAACGATGGCGGCGATCTCGCCCACCACCATCTGCTTTTTGTCCCATGCGGCGCTGGTGGCAATCTTCATTCCCGCATCGCCGTTTACAAAGTCGGCGGAGGGGAGCATGGATAGGACGGGCTGCCGCTGTGTGCCGCTCGTCATGTTGGGCAGTCTGCGCATAAGCTGCATGGCAACGGACTGTCTACGCACCCCGCTAATGATTTCCTGTGTTACAAGGTCAGGGATAAGCGCAGCTGCGCCGGTTCTGTCGATCATAGGCATAATATTATTCTCCTCTCAATTTTCCAGTAATAAGCGCATTCATCTGCGCATTGGTGGATGGAGGCATAGTGCCCCCGTTTTCGGTATGTGTCCCGCCAGTGGAAACCTTTGCGGGAGTGGTTGTAGTTGTGTGCTTATCAGGTTCACCGAACAGATACGCGTCGGACTCAGCAAGGGCCCTGAGCGCCGCTGCCGTGTCATTTTTCTGGTTTTTGCTGGCCCTGAGGGCCTCGATGTCCAGCAGCGCCATGATTGCTTTGGGGCTTTTACCCTTTGCCGCCGTGATCCCGTCGGTGAGCAACGCCTGAAAATCCCGGTCAGCAAGCTGTTTCTGGAAATCGATCTCTTTAGTGGATATGTCTTGCCTGAGCGTAGTCACCTCGCCCCGGAGGGCTTCGATGTCTACGCCGTCAAAAGCTTTCAGCTTTTTGGACACATCATCAAGCTGCCCCTTGTACGTGTCTCGGTCTTTGGCGGCGGTTTCCGCCGAGGTCTTATGTGCTTCAATGTCTTTGCCATGCTGGCCCATGATCTTGTCAATAGCCTCTTTATCAAGCCCCAGCTCCTCCAGAAATTTACGTTCCATATCTGCTCCTTTCATCCGCTACGCTTGTTTTCGGGGTCGCACCCCGTGGCGGTTGCGTCATTTTACGCCGCGCCCGGCAAATTTGTATATCAAAAAAGACTGCGGGGCAGTCTTGATCGAACAATATATTATTTTGTAAGCTGTGCCCCGGCGCGCTCTCTAAAGTAATCACGCCGCAGCCCGGTCTGGTCAATAAAATCACGTTGCCGGGCCTGCCACTCCCGAATCTTGCCCTTTGCGCGGGTGTTGTCCTGCTGTGCGGCATCCAGTGCGCTGCTTTCGCGTTTCCACCGGCGTATTTGCCGCTCAATGTAACGCTGCTGCTGGGTGGCCTCGTACAGGTTCACTTCCTTGCCGTCATAAGTAACCATCTTTTTGTTGTATTCCCGCAGCTTGTCTGCGGGATACGCGGAAGCTGAAAACCCATCAAAGAACGGGAAAAAGCTGTGGCGACAGTTCCAGCCACACAACCCTGGGCCAGTGCCATAGCCAGTCTCTTTGTGGAAATCCCGGTATTGGGGGTGCATGCCGCTTACGGAAAATACCCGGCCCTGCCACACCGCGTGGGTAGGGCGCGCGCCGGGGTGGGCGGTGGTCTCCACCAAATCCGCACCCATTTGGGACAGGTTGGCCAGCTGCACTTCTGCTGCCGTCTGGTTGACGCCGGTTAGAGTGGCCCTGCGAAAAGCGACATCAGCATAGTCCACGTGCCCGGTTGGGTACAGAATGGATGCTATGCCGTTTTTTGTGAGTAGTCGAACGCCGTCACGGATTGCCTGCTGGTAGGTGTATCCGCCAGATACGATTTCGTGGTAGGCGAGATCAAGCGCATGCTCAAATTGCCAAGTAGCAGTGCTGGCGGTGGTCAGTGTCAAATTTTGGTATTCTTCCTGCGTCTTTATAAGCCCCGACCGTATGATCTGCTGCAAGTAGGGGTTTTCTGCCAGGGGTAAGGGGTCATACCCCGCCGCGCGAAAAAGTGAATTGTCCGTGGTAAATGTCCGCGTGACCGCCTCGTCAAACAGGCTGATCAGCTGCTGCTCCGATATATTCAACGCGCGCGCCAGTTCCCTGATGATCTTGTCCTGTGCCGTGCCCAGCAGTTCCAGCCGTAATGCCTGCCAGTTGGTGGCACCTGTCACGCCCTCGAGGCGCGCAATACGCCGGGCCATATCGTTGATGATCTCCTGCTCGGCAGCCGTGATAATATCCGTAACAGCGTCCGGCAGGTCATCCAGTTGGCGAAACGTCAGCATACTTATTCATCCTCTCCAGTTGGGTAGTTGTTGGTACCGTACACCGGCCCCGGTGGCTGGGTTTTGGCTTTGGCAGTCTTTTCATCCTCGCCGTACCACTTCATCCGATACTCCCACCGCTGCATAACTCTGTTAAGGATGTCTTGCCGGTCATCGGCCTTTTTCTCTGCGTCGCTAACGATGTAACCATCCGAAAAAACAACCTCCACCTGTGCGTCGGGGTTGACGGGCTGGCCTAAAATATGTTTACCAGCCCACAAGATTGACCGCACAATGTCCTGTAAAGCGGTCTGCACAATAATACCGTGTTTGGCGGCATTCTGCTTGAGTTCCTGCTTTTCACCGGTGTACTGAGTGGCCGTGACCTGTGCGGAACGCATGTTGTCCTCAAAGCGGTAGTGCCGGGTGCCCAGCCCGCATTTAAATGACAGGTAATCCAGTTGTGCCTGCACACCCTCCTTATTGTCTGATACTCGCAGGGAGGGGTTAAATTCATGCACCAGCTTCTTATCGTCCGCAAACTCGTCCCCGATAGACACAAACAGCTGCTGCATCATGTCGTCCGGGGTGACGTAAAGGGGTGTGCCGTCAGCCGTAACACCCGCTGTTTTGGTCAGTTCCCGGTTGTAAAACACTTTTTTGCCGCCCAGCTTGAAATCCCGGCAGAAATTGTTGAATGCCAAATCCACACCCTTTAGGTTGTCAATGGCTTCTGAAAATACCGCGCATCCCAGCCCTAAATTGTTTTCGTAGGGGTTTACCGTGTTGGGGCGGAAGATGGAGAAGAAAGGCAACGGGGAGCCGGTAATAAACCGCGGCACAATGCCCTGCGGCAGTTCTACCCGCACAAGATTGTTTTTACTGGCCTCATAGTAGCGGTTTTCTATCACGTAGCCGCTGCTTTCCCGTGTGTGGATTTCCAGATAAATGTAAGGCTTGCCTCGCTCTGTGCTTTCAGACACAAAGGCAGCCTCAGTGATCCGTCCACACCGCAGGGACAGGGGAATGATGCAGGACGCGGGCAAATATTCCATTCGGATTGCCGCCTCCGGTGATTTTTCCACCGCACCCTCGTCAGATACAGACAAGCCGTCAAGCTTAAGGACAAACGCGCCGGTGCCGCTGTAAAAGGCCTTTTCAACCAAAGTGTTTGCCTCATCCCAAAAGTGGACAGTGTCAAACACACCGCCGTAGCCATTCTCTCCCTGCAAAAATTCCGATGATGCCCTGTCGTCAAGGACAATCTCTGTCTTTTCATTCAACAGGATGGACGCCCAGTCTTCACATACTTTCTTACCCATGCGCAGGGTGAACAGCTCCCGGCTTTTATGGTTACCGTTTTCTTGCAGTTCCCGGTATGAGTGGAACGTTTTCACATATCCGGCCCACCACTGCCGCCACTCTTCAATGCGGGTGTAGTAGTCGGCGGAAATGTTGGCGCCCAGCTCTTTATTCAAAATATCTATTACAGCTCGTGTGTTCACGGTGTTCACAGCGTTGCTCCTTTCACGCCCACAGGGGGCCGGTCTATGGCTGGCAGGATTTTACGGAATATCGTCCGTACAAAATAGCGGGTATCGTCCATCGCGTGGTCGTTTTGCTTGATCGGTTTATCCTCGGTGGCTTTGCTGTCCCACGAATACAGACCGGCCTCGCGTATGAAGTCCTTACAGTTTTCGTGGACACGCAGGCGGTTCTGCTTTAATACTGCCGCCACATTCGCTATGCCTGGAATCACGTCATTGTTAGCAGGCTGTATGCGCTGCGCAAGCCCCCGCCTGCGCATACACGCGATGAAGGAGGTTGCCGAGGGGTCGATCACAAAGCGCTTGATGAAACGCTTGCCCGCTAAAGCTATAACCGCGTCTGCGTGCTCCTCATCCGTGCGCTGACCGCTTGCGCGGCCGTCGTGGTAGTATTCAGCCATGCGGTATGCAACGCCGCCAGAAACGCACCACAGCCCCGCACTGAATGGGTTTTGTATGCCGTAGTCAATGGATATAAACCACTCACCGGACTGCGGCGCGGTTGCGTCTGTGAACGTGTGATGCTGCCGGTCGAACATAGGGAATACAAGCCCCGCGGCCACCACCCACAGCCCCCGGACATAGCGATCATAGAAAACACCGCTATACAGCCGCTCGTATCGCTGCCTTGTCGTGTTGGATAAGCTGTAATTGTCCTCCATAGTGAAATGCAGATATAGCACATTCTTTTCCACATTCTTTTGCACCCACTCTTTGTAAAACCAGTGTCCAGGCCCCCCCGGGTTGCAGTTAAACCAGAATGTGCTGCCGGTCACACTGCACCGTGCCAGCGCCTGCTCTACAAAACTGCGGGGCATTAGGGCAACCTCGTCAAACAGCACCCCGGCAAGCGTTATGCCCTGTATAAGGGCGTAACTGCTTTCGTCACGTCCTCCGAATAAGTAAAAGATGTTACTGCGTCCGTTGACCGTCACCACCAACTTGTTTTCGTTGCGGCGCTCCTTAATGGTGACTATGCCCTCCAACCAGTTAGGGAGCTGCGTCACCACATTGCGGCGGAGGCTTTCAATGGTCTTGCCGCATATCCCAAACACCTCTCCATCAAAGCGGGTCATCGCCCACATGATAAAGCCCACGGACATTGATACCGTTTTGCCGGAGCGTATGGAGCCGTCGCAGATTATGCCATCAAGGTTTTTGAACGCCGGGCGTTTCCACCACGTCATTGCCAGCAGTTGCCTCTTGCTCAAATTCTGGTAAATCATCTGTGTCGATATCCTCCTCTACAGTCCCCACTATGGCGTCAAACAGGTTGTTTTCCTGTGCAGGAGGTGCGGCGTTGCCGTCAAACAGTCCAACAGCCTTGCCCAGGAGTTCAAGGGCCCGCACTTTATCATGCAGTTTAATGTCAATGCCGTGTGCGGTCTGTTTTATGCCCGCCAGCGCCGCCGCTTTATCGTCCGGCAGATCTTTCGTGTCAGTAAAGCGCACCGTTTGTGTATAACCGCTCGGCACGTTGATCACTTCGCCGGTAAGCGGGTGTATAGCCATCTTTTGCACTGGCTCGGTTACAATGCTCGAAAAGTCCGGCAAACGCGCCGCGGCGACATAGCGCAACTCCTGCATTAGCCACTCGCGGGATATATCCAGCTTTTCCGCTGTTTTTTGCCCTAACCGCCGCAATTCAGCGGCCACATTAGTATTTTTTAGTAGTTTGTCGGCGTTTTGTCCGGCATACTTCGCACTGTACCCCGCTTGAATTGCGGCGCGGGTGGCGTTGTAGTCCACCAGATACTCCTGCACAAAACGCTGCTGTTTTGCTGTCAACTTCGATGCCACGCCCACCACCTCTCTTTTCCGGCAATAGAAAAACCACCCTGCACACAGCGGGGTGGTTACAATTATTCGTATTATAATTTTACCACGCCGAAAATGGGAAGTCAAGGGACATCATGGGACATCATGGGACATCTTTTCAAAAAATCCATTGATCAATCTCGTAGCCTGTTTCCGGCTGTATCCTACCAGCTGTGCCGCTTCTGCCGTTGTGCGCCCCTCAATGTATCGCCGTGTAAGAAGCTGCCGCATCACACTATCATCCAAGCTGGCAATAAAATCCTCAATAGTCTTACACTCGGCAAAGCACCATGCTCTACGGGCTGACAGTTTAGGCACGTCCTGAGATCCGTACCCGCGCAAGGTAATCACCCTCGGATGGCCTGTCGAATATTCTTTCGCATAATCCACAACAAAGTCTTTGCCGTATCCAGCGGATATTATTTGATCCTCCAGCATACCAATTTCACGTTTCAAACTGTTGTACTGTGCAATGCGGTACTTCGTCATCGGCTTTAGCATGATGCGCCCTCCTTTGCCTTTTTGATCCTCGCTTTCAGGGCGTCCATAAGCGCGTCCTGCGTGTTGCCCTTGTGTTGCAGGGAGCTGATCACATCCTCATCCATACCGCCCTGTACAACAAGGTGGTGGATAACAACCGGATGCTTCTGCCCTTGCCGGTGCAGACGCTTGTTCGCCTGTTCATATTGCTCCAATGACCACACCAGCCCAAACCAGATTATATGGTGCCCGCCATTCTGGAGGTTCAGCCCATAGGCACAGCTGGCAGGATGGGCAAGGAGGACGTCTATCTCTCCGGCGTTCCAGTCATCCTCATCTTGCGGATTTTGATACACCCGGACACGCAGGCCCAAAGGCTCAAGGGCTTTTAACAGCCGATCCCGATCATGCTGGAAGTTATAGAACACAAGGGCGTGTTGTCCGTTCAGCTGCTCCAACACCTCAAGAAACGCCTCAATTTTGCACTTGTGGATTTCAAGGGCCTGCCGGTCACCATCATATACCGCACCGTTGCAAAGCTGTAGGAGTTTGCCAGTCAGTACCCCGGCTGTGCCCGCTGTAATCATGCCCTCGTCTATTTCCAACACCAGCTCACGCTCCAGCTGCTTGTAAGCTTTAGCTGCCGGGGCGTCCAGCACTACGGGCACCTCGTCATATATGCGCTCCGGCATGTCCAGATAATCCTCGGATTTCATGCTGATGCAGATATCACATATAGCCTGCTGAATGTACTCCATGCTGCCGTCTTTAGGTGCATAACTGAAAACTGTGGTACGGTTGCGCTTATCCGGGTCGAAAAACCGCTCCCGGTACTGCCCTATAGTCTTACCCAGTCGCTCCCCGCCATCCAGCAGAAATATTTGCGCCCACAGATCGATCAGCCCGTTGCTGGACGGTGTGCCGGTTAACTCCACCAGCCGGTTGATCCGGCTGCGTACCAGCTTTAGCGCCTTAAAACGCTTACTTTGTCCATTCTTAAAACTGGAAGATTCGTCCAGCACTACCATGTCAAAGGGCCACGCATTCCTGAAATACCCCACCAGCCACGCCACATTGTCCCTGTTGATCACATACACGTCCGCGGGGGTGGCAAGTGCCCGCAGCCGTTTTTGTTGACTGCCGCAGACCAGTGAAACGCGCAGGTGCCGAAGGTGATCCCACTTGCTTGCCTCTTTGCTCCACGTTCCCTCCGCCACTTTTTTGGGGGCTATGATCAGAACGCGCTGCACGGCCCAGCGGTTATACCTCAGTTCGTTGATGGCGGTCAGGGTGATGACAGTTTTGTCAACCGAGGCCCATATCTAAAAACAGGCCGATTGCTGCGTCGCTTATTATGCGATCCGTGCAATATTGCTGGTAATGATACGGATTATACCTCATTTGGCATCACCTCCTTTGTCACGTTCTTTGTGCCACGCCGTTTACTCGGTCTGCCCATCTGTGAATGCCTCCTCTGAAAAATATTCCCGTAAAAATTCTTTAACCGCTTCCGGGCCTTTGACCACCCTCACATCGGCGCCTCGTTTTCGCATTTCACCAATCACCCACTTTTGGATGTTTGCCAGTCTGCCGATTTCGGTTTTTAGCTCCACGAAGCATATGCGCCCATCCGGGGCCAGGACTATCCTATCTGGAACACCCGGCAGTCCGGGGCTTGTAAACTTAATGCACATACCGCCCTTTGCTTTCACCCCTTGCACAAGGCGGGTCTCTATCTGGCTCTCTCGCATGGTTTTTTTCCCTCCGTTAGTTACTTTGTCGATTTTTTTCTATAACTTCTCGCGTATTAGGCGTATTAGAGGATTTAGGGTGTTTATATATCCTCTATTTCTTCTATTTTTATATATTCATTAGAAAGAAAGTAACAAAGTAACGATAGCCTCTAAACCCTTTGTTTATGCGGCTTTACGCCGTTACTTTCCAAGGTAACAGTAAGTAACTAAGTATCGGTGTTACTGTTACCTTGTTTTCTCAAAAAGCCCTTTTGTAACCCACAGTAACTGCAACGTATACCATTTTTTGAGCGTGACCAGTCCGGCAACGCATCTAATATTCCGTTGATTTCTACTGCGTCTGCCCGTGTCATGTCCTTTTGCCTGCCATCCAGCGCCTCACACCACACTTCAAGGGCACACACGCGGTCACGCGGAATCAAGGTCAGGCTGCCGGTTTCCACGAAACTGCCGCCCCAGAACATTTTGCGCTTGTCCAGCGTCCAGCTGTTCCAGTCCTGCGGCACCAGCCGCTCGATGAAGTCCAGCACGATGCCCTCACGGGAGCTTGTTTCCCGGTGACTTTCTTGCACAGCTTTGGCAACATCCTCCAACGCACCGCTAACATACAACGACTCACCCATACGCCAGCGCATGACGGCCTCCGCCCACAGCTGATCCACCTCGTCGTCAAGATCAACCCACACCTCTTTGCTGTGCTTAGTTACTCCCACATCAATGGGCCAAAAGCGGCGATTGCCGGTACCGTCTTGTAGAAATTCAACAGTGTTGGTTGTACCGAAAAAGACACAACAGCGCGGCAGTTCCTTGACGTGGCGGCCGTAGGCAGCGCGGAAACGATCAGCCCGCAGGCTGAGGAACTGCTTGATCCGCGCCACGTCCGTGCGCCTGAACGCGTCCAGCTCGCCCACCTCAACGATCCACACACCCTGTAACAGCTCGCTGGCCTCCTTGCCCTCGAAGCTGCGGATGCTGTCGTTAAACCAGCCCCGGCTCATTTTGTCCAGCAAGGTGGACTTGCCGATGCCCTGCGGCCCGGACAGGATCACCATCGTGTCGTACTTGCAGCCGGGGGACATGGCGCGCGCCACTGCCGCCGTGAACGCCTTGCGCGTCACCGTGCGGGTGTAAAGTTCATCAGCCGCCCCCAGATAGTCAATAAACAAGGCATCCAGCCGGGGTACGCCGTCCCATGCCAGCCCGCCCAGATAGTCCCGCACCTCGTTGAAACTGTGCTTGACGCTGTGGAGAGACAGGGCGCCGTCAATTTTTCCGTTACCTGTTAGCTGGTAATACTTCTCCAGATACCAGTACAAGCCCTGGTTGTCGTTATCGTCCCATAGCCGCCGCCTGTCGGCTTTTTCCCACGGCAGCGGCCCCATGACCTCACCGCGGCCGGCAAACTCATTGAGGGCAAACTTGCCTTTGAGGTTGGGATCGTTTTCTAAAATCACCCAGACATTGTCAATTGTGGCCTTAAGCTGTCCAGTCTGTTTGTTGATAGTCAGCTGATTCACCCATGCGCCCGCGTCCGGGGGGATTGGGCTGTCATCGGCATCAGCGTCACCGGCAAAGTCACGTGCCGCCGCCTCCATGCGTTCCTGCGCCATAAGCGCGGACACGGCGCGGTCAGCTACGGCAAGCTCGCACATGGCATCGTAGGAGGGGAGGCGGTTGCTGGGTGCGCCCGGTGTTGCCTCGTCATCCAAACCCTCAAATTTGTGCAGACGCACAAGGTCAAAAGCATTGACCAGCCGCCCGCTGCACGGATCGGTGGCGTGGTGGGAATACAGAAAGCGCCCCTCGTCATAAAGAACCGCGCCGCCCGTAGTGCTGCCGCCTAAATATGTGTACCGGCTGGGCATAGTGTCCACCGGCTCGTATATCCCCGGCAGGAATGTAGCCATTGCGCTCAGAATGTCATAGGCTCGGCAGAATGCGCCCACAACGCCGTTTTTGGTAAGAGGGTCGCCCTGCCGCATTGCCAGCTTTGTGTGGTTCGTTTTGCCCGCATGACGCGGCCACGCTGTTATGTCCCGCCAGTCCGCATACTGCGCCAGCAGGCCGTCAGCAGACAACATGGGCTTGTCTTGATAGATGAATATATATTCGCTGTCTGCGCAACTGCTGGGCCAGTACATGAGGCGGTGGACTTCAAAAGTAGTAGGATCGGCAAACTCCATGCCGATGATCTCCCCCATTTTCCGTGCCAGCGGCTCGTATTCGTCTGCGGTCGCTGTGCGGTCAAGGGGTAGGAGGACACGCAGCCGGGGGGCGGCGGGAGAGTGCTTGCGAGTGCTGTATATACAATAGCCGCACCCCAGCCCCTCCACGCGCCGCAGCACGTCCTCAGCGCCTCCAGGGGGTATATTGTCAAGGTCAAGTGTCAACACGTCCCTGCCGGTCACCGCAGACGATTTCCGGCGCGCTCCAAGCAACCCTCCTGCTACATAGCCGCCTACGTCCTTAAGGTCATCCTGTTCGGACTTCTTGAGGTTCAGATATTCCTGCATGGTTTCCGTACCGCGCGCCGGAATACGCATCTTTTCGTACAGCTCGGACAGAAGGAGGGTTTGCGGCTGCCAGCTGACGCTGCGCCGGTGGTTGCCTACGGAGATCAATATTTTACGGTCGTTGATCATGTGTGGTGCCTCCTAAAAGTAATTGCGCCCTGCCTCCAAAGTTCCATTTTGTCACCGCGATAGGGTACGGCTCAATCTCGGACGCCCAGAGTGTTTCTATGCCGTCAAGAAGACCGGCAAGGGGAAAACCCCCGGAACCGTCAAACAGACTGCCAAGTGTCTTTGCGCCCAGCTCTGCCATACCGTGGAGGGGAATGCGCACCACGGGCAGCGCCACGCCGTTGCCCCCCATTTTGTACTCCGCACTGTCTGTATGCAGACGGCTATACCAGCGGATCATTTGCTTTTTGGCTACGGGTTTATATTTTTTTCCGTTTATTGCAGCGCAGGTGCCGCGGACTTCCTGCCAAAAGTCAAAAGCTTCGTCGGTCATGTCGGTAATGACCGGCAGGTCTGCCCACCAGTCCGGGAAACCCTGCAGCCGGGCGCACTCAGTAGGCGTCAGGCGGCGCATGGTGTAGCCTACAAAAACGGGATTTATATAGTTGAGACTTTGACCGCCGCCGCTTTTTGCCTGCAAAGTGGGGTTTAGTTCATCGTTTGTGGTGTGATTGCGGCAGTCATAAGCAATCACGCAGTTCATAGGTTTACACGCTTGTGAGGCGCGCAGAGTCTGTATACCCGGCTGCATAACTAATGGCACGTTCCCTCCCCCTGTACCCATTTGCCCCGGCAGTGTTTGCACAATGCCGTCTGGGTGTATTTTTACCCTGCTGTCCTGCGGGTGGTTTTCGACAATAACGGCGTGGCGGTCGGTTGCCGTCAGCGTGAAGCAGGTATCCTCGGCAAGCCCTGCGCCGCCCGGGCCGTTCTCGTCAGCTCTGCCGATCATAGAGCCTTGTAAAACAAGACAATTACTGGGGCGGCTGGGCCGGTTCTCACCCTCGGCGCGGAGGGTCTGTATTCCCGGCTGCCAGTATCCTTGTCCGGTTTCGCCAAACCCCTGTATCACGATGGGGGTGTTCCCGTGCATTTCAGCTCGCAGGGTGCCCACCACACCTTCGGAAACGGCCATGACGCGCCCACCTTGATCATTTAGACAAATGGCAGCATCATTCCGCTCACCCAGCAGGGTGGGGGCAACGTCCACCGCCGCTCCCACGCCTCCCGCGGAGGGGCTGGCTTTGTAGGCGAATGCCACGCACTGTGCTTGCGGTGCGGTCGCGTCCAGCGCCCCGGCAACAGGGCCGTTTACTGGGTCTTGCCGTCCGTTGAAACAGAGGACTGGGCGATCAGTGCGGACAGCAGCGGCTCCGGCAGGGGTTTCCCCCTCACAAATGCCCGGCGCAGGATACCCCGGCAAGCCTCGGGGCTTAAAGAGTATATTTCCGGCACATTGTCCTGTAAAATCGCAGACAAGGATGATCCTACGGCGGCGCTGGGGTACTCCGTGAAATTGTGCGTCAATGGTGCGGTAGGCAATGCTGCCGCCTCCCACATCGGTGAATTGTCCAGCGGGTGGCCATCCGGCTTTAGGGATAGCAACAGCGGGGGCTTTTGGCTCGGTGATTTTGCATAATTCGTGGAGGACGGTTTGGAAGTCCGCCCCTTTGTTGCTGCTGAACGCGCCGGGGACGTTCTCCCAGACTGCAAAGCGAGGTTGTTTTCCATTGGTTGCGCTCCTCATTTCCTTGATAATCCGTACCGCCTCGCGGAAAAGCCCGGAGCGGCTGCCGTCCAGCCCCTCCTGCTTGCCCGCCACACTGAGGTCTTGACACGGTGATCCAAAAGTTACAATGTCGACGGGGGAAACGGCGGCGCCGTTGATCTTTGAAATATCGCCTAAATGTTTCATGGCACCATTCTCCCGCTTTTCGCTGTGTAATAGCTGCGCCCACTCTCTGAGGAGGGGGTTTCCTTCCTATAATTAATTGTGGCATTTACATCGGATGGCATTCTCACCGCCCTGTCATCCCAGTATTCTGTAGCGCCTACCTTGCGGGTTTCGCCGTATAACTCGATCATGTGCGGCAGGTTGGCGTTTACCGCATCAAGATGTATGCCCAGCTGGGCACAACATTCCACGGCGGCGGTCAGTGGCTCGTCGTGCCTGCACGTCCAGAGGATCACCTTTGCGCCCATGTCCTGCTCCCGGCGTAACCGCGCGACCACAGCCCAGTTGGGTGCGCCGATGTCGGGGTACGCGTCTTGTACTAAACAGCCGTCAAAATCCACGGCAATAATTTTAATGTCATACATTTTGTGTTCCCTCCAATAATCGGGTTTTGGTAGCCTCCAGCGCCCGCCGCTGGGCCACAGTTACATAGTGGTCGTCCTTTTCAATCCCGATGGCGGTGTAGCCCTCCAGAATTGCGGCAGCCAGCGTGGAGCCGCTGCCTGCAAATGGGTCAAGTACAGTGCCGCCCGTTTCGCAGATATGCACAAGCTCCCGCATGAGTGCAAGAGGCTTTTCCGTTTGGTGTTGCCTCTTTTCCCCGGAGAGAGGGGGCGCAGTGAATATACCGGGCATATATGGAGCGTTGCGTTTTACGTCAAGAGGGCCATTTGATGCCCAAATAATAAATTCACACTGTTGGCGCGGTCTGCCCGGTTGCGGGCGTGCGTTTTTCTTGTCCCAAACCATGATGCCGCGCCATACCCAGCCAGCCCACTGCACTGCATCGCACAAAGCACAGATCTGCCTCCAATCAGTGAACGCGGCAAGTACCCCTCCGGGTTTTGTGACCTCACGGGCAAGGGAAAGCCACTCTGCAGACCAGCTCATCCACGCCCTTTGATCAAGATTGTCACCGGTGAATGAATGTTTTGCATACTCGGCAGCGATTTCTCCAGATTGCAAATATTTGTCGCGGGTTGACTGTGCGCGATCTCCACGGAATTGCCCGCCGCTGCTATATGGCGGGTCAGTGATCACGCCATCCACGCTGTCCGGCTCCATTTGCCGCAGGACGGCGAGGCAATCCCCGTGGATGACCGCGCCGGGTTTAATGTCATATTTCATAGTGGTGTCTCCTCTAATCCTTTTTGTAAAAGTTCCCGATCCAGCCGTCTGCGCCCAGCGGGATGTCTGGTGCCCATGGCATAGGCTGGGACATGATAGCCGCCACGCGTTCAAGGTCGGCGCGGTCGGGGGGACAGTCAATTACCACCTCATCATGGACGTGAAACACCACCTCATAACCTAACCCCTCCAGACGCTCCACGGCATCCGCCAGACAGTCCCGTGCTATGGCCTGTACAACGTTCTCTGTAAGCTTGCCGCCGTAGGTCTCAATCTGTTTCCACTTTTTTGTAGTCTGATCCATGCCTCTGTACATAATGGATGCGTTGCCCCACTGGTTCACCCCCAGCGAGGGGTTGGCATAATACAGTTTGCGGCCGCTGGGCAGCCGGATGGTGAGGAAGTCCAGTCCGTTGTCGGGGTCAACCTCCCGCGCCAGCATGATGTTACTCACACCGGCCGGGGTGCCGTTCTGCACTACAGATAAGGCTGCGGCCTCCATCGCGTACCACAGATTGCGGATGCGCTTGTTTGCGTCCCGCCAGCGGCTCACGATTTCCGGCAGTTCTTCCTCGGTCAGCCCCATGTCAAGGGCGCCCATTTTGATCAGCGCCCCAGTGCTGCCCTGATACCCCAGCGCCAGCTCTGCAACCTTGCCGCGCTGCCGGAGGGCGTATTCGGGGTTGCCTTTTTTTATCAGCTCCAGCGGTACCCCAAACATCTGGGACGCGCTGGCCTCGTATATCTTGCCGTGGGTGCGGAACACCTCAAGCCGCCAGTGTTCACCCGCCAGCCACGATATGACGCGCGCCTCAATACTGGAAAAATCGGCGTCCAGCAGGACGTGGCCGGGAGAAGCAGTAAAGCTGGTGCGGATCAGCTGGGAGAGGGTGTCTGGCACGGAACCATACAATATTCGCAGCTTTGCGGTAGCTTTGCTTTTGACCAGGTTGCGCGCCAGCGGCAGCGGCTCTGTGTACGTCCGAGGGAGGTTTTGCACTTGTACCAGACGGCCCGCCCAGCGCCCGGTACGATTGGCACCGTAAAACTGGAGCAGTCCCCGGCACCGCCCATCGGCACACACCGCAGCCTCTATGGCGTTGTATTTTTTGGTACTGGTCTTGCCCAGTTCCTGCCGGATTTCCAGCATACGCCGGGCGGTTTCGCTGGTGACTTTGCCGCCCAGCAAACGGCTCACGGTGTCCTTTCGGATGTCGGTCAGTTCCTCATCCAACTCCTTTTCCAGCCATTTGGTAAGCTGGCTTACACTGTTGGGATTATCCAGCCCGGACAGCCGCACCGCCTCCTTCATGAGCTGCTGGCGGGTAGTCTCGCCCATGTAGAGGGCGCCCTGCACCAGCTCCATGTCCACGGACACGCCCCGGCTGTTGATGGTGAGGTCGGTCTGCCATTGCCGCTGCACAGCGTCCGGCACGGGGAAGTTGGACAGGCGGCGTAGTATTTCCATTTCCGTGGTAACGTCCCCTATACAATAGTCTTTAAATAGCTGCCAGCGCGCGGCATCGTGGTGAGGCAAATTGCGGGTGCGGCCGCCGTTAGTTTTTGTGGGAGCGCAGGGTGTGCAGAAATAGCGGATTAAGAATTTGCCGGTAGAGAGCTTCTGTTTATCGTCCGGCAGCCCCAGCGCCCGCCCCGTTGCCTCCAGCCCTGCCGTATAGCCGCAGTACAGACCGTGGAGCATGGTGCAGCGCCATTGATCCAGCGACAGCGGCCCCATAAATTTAGACAGGCAGCCGATCTCAAACGAGGCGTTGTAGGCGTGTTTTACATAGGCCGGATCGGTCAGCGCAGCCGACAGCCACGGCGGTAGGGTTTCACCCTGCGCCAAGTCCACAATTTCAACCGAGCCGCCATCCAGCGAATACGCGAACAGCAGAATTTGAAAATCCGGGCTTTGTATGTATTTCTGCGCCCCGGCTTTGGTAATCGGCACACTGCTGTATGTTTCAAGGTCGATACTCAAATGGTGCATGACTTCTCCTTCCTCACCAGTTAAATGGAGAGCGGCTGATAACGCTCAACCGCCCAGAAGCGTGTCCGGGTTTAGTAAGGCAGCCCGGTCAGCGGGTTGATCGCGCCCGGCGTTGTTCCGTAAGTTTGCGGAATAGGCGCGGCTCCGGCAGGCACGCCGCCGTATGGCGGTGCAACCGCGCTTTGTTGCGGGTAGCTCTGCGCCGGAGGTGTATACTGCGGAGCGGGTGCGAAGCCCACTGTGGCGCCCACATCGGCGAAGTCGGACGATGCGGATGCACCACCGGCAAGCGGTTCACCATCCCGCGTTTTCATCACGTTGCCCAGTCCGCAGCCGACTCCTTTTTTACCGTTGCTCAGGTACCCGAAGAAGTTGATAGTCACGCGGCCGTACATACCGCTGTAAATGTCCTGTGGTGCCAGATCGGTGTTAACGTCGGACTGGTGGACAACCTGCGGCTTAATATAGGAGCCAGCGGTGACAACCCAGCAGCCCTTGCACTCCGGGCCAAAGGGTGTGCCGTTCTCGCGGACGCCATCGCCGTCATGAATCGGTACGGGCAGCACAGGTGGGCGGACGCCGTTCCACAGCTTGCCCAACGCATCTGCCGCCGCCGCCTCTGCTGAGGCGTCAATGTTGGCTTTGGTAGCGGTATCGGTTTTAGGAATCAGCAGGGTAACGCTATACTTTGCCTCGCCGCCCTGCTTTGGTACACGTGGGGCAGTTAAAGCAGCATAGGACAGGCGCACCTCGCCGGTTAACACTTTAGTGGGGATGTTTTGATACATGGAAAATACCTCCTTATATTCTGGCCTTTACGGCCATTTCAGTGAAAATGGTTTGCAGTTTCTTTGCCCGCTCGTGGTCGGTCGTTGCGGCGCTGCCAAAAGCCGCCACTGTGCGGCGCACAGTTTCAGCTGCTGTCCGCTCACCGTCCAGCAGGTTCGCATATGCCATCTGCTGTTCTTTTGTTTGGTCAATGGCTGCGGTCAGCCATGCGCGGATCGTGCTGATGGTTTCCTCGTTTTCCCATGCGGCGTCAAGCATGATTTTCCACAGCTTGCGGACATTCGCCAGCGGCAGCTCCATTAAACTGTCCACATCATAAATGGTGCAGACAAAAGTGCCGCGTTTAATAATAATGGGCTGCTTGTCCGACATCAGGATACCTCCCCACCAAAGTCTGCGGCTGCGCTGCTGTATGCCGGGCGTTTGTCGCTTGCCGGCGTGAGGGTGGGCTTGCCGGGTGGCTTGTATAGGTGATCTCCAAGCAGCTCCTTTAGTTTCGACCTGCCGCCCACCAGCTTATCAAGGGCGGTGAGTGTTTCGGGGGCTGATCTGTAGAGAGTTGCTGTTTTGTATCCGGCAGCGATCAGAACGGCGGCGGCTGTGTCAAAATCAGGCGCAAAGGTGGTTTTGCTTGTCCCCTCCACAACCTTGTAACCGGGGATTGTGCCGCCGTTTAACAGTGAGGTTAATGCATATTCTTCAAGGCTGTTGTACCAGTCCACCAGTGACTTGCCCCGCGTCAGCAGGTCGCCTATCTCGGCATCGGTCAGCAGGGGCGGTGTGGGTATTCCGTCCTGCGCAACCTGCGCCACGTTCTCCGGTGTGGGCAGCAGGGCATCCTTGAAATCCTCCAGCGCGGTGTGGACACTGGCGCGGGCGCGGCATTGCGCTTTGGCGCGGCAGAAACGGCAATGGTCGCCGGGGCTGAAGTTGCCCAGACCGGCAAAGGCAAGGCTGGCTTTGGGCTTGACCGTGTTCTCTCCCCATGCCAGCAGTTCGTCCACGGTCACGCTGTGGCCGTCGTAGCTGTTGAGCCGGGGCTGATCTATGTAGACCGTTACCCGCTTGATGACGTCCCCATAAATGGGACGGTAGAGCTTGAGGGCGCCCAGCGCGTAAAGCAGCATTTGCGGGTTACCCTCGGCGGATACAGGTACCCCTTTACCGTGCTTATAATCGGTAACAATCAGTTCCTCGCCGCCGATCATTATACAGTCACACCTGCCAAATGCCTCTGGTGCGTAGTCGGTGAGGTCTACCCTAACCTCAAAGGCTATCTGTGGCGTGTGTTCAAATTCCATCGCCCGCTCCGTCAGGTGATCCACATAGGTGGTGGCAGTTGTCAGCATTTCATCCTGCCACAACGCATTTTTTTTCAGTTTTTTCAGTGCAGTGTTGTACGCAGAGGGCTTCATGATGGTAAATTTCTTACGGGCAAGCAGCTCGCACACCTCGTGTGCCAGCGTGCCCTCAGCAGCATAGCCACTGGTACTGTCGGGCAGTTCTGCCTCCAACCGGGGAGCGGGGGTACAGTTTAGCCACCGGCTGGCTGCGGAGGGGGACAGAAGGGCATGATTATTTGACATTTTCCTCATCCCTCCTCCATGTGATCCAGTGCGAAGTCTACGCACTGCTCAAGAATCCGGCACATACTTAACCCCGTTTTGGTTTTCAACTGCGACACTCGATCATAGCAATCAGGGGTAATCCGTACAACGCCGCGGTTATCGATGTCTTTAGTTCCAGGTGCGAATAATATAAATTTATCTGACATGCGCTTTGTCTCCTCTCCTAGATCTGTGCGCCCAGCTTGCGCAGTTCGGTGGCGAACGCGCCCAGCTGCTCCTGCTTGAGATGCGTTACAGCCTGTACCCCAAAGGTGTTAAGCAGTCCCATAAGCTCGTTGATCTTGCCCGCGTCAATCAGGGCGGCGCCCGCAGTCATAATCTGATCCCGGCTGTAGGTCGGTGCGGCTGCCGTAGGAACAACGGGCGGCGCGGCGGGTGTCGGAGCAGGTGTAGTAGGTGTAGTAGGTGTAGTAGGTGCAGTAGGTGCAGTAGGTGTAGTAGGTGGCGGGGTAGTCGCAACGGTCGGTGCTGCCGCCACCTGGTTGATCGTAGTCGGTGCCGTTACCTGGTTGATCGTAGTGGCAGACGCTACGGGTTCCCCCGCCATCATATCCACCAGCAATTTTGCCTGATCGAGCATGTCCGCAACATTCCTGTACTCAACTGTAATCATCTTAAAATCCTCCTTTTAATAGTTCGTATTCTGCCGGAAGAAGGGTGATCCCCTTCGACATCCGGGTGTAATCCTCGTTCCACCGCCGCAGATCCAGCACGGCTTTCCGGCCATTCCAACTTGTCCTGGTCAGCGCCAGATGCCAGCCGTCAATCTGCTGGGGAAATTCCTGCAACACTTCCTCAATTTCAAATTTTGCTTCCATTTTCCTGTCCTTTCGGTTATAATGGGCTTAGGTTGGTTTTTCTTTAGGCTCTCGTGTTGCCGCACGGAGCCTATTTCTTTGTTCTCATTGTCACAGCCTCCGGGGCCTCGCCCCGATCCAGCGCTTGCATATGATACAGCGTGTCAATGAGCATACTCTGTGTCTCGCCTGTACTTGCCGAAACCAGCTGATTAATTAGATACTGCTTGACCATGTCGAACTTCTGCCTGTCTGTCACCCTTACACCTCCTCACCATACCGTTAACTTTTCAGAGTCTTCGATCTTAAGGACTTTTGCCAGCCTCCGAAGCTCTTCCAGTGACAGGCTTTCTGGCTCTTTCAGGCGCCGATGTAATGCCTGATAGTTCATGTGCATCTTTATTGCGAGTTCCGTCTTGCTTAACCCCATCAGAGTAAGATGCCGGGATACTGTAGCAAGTAGGTATGTATCTTGCTGCTGTGAAACACTTGGTTTTAATGCGGGCATGGTAGCCCTCCTTTCTTATTTTGTTGGCAATTCGTCTACTTCCGAGCTAAAAAAAATAGTCTGTTGTTGAGTGCAATTAATTCGCAATAGTTCAGACAATTTAAAAATTTCGGAGGCCGTGAATTCCGTCTTGTTGTTTACCTTATTAGACAATGAGCGTCCGCTTATTCCCATTTGTTCGCACAAAAAGCTTCTTTTATACCCGGAATCGCGAATAAGATCTTCGAGTTTATTTGTGTCCGTCATTAAGTACCTTCCCCCCTTTCCTTGTTGCCTTTTTGTCTACAAAGGTATGGTATCACGTTGTATAAAATATGTCAACATATTTCCGAAAAAAGTTGATTTTTTTTCTACCGCATGTTATATTATTGATGGAGGTACTAAAAGATGAATATTGAAATTGGAAAAAGAATCAAGTACAGACGTGAAGAATTGGGAATGACACAAGAAGAGCTTGCCGAATTAACAGGTTACAAGTCGAGGTCATCTATTAATAAAATTGAGATGGACGGGAGGGGTCTGCCGCAAAAAAAAATAGTAAGCTTTGCTGACGCTCTTAAAACGACCCCTGCGGCTCTAATGGGATGGGAAAAACAAGAACAAACAGCTAACGCAATGACGATCGTTACACATAATGCGCTTATGCGAGATATCGTCTTAGAAGGCAAGAACTTCAACGAGGAAGCGCTCAACAGACTGTTGAGCTATGCAAGATTCTTGAAACAGGATACAAGTAAGCAGGGCGAAGAATAACCCCCTGCCCTGCTCGTTGTTACGCGCTGATCTCATTTTTTACGTATAACATAAGAGATAGCAAAAACTCTACACTGTCAATTTTTTTTAGATAGTAAATTATCTCTTTGATGCATTCAGCTTTTGCCCCCTGTGTTTTAGTCTCTTCTTTTGTCATCGCGGCTC
>Ga0153952_1000017_pt1 | contig 36228 bp, 30 predicted proteins | sample TSNJ036MetaG_FD_104746 | JGI IMG/M metagenome (GOLD analysis project Ga0153952, IMG submission 104746) | Attine ant fungus gardens microbial communities from New Jersey, USA - TSNJ036 MetaG | ecosystem: Host-associated > Fungi > Mycelium > Unclassified | place: USA: New Jersey, Wharton State... | reverse complement strand
ATGGCAAAACAATATAAAGAGCAGACAGGTGTAAATATAGAAACGGTGTTTACCAGTGATGTGGTAAGTACCCATTTGGCAGAAAAATATGCGTCGGGAAATACTTATACCATAATGATGGTAGACCGGCCGGATGTATATGATTTTCAGGAATATTTGTTGGATTTAAGCGATGAAAAGTGGGTGACGGATGGCGGTTCTGCGTATGGGGTAACTATTGAAGGGAAAATTTACAGCTTTCCAATGCTGATTGAAGCTGTAGGTCTTCTTTATAATGCGCAGGTAATTGAGGATATTACGGGTAAAGAGTTTGTATGGTCTGATTATAATACAATAGATAAGTTTAAAGCATTACTGGATGAATTGGTTCAGGGTGGTTTAGAGAACCCGGTTGCCATTAATAAAGAAGACTGGTCATTAGCAAACCATTTCTTCGGACAGTTGTATAACCAACAGGGTAATTCTGCAGAAGGTTCTCAGAAATTTATAGATTCCCTAAAAGAAGGAAATACAAAACTGGCGGATGACAAACGGTTCAATTCTCTGATGGATAGTTTTGATATTTTGGCAGATTATAATATCAATAAAGCAGATCCGCTCTCGGCAGAGTATGATATGAATAACACCTGTTTTGCAGAAGGAGATGTGGCATTCTGGTTTAATGGAAGTTGGGCTACAGAAGTATATGAAAAGACAGATAAAATAGGCATGATGCCGCTTCCCCAGAGCGATGCGGCAGAAGGAGTAAATGACAATCTGATCTCAGGAGCCAGCAAGACACTGGTTATTGACAAGCAATATACTACGGAAGATCAGCAGCAGGCAGCAAAAGATTTCTTAAACTGGCTGGTATATGATGAAGCGGGTCAAAGTTTTATGGTGGATGATTGCAGTATTATTCCTGCGTTTGCAAACATTAATAAAGAGGTGGCTGCACCGCTTAGTGTATCTGCTCAGAAATTTATTCAAAATCAGGCTACGGAATTCTGGTATCAGACTATTCCGGGAGACCACGGAACGGAAGTAGGAGCAATGCTGCAGAAATATTTAAGTGGGGGTATTGACCGTGAGCAACTTGCTTCGGAAGTAGAATCATACTGGGCAAAACAGAAATAGGAACAGGAAGGGTGCTGTTGGCAGAAGCTGCTGCCGGCGCACCATTTTCAAAAGACTATATATGATGGAGCAGAGGAATATTATGAACAAAAAAGAGCCGTTTTTACATAAATCATTATTGTTTGTGGGATTTGCAGGACCTGCTGTTTTCTGCTTTATGCTGGTAATGGTAATTCCATTTATTTATGGTATATACTTGACGCTGACAAGCTGGAATGGGATTTCAGCAGATAAGGCATTTGTCGGGTTTGAAAATTATACAGCGATATTTCAGGATGTTCTGTTTTGGAATTCACTGGGTTTGACCATACTGTATTCTGCAATATCGGTTGTTTTCATAAATGTGCTGGCATTTGGATTGGCATATCTGGTAACTGGCGGGATGAAAGGACAGAATTTTTTCCGGGCGGGCTTTTTTACACCGAATCTGATTGGGGGGCTGGTGTTGGGATATATCTGGCAGTTTATTTTTTCCAGAGCTATGGTTTCAGCAGGAAATTATCTGAATATTGGATTTTTATCTACCTCATGGCTGTCGGATCCGGGAAAAGCATTGGCTGCTTTGATTATAGTATCGGTATGGCAGTATTCCGGATTTATGATGCTGATCTACATTGCAGGTTTGATGAGTATACCAAAGGAATTATTAGAGGCTGGAATTATAGATGGGTGTGGAAAGGGACAGTCACTGCGTTATATTATACTGCCGCAGTTGAATTCCTCTTTTGTTATTTGTTTGTTCCTCTCTATTACAAGGTGTTTTATGACATATGACCTGAATCTGTCGTTGACAAATGGAGGTCCTTTTGGAAGTACTAAGATGGCGGCGATGTATGTTTATCAGCAGGCGTTTGTATCTAAGAATTATGGAGCAGGACAGACAGAGGCAGTGGTTTTATTCTTGATTTGTGCGGCGATCTCCATTGCTCAGGTATATATTGGAAGGAGAAATGAGGTGAATGCATAATGGAAAAACGAAAATTGGGCAGTGTTATTAAATATGCAGTGCTGACACTTTTGCTATTGATTTATATTTTTCCGTTCTTCATGGTGTTGATCAATGCATTTAAAGAAAAAGCAGATGTTATAAAGAACCCCATGGCTCTTATCGGAGAAAGTGGATTTATCCTGAGTAATTTCCGGGAAGCAGTGAGAAAGATGAATTTTTTTCGGGCATTGGGGAATTCATTGCTCATAACAGGAAGCAGTACGCTGCTGATTATTATCATTTCTGCGATGGCAGCTTATATCATTGCAAGGAAAAACTGGATGGCATGTAAACTCTTTCATGTGCTTATGATATTATCATTGGCAATACCTTTCCAGGTATTGATGATACCGCTGGTATCCATTTATGGAGGTATTTTCCATATGCTGAACTATCGCTCCACATTGATATTCATGCATCTGGGATTTAGTGTGAGCATGAGCTGTTTCCTGTTTCATGGAGCTGTTAAAAGCACTATTCCATTAGAGTTAGAAGATGCTGCGGCCATAGATGGATGCGGCAGTTTTAAAATATTTTTTCAGATAGTATTGCCTTTGCTAAAACCAACCATTGTGACTACGGTCATTATTAATACACTGAATTTGTGGAATGACTACCTGCTGCCAAGTTTGATTCTGGGTGACAGTAAGCTGTATACTCTTCCTATTGCAACCCGGATATTTTATGGCGCATTTTCTTCGGATTTGGGACTCATACTGGCTGCACTGGTATTGATGATCCTGCCGATACTGGCACTGTACCTGTTTTTACAGAAATATATTATAGAAGGTGTAGTTGCGGGAGCAGTAAAAGGTTAAGGAGGGAATTTAAATGAAAGGAAATCACTATATCTTTTATACCCCGGAAGAACAGTACCCGGGAATGCCTCATGGAGAAATGTGCGGGGATATTATGCCTTTTTATTGGGAGGGAAAATACACGCTGTTTTTTCTGTATAAATATTGCATCTATGCTGTAGAGACGGAAGATTTTGTTCACTATGGGAAATGCCGGCTTATCTTGCAGAACGGCAGCCCCGAGGAACAGGACTGGCATGCAGCTACCGGAAGTGTTTTCTATCATGATGGGATGTTTTATTTTTATTATACCGGATTCTGCGAAGGGAACCGGGACAAAGAAGGAAAATATGAACAGGCAGTTTTACGTGCGATGAGCAGCGATTTGTATAACTGGGAGAAGGACAGTGATTTCTTTTTCTATCCGGATACAAGGTATTTTGGAGGTCAGCACTGGCGTGATCCCCATGTATTCTGGAATGAGGAAATTGGGAAGTTTTGCATGTTGATAACTGCCGCTGCAAAGGATGGTGCCTGTCTGCGCAGCGGTTGTACGGCGGTTTATGTTTCTGATGATGTCAGGACGTGGGTCTATTTTAAGACCATTTATGCGCCGGATATTTTTCCTACCCATGAGTGCCAGGATGCATTTCAGATAGGCGATAATTGGTATCTGGTTTTTTCCACTTACAGCCGTTGGTGGGAAACCAGATATCGGATGGCAAAACAATTTGATGGTCCATGGGAGACACCTGTATGGGATGATATGTTTGACGGAAGAGAGCTTTATGCAGCAAAAAGCGTTTCAAATGGGAAGGAACGCTATTTAGTAGGGTGGCAATCCATACGGAAGGACTGCAGTGATGAAGGGGAATTTGTTTGGGGAGGCAATGTGGTGGTTCACAAAATATGCCGGCGGGCAGACAAGACACTGGGAGTTGCAATGCCGGAGGCGGTACGGAACGATTTTCAGATACCGGTTCCCATCAATATACAACAGGTACTGGGAGTATGGGAAGAGGGGAAAGAAATTTCAGGGAAACGAAAAAGTGGATTTGGATGGGCTCAGATTGGAAAAATCTCCGGGAACATGCTGATGGAAGGTACGGTGGTATGGGAAGAAGGAACACAGGCATTGGGACTTATGATTCATACCAGCGGAAAAAAATTGGAGAAATGGTGTCAGCTGCGCATTGAGCCGCAGCGCGGAAAACTGGTTATGGACCGGTATAACCGAATAGATGGAGATCAGTCCTATCCGGATGAACGGATGATACGTTTGGAGGAAAACAGAGCGGAAATAAAACTTCTTATCAGTGGGAATATTATGCAGGCCTATGTAAATGATACTGCACTGACTACCAGATGTTACAGCGCAAAAGATGGAGGGATCGGCTTGTTTGTAGAATGCGGGAGTGTACGGTGGAGCAGTATAAAGCTATTAAACAGCATTTCTGAAACGATGAATAGTAAGGAGGAACAGAATGTTTGATTTAGGAGGAATGACAAATGTGGCATTGCTGTCCGGCGGACAGAGCCGTGCTGTTAATGCGGAAAATCCTACAGGGGAAAAAGGAAAGGGAGGTATGATGGCAAGCAGGCTGGGTGCGTCAAGGAAAGGGTCACCCTGTATTCCCGAAATAAAACCGGGGGAGATAAAGGTGCTGGCAGATATTGAAGGACTCGGAATCATAAATCATATCTGGATTACTGTGACGGATAAGATAAGTGATAAGAACCGCTTTGTATTCCGTGATCTGGTACTTCGCATGTACTGGGATGAAGAAGAGACACCTTCTGTGGAATGTCCTTTGGGAGATTTTTTCTGCTGTGGGTTTGGAAAAAGTTATCCGGTGAATTCTATGCCTGTAGCAGTAGTACCGCATAGTGGATTTAACAGTTATTTTCCCATGCCGTTTCGGAAGCATGTAATAATTACGATAGAAAACCAGAATGAAGAGACCATACCTTCTTTCTTTTATCAGATCGACTATTGCCTGCATGATACCCTGCCAAAAGAAATGGGATATTTCCATGCTCAGTGGCGGCGTACTAAAGTTACTGATTTGGGGAAGGATCACATAATTCTGGATGGAGTAAAAGGAGAAGGAAAATATATCGGTACATTTCTGGCTTTGTCCACACTGGAACGTTATTGGTGGGGCGAAGGGGAAGTGAAATTTTATCTGGACGGTGATAAGGAATACCCAACGATATGTGGTACGGGTACAGAAGATTATTTTGGCGGGGCGTGGAGTTTTGCAGGAATAGAAGAAGGAAAAACCATAGAGCAGACATACAATACACCATTCTTGGGATATCCGTTTTATTCGAAACAGGACGATGAGATACAAAATAATTACCACAACGATGACTGTCCGCCTATGCGGGGATTGTACCGGTTTCATCTGCCTGATCCGGTATGCTTTCGGGAAGATATACGGGTGACTCTCCAGCAGATTGGCTCCTGCCACAGAGGGATTTTTGAACGCCGGGATGATGTGTCTACGGTGGCATACTGGTATCAGACAGAACCGCATGTGCCATTTCCTAAACTGGCAGAACGGGAAGAGCGCTGGCCCAGATAAGAATTTTGTATTGGAGGAAAAGATAAGTGCTGAAAAATTTGACGAAAATATCGGGAAGGAATTAATATGTCAAAAACATTACATGAACAAAATATTGAAAAAGCCGACAGATACATAGCTGCCAAAAAGCTGCTTGTAAAGCAAGGGGAAATGAGACAAAAGTATCATTTTATGGCGGAAGCAGGATGGATAAACGATCCCAATGGATTGATCTTTTTTGGAGAAAAATATCATCTGTTTTATCAATATAATCCTTATGATTCCTATTGGGGGGCAATGCACTGGGGGCATGCGGTCAGTGATGATATGATTCATTGGGAATACCTGCCCATTGCGCTGGCGCCAAGCGAATACTATGATAATCATAAAGAAGGGGGCTGTTTTTCCGGAAGTGCGATTGAATATGACGGGAAATTATATTTATTGTATACTGGAACGGCAAAGGACGAAAATGGGTTTATTCAGACGCAATGTGCAGCATACAGCAGTGATGGCATACATTTTAAGAAGTATGAACATAATCCGGTGATCACAGCCCCTGATGGATATGACCCGGCTAATTTCCGGGATCCGAAAGTATGGAGACACGGAGAATATTTCTATTTGATATGCGGTGCCGGGAAAGATAATCTGGCACAAGTCTTGATTTATCGCTCTGTGAATCTACTGGAATGGGAATATTTAAATGTTTTGGCAGAAAGCCGCGGAGAATGGGGATATATGTGGGAGTGTCCGGATATTTACCCTTTGGGTGACAGGCACGTCTTGATGTTTTCCCCGATGGGTGTTCATGAGCGCACTGTAGTATATATGGTTGGAGATTTAAATTATAAGACAGGCAAATTCAATTATACGGTGACCGGTGAGATTGATTGGGGGTTTGATTTTTATGCACCGCAGTCCTTTTTGGATAACAAAGGAAGAAGAATCCTGATAGGCTGGGCAAACGCCTGGGACTGGATGCCATGGTGGAAAGATTGGGGACCGACATTCAAAGAAGGCTGGTGCGGTTCGTTTGCCCTGCCAAGAGAAGTGAGAATGTGTGAAGACCATACGCTTCAATTTATCCCGGTAGAGGAGTTGAAATCTCTTCGCAAACATGAAATGGAAGTCATAGATGTGAAGGCAGGGGAAACATTATATGAGATTCCGTTATCAAATGGCAATGTATATGAAATGGAGCTGCTGATAGACCTGGATCAGTCGGATGCGGAATCTTTTACTTTGATACTGCGTTCAGACGGAGAGAAGAAAACGGTTATTGAAGTGGATTTAAAGCATCAGATGATGTATTTTGACAGGAACCTTAGTGATGGCTGGAGTACGGGCAGGACAAAAAGTCCTCTTAAAATGGAGGATAAACATCAGTTGGCAATACATATATTTGCAGATCAAAGTTCCATTGAAGTGTTTACCGATCACTATAAGACAAATCATTCCTGTAATGTATTTGCAGGTAAAAATCAGAAAAGGAACTATATAGCAGGTAAAAATGGAAGCATTTATGTTAAGCGTTTATCAACATGGGAGCTGTCGTAAAATTTTCCGGCTGCACCGGCTGTTTATGCAGCAGAGGGAGTTACATCATGAATTAACAAGAGACTTCATAATTTGATAGCGTGCATCACTAAATTGTTCTTGAAATAGCTGTGACAGCAAAGGGAGATCCTGTTTTGCAAATGCTTCCAGCATTTTTTCATGTTGGAAAGCTACTTCCATTAAATCATTATGCTTTTTATTAATTTCTGACTCCTCGAATAAATCCCAAAAAGTAGTGAGTAATTGTTCTAAGAAAATATTATTAGTACTGGTAAAAAGTGTTTTATGAAACTGCCTGTCTTCTTTGACAAATGGTTCACCTTTAGCTGCTTTGGATTTCATGATTTCTACTTGTAGTCCTAAATATTGTAATTGGTCCGTATTAATACGTTCCATGGCTTTCGGAAGTGAATTGATTTCCAGTATACTTCGAATTTCCAAGAGCTCTAGTAACATAGACGGTTTACTTTGGATTACAATTGACCAGGTATCAACAATTTGTTTGCTTATATTTGGGATTTGCACATATCGTCCGCTTCCCTGCCGCGATACAATAATACCATTGGATTCAAAAGCACTCAATGCTTCTCTCAGAGTTGTACGGCTTACACCAAATCTTCTCATCAATTCTTTTTCTGGAGGAAGTTTCTCCTCTGTATCAAGATGTTCGATAATTAACCCGATAATCATTTCTTTTAAAGAATGTGTCTTCGGGTCTTTGCTTTTTGGGGCTGTGGTTTCCAGATTTGTCATATATAAAACTCCTAACTATAATTTGTAAAACAAATAATTGAAAAATATGCATATTGATATGACTATTTTATGGTATCTAGTTAAATATGTCAAGAAGAAATGTATCAAAAAGAAAATAATGGTAATCATATATTATGCAATATATATAATAACAATGTTTTAAAATAGTGCACAATCATCAAAAAAAGAAATTTCAAATAAATATTTATTCATTAGTATTGACAATTGATATTATAAATGATATAAAATAATTAAAAATAGCAAATGAATATTACATAAATAGATATATTTGTACGACAAATTATAAGTTTTGCAACTTTATGTGAGGTGAAAGATATGAAAGATGAAAAAGAAGTAATTGTAAGCGTGAAAGGAATGAATAAGACCTTTGTTTCAACAAGAGCAGTCGTTGATATGCATCTTGAAATAAGACAAGGCGAGGTGAGAGGGCTGATTGGAGAAAACGGCAGTGGAAAATCCACATTGTCTTCTATGATAGCAGGATCATTAAATCCGGATAGTGGGGAGATGTGGTTTCTGGGTAAAATTTACAGTCCAAAATCCAGTGTGGAAGGACAAAATGCAGGAATAGCGATGATGATACAGGAAGCAGGGACTATAAATGGTCTAAGTGTAGCGGAAAATATATTTATGGGAAATCATGGGGAAGTATCTACGGCCGGATTTGTGAGCAAGCGAAAAATGATTAATCAATCACGTAAGATATTGGAGCTAATAGGGGCAACAGAAGTAATGCCGGAAAAAATAATTGATGAATATTCTTTTGAAGACCGTAAATTAATAGAAATAGCAAAAGCCCTTCATGGTAATCCCGAAATGTTGATTTTAGATGAAACAACAACAGCACTTTCCCAACGAGGAAGAGACATTATATATAAGATTATCGAAAAAATGAAAACAGAAAGGAAAGCAGTATTATTTATCTCTCATGATTTAGAAGAATTAAGAAAAGTGTGTGACAGTGTGACCATTATGCGGGACGGAGAATATGTTTCAACTTTAAAAGGTAAGGACATTCGAATTGATACCATGCGACAATTGATGGTTGGGCGTGAACTAAAGGAGCATTATTATCGTACAGACCAAAAGGCGCAGTATGGCGATGAAGTAGTGTTAAGTGTAGAAAATGTCAGCCTGGACTCAAGGCTGCAGGAAGTCTCATTAGAACTTCACAAAGGAGAAATCCTGGGAATCGGAGGGCTTACGAACTGTGGTATGCATGATTTAGGAAAAGTTATTTATGGTTTAACGAAGCCGGACTCTGGTGAAGTACGGGCAGGAAAAAAACGAAAGTTAATAAAACATGCATATGATGCAACAGCATGTAATATGGGATATATTCCAAAGGACAGGGAAAAAGAAGGGCTTATGACAACATCCAGTGTTAGCGATAACATCGTAATAATGTCATATGAAAAGTTGAAGAGAAAAATGCTTATATCCAGGAAAAGTGAAAGGGGTTTAGTAAACGAACAGGTCAAAAAACTTAGAATTAAACTGGCATCTATTAATCAGGCTGTAGTGTATTTAAGCGGTGGTAATAAACAAAAGGTAGTAATTGGAAAATGGACTGCTAATGATGCACAGATTATTTTGATGGATTGTCCGACAAGAGGGATTGATATAGGGGCAAAATCAGCTATTTATGACTTGATGGAAGAATTCAAAAAAGAGGGTCGATCTATGATAATGATTTCTGAAGAGTTATCGGAATTAATTGGAATGGCAGACAGGGTTATCATTATGAAGGATGGTCGGATTTCGGCAACACTGATGAGAGATGAAGGATTAGAAGAGCAGAAATTGATAAAGAGTATGATTTAAGGAGGTGAAAAAATGAACGAGAATAAAAATACAATGGAAGTTAAGAGTATTAAGATGAAGGAATTTAGACATAATGAAATGATACAGAAATTGCTTCCATTTCTGGGATTAATAATTGTAGTTACAATTTTTTCTGTTATTACAAAAGGACAGGCCATAGCATTGAGCAATATCACAATTGTTTTAGTGCAATCCTGTATTTATATGGTTGCGGCGATGGGTGTTACCTTTACTATTTCACAGGGAAATATGGATATGTCTTTGGGTGGAATCATAGTGGCAAGCTGTATGGCAGCAGGAATACTGGGCGAATCGTCGCCCTGGGTGATACTGCCGATTTGTATTATTGTGAGTATTATCTGTGAATTGATTGTAGCGGTAATACATATCTACTTAAATATTCCAACAATTATTGGTTCCTTTATTGTCATGTATCTGGCAAGGGGAATAGCTTCTACTATTATGCTGAACAGAAGCGCTAATATTGTGCTTCCGAATGCATTAAAAACATTAGACCATAATTATTTCTATTGTTTTATTGCCATGATGGCAATAATCGTCTCCTATATTTTGTCGGAATATACACAGCTGGGAAAAATAAACCGGGCAATCGGGGCAAATCAGTCGGCAGTAGAAACCAGTGGTGTGCCTATGAACAAGTATAAGATATTAGCGTTTATATATAGCGGCATAACGCTTGGGATTGCTTCTTTTATGATGTTTATTCGCTCGGTAGGAGTTACAGCTAAAACAGGCATGGGGTTTGAAACGAACACGATATTGATTTTGGTCATTGGCGGAATTTCTCTTACTGGCGGTTCTAATGTAAGAGTTATAAAGGCGGTAATTGGATGTTTATTGTTTGCTTTTTTGGATAATGCATTGATTTTGGTAGGAGTTAATTCCACAGAAGTAGGATTAATAAAAGGAATAATATTTTTGGCGGCAGTAGCTGTTGGCTTTGATAGGAAGAGCATGACACATATCGTGTAAAAGGCATCGGTTAGGGGCCATTGTATTTTAATGCTTATGAAATGCAGAGAATGAATGCATTCATAATACAAAAATAAAAATAGGAGGGTAACAAAGTGAAAAAGAAATTTTTAGCAACATTAACAGCAACAGCTATGCTAGTATCTATGCTGGCAGGATGTAGTTCAGGTGCATCTGAAACAGAGACGCCTACACAAATCACTGAAAAAACAGAGCAGCAAACGGTAGGAGAAAATGCCGGCGCTGCAGTAGAAGAAAACACTGATATTGAGGTGTCCGGGGAAGCAAAGAAGTTAGACGTAGGGGTGGTAATCTGGTCTGTAGATGATGGAGGTCTGGGATTTTCTGTAAAGAAGCAATTAGAACATGTAGGTGAAATTCTGAATGTAAACTTTATTTTTAAAGGTGGCAGCGTGGATGCAGAAAGTCAGATTAAAGATGTTGAAAACTTGATTGCAGCTGGTGTAGATGGAATACTGTTGTGTCCAATGGTAGATACTACCATTGATAAGTTTACATCTATGTGTGATGCAGCAGGGGTTAAATTATCGTTAATGTTTCGTTCTGTTATGGATGAAGATGTGAGAAATATTGTTTTAGCATCAGAGTCTTTTGTTGGGGACGTTTGTGAGGCAGAAGAAGATGCAGGTGCAGACCTGGTTGATGCGTTAGTAGAAGCGGGTGCGCAAAACCTTGCATTAATGTATTGTGAACCAGGGAATTCTGTTACAGACAGACGGCAGGCGGGAATAAACGCCAGAATTGAAGAACTGGGAATTAATGTGGTAAGTACTTATACAATGCCGGCAGGAACACTATCAGCCGGTTTTACAGAAGGTGCAAATAGCATTTTAACCACCTATCCTGAATGTGATGGATTCTTATTATCTTTTGGATCGGACGGAGGTATTGATGCGGTAATTCAATTGGTGCTTAGTAAAAATCTGTTAGGCAAAGTACATGTAGCATCCTTTGATACGGTGCAGGATACAAAAACTGCTTTTGAAAATGAAATTCTGGTGGCAGAAACTTGCGGTTCCCAGGCGGATGCACTTTTTGCATTTATGATGCTTTACAATGAATTACAGGGAACTCCATTGTCAGACAAACCGATTGAATTGTTATCAAACTATGTATACGTAAAAAATACAGAACAAGCCGCCAAGTATGATGAATATTGGTCGTATGAGAACTATCAGCTGTATTCGGAAGAGGAAATAAAAAATATGGCAAAGGTTTATAATTCGGATTTGACACTGGAGAAATTTAAAGAGATTGTTGCAGCATATGGATATGAGGATGTATTGAATCGCCTTGGCCTCTAATAATTCAGTAATCTATTATGCATTCATAAAATAGTAAATAGGGGAAATGGAATACATTTCCCCTAATATACAAGGGTGGAGCAGATGAATAAATCATTAGAAATAATTAAAAGAGGAGTTATTGCATTGATAATTCCAACAGTATTATACTTGCTTTTATATATTGCAGCTCCTTCTGCAATTGGATGGGGCAGCTTAGGAGAGCTGCTCAGGCAATCAATTGCAGCGGCAATCCTGTCGTGGGGAATGGTATTTGGTCTCAAGATTGGAATATGGAACTTTTCCGTAGGAGCCAATGTAATGTTTGCGGCGATTATTGGGGGTAATATCTCACTTCGTTTAGGCGTGGGATTATTACCAACTATAATAATAATCGCTATGACTGGCACTGTAGTTGGACTTATATCAGGAAGCCTCTTTATAATTTTAAGAATCCCATCGGTTATTCTTACAATTGGAATGATGATAATCTTGGAAAGTGCAACAGCAGTAGCATTTGGCGGAGGTGGAGTCACGATGTTAAATGATATCTTAACGCTATCACTTTTTCCAAATGATGTAATTGTAGGAATCATATTATATATTATCGCCTTTGCACTGATGTACCGGATAAGCCTTGGTTATAATATCCGTGCAGTAGGCAGTAATATTGCAGCGGCAAAATTAAATGGAATAGGTATTGATAAGACTAGAATTTTATGCCTTACAGTAACCGGTTTTTTCTGTGGATGCTATGCATTTATGGCAATAGCAAAGGGAGGAGTGATTACACCTCGTGTAAATATGGATTCATTAACTCTGACCTTTGATGCGTTGATTGGAGGTTTTATTGCGATTGCACTTGAAAGACAAATTAACCTGATAATGGGGGTATTTATTGGAAGTTTTTCCATACAGTTGATTAAGTCTTGCATAATCGCTTTTAATATGCCGAGTGTATTTCAACAAGCGATTATTGCGATTTTCTTATTAATTATTATGGCTTTAACTACCAAGAGTCCGTTTATGGATACTTTGAGACAGCGTATGAAACAATTGATTTCAAGAAAACAGATACGTTCAAATTAGACTGAGAGGAAAGAAGATGATTATTAGTAAAAAACCAAGAAGCCGTAAAGAAATTTTAGAGCATTTACGAGATAATGTGGAACAGGGAATCCCTATTATTGGAGCCGGCGCAGGGATAGGCCTTAGTGCAAAATGTGAAGAAGCCGGAGGAGCGGATCTAATCATTACATACAACTCAGGAAGATTTCGTATGAATGGGCGTCCTTCTATCAGCGGTCTCCTTCCTTTCGGGGATGCTAATGGAATTGTAAAGGAACTGGCCGCGCAGATACTTCCAATGGTCAAAGACACGCCGGTTTTAGCCGGGGTTTTCGCACAGGATAATTATCGTTTTATGGACAAATTTTTACAGGAATTAAAGGAATTGGGGTTTGTGGGAATACAGAATTTTCCTTCTTTTGCTGATTTCGCCGGAGCCCAGAAGGCAGAATTAGAGGAGGTTGGGTATGGTGTTGTCAATGAGATTGAGATGATGCGTCTGGCCCACAATATGGACATGCTTACAGCTCCTTATGTTTTTAATGAGTGGCAATGTGAAGAAATGGTAAAAGCAGGTGCGGATATTATCGTAGTTCATTGTGGATGTACAATGGGAGGAAGTACTGGAATTAAAACCAATATTTCTTATGGATTAGATGAGGCGGCCGAGTATGCGCAGCGATTGGCTGAAATTTCCTTAAAGTTAAATCCGAATGTATTCGTTATTTGTCATGGAGGACCCATTGCAGAACCTCAGGATGTAAAGTATATTTTAGAACACACTAAAAATATTCATGGATTTTTCGGAGCATCCAGTATGGAGCGTTTACCTGCAGAAAGAGCAATTACGAAGCAGGTAAGAGATTTCAAACAGCTTTCTTTAAACAGGTAGAAAGTTATAAATTAAATTGGAGTGATGATAATGGATTTAAATGTAATGAAAAGTTTTATAATATCCAGCGGTGGATATTTGCATCATGTGGGAATGCTGGTAGAGGACACAGCAAAAGCTATTGAAGAATTGAAGCGAGTTCCCGGATTTGGTGAATGGACTACGAATGAAAGTACATGGGACAATCATGAAATGATAGTGGGACGTGAAAATACTATTATTTGCAGCACTTCAAGAATTATGGATTCTGTTTTATTGGAAGTAATTGAACCAGTAAAAGGAAAATGCGATGGTACGCATTTTAAGAATTATTTAGAGCAATATGGGGAAGGGCTTCATCATCTTTGCTATGGCTTTCCCCATTATGCGGATTTTGAAAAAGTATTTAAATATTTTGAAAATACAGGATATAAAGATATGATTCATGGACGGAAACTTTCAGAAGATGGAAATATTACGGATGAATATTGTTATATGGAAGTATTAGAGTCTGAATTGTATATTGAGTTAAGTTGGACCAGGTATAAGTGGGGGTATTAGTAGTGAAAATGAAGAACACGATTATAATGAAGGATGTAATTAAAAGAGATGACCAGGTAGTTGCCGGATATGAGGAAATTACAGACGAATTATTTTCTTTAAGAGGAAAAATAGCGGTTGTAACGGGAGCAGGAAGAGGAATTGGCAGAGCAATTGCAATTGGGATGGCTAAATTTGGCGCAGATATAGCAATAGTGGACATAGATGAAGGGTCAGCTGAAGAGACAAATAAGATGGTGAAGACAATAGGGAGAAGTTCTGAAGTTTTTATAGCAGATGTTAGCAGTTACGAAGCAACAGTTGATATGATGGCTAAAATATACACAAAGTTCAGGCGGATTGATATTTTAGTAAATAACGCAGGAGTCGGCTCAGATGGCAGCTTTCCAGAAGTGGAGCCAGAGGAGTGGAATCGAATACTGGAGATAAATCTGGGAAGTGTATATAATTGTTCCAAAGCTGCATCTATCTATATGATTCAACAGGAAAAAGGTAATATTATTAATATGGGGTCATCGTTGTCTTCAAGAGCAGCTGTTATGAACTGTTTAGGTGGAAGTTCTGAATATTGCGTATCCAAGGCAGGAATTCAGGCTCTGACACGGTCAAGTGCACAGTTCATGGCAGGAAAAGGTGTACGGGTGAACGCAGTAGCCCCCGGTCCTGTTGATAGTCCGATGCATGCTTTACGCAGGAATGAATTGGCATATGAACTTCCGAGAGTCCCACTGGGGCGAATTCAAAATTGTGATGACATAGTTGGGCCAATAGTCTTTTTAGCATCTGAAGCTGCCAGATTTATTACAGGTCAGACGATTCATGTTAACGGTGGAATTTTAATGGTGGATTGATGTAAATAAAAAATAAGTAAATGGAAGGAGATTATATTATGCCGGTAGTTAAAAAATATAACTATAAAGACATGCCTGAATGGGCCAAATTAAGGAAATACGAGCATGTTTTTGTACGTGCTGATGAAGTAATCGAGATTGATGAAAGTAAGTATCCCCAAGTAGCTTTAATGTGTTTGTCAGGAAGCATTACAATTATAGAAGGAGATCAGGAAATCACCTGCACTTTAGGTCAGGTCTGTGAATTGAAAGGTTCTAAAGCAATTGTGAAAGCGCAGCCATACTTTTTTGTGGAGAAAGCCTCTTTCATGTTGATGAGTGGGACATGGATTACAGCCAGTTTCAATATGTTCCGGGCCGATATTTTTGAAAATCCCAGGAATGAAGGCACGCCATGTGACTATTACCGCAACTGCAGTTTTGACAATCACTATCATGATTTTGATGAATATTGGATTGTATATCAGGGACACGGTGTTGCTTATACGGAAAATAAACCTTTTGAAGTGGGACCTGGGGATTGTGTGGTAACCGGTACAGGCTGGCATCATGATTTTCCGATTGCCCATGATTATGTCTGTGCGGTAACAGTGGAAACAGAAGGAACCGGTCTCAATAGACCAGGACATCTGTGGGAGCAGGTGCATGGGAAAGCTGTCCCGCATTTAGACAGAGTATAGGAGGTGTGGGGAATGGTAAAACGTACATTAGGAAAGACAGGATTTTCAGTATCTGCACTTGGTTTGGGCTGCTATCAGTTTACCTCTCAGTTCGGAGTTTTATCAGAAACAGCAAATGCTGTTTTGGACTATGCTATTAGTAACGGTATCAACTTATTGGACACAGCGCAGTCTTATGGCTTTGGTGAAAGCGAAGAATTAGTGGGACGTGCCAGGGTAAGGAATGCGGGAAAGCAGGTGGCGATATCTACTAAGATAGGCAATTTGTTAAGAACCACAGTAGAAGAGGTAGCCAAGACCACTAGAGAAATGGACTGGGATGCATATCTGGATGCAACATCAATTAAAAGAGCAGTAAAACATAGCATGTGGCTTCTTCAGGTAGAACGCCTTGATATTTTGATGATACATGAATATAACTGGCCTATGTGGAAAATAAATTTTGATACTGGAGATGGCGCGGTTGTATCCGTATTAGAGGAACTCAAGAAAGAAGGACTGATTGCGAATATAGGACTAGGCGGCTGGGATATGCATAATGCGGCACAATTGGTTAAAACCGGCAGGTTTGATGTAGTACTTGCAGCAGGTGGAATGAATCTTTTGGAAAAACCTGTTTATGAGGAATTGATACCGGCTTGTAAGGAACAAAATACAGGTGTGATGTTAGGCGGTGGGTTTGGACAAAATACGCCATTCTTAATTACACAAGACAAAGAATTGATAGAGCTTTTGAAAATGCAGCCTGAAGAAAAGGTGCAGAATATGGTTAAAAAACTGGTTTGTATTTATGATGTGGCAGATGAATTGGAAGTTTCCATGCCAGAGTTGGCAATTCGTTATATTTTGGCTCATGAAGAGATTCATTCTCATGTTGCAGGAGCCAGAGAGCTTATGCACATTAAAAATAATATTCAATCTGCCGAGAAGGGGCCGTTGCCGAAAGAATATGTAGATAAAATCGACAGAATACAAAACATGGGAGGATGCCCCACAACGGAGGAAATGAGAGACTTAGCCAGAGCGCTAAAAAATCAAAAGTAGCGGAGGACTATTATGGGGAAAAAAGCGGCGGTAATAGGAACTTTCGATACGAAAGGACAGGAATTTTTGCTTTTAATAGAAAAATTAAAAGAAGCAGGGGTAGAAGCAGTCACAATTGATACAGGGTTTGGTGAAAACGATTTTATTCATGCGAACTATTACGTAGCAAAAATATTACGTGAGGAGGGGCTTGTAACAGATGATATTAAATGTGCTGGAAAAAGGGCATTACTTTTAGAAATAATAGCCAATCGTGCAGCACAAATTGTTACTGAATTAAAAGAAAGTGGGGAAGTTCAAGGCGCTATTTCAATGGGAGGAGGTCAGGGAAGCTTTATAGCCGGAATTGTAATGAAAAACCTGCCTGTTGGTTTTCCAAAAGTATTACTATCTACCATAGCCTTGGTAGAAAGCTCTGCTAAGCAGTTTAAACACTTAAATGATACTCTGGTAATGAATTCCTTAGTAGATATTGCGGGTATTAACTCTTTGCTTATAATGACAATTACAGAAGCAGCAGGAGCCTTATCAGGTATGTTAAATTTTCAATATGGTTTTGAAACGAATGATAGAAAGCCGGCTATAGGAATCAGTGCATGGGGAGTTACTACACCTTGTGTAAATATGGTAAGGGGAATGTTGGAAGCGGAAGGTATTGAAGTATATGTATTTCATTCTAATGGTGATGGAGGAATGATATTGGAAAATTTAATCAGACAGGGGGCATTATGTGCAGTAGCCGATATTACTTTATCTGAAATCAGTATGCCATTAGCAGGGGCAAATGTTTCACCTGTCCCAAACAGGCTTGAAAATGCCGGAACAGCAAGGATCCCCCAGGTTATTGTACCGGGAGGTTTGGATATGGTATTAGCTTCAGGCGAGGAACGAAAGAGTGGTGGAAAGTTTAGCGGAAGAATCGTTTATCAGCATAATCCGGATGTGGCTTTTGTGCGCAGCAGCAAAGATGAGAACATTATTTTTGGAAAAGTGATTGCAAATAAGCTGAACAAAACGAAAGGAGCTGTAAAGCTGCTATTACCATTAAAAGGAATTTCCGCCATAGATAAAGAGGATGAAGTATTTTATGCTCCCGAAATAGATGCTGAGTTGTTTGCAGCCTTAAAATCTAATCTTGCAAATGAAGATGTTAAAATTGAAGAAATAGAAGAACATATTAATAGCCATAATTTCGCAGAAAAAATAGTAGAAGCATTAAAAGAAATTGTTCCGGAATTGAGTAATATAGAATTTAGAAAAGAACAGGAGAGAGAGACTTGAATCAAAAAATAAAAAAAGTGGATGTTCACTTGGTATCTATGCCCATAAAAGATGGATTTCGAGATGCAACCAGAAATGTGGAGATGATAGGATATACGATTGTCAGAATCACTACAGATCAAGGGTTGGAGGGTGTTGGAGTCACATATCATGAAGTGGGAGGAGAAGCTACTAAGAGTCTTATTATCAATAATATTGCACCAAAACTTATTGACAGAAATCCTCTTGAAACGGAGGTTATCTGGCAGGAAATGTTTCACTATTTAAGAGGTATAGGTCGTAAAGGCCTGATGTTTTGTGCACTAAGTGCAGTAGATATTGCATTGTGGGATTTGAAAGGGAAGATTTTTGAGATTCCGCTTTTTCGACTCTTGGGGGGGAATAAGACCAAAGTGCCTGTATATGGGAGTGGTGGGTGGACATCTTATACCGATGAACAATTGGTAGAGGAAATGAAGGAAATTATCGCTCAAGGTTATAAAATGATAAAATTTAAAGTAGGTGTAAATGGAGGAGAGACCCCACAAAAAGATGTGAGCCGGGTTAGAAAGGTAAGAGAGGCGGTAGGACCGGACATAAAAATATTGTTGGATGCAAATAATTGCTGGGATGCAGCAACAGCTGTTCAATTTGCAAATCGGGTTAGAGAATATGATATTACTTTGTTGGAAGAACCGGTATTTGCAGACGACATTCTGGGACTGGCAAAATTCAAACGGGGAACCGATATCCCATTAGCCACAGGTGAGCATGAGTATACAAAATTTGGAGCAAGAGATTTAGTGCTTAATCAGGCGGCTGATATTATACAATGTGATGGGACCAGAGCAGGAGGCTATACGGAAATGTTGAAAATAGCGTCTATAACTCAGGCGTGGAATCTTAAGTTCGCACCTCATGCTATGGAAAATATACATATCCATTTAGTGAGCGCCATTCCGAATGCACTTTATTTGGAAAGACTTTTGTTATTTGAAGAACTTACCAGTTTTGTATATGAACATCCACCGGTACCGATTGAAGGATATATAGAAATACCGGAACTCCCTGGATTAGGATTGAAACTAAACATGAATTTTATTAATGAGTGGGATGAAAAATAAGATGAAGAATAAGTATAAAGGTATTTTTCCGGCATTAGTTACGCCTTTTGATAAAAATGGAAAAGTAAATACAGATGCATTGGGGAAGCTTGTAGAAAGAAATATAGAATTGGGAGTCAACGGTTTTTACGTAGGTGGGAGTACGGGAGAATCCTATCTCTTGTCAAAAAAAGAACGTATGCAGGTTTTGGAAGCAGTGATAGAAGCAGCAAATAGAAGAGTAGATGTAATTGTTAATGTTGGTGTTTTTGCGACGGAACATGGAATAGAACTGGCAAAGCATGCAGAAAAATTTGGAGCGGCAGCAATCTCTTCCGTACCTCCATTTTATTTCGCTTTTAATATGGAAGAATATGTTCAATACTATAATGAAATTGTGTCTTCTGTAGAGATTCCCATGATTGTTTATAATATACCGGCAATGTCGGGAATAGAATTATCAAAACAAAATATAGAAGAACTTTTTAAGAATGAAAAGATAGTGGGAATAAAGCATACAAGTTATAATTTATTTCAAATGGAAAAAATAATAGATGAATATCCAGAAAAATCGGTGTTCATTGGACATGATGAAGTCTTTTTGTCAGCTTATGCGGCGGGAGCAGAGGCGGCAATCGGAAGCACTTTCAACTTTACATCAAAAAAATTTATTAAAATACAGGAGTTTTTTGGAGAGGGCAAAATGGCGGAAGCCCTTGAAATACAATCACAGATTAATGCAGTTATAGAAGTTTTATGTAAAATTGGGGTGATTAAAGGTGTGAAGGCAGCTTTAAAAATGCAAGGTATTGACTGTGGGGTTTGCAGGAAACCATTTGCAGCGTTAAGTAAAGAGGATGAAAAACAGCTGGAAGCGTTTCTGCTGAAAACAGGCTGTCTATAATTCTATTGCGGATACATTAATGGTTTGTTTGCAGGTAAAGCTGCCCGTGGCTGTCTATCTCGTTTTATTCCTCCTATAAAGGTCATGTTCTATTTCACAGTGAAATAATGATGCCGGACCAGATGATCATCTACCTGATATGCCGCATCATCCAGGATTCTCTGTGCATCTCCTCCCCGGGCAATGTTTAAATATGCATTTGTAAATGTTTTGCTGAAAAACGGATAAGCCGGTGTAATGGGTCTTGTTACAGAGGTAGCATGTAATTGAGAAAATAGTATATTTGTATTATCGGAGATTGCATTAAAATCATTGCAAATGCTGTAAATATCTTTTAATACAGGCATACCGGTAATTTTATATAATTTTATCTGATTTTCCAATGTAAATACATACTCAAGGAATTTCCAGCATTCTTCCGGATAGAGTGACTGGCTGGATATGCAAAGTCCCCAGCCCCCATGAAGAGAAGCGCTTCTGATTCCTTTAGGCAGTGGAAGTATTCCAATATGATCCGGAGCGCTGTTTTCGTTCAATACGTCAAAAAATGCATTAGGCAGAGAAAGGCTCATTGCAAAATGCTGCGGAAATAATTCACTTGCGTCTTCGATGTGTGTAAAGTGATAATGATGGTAAAGTTTTCCCAGCCAGTCCATTGCTTCCACAGACCGGGGGCTGTTCAGATAGCCGGTAGTTTTCCTGAGAGCGGGATCAAATACGGTTCCTTCATTTTGAAAAATAAAAGGAAGAGCGGAATAGGTGAGCCATTCCCCCTGACGCTGCTGTAATCCGCGCCCGGAATCCATAAGTAACGGATAAGGGCAGTCGGAGTTCTCCTTAATATGCTTACAAACATTCACGAATTCGGTCCAGGTCCAGGCTTCCTGAATACTTTTGGGAGCTTTGATTCCCAGTTTTTCAAATAACGGTTTGTTATATAAAATACATAAAGTCGATTCGTTATATCCAAGATGGTAAAGCTTTCCCTGATAGGTTCCCTGTTGAATGATATTTGGAAGAAAACGTTCTTTGAATTCCGAAGATGCATAGGAATCTAAAGACTTCAGGGAATTCATATAAGCCCAATAAGAAACATCCGGTCCGTCTAAAGAGAAGAGGTCCGGTGCGTTTCCGCTTGCGAAGGCTTTAAACAAAGTGTCCCGCAGAGGTATCAAATCGTTATAAATAAATTTCAGAGAAATCAGGAAAGCTTGATTACCGGTATTAAAATTTTGGACAATGGAAGTCCAATAGGCCTCGTCTTTGTGCTCGGTGGGGCATATATATAACTGGAGTGTGATATTGGATTCTTTAGAGGACACAAAGCTGCCCCGGCCTTGTTCCCTTATAATATACCCTTCCTGGGACAGGGATTTTAAGGCCTGGGTCACGGTGCTTTTACTGACAGAAAATAGTTGCATCAATTCATTATCAGAAGGTATCGTATCTCCTGGCTTATAGGTTCCGTTTTGAATGTCGTCTAAAATGCTTTGTTTCACTTTCATATATTTCGGTAATTTTGTATACATAACAACCTCGCTTTTAATGATTTTTGTGAAAGAAGATAAAAATATTGAAAATAGTAATTGACATGTTTAATAATTAATGATATTATACTACCATAACTTGATCGAATAATCAAGTTAATCGAACAAGTAATTTATAAAATTCTGTATAATCTGTAGCAGAATATTTTTTAAAACATAAGTTGTTCGAACAATCGAATGAGATGAAAGGAGAGGGCTATGACAAAAACATATAAGAAAGAAGAATTATATGTGACCAATCAAATAAAAAAGTATAATTCGGATGCTACGGAAACAGCATTTTTACTTGGTGGAATCGGCACGGGAAATATTGCTGTGGGAGCCAGAGGGGAACTAAAAGATTGGGAAATTTTTAATTGGCCGGGGAAAAAGACGAAATTCCCGTTTTCATTTTTTGCGATTCGCGCAGAGAATAAAAAGATGGAGAAACCAATCGCAAAGATATTAGAGTCAAGGCTGCATCCTCCCTTTACAAGCTCACATGGATATCTGCAGCATGAACTGGTTAATCTGCCACGGTTGGAAGATTCCGAGCTGTCTTGTGAATTTCCTTTTGCAAATGTAACATTTTCAGATTCTGATTTGCCATTGGAAATTGAAATGGAAGCCTTTACTCCATTCATACCACTAAACAGCAATGATTCCGGAGTCCCGGGAGCGGTTATCCGGTATAAAGTAAAGAACCTGGCGGATTGCGAAACAAAAGTAACCGTAGTAGGCACGATGCCCAATGCGTCTGGATTTGAAGGATATGATGTGATAGAAAACCTTGTATTATCGGATAAAGTGAAAAATGAGTACCGTCAGGATGACGGGATAAAAGGATTATATTATCGTCCGGAATCTCTTGATAGTGACCATGTGAGATATGGTAATATGTCCATACAGACAACAGCAGGGAATGTAACTTATAAAACGCAGTGGTTTGACGGTGAATGGGTGGATGGCGTGCAGGATTTTTGGGACGACTTTACAGAAGACGGGAAATTGGAACCGGAATCATATTCGGATACGGTCGGCTGTGCATTTGCCCAATATCATAATTTCAGTTTTTTGAAAAGAAAAGAAAAAATAGGATCGTTGGGTATCTATGAAACACTGGAACCGCGTGAAGAAAAAGTATTTGAATTTTTTATTTCATGGTATTTTCCAAACAGGGTAAGTGCATGGATTGAGTTTGACGAAGATATAGAAAACTTTAAACAAGGCAACTACAAAACGATCAGAAATTACTATGCAACATTATTTGAAGATGCCTGGGATGCCGGAAAATATTTGATTCGGAATCTGAAAAGGCTGGAAGGAGACAGCCGGAAATTTCAAAATGCGATGTTCCATGAAACGAAATTACCCGGTTATGTGATTGATGCGATTACTTCCAATATAACGACGATTCGAAGCCATACCTGTTTTCGCCTGGAGGATGGCACATTTTGTGGATTTGAAGGTATTCGGGATTATGTGGGATGCGGATATGGAAGTGTACCCCATGTGTGGAATTATGCACAGACCGCAGCTTTTCTTTTTCCGGATCTGGAAATTTCCATGAGAAGAGTGGAATTTGGAAAAGAAACCGATGAAACCGGATGTATGTCCACAAGGATGTTCAGCGTTTTCGGACAGGAAAGATACGCGATGGTTCCTGCCTGCGACGGGCAATTGGGAAGTGTAGTGAGATTATACCGTGAATTTAAGAACACGGGGGATGCTGCATTGGTCAAAGAGCTTTGGGAAAATGTTGTAAGAGCAATGGATTATGCATTGCGTGAGTGGGATAAAGATGGTGACTATATCTTAGACGGGCAGCAGAATACAACCTACGATATAGAATTTTATGGGCCGAATGCCATGACAGAATTTATATTTTTGGCGGCACTGAAAGCCTGTTCTGAAATGGCAGTATTAGCGGGAGATGAAGAAAGGAGTGTTTTCTATCAAAAGGCTTATGAGGAAAGCAGAATAAAAGCAGATGAATTATTATTTAATGGAGAATATTATGCTCAGGCAGAAGATAATATTGATCAATATCGTTATCAATATGGGAAAGGATGTCTGTCAGACCAGTTGTTGGGTCAGTTTTTAGCCCATATATCCGGTTTATCCTATATCCTGCCGCAAGAACATGTCCGCCAGGCCATAAAAGCTGTATTTGACTATAATTTTCAAACCGATTTTTATCATACGGACAGCGTGCATAGAGCGTATGCACTGAATGATGAAAAAGGATTGGTGGTCGCTACATGGCCAGGTGGCGGAAGACCGAAATTCCCATTATCTTACGCAGGCGAAGTATGGACCGGGATAGAATATCAAGTAGCAGCCACGTTGATATATGAAGGTTTTCCGGACGAAGGTCTGACTATCGTAAAAGCAATACGAGCCCGCTACGACGGATATAAACGAAATCCATTCAGTGAGGTAGAATCCGGCCATCATTACACAAGGGCAATGTCCAGTTGGGGGATTTTGAATGCTCTTACAGGAATGGAAAGCGATATGTATCATAAGACGCTTACCTTTAGCCCCAAAATAAATCAGGATGATTTTCAATCCTTTTTCATCTGCGGGAAAGCATGGGGGATTTTCAGGCAGAAAAGGGATAAGCATGGAGATATTAAATTTGAAACGGAAGTATTATATGGGTCTTTGGATGGAATTACTATAAAGGTGAAATCATCTTAAAGATAAAGTGTAACTTAGTAAATCATTCGAAAAAAATTGTAATCAGGAGGAGGATACAATGAAGAAGAAAGTTATGGTTTTTCTGTTAACGGCAACAATGTTAGCAAGTGTATTAGCAGGATGCAGTTCGGGCGAAAAAGATAGCGGTGATACAAACAAAACGGATACGGAGCAAAGGGATACACAGAAGGATACAGAGGACAAGGAAGAAGTCAGTAAGGGGGAACAGGAAGAGGTTGTAATTACAATTGGTGAGCATGTTGCCAATATTGAACAGCAATCCCCTCATGTAGCATTGATAGTAGAAAAATTTCAGGAGACATATCCAAATATCAAGATTGATATAAACGGGGCAGAAGTGGAAGAACATTTAACAAAAATGAAATTAGCGGCTCAAAATGACAATTTGCCGGATATTATCTGGCTGGAGCAGCCGATCGCAAAAGAGATGGCTGCGGCCGGTTATTTATACGATATGACAGATGCACTGAATGAATATGGAATCAATAATTATTTCTTGCCTGGTTTAGTGAATTCCTGTACGGTAGACGGAAAAGATTATGGGCTTCCAAGTGAAATCATGATGGTTGGTTTCTTTTATAATAAGTCAGTCTTTGAAGAAAATAATGTGGAGGTTCCAACAACTTTTGAGGAGTTTATGTCTGTAATAGAGACGCTGAAAGGGAATGGAGCTACTCCCATTGCAATTGGTGCCAAATCTAATTTTAGTGTCTGGGCATTCCAGTCAATGCTGACGCGGTATGGATTTTTTGAAAAATTAGATGGCTTAGAATCCGGAGAAATCTCGTGGGTAAATGATGATTTCATTAAATTTTTTGAAAAGGTAGAACAAATGGCACAGGCAGGTGCATTTTCAGAAAATGCAGCAACGATTGATTATTTTGAAGCAAAAGAAATTTTCCTTGGCGGAAATGCAGCGATGTTTAATTCCGGAGCATGGGATATTGCGGCATTTGAGGAAAGTGATATTGCAGATCAAATTGGATTCTTCTGGGGTCCTACGTTTACGGATGGAGCAGGAACGCAGGAACAGGCAATCAAAACTTCCGGCGGTGTGTACACGATTTCGCAAAAAGCTTCCGAAGATCCTGTGAAATTAGATGCAATTATGAAATTCTTTGAGTTCTATTATGGGGAAACCGGGACGAAGATCATTGCAGAAGATACAAAAGGACTTCCGACTACCAGCTATGACGGAGCGGTAGATGCCCAAAAAAATCCTGTATTCAGTGAAATGCTTATCAGGTTAAATGATGACTGGGCCAGCGTGAAAGAGCCATTCAGCTCCTTAACGACAAATGTCGGAAATACATTATTTGACGCTATCTTTGGTGTGATCAATGGTATATATTCTCCCGAGGAAGCGTGTCAGGTGGTAGAAGATGCTATGGCATTAGAAAGATAATCAGATCAATGTGGGGGTCGGTTCAGGCAAAGAGATGAATTGCCCCCTTTTTTAGATCAGGAGGGTATCGATGAATTGGTTTAGTACAAAAAAAGCAAAAGCAGTCTTTTTGACTCCTGCTTTACTTATCTATGGAATATTTCTTATATTTCCTATAGTTGTGGCGGCTTATTATAGTTTTACAGATTTTTCGGGTATAGGAAAAGAGAATCTGGTCGGTTTGGAGAATTATACAAGAATGTTTGGGGACCGTTTATTTTTGATATCTTTAAAAAACACGGCACTTGTACTGCTCTGCAGCTTTTTTATGATCTTGATTTTTTCTTTTTTTGTTGCTTATTTATTAAATAAATCCTTTGTTGGTAACAGTGTATCAAAGGCAATGATTTTTTCGCCTTATGTAATTGCACCAATCATTGTAGGGATTATCTGGGGATTTATATTAAATCCGCAATTCGGATTACTGAATACAATTTTAAGAAGTATAGGTTTCGATAACCTGGCCTGGGAATGGATCGGAGGAAAATCGTTAACACCTGTGGCAATCGCCATTGTGTTTACCTGGCAGGTATTGGGATTCCACGCTACGATCTTTCTTGCCGGTATGAAAACTATTTCAAGTGATATATACGAGGCAGCATCCATCGATGGGGCGAACCGGAGACAGACTATATTTTTAATTACGATCCCCTTGTTAAAAGAGACAATTATTATGAATGTTGTGTTGATCATAACAGGTGTATTTAAAATATATGAGTTGGTTTATCAGTTGACGGGAGGGGGACCAAACCATTTGTCGGAAGTTTTGATTTCTTATATGTACTATACCGTATTCACTTCCAGCCGCTATGGTTATGGAATGGCGATTGCAGTATTTGTATTGATTTTATCTATTGTATTTTCGTTTTCCTATATTCAGATTTCCAATAAAAGAAATAAGAGAGGGGCGGTATCATAATGAATCAAAAAAAATCTACCCTTGGCAAAATCGTCTTTTATTTCATTATAATTTCAATATCAGTTATCATCGTGATCCCATTTCTTTGGATGATTTTATTGTCATTTAAGACAAATAATGAAATCATTAACAGCCCTTTAAGCATTCCGGAATTACTTAATCCGGAAAACTATAAAAAAGCGCTGAATACTTTGGATTTATTGCAAATGTATGGAAATACATTATTTTTAGTAGTAATAGCTGTATTTTTCAGTACTGCATTCACGTTTATGAGTTCTTTTGCAATAGCAAAAATGTCTTTTAAAAATAATGCAATACCAAACGGAATTTATCTTTTTCTCTTGTTAGGATTGGCCGTGCCGGTGTATATTCTGCTTTTCCCGATTTACAGGATTAATTTGAAATCAGGTATACTTGGGTCATACTTAGGACTGATATTGCCTTATATTGCTGTAAATATATCATTTAATACATTGCTATTTGTTGGTTTTCTGAAAGATTTTCCGAGTGAATTGATTGAAGCCCCCATTATGGATGGAATAAACTTAATTCAATTATGCACCAGGGTAGTGATACCCGTAATGAAACCGACATTTGTTACCGTGATTTTATTTAATGCCATCTATATTTTTAATGAATTTCCATTTGCGTCCACTTTTCTAAATGATACGAACAAATATACACTGTCATTGATGGCCTCTATGTTTAAGGGACAGTATTCCATGGATTATGGTGCAATCATAGCAGCGAGCATTATGATTATTATACCGGAATTGGTTTTTTATGCATTTTTTCAAAAGTATATTATTAGCGGCATGACGGAAGGAGCGATAAAAGGGTAGCAATAGTATCTGCAATTTTCAAACACGCTCTAGGGCAGTATAATTCTAAAGATTTGGTCAATGATCCGGTCTCGCGCTGCCTTATCAGATAGATCAGCAATACTCTCATCCTTTAGGACATCCATACGCATGAACATTCCCTGGAGAGTAAAGCACAGAACCATGCCGTAGATATCGGCAGCTTCGTTTCCAACCAATTTCCTGATCATTGGTTCATAAGCGCGGATGGTACCGAATGTATTGTCATTCCCATGACCATCCATCAAGTCTGACAAAATGGATATTCGTGAAACCGAGGGGAATTTCACCAAATAATCTGTGGTCAGCTTTACCATTCGGCAAAGTTTTTCTTTTACCGGCAGACCGTCCATTTGATTCAGTAGTTCCGGTACCTTTGCAATAACACCATCAATATGCTTTTTGATGACAATTCTCATTAGATTGTCTTTGCTTCCGAAATGATAGTTCACCGTACTGACACTGATCCCCATACGGGAAGTTATTTCCCGTACGGTGATTTCATCTGCGTTCATCCCACTTGAAAGCATTTCCGAAACTGTGGAAATGATCTTTTCCTTGATATCCTCCATTACTTCACCTCAAACTTTCTGCCTTCGTGCTTACAGATTTTCTTTATGGCGGTTTTCCCGGTCAGCGCATTGGAGAAAACCGCTCCCGTCGCCGAAACCCAGACACCGGTCATGTAAAAGTTATCAAGACCCGGAAGAGTATTTTGACTTGCCCCCATTAGGGTTCCAAGGCTGAAAGGTTTGGTTGGCTCGTTAGCAAAGCCGCGTGTTCCGCCCATAAACCGCTCCCAGGTTTTAATTGTAACCACATCAACAACCTCGACTTGTTCCGTAATCCCTGTAAAATATCCTTCCAAAATGGCAATCGCCTGATCCGCCGTCTGCTTCTTTTTGATCCTATATTCTTCCTCCGTATTGCAGTCCCAGTAGGCGTACGGCGTTACCATTTCAACTTTGATCACGCCTTTTCCCTCCGGAGCCATTGTAGGATCAAATCCATAAATCTGCATTTCAAGGGAATCAATGGATCTTCCCGTCAGTGTTACCGGCTGCTCCAAAAGCATTATCAGCGCAGAGGGTTCCCTGGATAAATCACGGTTAACGCCCAGATAGACCATGGTACCCCAGTTTGTTTCATCTCCGTCCAGTTTTGCCCAACTCTCTATTTCAGCATTTTTATAGCGTCCTTCCAGCATATCATAAATTGTTTTTCTACCGTCAGCATTGGAAATAATGATATCCGCAAAGTGTTCACTGCCGTCTTCCAGCCGTATCCCGATGGCTTTATCTTTTTCTGTGAGGATTTTTGTAACCTTTTTCCCCAGATTAAGATTACCGCCAAGCTTTTTATATTTCTCAGCAATCGATTCCGCAAAAGTCAGGCTGGCACCAACCGGCCATAGAATATCACCTGAAGTACCGGCCGCATGCTTTGCAAAATGGATACCGGCAGGTATTTCCGGCACGGAATACTCCAGTAATGCGACTGCGCGTCTCAACAACGGATTTTTGAACTTCTTTGCATATGAATCCAGAGTCAGGTTCATGTATTTCATATTCCGGATCATGGCCGGCAGCAGTTTTATCATACCACGTTTGCCGTCGATGACCATATTCCCCATCAGATCCTTACCGGTAAATGACCGGATGCCCTTTACATATTTCTCGATTTCTTCCCTGTCTTCCGGTGCTATGGCAAGCATATGATTCCGTAACTCATCCAGATCATTATAATCATAAAATATATTGCCATTCGAATCTGCGACGGCGACGCTCTCTTTCTGGGAAACCATTTCCCGCGGCATTGCTCCCAGCTCCCGCCACAGTCCATTAATTTTCGATCCATCTTTACAGCCCATCAAGTGATGGATACAAGCGTCAAACGTATAGCCTTTTCTTTTCCATGATGCGCATTGCCCCCCTGGAACAGTATGCATTTCAAAAATGGTGGTTTGATATCCGTTCATCTGTCCGTAAACGCCGGCAGCAAGGCCGCCCATTCCGGCTCCGATAATAAAAATTGATTTCATATAAATCCTCCTGTCGATTCAAACACAGTTTAGAACGCTGTTCGAATTCATAATAGCATAATTCTTACTCATTTACAAGGATTTTATACAAGGCTTGATTTAATTTGTAGTTTCACATATAATCAATGCATCAAGCGATGAATAAATCTTTTATAATACAATGAAAGCATACAAAAGGAGATACCATATATGGCAAGTATCAGAGATGTTGCAAAGCGGGCCGGAGTTGGCGTTGGCACTGTTTCGAGAGTTCTGAACAATAGTGGTTATGTTGCTGCGGATACAAAGGGAAAAATAGAAAAGGCCATGAAGGAATTGGATTATACACCAAATGAACTGGCAAGGAATTTATTCCAAAAGCGCAGTGGAATTATTGCTGTGTTAGTACCGGATATAGCGCATCCGGTCTTTGCTGAACTTGTCAGGTGTATTGAAAAAGAATTATATAAGATTGGTTTTAAAACAATGGTTTGCAGCACCGTTGGTGAGCAGAATTATGAAAGTGAATATTTGGATATGCTTAAAAGGCATATCGTAGATGGGGTAATCACAGGGGTTCATTCATTGGATATAGATGAATACTTGAATACTGAATTGCCAATAGTTTCGTTTGACCGCTTTTTAGGATCGGATATTCCTGTAGTATCTGCTAATCATTGGAATGGAGGACTTCTGGCAGCAGAAGAAATGATACGCGCAGGTGCGACATCAGTAGTTCACTTTTATGGAGCTAAGATTGTTAATTCACCATCTCGTGACAGGCATGACTCCTTTGAACAAAAAATGAAAGAAGCAGGAATTGATGTTTTTTCTTGTGAACTTAGCTGGAATCGATTTGAAGCCGTATATTTTAATAATGTCGTACGGGAGGTGTTCTACAGGCATCCGGAAGCAAACGGAGTTTTTGGCACGGATCTATTGGCTATGGCCTATATGAAGATTGCAATGGAGGAAGGGAAGGAAGTACCAGGGGATCTTAAGGTGATTGCTTATGATGGCACTATGCCCACTACGATTAGTTATCCTACGTTGACAGCAATCGTGCAGCCATTTGATAAACTTGCAAAAGAATGTACAAGATTATTAATGAAGCGGATAGATGGAATTGATATAGAGAATAAAAGGGTTATAGTGGAAGTATCACTAAGAAAGGGAAAAACAACGTAATTGTGCAAAAGTAATAAAAATATCATGAATGGAACCCGTTACACATGGAAATTTTGTGGATGTTTTTTGCATAGAATTAATTGACAAGTTATAAATTTTGTTTTATTATTAAATTAGTCGACAAGCGAAAAAGATTATTCTAAAAGAATTATCAGAATAAAAAAAATCCAAAGAAATTTGGATTCATTTTTCAAACCATAGGGAACCGGTTCCATATGAAGAGAAGGAGTGACACAATGTCAAAAGCAATACATATAAAAAACATTTCTAGAGCACAGGATGAAATAGCATCAAAAAGGGTAACGGTAAAAGGTGCAGAAATGAGGCAGAGATATCATTTTATGGCGGAAGAAGGATGGATCAATGACCCAAACGGACTTATATTCTTCCGCGGAAAGTACCACTATTTTTATCAATTCAATCCTTATGATTCTTATTGGGGCGCCATGCACTGGGGGCATGCTGTTAGCAGTGATTTACTTCATTGGGAGTATCTCCCGGTTGCACTTGCTCCCAGCGAACTATATGATAACCATGAAAGAGGAGGATGTTTTTCAGGGACTTCAATTGAACATGATGGGAAATTGTATCTGTTTTATACAGGAACAGCAAAACATGGAGATGAATTTGCTCAAACACAATGCATGGCTTATAGCGAAGATGGGCTCTGTTTTGAAAAATATGATAATAATCCGGTCATTGTAGCACCTCCAGGTTATGACCAGGCAAATTTCAGGGATCCGAAGGTGTGGAAGCACGAAGATTACTATTATATGTTGTGTGGAGCTAAAAAGGATAACCTGGCGAAGGCCTTGATTTATAAATCAAAAGATTTATTAGAATGGGAATTTATGAATGTCCTGTTTGAAAGCAGGGGGGAATATGGTTATATGTTTGAATGCCCCGACTTTTTCCCAATGGATGATAAATATGTACTGATGTTCTCGCCGATGGGACTTCATGAACGCACCGCCGTGTATTTGGTTGGCGATATGGATTATAAGACTGGGAAGTTCATACCAACCAGCATGGGAGAAATTGACTGGGGATTTGATTTTTATGCGGCACAATCATTTTTGGATGGGGCAGGCAGAAGGATTGTTGTGGCATGGGCGAATGCGTGGGACTGGATGCCGTGGTGGAAAGACTGGGGGCCTACGTATCAGGAAGATTGGTGTGGAGCGTATAATATACCCCGGGAAGTCAGGATGATGCCAAACCACACACTGCAGTTTGTTCCAATCAAAGAATTGGAGGAACTTCGGGGTGAAAGGCAAGAATATTTTGATATTAAGATTCAGGAAACACCTTTTAGCATATCGGGCGGAGATGGAGTTTCATTTGAAAGTAAATTGGTATTAGATTTAGAACGGACAACAGCCAAGCGTATTTTATTGAAATTAAGGTGCAAAGGTGGAAAAGAAAGTTTGATTTGCCTGGATCTTCAGAAGGCGGAAATGACTTTTGACAGGAATAACAGTGATGGTTGGAGTACAGGTTGTTCAAGGAGCCCGCTGAGCTTAAAAAATAAAACAACGCTGGATATCCACATTTTCTCTGACCAAAGCTCTATCGAAGTATTTAGTTCTAACTATCAGAATAATCATTCATGTAATGTATTTGCATCATCGGAACAAAATCAAAATTTTGTGATGGCGCAGGAAGGTGAAGCTGTTTTCAAAAGTATTGTTTCATGGGGAATCAATTCCTGCATGGACAGATGAATATTAAAAAATTTATGCAATATAGAACCGATTCCGCAATGAAAAGGAGGAACAAAGTATGATAAGAAAAATTGTATCAATAATAATCACTTGTGGGCTTTTGGCGGTAGGAGCATCCGGATGCGCTAAAACAAATAGTACTGACGGAAATAATTTGAATTCCGCTGAAGGCAAGGTTACGACTATAAAATTCGGTATTCATGTAGCAGACCCGGAAGCACAGGAAAAAGTTACATACGACATTGTCCAGGCTTTTAACCAAAAATACGATGGGCAGTATAAAGTAGAGTTTGAAGCTGCAGATACCGAGTCACATACGAAGAATATGAAACTTCAGGCCAGTGACGGAACATTGCCGCAAATATTCTGGATGGATTCCAGTGAAGCACCGGAGTATGCGAAAGCCGGATATCTGACTGATCTGTCCACCTTCCTGTCAGAATACAGCAATGTTGATAAGGCATTGGATGAGAGTGCGAAGGCCGCCTTTAAAAGTGATATTCTGTATGGCCTTCCGTATCAGTGCAATGTGGAAGGATTTTTCTACAATAAAGAAATTTTTGAAGAACTGGGTATTAATGCCCCGGCTAATGGAACTACGTTTGAGCAGCTTTTAGAAATAATAGCAGCATGCAATGACGCCGGATATACACCGATTGCCCAGGGCTGTATGAATAGTAGTTATGCTATTTGGGGATATCTGGCACTGATGGACCGATATGGATATTCTGATTATATATATGATATCCTGGATGGGAAAGAAAAGTTTAATAATGCCAATATGAAAGCCTGCTTTGAAAAGCTGGAAACTTTGGGAAAATCAAATGCTTTTGCTAACAATATGGCAACACAGGAATATTTTGATGCGAAAGAACTGTTTATGACCGGAAAAGCTGCAATTCTAAACACCGGTGCATGGGATTGTGCTGAATTAGATGAAAAGATGGGCGACAAAGTTGGATTCTGGTGGGGGCCAACCGTCTCTGACAGCACATATAATCAACAGGCAGCGATGAAAGTGCCTTCCGCACCTTTGTGTGTAAGTGCAAAAATTGAGGAAGATGAAAAGGTAAAAGATGCTGTATATAAATTCCTGGAATTTTATTACAGTGAGGAAGCAGCAACGGTGTCATATGAAGGATCCGCATTTCCATCAACGAATTATACGGGAATAGAAGCCGGAGAAACTCAGTATGCTTTGGCAGAAGTTATGAAGAGTATTGATGAGGGATGGGTCAGCCCGGCATCACAGCCGGATCAGATACTTTCATCGGCAGTGCAGAGTCAATTGTATGATTCTATCTTTGGAGTTCTGTTAGGAAACTATACACCAGACGAAGCACTGGATAAAATTGATCAGCAGATGGAGTATTAGAAGCTACGAGATGTAAAGGGGCTTTTTAAATCAGCCCCTTTAATGATTAACGAATGGAGTGAGAAAACCATGTACTGGCTTAATAAAAAACGATATATTATCGGGCTGACAGTTCCTACGCTTGTCGTATACTGCATCTACATTATGCTGCCGATCATTATGGCGGCGGGTTATAGTTTCACAAAATATTCCGGAATCGGAAAGGCGGAATTTAACGGCATATCTAATTATAAGCGCTTATTTGCAGATGAAACATTTTGGATCGCATTTAAAAATACAATGATCATTTTCGGAGCAGCATTTGTTTTGCTTCTGGTAGTTGCATTTTTTGTGGCACTGCTCTTGAATAATCATCTTAAATTTACAGATGTATCAAAGTCGCTTATCTTTTCGCCGGCTATTATCGCGCCGATCATTGTTGGAATCATATGGGTTTATATACTGGATCCCGAAGTCGGGGCGCTGAATGCACTGCTGGATGCGATCGGACTTTCAGGATGGAAGCAGCAATGGCTGGGCGGAGACAGACTTTCACCTTATAGTATTTCTATCATTTACTTCTGGCAGCAGTTGGGATATCTGGTTACCATATACATAGCAGGTCTGAAGATGATTCCGGAAGAGGTGATGGAAGCAGCCAGGATAGACGGTGCAAATGCGGTTCAAAAGCTCAGGCACATTACGATTCCTTTAATGAAGTCAACAATATCTACGGTTGCAGTACTGCTGATCACCGGCATATTTAAAATATTTGAGATTGTGCAGCAGACAACCGGCGGCGGCCCAAATCATATATCGGAAACATTGGTTACATATAGTTACTCAACCACCTTTGGGAATAGTGAATATGGATATGGAATGTCGCTGGCAACCATAACCTTCCTGGTATCATTGTTGATAACGGCAGCATATTTAGGATTCTTTCGGGAAAAAGAAGCGTAGGGAGGGCTGACCATGATCAGTAAAAGAAAAAAAATTGCCTTGATAGTAGGGATTGCAGTAATTACAGTAATGGTAGTGTTCCCTTTTGTGTGGATGATTATTTTATCATTCAAGACGAATACAGAGATTATGACAGACCCTTTAGCACTTCCGCAGATATTCAATGTTGATAATTATAAAAGAGCCTTTGAAGTTCTGGACTATGGAAAATTATATGGAAATACCATTTTTGTATGTCTGTGTTCGATTGTGATAGAACTGGTAATTACATTTTTCAGTTCTTTTGTGATTGCGAGAATGCATTTCAATGAGAAGATCCGCAAGGCGTTATACGGATTTTTAATATTAGGGTTATCAATATCACCGTTTATTTTATTGTTTCCGGTATATAAGATCAACACACTCTTTGGTTTCAGCGGAAAACTGGCATTGGTGCTGCCATATGTTGCGACATCTATTTCTTTTAACACATTGTTATTAGTTGGATATTTAAAGAACCTTCCCACAGAAATTGATGAAGCAGCCATAGTGGACGGGTGCAATATCTGGCAATTAATGGGGCAGGTGATTTTGCCCATGACCAAGCCGGTGATTGCGACAGTTGTAATTTTTAATGTACTTTATATATGGAATGAATATCCGTTTGCATCGGTTATGCTTAGAAATGTTAGCGATTATACACTATCTATGGGTGCTTCCTTCTTTAAAGGGAAATATACAGTTGATTACGGTGGGATAATTGCCTCTAGTGTAATGATTATTATACCGGAACTGATCTTCTATGGTATATTCCAGAAAAATATCGTAGAGGGAATGACCGCCGGAGCGGTTAAAGGATAAAATGAAAAGGAAGGAAAGACGATGAGTAATACTTCAGGATTTTTTAAAGACTTAACACAGATAAAAGAAGCACGAAATGGCCGGCTGGCCAGTTGGGACCAGCGGGGGAAAAATCAGGATTACTGGGAGATTCCGGCAGGAGAGACGATTTCACTTGGAGAAGTGGAAGGACCGGGATGCATTACCCATATCTGGATGACATCATCTTGCCGCAGAGTAAAAGCACCGGCTATACTCGATCCGGTGCAGCAAGCCTTGGCAGCACCGGTTATGGAAATTCATCCGGCTTTAGGGGTGATCTGGGATGATTATGATCCTTTTTATTATCGTAAAGTTCTGATCAAGATGACCTGGGATGATCAGGATAAGCCCAGTGTATTAGTACCGTTTGGAGATTTCTT
>Ga0153952_1000016_pt1 | contig 37013 bp, 28 predicted proteins | sample TSNJ036MetaG_FD_104746 | JGI IMG/M metagenome (GOLD analysis project Ga0153952, IMG submission 104746) | Attine ant fungus gardens microbial communities from New Jersey, USA - TSNJ036 MetaG | ecosystem: Host-associated > Fungi > Mycelium > Unclassified | place: USA: New Jersey, Wharton State... | reverse complement strand
TATCCTATTCTCCACTCAAATATTTCATAATATTTACCATTGCTTCCTCTTCATCTGTTCCATCTGCAGTTACAGTAATACTCTCACCGGAATTCAAACCAAGAGTCATCATTCCCATAATACTCTTTGCATTAATCCTCTTATCATCACTTTCCACATAAATCTCACTTTCGTACTGACTGGCAACCTGAACCAGCAGTGCAACAGGTCTTGCTTCCAGACCATTCGGAATTTGTATTGTGATGGGTTTTTTAATCATAATGTTTCTCCTCCTCATTTCTTTCTCAGCTCTTCGGCCAAGGTGCTTAACTTTCTTAGTCTATGATTTACCCCTGATTTTCCTACCTGGGGCGTCAGCAGCATTCCCAGCTCCCTCAATGTAGCCTCCGGATATTCAAGACGGATTCTTGCCATTTCCTCCATGCCTTCTGAAAGACTTTCCAATCCTAACATAGATTGGATATATTGAATGTCCTCTATTTGTTTTACTGCAGCACTTACTGTCTTTTGTATATTCGCAGTCTCACAATTTACTTTTCGATTGACAGAGTTACGCATTTCCTTCAGTATACGGACATTCTCCAACTTCATTAATGCCACATGGGCTTCCATCACATTCAGTATATCTACAATCTGTGCGCCCTCTTTAATATATACTACATAATATTTCTTTCTCTGTATGATCTTTGCATCCATTTCAAAACTATTAATGACCGCACGTAACTGTTCTGCTTTATGCCGGCTTATGCAGACGATTTCAAAATGATAAAATTTCTGTGGATCGCTGATAGAGCCCGATGCTAAAAAAGCACCCCGTATAAATGCACGCCTGCAGCATGCATTCTGAATTACCAGATTATCCAAAAGCAGCAGATCTTTCTCTTGACTCATGTCTTGTTTCAATAACTTCGTTGCTTTTAATACCCGCAAAGAGTCCTCATGATTTTTCACGAGAACGGTATAAGTTCTGCTTTTCTTTAAATAAGCATTCTGTCTGATAAATACCTCTGTACTTATATTAAATGTTTTTTTCAATAATGTAAAGTATTTTCTCGCAACTACAATATTCTCCGTTTGCATTCTAAGCCATAAAGAATTGGACACAGATACGGTAATGCTGCCGCACATACTGATAATTGCTGCAATTTCAGCAATCCGGCAATGCCTTGCACTGCTGACCTGTCTGGATAATTCTTCCTTTACATCGCTGGAAAAAGACATCTCATCACCTCTTATTTTCCAATATCACGATGTTCTACTTTCACACCGTACTCACTTTGATCATTTAAGCGTTCAAACAGCTGATTTGCAATCGTAACAGAGCGATGCTTGCCTCCGGTGCAGCCAATACTGATAATCAATTGATTTTTTCCTTCTAATATATAGTTTGGTATCAAAAAATTTACCATATCAACTAATTTATCCAAAAATTCCTGCGCCAATTCAAACCCCATTACATAATCCCGCACTTCCTGATCATTTCCCGTCTTCCACATGAGATTTTCTATATAATATGGATTCGGCAGAAAACGTACATCAAAAACCAAATCAGAATCATATGGAAGTCCTTGTTTAAAACCAAAGGATACGATGGTAACCATCATATTCTTAAATTTTCGATTCTCAACAAATATTTTTTCCAATTCCAGTTTCAGCTCCCTGGTCAGGAGTTTGCTGGTATCAATGATGTAATCCGCCTGCTTTTTCAAAAATTCCAGCTTTATCCGTTCCTCTGCAATCCCCTTATCCAAGCGTTCTCCTGCTGCCAGCGGATGCTTCCTTCTAGTCTCCTTGTACCGTTTTCTAAGTACAGTATCTGAAGCATCCAGATAGAATATTTCATAGTGGAATCCTGAGAAAGTCATAAGCTCCAGCATCTTCTCCAACTGCTTCAAAGCATCACCGCTTCGGATATCCACACCAAGCGCTATTTTGGTTATATCACTACCAGGTGCAAATGCCAGCTCGGCAAACTTATTCAATAATGCAATCGGCAGATTATCCACACAGAAATATCCCATATCTTCCAGCATTTTAAGCGCCGTACTCTTACCCGCACCTGACATTCCTGTTACAATCACAAATCTCATCTAAAATTCCCCCAGCAATTTGACTTCCGGTTCCAACGTAACTTCAAACTTCTCTTCCACCCTTTTGATCACTTCATTTATCAGGCACCTTACATCTTCAGCCGTGGCATCTCCATTGTTGATAACAAACCCGCAATGCTTCTTGGAAACCATCGCACCCCCTACCGAAAATCCCCTAAGTCCTGCATCCATTATCAGCTTTCCTGCAAAACACCCGGCCGGACGTTTAAATGTACTGCCTGCACTTGGATATTCCAGCGGCTGCTTTGCTACACGCTGCTCTTTTAATTCTTCCATACGCCCGCTGATATCTTTTATATGACCTTCCCGCAAGCCGATCCGTGCTTCCAGCACAATATATTCTTTCTTAGCTATTACACTGGTACGATATCCCAACTCCAGTTCCGAACCGGTAAGCGTAAGAATCTCTCCCTCCCGGGTAAGAACCACAGCTTCCTTCAATACATCTTTCATCTCACCGCCATAGGCCCCCGCATTCATAACTACGGCTCCTCCCACTGTCCCCGGAATACCGGCCGCAAATTCAAACCCCGACAACCCATGTTCCAAAGCTGTTTTTGCGACTTTCGAAAGCAAAGCTCCCGCCTGTACTTTCATTTCCCGTCCTTCAACCGTAATATCGCCGTAATTTTTAAATATCTGCAAGATAACACCGCGATACCCTTTATCCCCAACCAAAAGATTACTTCCATTCCCCAAAACATAAAATGGCTCTCCAAACTCCCTGCACACCCTGATTACTTCCGCAATCTCCCCCATATCATGAGGCATAACATAATAATCCGCCGCCCCCCCAATTCGAAACGTAGTATGCTTCTTCATAGGTTCATCCGTATAAACATGCTCATTTCCAACAATTGCACAAAGCCGTTTCCAAAATTCCCGTTTCACTGACACTCCCCAATTCCTCTACTTATCTTAATTTGTTTCATCATACAATAAAAATCCATTTTATTCAAGTACTATACCCCTGCTTCTTCTTCCTCTCAATCAAAACACTAACCATATACAACCCCACACACACAGCCGTAATCAAACTCCCTTCCCAAAGCCCCTGTGCCGTATATTCCATAGAAATTTCATGCTCCCCTTCCCCCAAATCAATACCGGTCAAAGCCTCTCCCACACGGTAAAATTCAGTCTCCTCTCCATCCACCTTGATATTCCATCCCTCATCATACGGTACACTCAGCAAAAGTGTCCCGGCATTATCCGCATAAACACTTCCCTGAATCTTACCATCCGTACAAATGGAAGTCTCCAGTTGATTCTCAGCAAGACTATCATACACTTCAGTATATTCCATATTGTCGCAAACATAGACCTTTGCCTGTATCGGTCCCTCCTGGTCCTCTTTAAAAGTGCAGGTAACGGTAGCCACCGTCTCTTCCTCAAAACAGCCCAGATCATAGAGATGGTCATTATATTTATCATAGGATTTGGTATATTCCGGCGTCGTTATCTCAATCTTCTCGACAGCCTTCGTCACATCCAGATAAATCTGCTGCTGTGCAGGAATCTCAATGTTATAAGTACCGCCGTCTTCCATCTCAATCACTTGATTTAAATAGTAAATCGGTTCATGTCCCGTTGCCAGCTCCACGAATTCATTCTGTACCTCCATATGATCCCCACTGTCGATATTCCATTCTTTAATCGCAGAATCTACCATAAATCCAACACTGAGCGCTCTTTCATTCTTATATAAATACAATGGTTCTTCATGGTCTGTCTGCTGCATCTGATACAGGTTTTCAGCATCCGTACTTGATACCACATATTTCACTCCGAAAATATCATTTACCAGCTTCGTCAGTCCGGAATAACCATTTTTATTTGTTCGTGCCTCCATTCCCAGTGCTTTACACAAATCTACCGTAGCCGCCGGCATGGTGGAAGAGAACAGTACGACTCCGTCTGCGCCCATGAACATATTTTCATTACGCATACGTGTACTGTCAATGTCACTTCGAAAAAAGGCATCGTCATTTTGCCGTTCCATCATTGCCTCATAGGCTTTCTGATCATTAAGATACGTGCTGCGCCCAATGGTTCCGTTCATACAGATTCCATAGATACCGTATGCCGCCATCTCAACAATTGCCATTCCCATAATGATAGACCGGAAAATCACATTACGCAGTCCATGTATGTTATAAATCAGCAAAACAACACTGTAAGCCGCCAGAAGCAATAATGTCACTATATAAGCATAAAGCTCCCGTTCCCCCAAATCCAGCCACATACTGGCACCCGTAAACCCAATGGGTATCATGCAGGCAAGAAATAAACGCTTCCAGGATAACTTCTTTATATGACTGAATGCGTCAAACCCGATCCCCAGCAGCATGGCGGTATAGATAAATGCAAAGCGGTTGGGCAGTCCGTTTTGGACATGGAAACCGTGCCAGATATAGTTGAGAATGTTGACGTTAAAGCTTGCCAGCAAGAATCCGCAAAGCAGCAATTTGGCCGCCCGCTCCCGTTTCTTTATGTTTTTATCAAGCGCATACAGCACCGCAATGATCAGTGTCAGCGTGCCGCAAAAAGCATTGACGCCAATCTGGTTATCGGCTATATTGATGGGTTCCACAAATGCAAACTGACTGGTCAGCTGAGACAGATTCTGCACGAACAGCTTCACCGGAAGCGGAAATGAATTTTCAGCCGATTCCGTGATTGACAATGCCCGGTATGCGGGCAGCAGAACAATTGCTGCCATACCTCCTGCCAATAATGCATACCATCCAAAACGAAGACAGGACAGGAACACCTTCTTTGCATGAATCTCTTTGGCACTGATCCACTGTACCAGAAAATACAGACAGGCAAAAAAACATAGCATAAAGCCGATATAATAGTTGCAGAAGAGTCCGTAAAACAGGGAAATACAGAATAATTTCCCATCCTTTCCTTTTACAATACGCTCAATTCCCATCATAATAAGGGGCAGCATTGCAATACTGTCCAGCCACATCAGGTTAAAATAATATCCTATGATAAAACTGCCCAGTGCAAACATCACCGCAAACATAATGGGCAAATAGTTCCTGCCTTTATTTCTTTCCGTCAGATAATAGGCAAACGTACCACCGCACAGACCGATACGCAGTATGATCAAAAGTGCCATGGCATCCATCATATTTTCCTTGGGAAACAGCACCACCATGAAGTTTAACGGGCTGGCCAGATAATAGGCAAAGGTTGCCCAGAAATTGAATCCCAGCCCTCCGCCAAAAGAATACAAAAGCGTTTGATTTTCTATTAATTTTTCATGAAATTCCGTATAAAACGGCAGATATTGATGCAGGGAATCGATAATCAGCACGCCGTGATCTCCAAACGGAAACACTTGATTCACTGCGAACCCGATGAACACCGTCAGTGCGGGAATCGCAAATCCCCAGGCAACACAGCGCTTTTTCCGCTTTCTTCTCGTAAGCTCATACTCCGTAAGCTCTGCGTCCGGTTTCTTATCACGAAAAACATAGAATTTACTAAATATATAGTTTAATATCAATACCACTACCTGAATAGCCAGCTTGGCATGCATGTCATTCATGCCCCATACACAACTGAGCAGAATGACGCCAAAGGTTTCAATGAACATGGTGCTTAAGCGCATTCCGACAAAATGTGCACATTCCTTCAGCAAGGCTGCGGGCGAATCCGTCTTCTTTTCAAATACAAAGAGTTTATTCACTACATAGGCAAATAATATAGAAAGACCTATCGAAATAAAATTACTCAGCGTTATGTCGATTCCGGCTGTATTCCGCAAAAATGCATAAGAAACGAGATTTACCATAGTGGTGCATCCGCCAAAAAAAACATAACGGATTGCCTGATTTTTTATTATTTTTTTTACTAATTCTACCATGTTCGTTACTTCCTTTATAAATTGCTCCATTTATTAACCGCTTTTAAGTATAACGTTCCTGCTGTTAAAATGCAATTATTTATTGCTTAACTCTTTCTGAAGCCAAAAAGAGTAGATGATTTTTTCTTTTACCTGTTTTCCGGACATCCGTTCCAAAGCTTCCGCATAGTATTGAAGCTGCAGATGATATTTATCAAAAAGCTTCTTTTCTTCTCCAGGTCTGACAAAATCCGTTTTATAATCTACCAGAACAATCTCATCTTCCTCCTGGATATAAGCATCTATGATACCCTGTACCAGTACCATATCATTGCTTTCCCACCCGGGCTGTACTTTATATGCTTCCACTCCAATCACAAATGGCTGCTCACGGTAAAGCATCTGTTTCTTTGCAGAGAGTCTCATGCGGCAGCCAAGTTCAGAATTCAGGAACCGGACCACCTTTGATGTATCAATCCACCGGGCTTCTTCGGCGGTCAGCCGTCCTTCCCTGCAGAACTGTTCCATCTGGCTCATCACTGCCAGGATGGATGGCTCCATGCAAAAATCAAGATGTTCCAGAAATTTGTGATATATCGTACCCCTGGCTGCACTGCCGGCTTCTTCCTCTTGTTTCATAAAGCCGGGTATGTACGGCACTACTTCCGGTTCTTCATAGATAAGATACTCACTTTCCGAATCCTGGATCTGGCTGCTTCTTTTTATCTCTGATACCGTTACCTTTCCATAAATATCCAGACTTTCTTCGTGAGGATAAACGGTGTTTAGATTCTGCCTCAGCAATTCTCTTGCCTGCCCGTCAAAAACTTTCTCAGGGTCCCATTTTAACAGTGCTTCTCTGCTTAGAATCCCCTTCAGCTGCCTTTCACTTTCCTGTGCCTCCAGTTTGGCCGCATCATACACCTGAATGACAAACTCCGTCTGGCGGTCATACAGCGGATGAAACAGATTACCGGTAATCTCATATAATTCCAGCAGCAAATTCCCGCTTTTGTGACGCAGTATGCAGGGCATGATCCAGTCCAGATGAGCCTGCGCTTCGGTCAGCATGGAAAAAGAAAGCTTAATGTCTTGTCTCCGGCATGCCTGACTCCACTTTCGCACCTGGTTTTCCAGCTTTGATACGGCTCCGGTCATGATCAGTTTTTCCCTGGCACGGGTCAGGGCCACATACAAAACCCGCAATTCTTCCCCCAGATTTTCATTGATCACTTCTCTCTGCAGCAGTTTTTTGAACAGCGTGGGTGCCCGGACTCTTAAGTCCGGATCTACATAATCGCTGCCAAGACCCAGATCCTGATGCAGAACCAGCTTGCCTCTTGCATCCTGATGGTTGAATTTTTTATAAAGACCACTTACAAATACGATCGGGAATTCCAATCCTTTGCTTTTATGGATACTCATGATACGGACTGTATTCTCATCTTCGCCTATGGTACTGGCTTCACCAAAATCCACATCATATTTTTGCAGATTCTCTATATACCTTATAAAGTTAAACAACCCTTTGTAGCTGGTACGCTCATAGGTTATGGATTTTTCTATAAGCATATTTAAGTTTGCCCGCCTCTGTTCTCCGGCCGGCATCGCCGCAGCATAATCTTCATACCCGGTCTTCTCAAGTACATACATCAGGAGCTCATGCATCGTAGTATAAGGAACCTGATTCCGAAAGTCCTCTAACATCACAAAAAAGTCTGCCAGTTTTACCCTGAGTTTCTTATCCTTTCCTGCTTCCGCGTACTTCCTGCAGGCCTCATCATATGTAAGTTCTGCAAAACTGTTTTTTATAAGAGCTAATTCTTCGGTATCAAGTCCAACCATCGGCGAGGCCAATACCGCTGTCATTGGTATCTCCTGCTTTGGATTATCAATGATTTTCAGCAGAGACAGAGTCGTCTGTATTTCTACCGCCGTAAAATATCCGGTTTTAGCTCCTGTATAAGAGGGTATTCCCCGGGATTCCAAAACAGAAGAAAAAACATCGGCCCAGCCGGCAATCGTACGCAGCAAAATCACAATATCCCGATACTCTGCCGGCCTGTATTCGCCGGTTTTCTTATCCAGTACCAATTCGCTGCCCACAATCTCCTGAATTCGTTTTCCAACCATCCCGGCTTCCAGTTCTCTTTCGTTTTCTCCCGACTCCATAATGGTCTCTGTCGTTGCATCCAGGTCCAGCAATAAAACTTCCGTCCGGGTAAAATCCATTCTGTTACCATCCGGAAATTCTGCACCGGTGTACAGTGCCGCTTCTTTATCATATTCAATTTTTCCCAGATCATCCGTCATAATCTGTTCAAAAATATAATTCACACTGTCCAGGACCTGCCCGCGGCTTCGAAAATTCTTATGCAGATCAATGCGCTGACAGCATGCATCCTCCAGAGAGTAGCCGGAATACTTCTCCATGAAAAGTTCCGGCCGGGCAAGACGAAAACGGTAGATACTTTGTTTCACGTCACCTACCATAAATATATTATAGAATCCTTTCCATGCCCTGGATACACTGGTTAAAATGAATTCCTGTACCAGGTTGCTGTCCTGATACTCATCAATCATAATTTCCTCAAAACATCCGGATAAATTCCCGGCGATCTCAGTTGGCTTCCCATGAGCATCTTCTTTTTCCACCAGAATGTCAAGTGCCAGATGCTCCAGATCATTATAATCCAGCAGACCCCGTTCCCGCTTCTTTTCCGTAAACTTTTCCAGAAATCCGGCTGTCAGATCAAACAAAACTTCTACCGTTTCCCTGCTTCCTTTCATATCCTCCAGAATCTGCGCGGCACCTGCATAAAAATATTGCTCCCGGATCTCCTGTAAAGAATCTTTTACCTGACTCCGTATGTATTTCACCAATTCCTTTTTCTTCTCTGAAACATTCGTATCCCGTTTGCCGGATAATCTTGCAAACTTATCTGCCTTCTGAAAACGAATGGAATATTCCTGATAAGTATGAGCCTGCCGTATATAACCCGTCATATCCTTGTCCGCTTCCAGTGCTGCCGCATACATATATGGACCGTCCTGGGAATGTATGATTTCAAGCGCATTCTCAATCTGCGCCTGTATATCCTGTAACAGCATGTCTATATTTTTCAAGAGAAATCCCATCCAGGGAGCCTGTTCCAGTTCTTCCATGGTTTGAATCTGATACACGTTCCTGCATTGTTCCATCCACTTTCCGGGCCATGGATAACTCATGGAAAAATTGTATACCTGTAAAATATATTCTATAATTTTATTATCACTTTTACCGGGCGCAAAACTCTCTATAAACCTTTCAAAAGCGGGATTTTTCTGTTCATATGCTTCCTCCAGCAGACGCTCTGCCACTTCATTTCTCAGAAGCTTCATCTCACCGTCATCTCCCACGCGAAAACTGGGATCCAGATCAATGGCATAGAAATAATTTCGTATTACATACAGGCAAAAACTATGGATCGTAGTAATCTGCGCATTATGCACCAGCGTAGTCTGACGCTGCAGGTGTACATTATCAGGTTCTTCGTCCAGCCTGCGCTCTATTGCCTCCCGGATCCTCTCACGCATTTCTGCTGCCGCCGCTTTGGTAAATGTCACGACCAGCAAATGGTCTATGTCTACGGGATGTGCTCCATCTGATATTAATTTGATAATCCGCTCTACCAGTACAGCAGTCTTACCGGAGCCGGCGGCGGCCGAAACCAGGATATTTCTGTCTCTGAGATTTATCACCTGCTGCTGTTCTTTTGTCCATGTTATTCCCATATCAGATATCCCCTTTCAGTTTTTCCCATAATTCATCACCTTTTAACTCACGCAGCCGTTTAAAATGGGTTCCGGGAATTTTTGTATCAAATCCACAGATTTCATGGTAAGAACAGTAGTCACATGCCGTTCTGTCTTTTCTCTCATAAGGAAGCGCCTCTGTTTTACCGCCAATGATTTCTCTTCCAATCGTTCGCATCTTCTCGTTTACATAAGAAGACAGCACTGCAAACTGCTCCCCGGAAACCGTGCTGGAATTGAGAGAAGGGCTGCCGTCTTTTTTTAAGGTTACCGGTATTACATTGGAGGCTGTCGTTATTTTTTTGTCCATTTCTTTTATGATTTCGGGATCTTCATTGACCAGTCCGCTTAATTTCAGTTCTTTTAACAGTTTTTCATTAATGATCTCCAGGCTTTCTTTTACGGTACGATTTATGACAGGGTCCTGTATCAGATAATAAAAAATACCGGCCGGAACCACTTCTTTTTCCGGATGCACCTTTTTTTCCATTTCCATAGCCGCATTCAAATAAACCACCAGCTGCAGCTGCAGCCCATAGTAAAGTTCTACCAGGTCAAACGACCTGCTTCCGGATTTATAGTCAATTACTTTTACATACACCCGATCTTCTTTTTCACAGGTATCAATCCGGTCAATACGCCCTTGCAGTTTCATATTCTCTTCTTCTGTCAAAGATATATTTACCGCTTCCAGCTCTTTTGCCAGGGAAAAGGAAACTTCATAATTTTCAGGTTGGAAGCTTCCTGCTTTTACCTGTTCACATAATGCCCATAAGGTTCTGCGCATAATACGTTTCATGCGTACTACCGCATATTCATTTCGCGCAGAACTGTACAGGATCTTTGCTCCGTATTCTCCGGTTACTTCCTCCACGCATTCTTCCGTCCACATATCCAGCACATCCGCCGGCATGTCAGACCAGGTATAATTGCTTCGTTCTACTTTTTTCGAAAAATTCTCAATGACGCTGTGAAATATATTTCCCATATCCATTGGCTGAAAAATATATTCCTCTCTTTCCTTTAACCGGAGTCCGTATTTTATAAAATGCGCGAATGCACAGGCTGCATATTGTTCCAGCCGGCTGACGCTGTTCATCAGGGTCTCCCCATAAAGCGCATTTGCTGCCTGCTTCCCAAGTCCGCAGTCACCCCGTTTCATAAAAGCTGCATTTACCAGGGAAGTTACTTTCTCATGATAGTTTTCACTCTCATAATACCAGCTGTACAATTCCATCCAGGAAGGTGTTACATCACCTTTTGAAATGCTCTTCATCCCGTCCAGCAGATAAGGAATCCCGCTTTTTGCCGTCAATATCCGGTTGATCGGATTGGAATAACGGTCTTCATCTGTCACCGCAATGGCCGGAAACAGTTTCATGATATGTCTGACTATGTAAGAGGGACGCATGGCAGAACCATCTATACCGGCTTTTCCATAGGAGAGATACAGCCTTTCTCCCGGTTTCGTCAGATTCATATAGAGATAAAACCGCTGAATATAACTGTTTTCCTTCTCAGTCGGCGCCAATACTACACCGGATGAGGCCAGCGCTGACCTTTCCATGTCTGTAATAATACCGCTGCCGTCCCCACTCTTTGGCACCCATCCGTCATTCAGTCCCAGGAAAATCAATACTTTGATATCTTTTAACCTGGTTCGTTCAATGTCTCCGATCAAAATCCGGTCCGATGCAGGTGGAATAAGTCCTATCTGGGTCTCCTCAAATCCGGCCTCCAGGATTTCCGTATACTCTTTTATTGTCAGTATTTCATTGCCCAACAGCTCTACAAGCTTGTCCAGCAAATCCATCACAATACCATAGATCTGGGTAAATTCTCTGGCCTCATCCAGCTTTCCCTCTTTATCAAATGTTTCCCTGTACCATGCCAGACGCTTCTGTATTTCATGAGCAGTAATCAACTCATATAACGCAATCGTCTTAGATTTTACATTTCCCTTCTTTTCTTTCATTGCCTTTGTAAATGCGGTCAGAGGAATCATTACCTTCTGCCTGATTTCGTTACATTGCTTCAGGTTATCTTCCGTAAAACTTTGGGTGGTCCTTTCCCATGTTTCTTCCCATGCCCGAAAGCCTTTGATTCCGGCAGCAAGCACATAATTTTCCAGCATATCCGTCTCTTCCCGGTCGATACCGCACATTCCGGTGCGCAAATAGCGAAATACACTGTCATAGCTATAGTTCTTTGCTATCAGTTCCAGAGCGGCACGAATAAATTCAATAAACGGATTAAGCAGAACCTTTTTTGTCTCATCCAGAAATATAGGGACTTGATATTCCCGGAAAATTCTTGGAATGTACGGGCTATAGGTATTCATATCTCCCGTAATCACGGCAATATCCTGATACCGGCAGCCCTTCTCCCGCACCAGGGTGCATATGGTCCTGGCTGCAAAACGTACCTCCTCCACTGCGTTCTGTGCCGCATGTATGGATATTTCCTCCTGGCTTTCCATATATACGCTTTTATCATAACGCAGTAAATGACGTTCCATAAAATGAAGCGCAGGTGAATCAGCAAAACGTCCGGATTTTTCTTTTCCAAGCACGATAGGCTCTATCATTTCTGTTCCGGTCTCTTTTGCTGTCTGCATGAGCATATGCAGCGTCTTCCTGCTCAGATAAAACAACTGGTGCATGCCGCCCAGCCGATACGGATCTTCTTTCGCATCTAATGTCACTGTCACCATAATGCACTCTGCCTGTATCATCAGTTTTTGCAGTAATTTCTGCTGAAGCGGTGTGAATCCGGTAAATCCATCCAAAGCAATCACACTGCCTTTCAGCATGTCGGAACGGTCTGCCACCTGACACAGTATGTCCAATGTCTCTTCCGATGTACGGTACTGGTCTTTTCTCTTCTCACGAAACCCTTCATAAAGTATCTGAACATCCTGAAGCTTATAATACAGCTGCGGATTCTCCTTTGCAGATTCTATCAATATTTCCATCTGTGCCTGTGAAATATCATATTGGGTCAATTCGGAAATCATCGATTTCATCTGGGTAATGTATCCGGTCTTTTTCAAATTTTTTCCCAGACTTTTTAAACTCTCCTGTTTCTCAACGACTACTTTACGAAGCAGCAGATTTTTACCGGTCTCATCCAGAACTTTGCGTGTATCTGCCCCAACTTCCTCAAAAATACGGTATGCCAGTCTCTGAAAACTGAGTACGTCAATATTCATAATACCCTTTTGGGGATGCAGCATAACCAGCTCTCTTTGTGTCTGCATCGTGAACTGTTCCGGTACGATTACCAGAAAGCGCTTGTCCGGATAATCTATGGCTTCTTTTATGATTTTCCTGTATAATTCGTAGGATTTTCCACTTCCTGAATTTCCTATAATAAATTGCAGGGACATATTCTGGTCCTTTCTTTCCACCTGTTACTTAAGAAAGAGTCTGGCTTGACACAATTTCCTATGAAATAAAAATAAGGGCAGAAATTTTTCTGTCCTTATTTTATCCTTTTTTGCCCTGCTATGCAAGTCATTTAACTATTATAGGAAAGATGAAAAATCTGACCAGAAAAATTTTTCATCTGTTTTTACATTAACTACTTTTTCGCCGCTCTTCGACCATCTGTAAACCATATACAAGCGTACCAAATCTAGCCTTCCGCAGCCGGTTTTCCAAGTCCACAGATGCTTCCGTAAATATCTTATAATAAGGACATCCCTCTTCCGTCATGCAGGGGCATCCCTTTCCCTTCAGATGACAGCGGTTGATTTCAATGTAATCATTCGTGGCTTCTATCACATCATACAGACTAATATCCTCGGCATTCTTTCCAAGTATATAACCCCCATATGCTCCTTTGTAAGATGTCACGATTTTTTTTCTTGTCAGCTTCTGCAGTATATTTTTAGCAAACCGCAAAGGCACATTTGATTTTTCCGAAATTTCCCTAGATCTTGTTATATTTTTTTCCTTTGCCAAGTAATCCACGATACGGATGGCATAATCGGTTTCTAATGTGAGCCTCATACATACTCCTTTTCAATTACAATACCAAAAAGATATTCTATTTTCTCTGTCTAAAATAAATCCTAATTTAATAAGATCTATTTATACACATTATACACGATACCTTTGAAATCATAATATACAAAACTCTGTATGTGGCAACTATTTAACATAATCCAAAAATTGTCCAAATTACTGCATGTTAAATTTCGGCAATATGAAAAGGTCTGATTTTTTAATCAGACCCAAATATTTTTTTAATATTTATCAATTACTGCCATTTTTTTTAATTGTTCCAACCTTTCTTTTACCAATTCCATCATTTCCGTATATTTATTTAATTTCCCCTTTTCTTCTTCAATCTTGACAGCCGGTGCTTTACTTATAAATTTTTCATTATTCAGCATTCCATTAACTCGAGACAATTCCTTTTGCAGCCGTTCTTCTTCTCTTCGCAGCCGCTCTATCTCTTTTTCTAAATCTATCAATTCCGCAAAAGGCATATAAATTACAGCGTCAGGAATAATTGCAGATACCGCATCTTCCCCGATACCTGACTTATCTGCCTGTACGGTAACTTCACTTGCACTACCAAGTGTGCCAAAGAAAACTTTTCCATTCTCAAAGATCCGGCGTACATTTTTCTTTTCTGACACTACGAAAACTCTTGCCTTTTTGCCTGGCGGTACATTCATAGCGCTTCTTACATTTCGAATGCTGCGAACCCCTTCTTTAATCGTTTCAATCGCCAGTTCCTCTTCTTTAAAATTCCAGCTCTCCTTAAACACCGGCCATGCAGATATCATGATCGACTCTTCTTCCGGCCAAAGCGTGCAGAAGATCTCCTCTGTTATAAACGGCATATAAGGATGCAAAAGCTTTAACGCATTCGTCAAAACTGTTTTCAGGGTCCACAATGCTGCCGCTTTCGTCTTATCGGCATCATTGTAAAGCCTCGGTTTCACCATCTCGATATACCAGTCACAGAATTCTTCCCATATGAAGTCATATATTTTCTGAACGGCGATACCAAGTTCGTATTTATCCATATTTTCTGTTACATCTTTTGTCAATGTATTTACCTTGGAGAGGATCCATTGGTCTGCACCGGTCAGGGATGTGAGATCAATATTTTCCGGTACCTCCGCTTTTTCCAGATTCATCATGATAAATCTGGAAGCATTCCATACCTTATTGGCAAAATTCCTGCTGGATTCCACTCGTTCCATATAGAAACGCATATCATTACCCGGTGCATTACCGGTAATCAACGTCAGCCGAAGAGCATCTGCTCCATACTGTTCGATAATTTCCAGCGGATCAATTCCATTCCCCAGTGATTTGCTCATCTTACGTCCCTGGGAATCGCGTATCAGCCCATGGATCAATACATGATGAAACGGTACTTTTCCGGTTTGTTCCAGTCCCGAGAACACCATGCGGATAACCCAGAAGAAAATAATATCGTATCCGGTTACCAAAACATCCGTTGGATAGAAATAATCCAGATCCTCCGTCTGCTTCGGCCATCCCAGTGTGGAAAACGGCCACAGCGCAGAACTAAACCAGGTATCCAGAGTATCTTCATCCTGTTTTAAATGACTGCATCCGCATTTGGGGCAGCTCTTTGGGGCTTCTTTCGCAACCACAATTTCCCCGCACTCTTCACAATAGTAAGCAGGGATACGGTGTCCCCACCAGAGCTGCCTGGATATACACCAGTCACGAATATTCTCCAGCCAGTGCAGATAAATTTTATCGAAACGCTCCGGTACAAATTGCAGCGTTTTATTTTTTAAAACCTCTATTGCAGGTTTCGCCATTTCTTCCATCTTGACAAACCACTGCTGCTTCACCATAGGCTCTATGGTTGTTTTACATCTGTCATGAGTTCCCACATTATGGGCATGAGGTACTGTTTTCACAAGCAGCCCCTGCTCTTTTAAGTCCTCTACTATAGCTTTACGTGCCGCATAGCGGTCCATGCCTGCATATTTGCCGCATAACTCATTCATAACCGCATCGTCCTGCATAATATTGATTTCCGGTAAATCATGACGTTTTCCAACCTCAAAATCGTTTGGATCATGTGCCGGTGTAATCTTTACACATCCGGTTCCAAATTCCTTGTCTACATAAGAATCCGCTATCACAGGAATTTCCCGGCTGGTCAACGGCAGTTTCAGCATCTTGCCTATCAAATGCTGATAGCGCTCATCTTCCGGATCGACCGCTACCGCTGTATCTCCCAGCATAGTCTCCGGTCTGGTGGTGGCAATTTCTACAAACTGTCCATCCTCACCTGCTACCGGATAATTGATGTGCCAGAAGAATCCCTCCTGATCTTCATGTTCCACCTCTGCATCGGAAATGGACGTCTGGCAGACCGGGCACCAGTTAATGATTCTTGAACCCTTGTAGATATATCCTTTTTCATAGAGCTTGATAAAAACCTCTTCTACCGCCTCGGAGCAGCCTTCGTCCATAGTAAAACGTTCTCTGTCCCAGTCAGCGGAAGAACCGAGCTTTTTCAGCTGATTTGTGATTTTACCTCCATACTCCTTTTTCCATTCCCAGGCATGTGCAAGGAAAGCTTCCCTTCCAATTTCATCTTTGTCAATACCCTGCTCTTTTAATTTTTCAATCACCTTTACTTCCGTTGCAATGGCTGCATGATCGGTTCCCGGCTGCCACAGCGCATTGTATCCCTGCATCCTCTTATAGCGGATCAGAATATCCTGCATGGTATTATCCAGTGCATGCCCCATATGCAGCTGTCCCGTTATATTTGGCGGGGGTATTACAATCGTAAAGGGTTTTTTCGTTCTGTCCGCTTTTGCATGGAAATACTTTTTTTCCATCCATTTTTCGTAAATCCGGTCCTCCATTCCCTGAGGACTATAAGTTTTTTCTAATTCCTTGTTCATAATTTCCTCCTTTTTTGGCCGCATGGCCATACGTTATACCCGCAGGGTGCTTCCTCCTTTTTAGGCCGCATGGCCATACGGTATACCCGCAGGGTGCTTCCTCCTTAGATACTGATTGTTTATTTCGTGCATACCACGGAAAGTTTTTATATTGTCGGAAGCAATTTCTTATAATATAAAAACGCCCCTTACAGTCTCCTGTAAAGGGCGAACATATCGCGGTACCACCTTATTTTATATGTGTCAGAACATATCTCTCTAAATTCTATAACGGGAATTATCCGTAACCGCTTACTGTGAGTTCAGCCGTTCGGTTCCAAAGCTACCTTCCATGATCACTACCTTAAGTATCCTTTCAGCCCATGGGATACTTTCTCTGACAGGGTTTTTCATGTACTCCTCTTTGTCACAACCTTTTTCTATTATGGGATTCATCATAGCCAATCAGAAACTATTTGTCAAGACGTAATTAAATAATGGGTGCATATTTTGTTACTATTTACGGTCAAAATTGTATGAAGTACGCTGCAGAGGGCATGGGAAGTCTCACGCAAACTGGGCAACGCTCTGGCGGAATAACCATTAACTCCGACCAACAACGCTCAGGTGTAGAAGAGTACTCATTATATCCGGCAGGAGGACCGGCAGCGTGCCAGATGGATAATTCGTGCAGAACCTGCAAACTACCAGTCAAAGACCTTGCGGCAGCGGAAATTCCCCCTCACCTTCGTTCAGCGGAAAGTTTCGCCAAATGCAAAAGAAAAACATTCCTGCGCTTGGCCATTGCTTGCGGGAATAAACAGCAGCATCTTTTAATTTTTCTATTCATAAAATTATTTTTATGCTATTATATAATTAAGAATCTGCTTTACCACACCGGGTACACGCACCGTGAAAGGAGAGCGATATGCCTAAAGTAATACTCATAAGTTTTGACGCCGTCGGGGATGCTGAATTCGATATCCTGATGAAATATCCCCATTTTAACTGTTTTGCCAGGCAGTCCACCGTAGTACGTAAGGTTCAATCCATATTTTTATCCAATACTTATCCAATTCACTCCTCAATTGCAACGGGCGTCCCCCCTGAACAACACGGCATCATTTCCAATATGGAGCCATTTCCAAAGAAACATAGATCATGGTTATCATCAGCTTCCCGGTTCAGGGTTGAAACTTTATGGCAGGCGGCTGCTAAAAAAGGATTGACCACTGCTGCTGTTTTTTGGCCCGTAACTGCAGGGGCGAAAGAAATCAAGTACAATATTCCGGAAGTTCTGGCAAAACCCGGTGAAAGTCAGCTTTTGACCAGTTTGAAAGCCGGTTCAAAGCGTTTACAGCTCTACTCTTTTTTACGCCACAGGAAGATACTATCCGGCATAAGCCAGCCTAATTTAGACGGTTTTGCCACTGCCTGCATGGTCGACATTATACCTAAGCATCAACCTGACCTGATGCTTTTGCATCTTACATGTTATGATTCCCTCTGTCATCAATATGGAAGAAATGCAAAGGAATTAACCACCGCTTACGAATCCCTTGACCGTAATCTGGGCGCTTTACTGAATGCACTTGACCGGGATACGACCGTAATTGTTTTTTCGGACCATAGCCAGTTAAACTGTCATACCATCCTTTGCCCCAACGATTGGCTGGCAGAAAAAGGATATTTAATTAAAAACGGTTCAGAGTACGCTGCTGCTTCCTATGGATGCTATATTGATTGCTGCGGCGGATCAGCTTTCTTTTACGGAGGTAATCTGGCTGAGACGGATCTTCGGCAAATGAGAAATCTTATCGAAAAAAGTCAGGGGTTTAACCGGTTTCTCACTGAGGAAGAAATGAAGATATCCGGAAGAAAAGATTACTCATTTGGGTTTGCTTCAAAAGAAGGGTATTGTTATGGAACCTGCCCGTCTGACGAAAAAGCCAATCATGGTTATCCTCTTGATTATAAAAACTACCGGGTTTTCTATTTGATCAGGAGACAAGGATATAAAGCTTACCGCATTCTGGAAGGCGGAAGTATTCTTCAGATTACCGATTTGATTAACACAGAATTAAACCTGGAAATGTCTGATATCACACCCTGCCATCCCGAAATATTCCTATAATTAATAAAAGGAGAAATACTATGACTGCAAAAACAATGCGAATGAGCCGTAATGAAAAAAACTGGATCCTTTACGACTGGGCCAATTCTGTTTATGCCACCATCATCATGACCGCCGTCTTTCCTATTTATTTTACAAATGCCGCAAATAGCAGCGGACAATCCGGAGATTATTGGTGGAGCATTGCCACATCTGTTGCAATGGCTGTTGTTGCCATCTCTGCACCTCTAATCGGTGCATTTGCCGATTTCCGCGGATACAAGAAAAAATTATTTACCTTTTTCTTTGTAATAGGTCTGTTTTTCACACTTCTCACCGCCTTTACCGACAATTGGATTCTGCTGCTTCTTGGCTATGCCGTTTCCCATGTTGGATTCTCCGGCAGTTGTCTGGTTTATGACAGTTTTTTACCGGATATCACCACCAATGACAGGATGGACAAAGTATCAAGCTATGGCTATGCTTTCGGATACATCGGCGGAAGCACAATTCCATTTCTGATCAGCATTGCCCTGATTACTTTTGATGAAAAAATCGGGATTGATTCTGTAATGGCCGTAAAAATCTCGATTATTATTACCGTTTTATGGTGGGGTCTTTTCACTCTTCCATTCTTAAAAAATGTAACTCAAAAACACGGTATTGAAAAGCCAAAAACCAATCCTGTTCAGGAAACCTTTTTGGGTATCGGGAAAACGCTTGAAAATATATTTAAAAATAAGAAAATCTTTTATTTTATTTTGGCATACTTTTTTTATATTGATGGGGTGGGTACGATTATCAGCATGTCTACCAGTTATGGAACTGCGTTGGGACTAGACTCCACAGGAATGATATTGGCACTTTTGGTCACCCAGCTGGTTGCTTTCCCCTTTTCTATTCTCTTTAGCATTTTAAGTAAGAAATTCGGTTCTCTTAAGATATTGATCTGTGCTGTTTTTCTATACCTGTGTATCTGTATTCTGGGCTTTATTATGGGATTTGGAATAGAAGAGGGATTTTTGAGCCTTGCAGAAGCATTGATATTGTTCTGGATCCTGGCGGTTTTGGTAGGGACGGTACAAGGCGGTATACAGGCTATCTCCCGCTCCTATTATGGAAAGCTGGTACCTCCTGATAATGCGGGTGAATATTTTGGTTTCTTTGATATTTTTGGGAAATTTGCCGCCGTGCTTGGACCGGCATTATATGCTCTGACAATAGATTTAACCGGCCGCAGCTCTTTCGCCATTTTGTCTATTATTTTACTTTTTGTCATGGCTTTGCTTATTTTACTGATCGGACGTAAGCATTTGATGAAATAATTTTTATTAAATCATATAAATTCAAAAAATGAAACATATTAATAAAATATATCCATAATAAATGAAAAAACGATTCATAATAAATCAAAAATATAATGGTTGACATTACCAACACTTATGTTATAATAAATATAGATGAAGCGTCCTGCTCATCTTAAAAGAGTGATTATGTGCATAAGTACACAAAGCAAACCCCTGTAGACGGCTATTCTACAGGGGTTCTTTTTGGTTAGCTGTCTTTATTATTTCGATCTAACCATTTGCGGATAAAATCCAATATCATACCTGCCATAATCGAAATAAAAAGAGTGATTATGTAATGCATAATTCAGCCTCCTTCCTGCTGGAAAGAGTCGACAGCATAAACATAATAACATATATTTACATAAATGTATATATTATTTGTGATTTTATTTTATGCGAATAATAATATATAATATTAAAATGTGAAATTTGTTCAGCTGCGCGGAATGATTTATATCTTATGGTTCGCCTAAATCATTGTTTTAATCATAACTCCATTCACTTCTACATATTCATCTACTGCAATCACGAGACACTTTCTTCCGTCTATCATGCGTGTCTGGATTAAATCTGTTCTCTCGGGATTTACTTTAATGGCAATATCGGGTGTATCTATCTGAAATTTTCTTGCGCTCGTTATGTTATCTGCAAGCAGAGAAAAATCTTCATATTTTTCTTCAAAAGAATCTACTTTTTCCTGCTCTGCCCCATTCTTTTCAAGCAGTTTTTTTACTTCCGGCTTAGACAATTTAAGTGGCTCCGGATCTTCTTTATGCTCTTCAATCATCTCCTGAAGATTCTCATGGATGCTTCGTACCACTTCATAATTACACTCTTCTCCAAATGTTTCTGTAATTATGGAATGAAATGACTCTTTCTGATCTTTTGCCGTCATAGGAAATTCGCTTCCCAATACCTGCTCAATGAACTCTGTATGTATCTCTTCCGGATTTTTAGAATAGTACAGTACATTGTGTATATCAGAAGTTCTTTCAATAAAAGCAGGAAACAAAAATCCCGACACCGGTGCCTGTACAATCCAGTCCCTGATTCTGTCTTCAATACTGTTTCTCCCAGGATTGTAACTAAGCCCTGCCTTTGAAAGCGTCACAGGACAGATGCTGCATAAAATGTGTTCATATACCGCATCCGAAGCATCAAACATTTCCATCCCATCCGATGATTTGCCGGGGACATCATATACCGCATGAATGAGTATGATGTAATAGTTTTCAGCATAAATATAGTTTTCGATAACTTTATCATAGAACTCTTCAATCAGATCATCCTCCTGAAGTTTACTGTCTCTTAGTTTCAGTAAAAATTCCTGCTTGCCTTCCGGCTTCTCCTGTTCGAGCGGAAATTCCATATTTAACAGGTTTTTACCAATTGTCCCTGATAATGTTTGCTTAAAAATATCATAGTATTTAAAAGCTTCCTCCTCGGGCAGAGATAAAAACGCACTCTTTGATTCAATCTTTTTATTCTTCTCATGATCCACATAGCAGCCGCAGATGCGGGTTATTGCACAATTCTCCGGTTTGAACTGTTTTCTGATCTCTAATACTTCTTTTTTATTCATTTTAAAACTTCCTCTCATAATGTTAATCAAAATCACCAGATAATCTTATCATAATGAAAACAAGAATTTCAATACTTTTCTCAATCATTCCAATCCTATATTAACCCAATCTATTTTTACTTCCCTTTTGTTTCCAAATAATATTTCCGGTATATGGCCGGCGTTATATTCTCATATTTCTTAAAAATTTTTATAAAGTAACCCGTTTCACTAAATCCCAGTTCCTCACTGATTTGTGTAATCGGCAAATCTGTTTCTTCCAACAATTGTTTCGACCATTGTACCTTTAAACGTGATAGAAAGCCGGAAAAATTTTCGCCGACCTCTTTCGCAAACATACGGCTGAAATGGCTGGTACTAATATGACAGAGTTCTGCCATATCTTTTTGCGTTACGCTCTTTCCCTTGTTGTCGTAGATATAAGCAAATGCAGGGCGCAAAACTGGATTTTTACATAGTGCGCCTTTATTACCGCCGGTTGTCTTTACATAGGCGCTTGTCCTGGCATCGCTTATCACTTTTTTTACCTGCTGCATTTGGTCAAAAGAATGCTGACGAATCATGCCTTCATGATTGTATACGTGATTTCTATTTAACATCTCCCCATACATTTCCAAAATCAAATTTTTGTTTACCGCTTCTTCTATTATATAGTTCGAGAGATGAAACAACATACTGGCGATTTGTTTGATTTTGGCATAAGAAAGCGTCGGAATCCTGTTATACATTTCTCTGACCTCTTCTGTTTTAAAGATTTCCTTTGACGGCGATATTAAGATTTTTTCCAGGTCAATATCCTTTTCATCTTTTGGCAGGCAGACCTCGCCTGCCATAATAGCTCCCATATATCTGTCCTCAATCATAATAGGCACAGCAATATCAATAATATCACAGTGACACAGGTATATATACGGTGCATTTATTCGTACAGCCTCCAATCCACCGCGGGAATCGCATTTATAGCAATATTTCTGCAAGTTGGGCTGACTTCGGATAAACTGACAGAAAGAGCATGGTCCGCTATGGGAAGTAACAGGAATTCCTTTGTAATCCACTGTAATAATGGCCATTTTGGTAACCGCTGCAATAGAATCCTGCAGAACCTGCCATTTGGCAACATCAATTATTTTATCGAGACTCATATAAAGCATCTCCTCCTATCAACACATTGCACAAAAAAAGTTGACTGTATTGTTTTATTTCATAGAATAATACATCAAAATAATACCATTGTCAAGCTTTTGAGCAAAATATTACGATTGTAAATTGTAAAAATATATCATGTATGTCTAATGAAATGCAGTACTTTTACTGCTATGATTATCTTATCACTCTATTAATCTTCAATAACGAAAAAGGAGAGAACAAATTATGAGAAAAGCATTTATAAGTCCCGCAAAATATGTGCAGGGAGAAAATGAGATATCCAATCTGGGATATTTCGTCAGTACTTTTGGAAATTCGGCGCTTCTAATTGCCCACCCGGATGACGTGGAACGTGTAAAAGAAAAGTTAGAATCCACATCAGAGAAATTTAACATTACATTTGTGGAAAGCGGGTTTCGCGGTGAATGTTCACGTCAGGAAGTAGCTCGTCTGCTGGATATTGCCAGAGAGAATCACTGTAGCTGTACGGTTGGCCTGGGCGGAGGCAAAGCAATTGATACAGCCAAATGCGTAGCTCAGGGTGAGGCGCTGATAATCGTGCCTACCATTGCTGCCACGGATGCACCTACCAGTCATTCGGCCGTATTATACACGGAAGACGGAGCTTTTGATGACTACGCTTATTTTAAACAAAGTCCCAGCGTTGTACTGATTGACACTACTGTGATTGCAAATGCCCCTGTGCGTTTCCTTGTGTCGGGAATGGGCGATGCATTATCTACATATTTTGAAGCACGTGCCACATCACGCAGCCTTTCAAATGTAAATGCCGGACTGCCCTGCGGCGCGCGGGAAGGCGTTACTCCTCCCGCCAAAGGCACAAACACAGCGCTTTCGTTAGCCGGGCTTTGCTATCAAACATTGCTGGCGGACGGTGTGAAAGCGAAAATAGCATGTGAGTGCAACCAGGTGTCCGCTGCTCTGGAAAATATCATTGAAGCAAATATATTGCTGTCCGGACTGGGATTTGAAAGCGGAGGGCTTGCCGCAGCACACGCCATACATGACGGTCTGACTGTCCTGGAAGGAACACACGCTTTCTTTCATGGTGAAAAAGTAGCTTTTGGAACTCTTGTGCAGCTGGTGTTAGAAAATGCTCCTATGGAAGAAATTGAAGAAGTATTGGATTTTTGTATTGCCGTTAACCTTCCCGTATGTCTTTCTGATATCGGAGTAGACAGTGTCTCTGCCGAAGAATTGCGTGAAGTGGCCCAAAAATCCTGTATTCCTGAAGAGTCCGTACATTCAATGCCATTCCCTGTCACACCTGATATGGTCGAGGCTGCTATCGTTGTGGCAGACCGTCTGGGAACCACTTGTAAGGAAGGAGTTCTAAAATGAAAAAAATTATGAATGATCCAAAAAATCTTGTACCTGATATGTGCAGTGGTATTGTGCTTGCCCATAATGAGCTGTCATTAGACAGTATGTATAAGGTAATCAAAAAACAGTCTATTGACAAATCAAAAGTCAGTCTTATCAGCGGCGGCGGCAGCGGTCACGAACCCGCACATGCCGGCTTCATCGGCGAAGGATTGCTTGATGCTGCGGTATGCGGTGATGTGTTTGCTTCTCCCTCTCAAATTCAGATCTACAAAGCCATTACAGAAACAGCCAGTGATAAGGGAACCTTACTTATCATTAAAAATTACAGCGGTGATGTGATGAATTTCAAAAATGCCTTGCATATGGCGCAGGAAGACGGACTGCTGGTTGACTACGTCAAGGTGGATGACGATATTGCCGTACAGGACAGCCTTTATACGGTGGGCAGGCGCGGTGTTGCCGGTACTATATTTGTACATAAAATCGCAGGCGCTGCCGCAGAACATAAGCTTTCTCTGGACGAAGTGAAAAGAATCGCAGAAAAAGTAATTGCCAATGTGAAAAGTATCGGATTTGCCATGACTTCCTGTACCGTACCTGCGAAAGGCAGCCCTACTTTCCATCTTGGTGAAGCGGATATGGAATACGGCGTTGGGATTCACGGCGAGCCGGGTATCCGCAGAGACAAAATCAGGACGGCTAAGGAGCTGGCCGGAACTATGACTGCATCTCTTTGTGATGAGTTGAACTTAAAAACCGGTATTGCCGGACGGGTTGCGGTAATTATAAATGGCTTTGGTGCAACACCGCTTATGGAGTTATACGCACTGAACAAAGAAGTCATGCGCGAACTTTCCGACAGAGGATTAACCGTTGCACGCAGTATGGTTGGTAATTTCATGACCAGTATTGACATGGCGGGGGCTTCCATATCTCTCTTAAAACTGGATGATGAACTGGAACGCTTTCTGCATGCTCCCTGTAAAGCGCCGGCTTTGAACATTTATGGAAAAACCGATGATATTGTCTACCGTAACTTTTTTAATAACGGCAGCACAGGAGAAGTTTCCTTCCAGGTAGAAACACCTGAAAGCTATGCTGTAATCGGCAAAGAAATAACTCTGGAAAATATGATATACATGGTGGATGCCATGAGCGATTCCATCATAAAAAATGAAATCCCATTCTGTGAATTGGATGCGCACGCCGGCGATGGTGATTTTGGAATGAGTGTATCCAAAGGATTTCGGCAGCTTAAAACGGAATGGAAATCAATTATTGAGAAACCGGAGCTGACAATCAGCAGTTTTCTGACCGCTTGCTCACTTATCATTATGGAGCACTGCGGAGGTGCATCCGGACCTATATGGGGCTCGGCATTCCGCATGGCCGGTAAAAATACGACGGACAAGAAAACACTCACTATCAGTGATTTTGCTTCCATGATGCAGGCTGCGGTAAAAGGTATCCAGACTACCGGAGAGCGTTCTTTCGGGCGCGGCGCTATTGTAGGAGACAAGACACTGATAGACGCTCTCGTACCGTGTGCCGATACCTGGACAGCATGTGCCAAAAAAGAAGCCGGGTTTTATGAAGGCTTCAGGGAAAGCATTGCTGCCGCCATTGAGGGCGCAAAAGCGACGGAACACATCGTAGCTCGTATGGGTCGGGCCGGAACCGTTGGCGAACGCAGCCTTGGACACCCGGATGCAGGAGCATATGCATTGGGTGTAATATTTACTGATATTTTTAATTCTATGAAATTTTAGGAGATAAATGGTTCTTTTCCGAGAGGATTCAAATTTGAATTCAAAACAGAAAGGAACCATTTTTTCAATATCAGTAGAATGATTTTTTTATGGAAGGGTAATTTTATTATATTCTCTTTAAAAGAACTTCTTTTTCATATACTTCAATTTCATCAAACCAACTCTCCCCTACCGGCACACCATTAATTTCGCATAAATAATTCCAGACGTCTCCCATTGGAAATGTTTTCAGTTCTTCCTGTATCATCATAAGCTTTGTAAATTCTGCGTTATCCTGTAATACTTTTAATTTTTTATTTGGTGAAAGTAATGCATACAATAAAGCTTTCTGCATATTTCTCATACCAATCACCCATGCAGAAATACGGTTAATAGATGCATCAAAAAAGTCAAGTCCTATAATTACCCGATCCATTGCTTCATTTCTTACGATTTCCTTAGCAATTTCTTTCGTCTCATCATCCAGAAGAACAACATGATCACTGTCCCAGCGTACCGGTCTTGTAACATGAAGTGCTATTTTCTCATGAAACAACAGCATAGCTGGAATTTTGTCGGATACTACTTCTGTTGGATGATAATGACCATTATCCATAAGACTTAAGATTCCATTCTGCGACGCATAATTAATACAAAATTCACTGGATCCAACAGTATAGGATTCAAATCCAATGCCAAACACTTTTGACTCCAGACATACCAGCACTTTTTCTCTGTCATAACCTATCGATAAAATTTGGTCTAAAGAATCTTTATAGCGGGCTCTCGGTCCCAGACGATCCGCCGGAATGTCTTTATATCCATCCGGAATCCAGATATTCATGGCACACGGCTGACCCAATTCACTGGCAAAATATTCTGAGATGCGGACACATGCCTGTCCATGTCGAATCCAGAATTGGCGGATCTCTTCATCCGGACTGGACAGCGTATATTCACTTGCCTTCGGATGGGAAAAGAAAGTAGGATTAAAGTCCAGTCCAAGTCCTCTTTCTTTCGCAAATTCCACCCATTTTTTAAAGTGATCTGGTTTTAGGGCATCACGATCCGACCAATTGCCATTTTCAAATATTGCGTAGCTCGCATGCAAATTAATTTTATGTGTTCCAGGTATCAGACTAAACGCTTTATCAATATCCGCCATCAAATCTTCCGGTGTCCGGGCTTTTCCCGGATAATTTCCGGTTGTCTGAATTCCCCCGGATAATGGTCCTTCCTGATCAAATCCCTGTACATCATCTCCTTGCCAGCAATGCATACTGATTGGAAAAGCTTTTACTGCAGCTATGGCTGCTTCCGTATCTACTCCGATTTTTGCATACATTTCCCTTGCTGAATTATATCGTTGTTGAATCATCTTTTCTGTTCTCCTTTACTTTATTTTTTATTACTTTTATGAGTTAATATGTTAGTTTTTAATATATTCAACCACACCAAATGATTTATAAATACAGTCCCTTGCTTTTTGAAGATCCTCAAATTCACCTGCTTCAATCATCTGCACTGCCAGATTACCGATAGCCGTCGCTTCACCCGGACCTGCATATACGGTTCTCTGTGACTTTATGGCGGTCAGCTTGTTTAAATAATCTGCATTGGATCCTCCTCCAACTATATGTATGGCATCAAACGTTTTACCGGTAATCATTTCAATTTCTTTCACCGTCGCCGCATAACTCTCTGCCAGACTCTGATAGATCACAGCAACTAATTGACCGGGGGACTCAGGCACTTCCTGTTTCGTACGTCTGCAATAATTTTTGATCTCTTCTGTCATATTCTCAGGAGCCAGAAAACAATTGTCATTAACATTCACACGTGAGGAAATGTTTTTTTCTTTTTCAGCCATGTCACACAACTTTGAAAATGAATGCGCTTTTCCCATTTCATTTCTGACTGATTGAATCATCCACAATCCCATTATATTTTTCAGATAACGAAACCTGTAATTGTAACCGCCTTCGTTTGTAAGATTCTTTTCCATGCTCTCCATTGTACATATGGCTTCCTTATTTTCAATGCCCATTAAAGACCATGTTCCTGAACTGATATATAAGCATTCATCCGACTGCGCAGGTACGGCAACAACTGCTGACGCCGTATCATGCGTAGGGGAAAGAATGACCTGACAATCATAACCAATCTCTTTTTTTATTTCATTCTTAAAAGCACCTACTCGTGTTCCAGGTGTACTAAGCGGTATGAACATTTCTTTCTTATAGCCTAATGTCTCAATCAGTTCATAATCCCACTCTTTAGTAACAGGGCTTACCAGCTGCCCCGTCGTTGCATTGGTATAATCGGAAACTTTATTGCCTGTCAGCAGGAAATGAAAATAATCGGGAATCATCAGCAGACTCTCTGCTTTTTCCATATTTTCCGGCTCCTGTGTTTTAACAGCCATTAATTGATATATCGTGTTAAATATTTGCTTTTGTATGCCTGTGCGTGCGTACAAATCTTTGGAAGAAATGTATTTATATACTTCCCCATCCATTCCTCTGGTTCGTTTGTCCCGATATCCATAGGCTGGACCAATTACCTGATTTTCTTTATCCAGCAAAACGTAATCCACACCCCAGGTGTCAACACTCATACTTTCAGGTATCTGACCGGCTTCTTTGCATTTTATGAGACCTTTTTTTATTTCTCCATATAGATATTCCAAATCCCAGCATAAATGACCGTCTTTTTTTCTCATGCCATTTTCAAATCTGTGTATTTCTTCCAGTTGGAATTTTCCATCTTCGATTCTGCCAAGCATATGCCTTCCGCTGGATGCGCCTATATCTACCGCCAGATAATATTTTCCCATAGTTTAACTCCTTTCCTCATTAATGTCCATGATTTTTGGACATCCGAAATACCCAGAGGGTGATTTCTTATCCGGTCTCTTCCTGCTGTTATTGTATGAAATTCTCATCCTCCGGGAAGAGGCATTCGATTCCTTTTTGTTTAAAAAACTTTCGCCATTTTTCATCCGGCTTTCTGTCTGTTACGATCATATCTATTTTACTGACATCACATATATGGGAAAAAGCTACCTGACCAAACTTGGAGGAATCCACGGCTAGAATGCTTGTATCGGCGGACTTTATAATACCCTGCTTTACTTCTGCAAATTCTTCAATGCTGTCTGTAATTCCCCGTTCAATATCAAATCCCTTACAGGATAAAATCGCTTTATCCACATTATATTTTCGAAAACTGTCTATCACACTGGTTCCTACCAGCGACAGATATCCTTCGCACATTTTTCCTCCTGTAGAAATTACATTCCAGTTTGAAATGTCTGCTAATTCGATTAGAATTTCAACAGAATTAGTAACCACAGTCAGCCGTTCTTTTTGTTTTAAAGCCTTTGCTATGAAAACAGCGGTGGTGCTGGCATCTAATATGATATGTTCGCCATCTTTTACCAGGTTTTGAATCATATTTGCGATCTTTTGCTTTCCTTCCACATTACGTTTTTTACGAACATTGAAGGGCATATCTATATTCGTATCTTCGTTATAAATAGCGCCGCCATAACTTTTTACTGCTAAGCCCTCTTTCTGGAGTTTATCTAAATCTCTTCGTATGGTTTCTTCAGAAACCTGATAAAACTGGCTTAGCTCACTGACAAAGACTTTTTTATCCTCCTGAAGCTTTTCTAATATCTGATTTCTTCGTTCAACTGCAAACATTTATGCCTCTTTCTATATGATGTAAGAATTTGCTTCTATAATATACTCGGATACATTTTTTTATCCGGATTTGCGATCATTGATGCATCCAGGTACATGCCCCGTTCAGCTACTGTATGTTTAGCTTTTTCTACTGCCGCTTCCACTGCAGCTACTGTTCCGGTTATCAGCATATATGATTTTCCGCACATGCCTTTCGCTATCCTGATTTCTATAATATCTACTACCGCCGTTTTTGCAGCAGTATCTGCCGCTACGATAACAGAAGCGCCATCATATGTTTCCAGTATACCAAGTGCACCGATTTTTTCAATATGTGTTGTGCCATAAATTGCAGAAAAAATTCCTTCATGGGGATTTCCCAGGATAAAACTGCTGATGAGTTGTACCGAATATTGGCTTTCAGCTATATCAATGGCTGCTTTCACCGCACTCAAATCACCATCAATGATTGCTATATATTTTCCCGGACATACCGTCTGGGCTTCTATTATATTCACTTCTGCTGCTTTAACCATGGCATCTAAAGCTGTTATGCCTGCGGATACTGTTTTAAACTCTGTCATGCCGATTGCGGTATTTCTCATGTAAGCCAACGACCTTTCTATCCTGATTTCTAATCACTATGTAAGCGTTTGTAACTTCTGTTACCTGTCCATCTATGGACGCATGCACACCAACACTTAAACCCTTTGCCGGTTCACCGATCATCTGACCGGTTTTTACTATTTCACCTTTTTTCACACAAGGTTTTGCAGGGATCCCTATATGCTGGCTAAGCGGTATCTTAACCTGTCCGGCAGTAAACTCACGAGGGTCCAGCGAAGCGTCTTTATTATAAACCGTAAGTCCCAGTCTGGCTTCCAGCCGTTCTTCCGGAACTTTTCTGTATTCCCTGGATTCTTTTACTTTGGCTTCCTTTACGATTTCCGGCGGACGGATACCTGCTTTTCTTAAACCTGATTTGTATTCTGCCATCAATGACCGTGGAGCCAAACCCTGCGGACAGGAATACATTTCACATAACCCGCAGGAACTGCAGAATAATGTGTTGATAAATGCATTTGTATCCTGAAAATCCCTGTTGGAAGCACTGCGCATAAATTTATGGGGCTCTATGGGATGGCCCAGAGCATTCCTTGGACATAAGTCGGAACACATCTGACATTGGCAGCATACGGAAGCCGCTCTTTTCAAATCGATGGATGGGCTTCGTCTTTTACTTTGCACTAACATATGATCTTCCGGAAGAACTATAATCGCATTAGTGGTTTTCGTTACCGGTTGTGCATCACTTCCTATATTACCCATCATGGGACCACCAACCAGATAAACCGGGGTTTTTACTGTAGCTCCTCCGGCTAATGTTACGACTTCACTCAGAGTACATCCAATCGGTACACGTACTGTAACCGGATTTTTTACCTCACCGACGACTGATATCACTTTGGAACTCACCGGCTGCTCTTTTTCCATAGCCAGGTAAATATTATATACGGTCTCCACATTGAATACTATGACCCCTTCTTCAATCGGAAGGTCTCCCTGCCTTACTACTTTCCCGGTGGCCTCGTATATCAAAACCATTTCGTCCCCGGCAGGGTATATGCTGTCCAATAAATGCAGCCGTATGCCCGTAATCTCATCATTATTATCCATGCTTTTTGGACAGCAGGGTGCTTCATCTATCCATTGCTGCAACACCCAAACGGCTGCTTTATATTCCTGTTTGATCCCTACGATCACTTCTTTTGCGTCGACAAAATCGGCAATCATCCGAAGCGTTTTTAATATTTCATATGTGTGTTTTTCGAGAAGCTGTCTGTGCAATTTTAAAAGCGGTTCGCATTCCGCACAATTTAGCAGCAGTATCTCCGTTCTCTTATCAATCTTTGCATAGGAAGGAAAACCGGCTCCGCCTGCTCCTACTACCCCACTGTCTTGAATCACCCGGATAAAATTTTCTCTATCCATTCTAAATCTCCAGTCCATTGCTTTCATTACAGGGTCCTTCATCGACAATTCCTACAATGGCAGCATCAACCGGAGCGTCCTCATTATTGGTTCCGATCCTGGCCGCACTTCCTGTTGCAACAAGCACCGTTTCACCTATGCCCGCTCCGATGTTATCAATTGCAACGAATCTGAAAGGAGCCGCTCCTGTAGATAAAACCTGTTCTACAATCATAAATTTATTTCCTACCAGCTTTTCATTTTTTCTAGTTGATATGATACTTCCAATAACTTTACCTGCGATCATGACTGCCTCCTTTTCTATTTTACCTCTAAAGCAAGTCCCCCGCTTGTAAGCGAAGCCGATTACGAGTATCCGCTTTGACTGATTGTAATCGTATCACCGGTAGCGATATTGCCTGCATTCGCTTCATCTGTATCGATATGCATCTCCAGTGTAAAACTATCGTGTACACGAATCTTTACATGATTAAGAGTCGTTCCTCTTTCATTTTCTGCTTTAACAGATACAATATCCTTGTCTTTTACACCGGCTGCTTTCGCATCTGCCGGTGACATATGGATATGTCTCATAGCGATAATGCATCCTTCTTTTAAGTATACGGCCCCTTTTGGACCAACAATAGCAATTGGGGCTGAACCCGCTATATTACCGGACTCACGTATAGGAGCCTTAATTCCAAGCTGTATTGCATCCGTTTTTGAGATTTCTACCTGTGAAATATTACGAACCGGCCCTAATATTCTGACATTTTCGATTGCTCTAAGTTTCAGACCTACAATAGTCACTCTTTCGTTTGAGGCAAACTGTCCGCCCATCAATTCTTTTTTCTTTGTCAATTGATAGCCTGTTCCAAATAATGCTTCCACATGTTCCCGGGTCAAATGAATATGTCTTGCAGAGACTCCTACAGGAACTGTGTATCCCTTACCCGCTGCCCCATTTTCTTCCATGGCCTGTATGACCATTCTGATTATAATTTCAATATTATTGTCCATGCTTTTTGGACATCCGATATACCCGTAGGGTGTTCCAATTGTATTTGATTCCATGACTGCACCTGCTTTATGAGAAATTCCGCAGCTTTGCATCTTACGATGCAAAGCCTGCGATTTAAGTTTCTACTATTTTACTTTTGGTAAAATCATTTCTACATCTGAATGTGGTCTTGGGATCACATGAGTAGCTACCAATTCTCCCAATCGGGCCGCACTGCTTGCACCAGATTCTACCGCTGATTTTACAGCACCTACATCACCACGTACCATAACAGTCACCAACCCGGAACCTATCTTTTCTATTCCGACTAATACTACGTTTGCAGCTTTGCACATTGCATCTGCTGCTTCAATCGCTGCTGTTAAACCTCTTGTTTCTACCATTCCTAATGCTTCCTGTGACATTCTTTTTTCCTCCTTTTTTACTGACGGTTTAGTATCATTATTATTGTCCATGTTTTTTGGAGATTCGATATGCCCTTTGGGGGTGCTTTTTATTTCCTGTGATTTATTATCTGCCATAACTTGTTTCCTCCTGCTCCTGCCAGAGCATGTTTGGAAAATACTCTGACCTATTTTAGACGACTTGCACTCTTTTCAATGAGTTTTATAATTTCTTCATGAGGACTGGCAATGGTGCCGGAGGCAACCGGGGTTTTTATGGCTCCTGTTTTTGCCGCCTCCACAGCTTCCTTTACTGCAGATATATTTCCCTGTACGATTACCGTTACCAGGCGCCCGCCCAGTTTCCGTTCCCAGGTCACAAAAGTAATATCTGAGGTTTTACACATAATATCCAGAGTATCTGCCGCCGCTGCCACACCCTCTATTTCAATAAACCCATATGCATTACCCATGAGCTGACTCCTTTATACTGTTGGTAGTATCTTTTCCACATCACCGTGAGGTCTTGGGATTACATGGGTAGCTACCAGTTCGCCTAGTCTTTCTGCCGCTGCCGAACCGCTTTCTACTGCCGCCTTTACTGCTCCCACATCACCCCGGACCATAACTGTTACTAATCCAGAACCAATTTTTTCTGTTCCAATAAGAGTTACCTCTGCTGCTTTTGTCATTGCGTCCGCAGCTTCAATCGCAGCTGTTAACCCCCTTGTTTCTACCATTCCTAATGCTTCCTGTGCCATGCTGATTTCCTCCTTTAATTTTTGTCAAATGCGTTTAATTTTAACATTTTTTCAGTGTCTTTGGTTGGGTTCGGTATCACATGCTGCTGTACCACCCCGGTCAATTCATTTGCCCTATGGGCTGCTGCATGGATAGCCGCTTCTACATCTGCAACGTTCCCTCTAAACTTAACGGTAACTAATAATGGTACCTTAAGTTCCTCTGCGTTTCCAGGCTTGTTTTTATCAAAGTTCTCTAATCTGACATTGCCTGCTTTACAGCCTGCATCTGCCGCCATAAAGGCGCATGTCAGTCCATATACCTCCAGGATTCCTACGGCTTCTCCCATAACAGATAACTCCTTTCCTATGGGAATTAGTTAATAATCGCTATCTTCAATCCTTCCATTGCAAGATTGGTCTTATGCCCATCATTGATCTTTTCCAACGGGTATGTGTGTGTGATCAGCTTTTCCAGTGGAAGACCAATTCTCTTAGCTGCTTTTAAGAAATCAAATGTGGTTGCATAATCCCGCAGTGTGTATACCCAGGAGCCAACAGTGGTAATCTCTTTTGAACAGATATCATAGTGAGGATTGATGGTCGCATCTCCTCCGTTTATAAAGAACCCAAGTTCACATAAACCTCCGCCACTCCGGATAAATTTATAAATATTAGAATGGGCGATGGGAGAACCGGTACACTGGAAGGCAAAATCTGCCAGGTGTCCTCCTAATGCCTGTTCCACTGCTGCACTCAGGTTTTCAATCCCTTTATAATCTTTAAAATTCACACAACCGCCTGCTCCCATTTCTTTTGCAAAATCCAGTCTCTTTTGCTCACCGTCTACGGCTATGATATTTTCAATTCCCATGGTTCTTAAGATGGCGATACAGATCAATCCGATAGGACCGCAGCCCTGTACAACGACTCTGCTGTTGAATCTTAGGATACCAGTGGTTTTCGCCCTCTCTACTGCATGAATCAAAACTGCGCAGGGTTCTATCAAGATTCTGGAATACAGATCCAGGTCACTGACATTGAAAATGGAAGAACCGCCGCGAATGACTATGTAATCCGCGAACCATCCATTCAAATGAATGTCATCATCAGGCAGTAATCCATATACATCTGCACCGCCTACGTTTTGCTTGTTCAGGTCAAACATGGTAATATCGGGATTATCTTTAAATATCATGCATGATACCACTTTGTCCCCCACATGTAAATCTTTTCCTGCACTGTCTTTTTTCACATTTTTTCCCATTTTTATAATTTCACCGGTTCCTTCATGACCAAGAACTATCGGAATCAGATTAAATGGGTCTCTTTTGAATTCGTGGGCATCCGTTCCGCAGATACCGCAGCCTTCAATCTTTACCAGCATATCCTCCTCGCCCAATGCGGGAATCGGATATTCTTTGATCTCATAATTTTCTAAAGATGTCAGCATAGCCACTCTGGAAGTCTTCGGAATAGTATTCGGTGATGCGTTTTCCGCTGTGGTTTCACCCGTCATATTTGCCAGGACCTGCTTTACGATCTCTTCTACGTTTACTTTATTTACATCCATATAGTTACCTCCTATCGAATACACAGGCTATCAGACATTACACAGCGTCTTTTTTTTGTAAATGTGCTTGTACTGGTAAGTCCTTCCCCTGTTCTGCTTGCAATGGTAAATGTACAAAATCCTTCGCCCCCAAACCCTATCGCCGCATATGAAGGTGCATTCTTTACCAGTATTGCCGTATTGATGGCTTTTGCATATGCGGTTATATGATCTATATTTTTAGAGTGAATATGGGCGGAATGCCTGTTACCGTGTTCCAACCAAACTGCTTTTTCAAGAGCATCCTGGAAATCTGCAGCTCTTATAATTCCTAAGATCGGCATCATCAGTTCTTCTGCGATAAGCGGATGTTCTTTTTCTCCTTCAAAGATGATACATTTTATAGTCTCCGGTACCTGAACGCCGATCATACTTAACAAGACCCTTGCATCTCTTCCCACGCATTTTCTGTTTAAACCTTTTTCCGTAATTACCGTATCGACCAGTTTTTTAATCTCTTCTTCTGAAGCGAGATAACAACCTTGTTCCTTTATCATATAGTGCATAAGCTCATCCATGATTGAGGTGACTGCTACTACTTCTTTCTCGGCGATACATGGCAGGTTATTATCGAACGTACAACCGTTTACAATATCCTCTGCCGCTTTTTTTATATCTGCTGTTTCATCTACCAGAGCCGGTGGATTTCCCGCTCCTGCCCCAATACCCCGCCGACCTGATTTTAGCACTGCCGTGACTACTCCCGGACCTCCTGTGGCTGCGATCAGCTGTATCTCTTTGTGAGACATCATGATCTTGCTGGTTTCCAATGTGGGTGTTTCCACCGAACAGGCAATATTGTCAGGTCCACCAGCCTCTAAAGATGCTTCATTTAGCAGGTTGACTGCATAGAGAGAAGTCCTGACTGCTGCCGGATGCGGATTGAATACAACTGTATTTCCGGCGGCCAGCATTCCTATGGTATTACAGATAATCGTTTCACTTGGGTTGGTACATGGTGTAATGGCTCCAATCACTCCGAATGGGGCCATTTCTACCAGCGTTAGTCCCCGGTCTCCTGACCAGGCTGTCGTAGTGATGTCCTCCGTCCCGGGTGTTTTTTCCGCAACTAGATGATGCTTTAATATCTTATCACCAACATTCCCCATTCCAGTTTCTTCCACACCCATCCTTGCCATCGTCTCCGCTTCTTTCCGGACTTTTTCCCGAATAATAGAAATGATGTGTTCTCTTTGATCCATGGACATTATCTGTACAATCTTCTGGGCCTTCCCGGCAGCTTCAATGGCTTCATTCATATCGGTAAACACACCATGCGATTTTGATGAAGTGTCCATAAGCTGCATACCGACCATAACTTGAGAAACAATTTCCTGAATCATATTATTACTGTCCCTACTTTCCGGACATCCGAAATGCTCACAAGGTGCTTTATTTACAGTCACATGACTTCCTCCTTTACTCTTTTTCTTGTTCATATTCTTTCTTACCATACGCCGCAAGGTATGTATCCTCTTCTAAAGTGCCGCCGCTGATACCCAGTGCGCCTACAAGCGTATCGTTTATGATCAAAGGCTCTCCGCCGCCGAAAACGACGACTTTTCCTTGATTCGTATGTTGAATTCCATAAAGAGATTCCCCCGGCTGGCTCAAACGTCCAAGAGCTTCTGTGGACATTTTGAATCCGG
>Ga0153952_1000013_pt1 | contig 38359 bp, 52 predicted proteins | sample TSNJ036MetaG_FD_104746 | JGI IMG/M metagenome (GOLD analysis project Ga0153952, IMG submission 104746) | Attine ant fungus gardens microbial communities from New Jersey, USA - TSNJ036 MetaG | ecosystem: Host-associated > Fungi > Mycelium > Unclassified | place: USA: New Jersey, Wharton State... | reverse complement strand
GGCGGAATTTGATAGCTGATGCTGGGTATGCATTGACCCGCGCATTTGAAGAGTCTTCCTGAATCATGATTATGATATGGCTGGATGAGATTGCATAAATACAGTCGGCATGAAGTTTGAAACCTGGATATTTTCTAATCCTAGGAGTCAACCGTCAGTTAGTTCACCGTCAGAATTGTTGCACTATTCTTTGTTCCTCCCGAGTGGTCATGTTTAGTTTCCGGGAACTTGTAACTTGGCAATATCAGTGAGCGTGTAGCAACAGCTGCATGAGTCTTCTGACGACAATGAAGTCCTGGATTCTCAAGTGATATGTTGAAAAGACACAAAGTCGGCTCAGGTCCTACTCTTAATTCTGAAGGCATGTTCCTTTCGGATGTTCTTGGAAGTGATGTTACAATTCGACTCAAATTTGTACAGAGCATGGAGCCCTGTAGGAAATGGCTTAACACTTTTTTGAGTGCATCTACAACAAAAGTACAGAGCAGTATATGTAAATAACTACGAATGCTAGTTATTGGACATAAATGATCACAAACACAAAGCAGACACGTTTTTCTACTGGCAACGAAGAGTTTATCACCGACACATTATCAACCGGTAATATTCATATAAAAAGGCGATCCAACCTTCGCGGAGGAGATGAGATGGTATCCTGTAATATGTTGATAGCCACGTGCAAGTCTGGCAAACTATCCTTCCACCGTGTTGTTTCAGGGCCAAGGTCAGAGAAGACTCGCAACCTTGGGAAAAGCTCTACAAGTTTCCGAGCATACCCAAGTGTTTGGCAAAAGTTCATAGTTTGCCTTTTAGATGAAATCCTCAGATGGTGGAGGGGACAGACGACTTCATTTGGTTGGCTCCATATGTGAGGAAATTCCAGAGGAGATTCCATAAAAAAATTTTGAGGAACATGCATATTTTGTTCCGTAAGCGATTCCAAAGGAAAACGCACAGGAAGGGCAAGATCTCGTAGGGATGGTGCAGAACAAGATATCAAGGGTAATATATAGCGCGCAGATAGACGGCCGCCTTGAATCCACAAGCGTTCAAGTGTTGGCCAAGCTCTCACAATTTCCGCGATGTCATTTTCAGTCAATTTCGAACAGAAGTTAAGATCCAGAGCCCGCAGTGGCCTCTCCCGGAACGACATGAGGTCATTAACAGTTACCACTGAAGTGCTGTTGCCTATGTCTTTAAGGAGGAGAGAGTGTAGATTAGGGAAAATGGTAACAAGCAAGGGAAACAAATGAGCTATCTCCATCTGTATTTCGGATATTTCGAATGGTAGTTGCCGATACAAGCCAAATGAATATATCGATGTTATTGGATTGAGGTCATGGATACATTTATGAATGTTCTCCAAGCAGCCATGGAGTGTGAGCAAGTTGAGAGATACCAAAGTCTCGAACCACTTTCCAAGTTTTTGAGAATCTCATCGTCATGAAAACAATCAAGGTTGAGTTCAAGAGTGGCCAGATTTCGCAAAAAGGGAGTGATGAGATTCTCGATGGCATATACAGACGCGGGGAGGGAGACAGAAACAAGGTTAGGAAAACTCATTGCCCGTTCAAGGATATGATCGTCCATTTTTCCTTCATAAAATATGTCTGAAATATCGGCGTTGAGGAATCTGAGCGTATCAAAAATGATACACGCGGTGGGATCGTAATCTTTGTAGGGCGAATCGTGTAATGCTATACACCTTAGGGACGAGGTCAAGAGTGGTGTGATTTGATATGCATCTTGGAAAGAAGTGTCGGTGATATTGATGCGAAGCTCTCGCAGATTAGGACAAAGTGGACCGCCCAGTCCAAGCGTGGATAGAGCTTGCCATAACATGTACTCAACCTTGGTGAGGGAATCGAGACGAATGCTCTGGATGCGCGCAAGAAAGTGTGAGGTCCTAGACCTTATGTGTTCTGTGTCGGCGTTGGATATGTGTGATAGCAACTACATTGTAGGGCTGGTGAGCATGCTTGGATCTCTGATTGATCAACTCACCCAAAAATGAGTCTTATCATCCACTTTAAGATCGTAGGAACCGTCGTTATATTTGTAGCTGACAACGTTTACAATGGGTTTCAATGATAGCATCGACTTCCAATGCTCATCGAGTGCGGTATCAGTGAGCTTGGGATGTGTCAAGGCAAGAGCCACAAGTGTGCGTTTCTTGGCTCGGACAGTGTCATTCTCGTCTTTAGAAAGGTAAATTCGAAAGTGACCGATGATTCTCTCCCAAACCTCTGAAGGAGCTTGCATTTCAGCGACGGCGAAGGACAAACAAGCACGATAGCAGTTCGCTGTACATATCTGTAAATATAGTACGTCATTACTACCAGATACCAATAAATGTCTATATCAATGACATCCATGTTGAACTTGATACGTGTATTTAATAAAACACCACTGAGACTCGCATCTGCTGTGAAACATGTAAGTTTAGGTTCATCATAGTGAGTCTATCCTCGAAACAATGAAGCACCAGTTCGTTTCATGCAGGCTGTACATTTGACCCCGAGTTCCTACCTGAGAACGTTGGAACTATTCAATAGACCTGACCTTCGGTTGGAAAATGATTACATTGTTACACACACACAAGCCGTATCTGGGGTGAACCTATTACATCGGGCCGGGCGGCATGCCAGATCTCTCACTCGAGACCTCATCTAAGAGAGCATACCCTTCGTCAGAAATCTGTATAACAGAGGTGAGGACACAGAACTAAAGTGTTGCCAAAATGGCACTGCTTGAGCAACTTGCACCAGGCATCACCGTAAACGCAAGGACGCAGCATTCATTATCTATTGATTCAGCTGCATAGATTAGAAGGAGGGAGCTCTACTTGTCCCTATTGGGTATCTAGGATACAAATTTACAAAAATTATACATCATCCTGAATCCCGCAAAACCAAGGGAAAACCAAAATGAAAGTCAATCATATAACAATATCAAACCAAATCATGCCTCCCAAATACCACCTCGTGCTAATTCTCTAAGCACACCACCCTTTTTCGCAACCAGCTCCTCATATACACCCTCTTCGCACACCTTTCCCTCCTTCACTACAACAACACGATCGCACATCTGCATCACCTCGGTCTTATGTGTTATTACCACCATCTTCAACCCCTGATTCTCCTCTCCCGCCATTCGTCTCACATTCATGATGGCTTCGAGCACCTGCCTCTGATTCTCGCCATCCAACGCACTCGTGCACTCGTCAAATATGAGCAAATGAACATCTGATCGTGCAAGGGCACGAGCTATCTGGATCCTCTGTGCCTGCCCACCAGAAACTTCACCAAGAGGTGCTTTCAAACCGGCACCATCCAACCAATCGATATTAGCAAAACTGGTTGCACGTTGTACGATCTTCTCTCTTTGAGTCTCGCCAGCCAATGACTCAGACGAAATACCATAGAGGATATTATCCTCAACGGAGGCACTTTCAAACAACTGCGGTGCCTGAGAGACAACACCCAACCCATTCCTTAGGCGTTGTGTATCAACTTCCTTGATATTAGTACCACCAAAGCAAATTCGACCCTCGAGGGGCTCATAAAGACGTTGAAGAAGGGAAGCGACAGTGGATTTCCCGGAGCCTGACGCTCCAACAAGTGCGATGCATTCTCCATGATTGATACGCAAACTAAAGTTGTCGAGAATAAGGTTCGAAGGGCGAGAAGGATAGGCGAAGGAGACTCGGTCAAAGACAATCGGGCCGGAAGTGAGGAAAGAATGGGAGAAAACTTTTGCCTCAGAAGTGTCGTCTGTCGAGAGCTCGGTAAGTGTTAGCAGATCATGCGTAGCCTGAGTAGCCTTGGAAATCTTGTCAGCTGTTGAAAACAATCGTCAACTCAGTTACGAGCTCTTTCAAAATAGAAGTACTCACTAAAATTCAACATCTGGCTACCAAGCGACACAGAGAACACCACCAAATCCAGAACCTCTATCATCTGCGAGTAACTATATCGGCCATTGGCAACAAGCACAGCTCCAACGTAAAACAGAACTGCTTCAGAAGCGTAGACAAGGCCACTTGTAACGCCTATAGCTGCACCCTCGATCCATGCACCGCTCACACCAGTTCTCAATGTTTTCTTGTTGGAGATATCAAACGATTCTGAGAATGGTTGAGCAATGCCCATTGCACGAATGCCCTTGATATTGCACATGACATCATACCATCTCCTTGCAACCTCCTCTCTCGCCCGTTTGTTCCTGATTTCGTACTTGGAAACAAGCTTGGTCTGGATAGACATGATACCAGTGAAAACAGGCAGAATACCCAGACCGACCAACGTCAACTCCCATCCCTTTGCCATAGCCCACAGAAGACCGACTGATACCATGGCAAATATAGCGAAACACTGGCCAATGACCACGGAAAGTAGAACTCTCGCATCGTCGCCATCCTGTACGATCATCTGGTTTAATCGTGCCGGAGTGTTCTTGGGGTTATCGAACCATGCCTTGTCTTGCCGAAGAACCTTGTTGTATGCAACAGTACGGAGATGGGTAGCCCAATTCATGCCGTATGATTCCATGAAATAGTACTTGAGACCAAGTAGGACTCCGTCAAGCGCAGCAACGCTAAGGACAATACCACCTAGCATATTGATTTTTGAGGCATTTTGGGCGCCGATGGAAACTTGAAACATGAATAGAGACCAGAGATAAGAAAAAATGGGCGTAAAACTACCAGAGGCCACACAGATGAACAAGCCAAGGATGAGGAGGGGCTTCTGTGGAAGTATTGGCCAGCCCCTACGAATGACTTTCCAAAATTGCGGAGGCTGCTCGGTGTCCACATGTTCGGTAAGTTTTTGTTCTTTGGATTCGAGTCCGGGCGCGACTACACGGATCATCATTTCCGACTTATTCCGACGCCTTCTCTCCCTCGTCACGCCTGTGGGACCAGACAATATGTCTTGTCTTATATCAAATCCGATCTCATCTTCCTCCTGCGCCTGTTTGTTATCTTTCGAGTCTTGTTTCCATGGACCATAAATAAAACTCAAAGTGGGAGATGGAGGCGAGATTTGAGCATCATATACTCTGACTTCACGCTCCACTATAGTAGTAGCTGTCGTTGGAGTGTGAAGTGCACTTGAAGGTCGGCGAGGCCGATAAACAATGGTTTGTCCTTCTTCATCAGCCTCTTCCACCCCTTCGTCGATAGATGAAAGATGGAAATCAAAGGAGCTGAAAGGACGACTGGGATGTGTTGTGATAGCTGCATGATCTGGTAGAATCAAAGGCGAGGGTTCGGAAGTCAAGTCGGCGACAGCATCAAACATCCAACTACTCTTGCCGAACAACAACGAGTAAGCATCGTGAAGTCGAAATTGCTTTTCAGTTGCCAGATCAGGATCCGAGGATTCAGGATCATCAAGATCATCGTTGTTCTCAGCTGTGTCAAGATTCTTTGCAGGTAATCCTCCGATAAGATGTTGAGATTCCATCATCCTGAAGAACTCGCCCTTGCCTTCTTTGCACGTCGTGGAAGAAAGCATGGAAACTTCGACGGCTGCACGTTCAAGGTCGGCGCGATAGCCTTGCTCTACCACACTCCCGTTCTTCAATACATAAACAAAATCTCGCGACTGAATTTGCGATAAATCATGAGTAATGACAATGGTAGTTTTGTTTTTTCGCCATCGTTTAATAGCTTCGAAGACAAGGATACGGGAAGTTATGTCCAAGGCTGACGTGGCCTCGTCTAGGTGTTCGTCATCAGTAAACAGCAACAACAAAAGGAAAAACTGAACATACCGAGAATCAGAACGGTAGGGTCCCGAATTCGTGCTCGAGCTAGCGCTAACCTCTGTCTCTGGCCTCCACTCAACGCCACACTAGTCGTTTCTGATGAAGAACCCAATTTGGTATCATATCCATCGGGCAGATCTTTCACAAATTCGTGCACCATCGCCATCCTACATGCTTCCTCTACTTCCTCTTTCTTGACTTCCCGTAGCTCGCCTGGCCTTCCATAAGCACCAACTGCAACATTTTCCCATATTGACTTCCCATCAAGCACGACAACACTGCCAAAACCCTGAGACACACCTGCGATTTGTCCGCGAAGCCAGGAATCATCCAAGTACCGCATGTCTTGGTCGTCCAGCATGATGGTTCCAAAGGTGGGCTGATACATCTTCATCAGCAAAGCGGCGATTGTGGACTTTCCGGAACCGGAAGAACCCACGATGAATGTTGTTTCGTTAGCTGGGAGGTATAGCGAGACATTGGAAAGAACAGTAGTGGAGGGTTTGGATGGGTAAGAGAAGGTGACATCATGGAGCGCAAATTCACCGTAACATTGTATTGGGGTAATCTTGCGGAGAGATTGACGCGGAATTCGTTTTCGACCCAGGAAAGGAGTACTTCGGATAGCAGCAGAGGAAGGGGGATATAGAGGAAGAGTTGAGGAAGAGGAATGAGGAGAGCCATTAATCATAGTCTCCATCAAAGCTGCCATGATAAATTTGCCTTTGACGATGACGATGAACTGTGGAATACACGATGAACAATTGGAAGTTGCAACCAGACAAGCCCAGAACGTAGCCGTGTAGTCGCCGAAAGTAATCTTGCCTTCTCTGATTAGCAGAGATGCAAACCATGTTCCTTGGACGAACATCGCCATAACGACAAACTGCGCAGAAGCACTTAACAGACCCCACACCCTCAACAGACGCTTCACAGCCACTCCTAGAGACTCAAAGGCGCGAGTTGCTTGTTTGAGCTCAAAGTCTTGGGCATTAAAGGCTTTAACGGTAGATATGGCGGTAAGAGCGCGGTCAACAAGTGCTGCTGTGGAGGTTGTTTCTAATCGCTCGCGGAGAATGCGAGGGGCAGCAGCAGATTGTGAAAAGACTTGGATGAGGATAAAGAAAGGGACAGAAGATAGGATGACAAGGGTTAGCGCCCACGAGCGGATGAAGGCCAGAATGAGGCAGGCAAGAGTCGTGGTGAGATACTGGATCAAGGAGCCTGTGGCAAGAGAGGTGGCCATTCGAATATCATTAGTGTCCCTAAAAGCAAATCAGTAAAGTGCTAGCAAATTGGTAGCTGACCAACCGAGTGTACTTAGCCATCATGCCTCCGGCATCCTGGCCATCAATTTGAGTGTCGAACCAAGCCATATCTTTTTGAGCAATTGAGTGATATATAGCTTTGCGAACTTGCATTGCATTGTGTTCGCCTACCCAGATCCACAAGCTACTTGTTATACTACTGAGTGCGACTGAAGCCACAGCTAGGCCAAGGAGCTCAAGAGCAGCCAGTCCTACAGATCGTAGCAGAGCGTCCTTGGCCGCTTGCGGAGGATTGGGACCCAAAGGAAATGTTGAAAATCCTTCAAAGGCTTGGCCGACGACATATGTCATTGCCGGTGCAGCTGCACCGGCAATGATGGACGATATTATCGCAGGCAAGAGAAGATACAAGCGATGCCTGGGAGAGAAGAGAGAAAACAAGAGTCTTATTGACGGTACTGGTGGCTGGGAGGCTGGTAATACGGGAGTTGGAATTTCGGGTATAAGCTTGGCTTTGAGAGATGAGACAGAGGATCGCGGAGAAAGATCATAATCGTCAGAGCCATTGGAAATTTGCGTATCCATAGAAAGGGATTTCGTACGGCGCATTGGTACGGAGCAAAAGGATTTTGCAGCATGGATCCATTTTTTTCTTTTCTCTTTTGTTAACGAGAACAATTAGAAGTTGTTGCGCTCTATTTGGCCCTCTAAACAATAAGAGATGCCCACGTTATTTTAGATCATGCATGTCACACATGGTCATACATGCGTGTACGTGTACAATAGACCCTGCCATGCTGGCAGCATGAGCTAGGCAAGGTAGCAGGATCGTTTGTATTAACATTATATAAAAACATCACTAGATTCTAGACTGTATAACTTTCTGGGAAAGTCTGCTGAGAAATTTCTAAGGAAGATTTTCATAATGTCCCAGTAGCTTGCTAGACACCATTCCTGATAAAGAAAATATCATTGTGATATCATATATGATAGGGATAAGTAAATACAGATAAGAGAGGACCTAACTACCTGTAGGAAGTTTACTAATTACCATCACAAAATGATATATCGGGAAACGAAATCCGTGTGGCGCTTGATAACAGCTGTATCTTTGCCTTTTGTTGGTCTGGACAGTGTGAAAAGGTGTTTGACATCATATCCCCAAAACATCATTAATCCATAGCTACTGCAGCCCTGGAACACCAAACCATTCTCAAGCATGACAGCCCAAGTCTACCCATCTAAAAGTAATGTGGGATTATGTTCTTTTCATGGCAATGATGCTATATAGTCCAATGATTTCAAGAGATAAGAGAGCAAAACGAAAGGACATAGGCCCCATGTCCAAGAGCGAATGTCAAGAGTGTGCATGTGCATAGCTACAAAGAGAGAGGATCATGACGAGATGTACTACTAGTCGATAATGGTAATATAAAGTACGACAAAACAAGCTTCGAATCAAGTGTCCTTATTGCAACCAAAACCAAGACCACAAAAAAAAACAAAAAAAGAAAGTCATAGAAGACATGTGTGCATGCGTCGGAATAAAGAGTGAATGTACGTCCATCCCATAATAATACCAGTGTGTGTCCAGGGTCAAAGATTATAAAACCAAGGTCCAAGCAGGCCACCAGCGACCATTCTATGCCTGGCTCAAAATAATTTTATCAATCACAGCATTAATCATAGTCTTGCGTGATGTCAAATCCACCCCGAACGCATCCTCCAATTGCCGCCTGATCTCTCTCTTCGTCACCGTGTTCAAATCAGCGGTTCTCAATATATTTTGCGCGGCAAGCTCTATCTCGGCGTCCGAGGGCAATCCTCCACCTCCACCGTGGCTCATAGTCGAATGACCGTGGGCCGATCCACCGGCCATTCCCATCGGTCCAACATCAAAGCCCTCATGGGCAGCAGTAGTCGGTATTGGCATGTCGAGGTAATTGGTAACAGGACGTGAAGGCGTAGGTTGATGAAGGAAATTACCCTCACCCATGGCTCGGAAAGGAGACTGAGGCGTATTACGACCCGAGTTGTAGCCAGGGGGAGGGTACATGCCAATCTGGGAAGGAGCAGGGGAATGAGTCCGGGCTTCATAATATGTCTCACGGCCATAGATAGATGCAGTACGAGATTCGGCGTAGTCCATCTTGCCCTTCGTAGGTGGCACCCATGAACCAATGCTGTGGTTGGATTCTTTGTCCCACAACTCGTTTTCCTGTCATGGTATTAGCCAAAACCAAACATGCCAGGCATAACAACACATACATATTCACTCCAAGACTTGAGGGGGATAGCGCGAGGATCAAACTTGCCTTCATCCTATAAATGACACCATCATCAGTCATTTACAACACCAGCAACCTCGACAGAATACTCACATGAACAACAACCTTCTTCCCGGATTCTCCCAAGACAATACGAGTCTGACCCCAGGAGAAATCGTCCATACGCCAGAAGGAATAAAGCGGAAGGAAGAACGAGAACGCAGGGATAGCGATGATATAGAAAATCATCCATCCAACCATATCCCACTTTCTTCTCAACACAAATACAAGCGCCTGGATACCATAGATAGCGGCAATCATAATGAGCGAAATCACAGGGATGGCCTTCCCAGCAGCAGCGATCAGGTACACAAGATAAACAATCTACAAACAAAGATCAATCAGCGTATGAAGTACAAGGCAAATGAATACACTCACGTAAGCCACGGTAACCGGTTGTGTAATCGTCGATACCAAATCAATCATAACCACAAACCTCATCGAAAAACAACAGAAACCACAAAGCTGATCCAAGAATATCAACTCTCCAAGATTATGCACCGTCGAGTTGATCCACCGTCGTCGTTGAGAAAGCAGCACCTTCCAATCATCAGGAGCAACCGTATACGCATGTGCATCCCGCACAAATTGCGTCTTGAACGCCGGGAAATGTTTGAGCAACAACGTGGTCAAATACCGATCTTCACCAAGGTGCAAGAGGTTCTTCATGTGCAGTGTATCGACACGATTCTCCGAATAATCTTGAATCATCTGGTTCGAAATGAGCAGAGGCTTGTGGGTATCGGGGGTGCGGAGACGATAGAGAGTGAAACAACCAGGTAAACAAGTGACGGAGCCAAACAGGGATTCGAAAGCTTTGGCCATGTGATGAGATATAAAGTACTCGTACACCTATCATCGCAGCTTGAGTTTCAATATATGCCTATATGAGTGGTATGATCGCACACACCTGCATCATGGTAATCAACGACTGCTTCGCATTTGCCAACTCCGTTTCACCACAAACACCAAGAAGCTTCTTGTCATGAATCATACTGCCGAAAAAAATAATTCGCATCAGTGACCAACAAACTCTAGAATTTGAAACGTACGCGGAAATCAAACGATTGACAGACATAGGATCCACTGTCGTATCAGCATCGACCATGAACAAATACTCATAAAACGTCGGGTTGACCCCAATCACATTCTTAATCTGATGGTACATCTCCAATTCCAGCGGGTTCATCGGCGCATTAAAATGAACCTACAGAGAAAATCCAATCAGTTCAAACGACAAGCGACTCAACATACCATCACAAACCTTATTCAAAAAATGCATCATCATCATCTGCGAGTCCCGCTTTCCTCTATTCCCAGGCCTACTTCTCTCCGTCGGCTTTCCAATCTTCACAAGCACCATATACGGCACCACATGCCCCGCACACTCATACAACCCCGAATACACCTTCCCCATATTATGCTGCTTCGCTCCCTCTCCCAAACTCTGGAAACTCAACGGCTCAGGATCCAAATTCGGATCAGCACCAAGTATATCCAACACAATCCTCGGCGTAGGTCTATCATTCCCAGACCCAACAATCATCCCATCACAAATGACAACGAGCAATTTTCGTTTATCGTCATACTTGAGCTGCGCCAACGAGTCAATCGTCTTCCTCAACGAAGAATCACCTTCCGTATAACAAGGAACTTGACAAATCACAAATTTATCATGATCCTCCGGTGCCCTCTCCGCTCCAAAGTTGATCGAAGCAATAAACTTGAATCCGATTATCGCGACCATAAGTATCGACAACGCGAGCAGGATATACGTCGAGAATAAACACTGCGGTGATTCTCGATTGTCGACTTTACCAATGAGGAAAAGATTCCGGAGACACGTCCTTTGCCGATCAAGAACAGCAGAATCAATGTTCAGTTGGTTGAACCGTTTCGTGATGTCCTGGCCCGCAAATTGTTGGAACAAATTGATAACACTCCCATGCATAAAATTCGTATCCGCAGCCGGTGCTTGCATCCCTACAGGTGCACGGACAGCAGGCGGCGATCTGATATATGTGCTCAGATCAAAAATGAGGCCGTTGTAAACCGCAACAGAAGACCCGCTCGATGCCATATTTTTGATTTCTTTCGGTGTATATCCGACAAACCCAACACGAGAGGTATACCGCATTTGAACCATATTCTCAAAATACCAATCCGGTCTCGAGTCGTTCGTAAACACACGAAAATCGTGGTATTGGGCATTTGGATCCGTATTGTTTGCCGAATTGAGGATAACATAGGGCGAAACGCTGCCGTCTATCCCATTACACAACGCACTGACCTACAAAACCCATCAGCCCGCCTTGAGTATACTGGCAAAAAAGACTGGACTTACCTGAACAGGAAACAGATTATCCGCCATCAACCCACCATACTTTAACACCGACTTCGTAGGCACCACCGACACAAACCTCTGATGCGTCTCCGCAATCTGTCCCAAATCAAACACTTCCCCCCTAATCGCCGTAAACACATTACCAGGATCATTCTCCAAACTATGACTCTGCAATTCACTCCGATTATACACATGCTCCGTCGGACAAATCAAATTCCCCAACACCGCAATCACAAAAACCGCACACGCACACACAAACCAAATCAGCACATTAAGCGCAAGCTTCTCCCTCCACGCCTGTCGTATATCCATCCGTTTCATTCGACCAATATAAGTGAGGAAAGGTGTAGGTATCCACCATGTCAATAACCAACACAGCGCAACCCACCGTCTACGTGCCGCAGATTCCTTGAGAACTTCAGTAGTTTCGTTTTCGGCAGCCAATTCGCCCGCTAGTTGTGCTTCTTTATTCCCTAACCCACGTTTATCCGTGTTCTGGAACATGTTCCTCGAAGGAGCATAAGATTCAGAACCAAAATTTGATTCTGTATCGTGATTAGACGTGAACCGACTCCGACCATCGTACTCCTCCGATCGTAATGACTTGTGCTCATCAAAATCAGAAGTACTGTCGTTACGTCCATGGTTGTTATATAAATCAGCGCGTTGGAACGGCGAGGCATTCGCAACGAGTGGAAGTGCTTGTGTAGATCCATTCATGTGATCACTATATCCTCCCCACCCCGGATCCAATTCTTCAGCTGGAGAACGATAAGGTGCGTATGGATCTGTGATACCACGCGGATCAAGACCAGCCTCAGCTTCAACCTCCCTAATCCTATTCCGCTTTTGCTCTTCTACATCTCTCGAACGCAACTGGTCTTCAAAAAGATGGAAAGCCTTCTGCGACAAAAACACCTAACCAACAACACAAGATAAGACGCACAAAACAAAAAACAACAGAAATTGGGATCAACGAACCTTATGCTGTCCCAACACCAAATCCTGCTCACTCAGGCCCCACGCCGTCCTAGCCTGCATAGCTCGCATCTTCCCATCCCCCTCGCTAACTCCAGCACTCTCCAACCCCTCCTTATACCTCTCACAAAACTCCTCCGGCGTCATCCCCACTTCCAAAACAACTCCACATCTCTTTGCCACCTCACTCAACCCGATACTTCTCACTTGCCCCTTCACAGACCTTCCCTCAAGCTGATTCGGTAACTGGGAATCATTAGGATTGATACAAAAGATATACCACGTCTGAGTTTCTTCCAGTGTTTCGAACAGGGTATCCAGTGCAGATCGAAATTCACCTGCGACACAAGGGGACGACGACGTAATTTGATTCTGTTGACCGGGGATAGCGGCAGTTGAGGTAGGGTTCAAAAGACCATCTTCTTCGTCCCTCTCTTCAATATCTGGGAATCCAGAGGTATCTTTAATGATTAATCGCTTCACAGTTCCTTTCCTCCTCGTACTTGGCGCTCTCATGGGTTTGATAGCCTGCTGCGCAGATACAATAGTATCTTCATTCCTGGGATGCGCCTGCGTCGCAATTGCCTTATTCGAAAACAAACCTTTGACAAACGGATTAATCGACCCCATTCCAGTACCATCGTTAATCGTCCCTGCAGCAGTGGTGGCAGCAGCACCTTCACTCCCACGTAAAAGGGATACAAAATCAGGATTGATAGCATCGAGGTTTCGTTCGAGGAAGTTTTCGGAAGAATAAGTGATAGCACCATTAAAATGGTTGATTGTAAATGTTGGGAACCCAGAACGGTCAATCGAACCGGCTTTGAACGAAGAATGATTACCCCATCGTTTCTGAAACGCTTCTACCATAGTTTGATCCGTCTTCTTCGGTACTCTACGGGCTTGATCATCCATGATGTGTATCAAACCGCCAGGTTGATTCTGCAGCAACCTAACACACTCTGCATTATCAAAATACGGTACTTGAGGAACCAAGTTAGCGATGCCTTCAATACTATACTCATTGACGTGTGCTTCGAACAAGCGCTTCTGCATAAAATGTTGTAACCGTTCGTTTGCGAAGTTGATGCAAAATTGATCGAGGGAGTTTGGCCGGCTCGTCATGTTCTGTGGGCCAGGAAGATCGAAAAGACCGATAAAAGTAGAAAAGTCGTCTTTGCAGAAGCGTTGATTGATATGCTCGTTCAACCACGCGAACAACAAGGAATAAAGCGTTTTAGCGAGATCATCCCGATTATCCGAAGCACCATCCGGGTCCAAGAAGACCGTACACAGCTCCTTCTTGACAAGCTTAGTCTTGTATGACAAAGCCGCTTCCAAGGCTGACGCAGTCACACCAAGAAAGTCGGCAACGATCTCGAGGATATCAGTGTTCCTCACCACTGCAGCATCCTCGTTGCGATGTCTGTCAACGATGAATTCGAGATTGCCAAGGTGGAGAATAGCAGCGATGAGTTGGCAAGTCTGCGCAACGTGGCGTTTGGACATGCCAACAGTTTTGAGAGCAACTTTGAGCTGATCGAAACGGAGGGCATCGTCATCGCGACCGAGTTGTTGTCCTGGCCCGAGGACTGCAGGCCCACGTTGGCCAAGATATCTATACATAGTCTTGTCCAATAGATGGAGATGCTGTCTCTCCTCCGGCGTCGCACCAGCCACAAGGTAGTAGAAAATATGAAAATTTCGCTCGCCAGAGGGAACAACAGCAACCCGATTTCGCTCAAGATAATAATCGAGCGTCTTAATACCACAGAGACGTCCACGATCAGTGAACTGCAATTCTGTGTATTTTCCAAACCGGGAGGCATTTGGGTTGAAAAGTGTGCGTGCGTTGCCAAAAGACTCGATGACGAATTCGGCCGCGGGAACTTGAGTGGCGAGTTTTGCGCCTTTTTTTCCAGGATTGGAGACACTGAGTTCGAGGAGGGTTTTGATGGTGAGCCGTCGGTTCTCAGATTTACCGCTGCCCGACTCGCCCCTGTGATCAAGAAGAAGAAAATTTCGTATTGATTGTCAGACGGAGTCAAAACATGGCCGATAAAAAGTACGCACATGAAAAGCATGCTCTGGTCCTGGGTGGTCCTGCGCATGAGGTAATAGGTGTTGCTTGCCAGCTGAAAGATGTGCGGGGGAAGGGTAGTGTCTCTGTGCTCGGAGGTGTCCCTGTACTCTGCAGCATACTTTTGGAGAGTCGAGTCGGCATTTGAGGGTACATATTTGTGTGGATTGAGGGCGACGAGACCGGAGGAGCCAATACCTGTGTAAATTGTGTCTGCCATGAATCTCTCGCGAAGGCAGGCGACAACGAGGTCATCATTGACATTGGGGAGTGCAGAGAGATCGCTGGCGGCCTCGAGGCGCTGATGCGCACTCATGGCTGCGGTAGACTTGCGGTTCATGGTGTCAGGCCCTGGGCCTTGTCGACGAAAACAAGGCGGACGACGCCGTGAGTGGCTCGGTCACCATCAGGTGAACATTCTCATCACGTGCTTGTCTATATTTACAACCAGGTCTGCTACTCAAGATCGAGATCGGTATCTGCCCGCACCGACTGGTACATTCTGACCATCGCATGCACCTGGGCCCAGCGTCCTCCCTCAGTTTCTTCTCCTTGTACACACACACGCTCCAAGAAGGGAAACAGCCGGTCGATTATTCGTGCTAGCCGTAGTGCCGGCACCAGTTGCAGTCGTTCATCTGAACTAGCCACCGTCAGTACTTGCAGCCGATGTAGACTCGTTCTTTCCTCCTGCAATATCGTATTATCCCCAGTTGAGATGGGAATCGTAAGGTACCTGAGCTCTGGGCATCGCCTCGATAGCACCTGTAGCGCACTGATGGTTGGTCGTTCCATGTCTGTACTCACAAACGGGAGACGGAGCGTATGAATCTTACTCGCCCATGGCGCATCAGCCATGTCTTGAATGTTCATATTCGTCATTTCCATCGTGTGGCTTTCAATTTCCAGGTGTCTGAGCTCAGTGAGGCCGAACAGCGGTGACAGTGCGTCCATTGAAACCTCTGGAATCAGGTCATGTGGGTCTGGGATGTGCACCATCCGGATATAGGTCACTGTATCTCGCCATCTCAGCGCCACGCACGCTAACAATTCCCGTCTGTCCACAGGATCTTCCAACGAGCTCTCAAACCCAATATGCCGCAGTTGCGTCGTTCCAATCTGCACGAGGAATGACTTGACAAACGAGAGTGGCGCCACCAATTCCAACCAGGTCAATTCCCTAAATCCAAATTCTCCTTCGCCTGCACCACTATTTATAGCCACCTTTGCTTCACGACTCGCCGTAGTCTGCGTTTCATTCCGCCTCGAATCGTGCACGGTCATCAATTCGCTCTCCTCCAGATCCATTTCCAGCCTCTCCAGCACCGACAACCGTCCCAAGCTCCTAATAAGCTCGATCCCCACATGCTTTCCCATCCCACGCAAGATCAAACTCCTCAGGCACACACATCTACCTAGATATCCCAACGTATCCTTCGTCAACCCCTCCCCAATCAACGTCACTTGTTGAATTCTCGCTCCCTCGCACAGAAGTGTGTGTAGAAACGTTCCAATGAGTTTATCTTCTACCCCAGTGATCTTTTCAAAATGCAAGAACTTGAGCGAAGGTGTGAGGAAGAGACATATTGAGGAGATGAGAAAATCGTCTGGAGACATATGTGGACATTTGAGGTGACGCAAAGACGGGAGAAGAGGTGTTGAACGCAGTTGTGCGATTCGAAAGTAGACGTGCATCGCTATATCCAACGAATCAGGGTCATGAATATAACAGAAACTCTTCACTCTTCTCGCATAATAATCGAACCTCTCCCAATCAGCTTGTGTTACTTGTCCTCTTAGCACCTACACACGAAGAAAAATAACAACTCGGCCAAATGGAATGACCAAACACTCACATAAATCAAATCACTCTTCTCAAAAGCCCTCAACAACCTGAATAACGGAAAGAACTTGTCCAAACTTTTCCACAGCCGATCCAAACTCGGTTCCAACCAATACATCTTGTTGACCAACGCTGCATTCCTCAGCGCTTTTCTCTTCGTGAGCACCTCCTCTATTGGTAGGGACCAAGTAAACGGCGCGAGTGTGAGGTTTTCGAGAATATGGTCAAGGATGTCGGGTGAAGTTAGAGCGGCCAAAGTTGCTGATGTCGATGATAGGGTAGTTGTTAATGAGGATAGGACAGTCAGGGAAGATGAGGGTGCGAACGAAGTCGAAGCTGAAGAAGATTGCATGAAGACGAGAGCCAAACGACGAAACTGAGAAATCATAATCAGCTCGAGTAGGACTTGTGACTGTAAGCACAGACCGAACAAAAGACCGAAGAATTACAATGTACCCACCAACTGGACGAGGAAAGCCTATTTTTACCCCAAGAATCAGTATACGATACGTTAAGAAATGACCGACGCTCACCCGAAGAGAAGATGAATTAGAAGGCTAGTGAATCGTTGGTTGGACCCTGAACAAGCCCAGGAATAAGAAACAATGAAGACAAGTGCTCGAGCTGCTTGATTTCATTCATCTTTTACCCACGCTTCTCGTTTACGGTATGGGTTTACACAACAAGAGGGAGAGAACAACTCATGTTCCAGGCCAAGGAAAATAAGATATGTGGTATTCTAGATACTTATGAGGCCCTGGATTCTAGGTACTCTATTGTTTGCTCAGCACTACAACGATCGTCAGCTCATCCGTGAATGTAAACGAAGCCGACGTACGTGGCCAGCCCTTGCAAGCCGAGGTGCTTGCCTGCCTCTTCGCGTGCTTTCTGAACATCAGCCATACTAGGTTCCAACTCTAATCTGGGTCTGCTTTTCTTTTGTACATCTTTCTTGTCTCTGATCATTAACCGCAACCTCATGCCTTCGTGGCCAAGGTTTTGAGCGCTGGTCTTTTCGAGGTATTGGTCAAGACCACCGCTCTAACGAATCAGGCAAGCTGCTGACTAGGACGTGATATAGTGTGCACCTTTCGAATGGTCCGCAGAGCACGTGTTGTGACTTTGAGTTTCAGGTCATAGCCCAGTGTTTCTGATCGCAGGCGTTTTGACTGCACATTGGGAAGCCAAGTCCGACGTGTCTTGTGCATGGAAAAAGGAACGTTGTTGCCATACTGTTTCATTTTTCCATGGAAAAGGCCAGACTGGGACCGCTTGAAGGGCTGCGAAATGACCTCGGAAAGACAGGCCAAGCTTGGGAACATGAGTATGTGGTGTTGTTTGGATTTGGTGTTCTGATGGATGATGTTGAGTCACGTGCTTGATTGTCTATTCGACCGAGTACTGCGATGAGCGAAGGGCGGCAATGGGAGGACCCACCGTCGGCGGAGAGTGCGAGCCGGCGGCCGGCGTCGATCGGCGAATTGGCGGAGCGCGCCACCCAGTTTGAGTGGGACAACTCCCGCGACCTCAAGTACTGTCTACGCTTGGCAGAGCATGCCCGCAACCAGGCAAAGGCTTATCACTCTGCAGGCGACCTCGAGTCTGCCTTTGTTTTGTATGCAAGGGCTGCTACAATCGCCCTGGAAAAACTACCTGCCCATCCACAGTACAGGTCAGTTCTCAAGGACGCTCAGAGGGACAATTTGGGCCTCGTGCGTGATTCTCGGGGCCTCACACGCCTGCTTTCTGACCATGTCGTAGAATGGCCAGGACATCCTCGATCGCATGAGCAGCCTTAAACCTATTCTCGTAGATCGCTTTAATAACTGGCGTGCGGCCCACCCCGAAGCTAGTCTCCTCCCTCTATCAGATAATCAGGACTCTCCAATGACCGCTGCTGATTTCAGCAAGTCCTTGAAAGACGAGGCCGCCGCCTGGCGTCAGTGGCGTAAAAAGCATGAGACACAAGTCCAACAGGAAAGGCAGCGACAGATCCGTCCTCAGCCACACCGTCAGCCCACTCTTGATCGCCGCAAGCACGACTCGATTAGGCATTCCCCAGCACCCTCTGTCGCAGATTATGCCTTTGTTCAGCCTCCCAGTCATGGTCCTGGTTCCTCAAGTACAAAAGTCATGGTTGTGCAACCTGTCAATCCAGGATCATCACAGCACAAGAAACAAGCCGAACAGCAAGGCATCCTTCGTCGTCAGCAAGAAGCTGAAGCAGACGCCAGACAAATTCGTCAAACAATCGCTGTCAATAATGCTTTTCCTCGCGAACACCATCAGCAAGGCTCTCTTTCGGCCCATTCTTCTCTCAGCTCTGTCAATAGTATGTTCCCTCCAACGCAGACCTCTTCCCTTGCCACCACACCCACATCATCCTACCATCGAGCCCCTCCCCAAATGTCTACGTCTTCTCAGCCTACAATCTACCCATTGCATCTACAATCCGTTGTCCCACCTCCAGTTGTGGTCCCCGCTCAGCGAACGCCACCACCCCAGAATACACTCACCCCTGTGCGCACTCGAAATGCAACACCTAGTCCTGTGCTGACACCTATCAGTCGACAACCAACGCCCAACCATTCCAGGACTGAGTCTCCTGCCCCTCTTTATCTGTTCCCTGGATCTAGTCCGATCAATCTACATCGGACGCCTACGAGGGCTTCTATTCGTAGGTCTGTGTCACTTTATTAACCATCGAAATTGTGATTGACTCTTTTTCTATCACTCATCAATTCGCGTGCTTTACTGTCCGCCTTGACTCCAACCTAATATCTAACTCTTAGTCACGGGTCGCAAAATTTCTTCAGCACAACTTCACCACCTCCTAAAGACGCACAAGCACTTTTCCCTTCACTGATGTCACCTCATCAACAACAACAAGGGTATTATCCATCACATTATTCAATATCTATGTCCATGGATCGGCTTAAGCTGAACGATACCACCGATACCTCTAGTACATCCTTATTTAATCCGAATATTGGCACTCATGCGCCTTCCGGAAATCTTCCACCTCCGTGGATGTTTGTTTCCCAGGAGATTACGAGGAGTGTTGCCGCAGGTGCAGGTGCAGGTGCGGTGCAATCTGCGCAGGGAATTGTGGATGGCGGAGTCGAGTCGAGAAACTCGGGGACAATGGCGTATCACAATCCTTTACCTCCACCTCCGGGAATGGGAGTTGACAATGGTCCGATGTCTTTGTCTTCTGGCAGTGTTCCGTATATTCCGATGCCGCCACCACCGCCGAATTCCTCGTCCGCGAGTCAGGCTTTATCGGCTGATAGACGTATTCCTCCTCCTCCCCTTCCTCTTCCTGCACCTCCTATCTATTCCCAATCTCAATCTCAACACCATTCCAATCAGCGTCAAGAGCAACATCGGCATCGAGACAAACACCGTTCAAGCTCTAGGGGGAAAATATTGAAAACAGTGGTATTACCGCGAGAAGTGCTGCCTCGATTTTTGGCGATAGCGAGTTTGAACACGCATGCGAATATAGAAACGTGTGGGTTGTTACTTGGGAATGAGGTCCGGGTTGATGGTAGTGTTGAGCATGGGCGGTGGCATAATGAGGGTGGGAATAACGAGAGGGAGAAAGTTGGTGGTCAGGGGATGAAGGGAAAGAGTGAGTATGTGGTGACGACGCTGTTGATACCCAAACAGAGAGCGACGAGTGATACGTGTACTATGGATGGGGAAGAATTGGTTTTGGAGTTTGTGGATCAAAGGAGTTTGATAACTTTAGGTTGGGTATGGAAAATGTTTCTCCCCCCCGGGGTTGGAGTGTACTGAAATTTGGGATTAGATTCATACGCATCCTTCGCAGTCTTGTTTTATGTCCTCGGTGGATTTGCATACGCATTCTGGGTTTCAGAAGATGTTGCCGGAATCAGTGGCGGTTGTGTGTGCGCCGAAGAGTAAACCAAAGTGCGTGGTGTGTCTTTACCCTTCTACATATATATATCCTTATCCCTTTGTTTGATTTTTTTTTTCAACAACAATTGACATTGGTTTTTTTGGTTTAGCTTTGGCATATTTAGATTAACGGATCCACTGGGTTTATCGACGATATTGGAGTGTAGGGAGAAGGAAGCGTTTCATCCTCATCCGGATTTGCCTATATATACTGTACGTATCTCATGTTTTTTCTTTTGTTTTTTTTTCTCATTTTTTGGTGGATTTTTTTTTAGGATGCGGATAGGGGACATGTGCAGATGCGGGATTCGGCGCTTGAGATTATTGATATGCGTTGATGATGATGCTTTTTTTTCTTTCGAGGACTGAGATTCAGTACTTTCTTCCTCTCTCTCTCTCTCTTTTTTGCTTTCCTGTTCTAGAAATGGTTGTATCTGTTTGTCTGCTTGTTGCATGTATAACTTGTTCTGAAGCTTGTTCTTTTTTTTTTTTTGTCCTACCTCCCAGTCCTCTCCCCCCTTTTCTTTTTGAATCATGTTTTTTATGTGAGCGCTCTTGACCAGATCGACTGGACTACTGGAATAGGAAAGAAATAGGTGTTTTTACGGTCACTCAAGCTGTAGCATAGTGATACTTGGAAACATATAAACCATTATCAGTACCCTAGATAATTTGTTGTATCTCGGTAGAAAAACTTGGATGTCAGGGGTCATTCAAGTTAGTGTTGCCTCGAGAACGAATTAACTTGGATACCGTCAATTTTTATTTCTACTATCCTAAACAAGGCTCGCGAACTTGAGTTCTGTTGCTGGATTTGGAATCGCTATAGTGAGTTATTGTCCACCTGTAGACACATCTGTCGCCTTTGAGTACTGGCCCCGATCTCATTCCAAAGAAGTTCAAATAATGCATCTAATTGACTATCCCGGGACAATTGAAATCCATTACCATGAAAGAAATTCGAGGGCAGGAATTGAAAACCGGTTAAATTCACGGATATCCAATACTTACTCAATCTAAACCCCTCCACCACTTTTCTCAACGGGTATCACCCTCCTCTCTCTGATCTTGGTCTTGAGAGAACCTGTACCAGCAAACTTGGCAGGTGAAATGCTGACCTCTCTCAAACCACCACACACTTCCAAAAACGCGTCCCAATCCAAAGTTTCACGGTCCCTAAATCCAGCTTCTTCGAGCACGTATTCGAGCTCCTTGAGTGTGATAGCTTCATATCCTGCCACTTCTTTGATATAATTAAGGACATTCGCAGTAGGAACTTGATTCTTCTCTTCTCTTTGACCAGAAGAGGGGACGGAAGGAGCAGAGGACGTGGCGTATTTGTCAAATACGGATTTGAGAATTCCAACTTCACCGGCTTCAAACCGTGCACGACCGAGGACTCGAATCCTTTCGCCGGCCATGATGACAGAGGTAATAGTACTTCTCTGACTATTAATGACTCCGACGATATTCAAGACACTCCGGTTGATAAGCGCATGGATGTACCAACAACCCCTTTCAAAGTGTTCGATCCAGCCTCTGGGTTGCATGCGCTCTCGAACACGTCTTACAAAGTCACCGCTGACGTATCCCTCATCTAAACCCATACTTCCGCACAAAAATTCGACAGCGTCGCGAATTTGCTTTCTACGTTCGGTTCGGGACCAGTTCAGTTCCGTCGACATGATATCAATGACACGAGGGAGGGCATCTAGTGCTGCGCGGCTATTGAGGAAGGAAAGACGCATACGGCGAGCGAGAATGTCAACTGCTGAAAGTGCGTATTCATATCTAAGTGCATAGTAGACTTCCGCTTCAATGACTGTGGCGGAGATGATGAGTGGACATAACAGTGAATAGATGAAAGGGGGCGTACAGGGATATTGGGGTACTAGGCGTTTACCATGCAGTGGCCAGCTTTCACCTGTTGGCTCTGCTAATCCACAAACTGTCCATGCACGATCGCCGTAGTTCTCTGAGAGATGTTTTGCTACATCCGACTCAAGGCCGTACTGCAGAATAACGTAGGGATTCGGAATTGAGAAAAAGAGGAAGTAGTACTTACGGTTTGGATCAAGCCAATGAACATGTTCCTGCTCCAGCCATCGCTTCCGACTAGCCGTAGCTTCTCAGTAACACAACTACCCTTTACCTTGTTCTCCAACCCGAACACTCTCACTGCTTCATCAACAGTCTCCTCTGCCATTGCTCTATATGTTGTCCACTTTCCACCTGCGATCGTCAACAGGCCACTCTCGCTGACATGGATCATATGGTTTCTAACCAATCCTTCAGTTGAGCTTGCACCAGGATTCCTGACAAGAGGTCTCAAACCACTCCAAGCGCTCAGAACGTCCCCTCGGCGGACCTTAATATCAGGTGAGAGGTAAGATCGGACTTCCTCTAAGACCCAACGAATATCCTCTTCGGATGCGGAAGGATTCCGCGATACGTGAGCCGGGGAGTCTGTTGTTCCCGCTATAGTGTTGCCTTGCCAAGGGAGAAAAAAGATGACGCGGCCATCGGAGGTTGCGGGGTCAAGAAGACCCATTTTACGAGGGGAGTAGTAGTTGGGCAGGGTAATGTGAACTCCAGAGGAAGGTTGGACGATAGGTTGGTGAGATGGGTTGTCAAAACTGAGAAGGGTATCAGCGAATGGACCAGTCGCGTTGATGATGCCCTGTATTCATGAGTTAGGAGTGGGATGGGGAGGATGGGGTCGATCGAACCTTGGCACGAACAGGAAACTCTTTCCCTGTGAGATTATCACGAACACTGGCACCTGAAAGCTTTCCAGAGGCATTCTTATGAAGCTCGGTGACTTCACAATAGTTGGCGACCTTGGCACCGTGTTTAACGGCGCTCATGATAAGGGCAATATTCATTCTCGAATCATTGTGCTGGCCTGAACGAGATTTAAGTCAAAGTATCAATTAAAGCAATTAGACTTGTACCATCGTAGTAGACAACGGCGCCGACGAGACCCTCACTCTTGAGCATAGGGAAAGTCTCTAGTGCCTTTCCTTTACTCATGACATAAGATGTCTCCATGTTCTCCTTGCCAGCAAGAATATCATATAGCTTGCAACCGGCGAAATAGTAGGGGACTTGCCAATACTTATAGATCGGTAACATGATCGGTAACATATTTGATAGATAAGGTGCTGTCTCGAGGAATATTCGACGTTCATGGAGGGCTTCGCGTACAAGCTTGTATTGGTCATAGTCCAGCTCAAAGACCGCCTTCTGTAGATATCGTACACCGCCATGTACAAGTTTTGTCGACTTGGATGAAGTACCTATTACGAATGACATGTTAGGTCAGGAGCCGCTGGTGGAATTAAGTCATTTATTCACCCGCAGCAAAGTCGTCCCGCTCAACCAGGGCAACTTTTAATCCACGGCTAGCAGCATCGACAGCAACGCCAGCTCCTGTTGCTCCACCTCCTACAATCAATAGGTCGAATTCCTCACTAGGATGTTCTCCCGACTTTCGGAGCTCTGAGAGCATATCAAGCCGCGAAGGCGGTACCCATGGTGACGGTGGCCGCCTTGTCTCTTTTGTGCTAGAAGGGTATGCAGGTCCAGAATTAAGGTACCAGTAGAAGCCGCCTCCCGCAAGTACGGTGCTCCCTGTTGCGTAGGCGAGTGTCCTCCGGGAAAAGAGTCGGCGTAGAACTGACATGGTGACCAACGCCAAAGTAAAAGGCAGTAATAGTAGCAGTAATGAGGCTTTGCCTATCCAGAATGTGATCAATTATGCCCGTTCGTGCCAACTGCACCGCCAACTGTCAAACCGAAGTAAGTACTTCACACACGTTCACAATAGAGCCCTGTAATTAGAAAAATGCACCTTCTACGATTGGTTCGACCTAGAAATCTGACGACGCAAGCGGGAAGAAATGGATAAACCTATCATTGGTGTTCTTCACAATTTATTCGGGAGCCAAGTCTATCCCGGGCCGGTCGAAACGGACCGGATCAGTCCAGCAAACATTTGGAATCACTAGCTCGTATGCAACCTCGTTAGGATCAACGATGAAAGAAATGAGGTCACAAGTGAATCTATATTCTGTCCATCACGCTATCATATTATTACTCTGTCTGGACCAATTTCGAATCTACCTGTGTCTTACTGCTGCCGATGACCACAGTAGCTGTCTACATCCACCGCTGGTCTGGAGCTTGTTATTACCAGCGTCCTCGTTTTTCATTGTCATCAAAACCATCTCAACTTGATTATGGAGGGCCAAACAGCAGGTGCAGGTTCTTCTCAGCCTCAACAACCTGCAGACATACCTCCCACTGCAAGGCAACCACACATCCAATTATCACCTGTCATTGAACGACCTCCACATCACCATGGAGAAGGTGAAGTACCACTTGATTCCCTGGAGAAAACACACTCCCGTGTGTCGATGGATTTCTTCGATCCACAGGGCGTCCGTAGGCTTTCGAGGACATTCAGCCGTCTTTCTGCTCAATCAAGCGAAGAGCCAACTTCCGAGGCAGGTTCTGAAATATCAGAAGATGCTCTGAGGCCTGATGGCGACCGGTTTGACTTCGAAAGGGCTGTTCAAGTATATCTGCGAAAGTATGTTCTTCGAGTACCTTCATCTCGATTTGTACCCAAAACCTTTTCTTTTCTTTTTAGGCGTGGCGAGGCCGGCATCAAGACCCGGCAACTAGGGGTTTTGTTTGAAAATTTGGGCGTTGTGGGCCTTGGTGCATCTGCTAGCTATCAGCAAACCCTTGGCTCTATCTTCAATCCAATTAATATTGTCCGTGCAGTTCAATCGCTGCGCCATCCACCTTTAAGGGATATCCTCACGGACTTTGAGGGTGTTATTCGCCCAGGAGAAATGCTTCGTAAGCCTCTCTCGGTTACGTCGTATGTGTTTATCCACTAACCACAAGTTCTTAGTCGTCCTCGGAAGACCAGGTTCAGGGTGCACAACACTCCTCAAAACACTTGCTAATCGTCGCTCCGAATACCACGCCATTACAGGTGACGTCTACTACGACTCTCTCACTCCTTCTCAAATAAGACAAATGTACCGTGGTGACGTTCAATACTGTCCGGAAGATGACATCCTCTTTCCTACCCTCACTGTTGACAGCACTGTCCACTTTGCCGCACAGACGCGTGCTCCTCAGCCCAGGATTGAGAATCAGACGAGGCGAGAGTACACGAGGCTGATCACGGATGTTTATACGACGATTTTTGGGTTGAGCCATGTCAAAGGAACGTTAGTGGGTGACGCAGCAATCCGAGGTGTAAGTGGTGGAGAGAAGAAACGTGTTAGCATTAGTGAGACACTGGCAACGCGAAGCCTGATCACATCATGGGACAAGCAGGTCTCGTTTCTTCCTACACCGAGTCTTATTCTCACATATTCTTCCCCAGCTCAACGAAAGGTCTGGATGCCTCTACAGCCCTCGAATTTGCTCGTGCTCTCCGTATTGCCACAGATCTCTTACATGTCTCGACCATAGTTTCAATCTATCAAGCTGGAGAGACTCTCTACAACATCTTCGACAAGGTATGCGTCATTTATGAAGGTCGTATGGCGTACTTCGGCCCAGCCTCCGAAGCAAGGCAATATTTCATCGACATGGGATACAAGCCTGCCAACCGCCAGACAACCCCCGATTTCTTGATTAGTGTAACAGACCCCGAAGGCCGAACAGAAAGTAATATTGATGAGGAGTCGGTTTTCGAAGTTTCGGGTCATGACCAAGAGCGTAGAAGTCAACGAAGTTCGACGATTGGTATTGAAAGAAGGAGACCTATCCCTCGCACAGCGATAGAGTTTGCAGAATACTACAAACAGAGCGGGATTCGACAATTGAATATACGAGATATGGAGGATTATAAAGAGCATTTTGTTGGAAAACCTGAATTGGAAGCGAGTTACAAAGAAAGTTCAAGGGCGGAACATGCCAGACATACGAGGAAGAAGGTACACCGTCTTTGTCTATTCCAAAAAGGTGTCCTGACACTCTTGTTAGAGCCCCTACATTATCTCGATTCCCATGCAAGTAAGAATTGTGATGAAGCGTAGACTGCAGATCTTAAAAGGGAACTATACCGCTCAAGTCCTCTCTACATTGTATGTTTTAACTCTGATGCTATTAACCTGAGTGTTCTTGACAATGACTATAGCGTTTTTGTTATTCAAGCTGTCATCATTGGTACGACGTTTGTCAGAATGACAGACGCGACGACTGGTTATTTCTCTCGTGGAGGTGTTCTTTTCTTGTAGGGTCTCATTTCTTCCTTAGGGACTAAGACTGATGGTCATCTCTAGTTCCGTTTTTGCACCAACTCTATTTAATATGTCAGAAATTCCGTCTCTCTTTGCACAGCGTCCCATTGTCCTTCGACACGCTCAAGCTGCAATGTATCATCCTATGATTGAAGCCTTGGCGATGACACTAGTGGACGTTCCATTTACTGTTATCACGATTACTTTATTTGTGGTCGTCATCTACTTTGTTTCGGGTTTACAGACCAGTGCTTGGCAGTTCTTGTAAGTACATCATATCATCTTCACGCCACAAAGGGATTATTGATTCTGGGGTCGTATAAAGTACATATTATGTTTTCATTATTACAGTGGCGATATCCATGAAAGCTTTCTTTCGTGGGTTGGCGGCTGCCTTTCCTGCAGAGGCGCCCGCGCAAGCTGTTGCCGGAGTCTTGCTCTTGGCTTTGTCTCTATATACCGGCTATCAGATACCGAGAAAACAGATGATCGGTACATTAAGGTGGATTTCCTACATCAATGTACGTTCTCTACCAAATTGCAGCTACTTCAGGACGCCTACATGTCATCTCAATAGCCGATATTCTACGCGTTCGACTCGCTTATGAGCACTGAGTTCCATACGGTCAATGGTCCTTGCTCGAATCTCGTTCCTTCAGGTCCAGGCTATGAAGGCATCTCACTCGCAAACCAAGTTTGTCCTATTGTTGGTGCTGAACCTGGACGGGAGAATGTCGTTGGACAACGATACGTTGGGCTGTCATTCGGTTATGAGTTTGGTCATGTCTGGCGAGTGAGTATCTTCAACAAAGAAACATTCTCAAATTGTACTAATCGAGTTCTAGAACTATGCAATCTTGTGTGCCTTTGGTGTATTCTTCATTCTCTGTCTCCTCTCTTTCACAGAATTCAACGCCTCAGCCTCGAGCTCCATGTCCGTTATACAGTTCAAGCGCGGATCAAGATCCGCCGTAATTCAAGAAGCAGCTATGGCCGTTGGAAATGATGAAGAGAAAGAGGCCGTGGCCAAGGAGGAAGCTACAGTCACTGGGGTTGAGGGTGTCGAAGAAGATGAGAAGAAGAAAGAGACAGCATTGAGAGAGGCACCGAAGATGACGAATACTTTTTCATGGCAGCATGTGAATTATGTCATTAGTGCTGGGGGAGGTAAGACGCGAAAACTACTTGATGATGTGAGTGGGTTTGTGAGCCCTGGGAAGTTGACGGCATTGATGGGTGAATCTGGAGCTGGAAAAGTACGTCGTGTTCTTTGTCAAGTATATCTTGGGTGTGACCTCAATGATGATTTTCGAAAGACAACATTGCTGAACGTCCTTGCTGAGAGGGTTGATACTGGTGTCATAACGGGTGATCGGTTCTTCAATGGACAACCTCTTCCGGCAGATTTCCAGGCCCAAACAGGTTACTGTCAACAAATGGATACCCACGAACCTACAAGCAGCGTCAGAGAAGCACTCAGGTTCTCCGCTAGATTGAGACAACCTTCAAGTGTCCCTGTCAAAGAGAAGGATGATTAGTGAGTAATTTTTCCATGATGCGATAAAACTAAGACATTGGGGCCTAGTGCCGACCAGGTTCTGCAAATGTGTGGCCTCGGCTCATTTGCCGATGCGATTGTTGGTTCTCTTGGTGTCGAACAGAGAAAGCGGACCACAATCGGTGTTGAGCTTGCTGCTAAGGTGAAACTTTTCCCCTTCCACCTACTATGTGACTAACTGTACTTGCAGCCTAAGTTGCTGCTGTTTCTGGATGAGCCAACCTCTGGTCTAGATTCGCAGAGCGCCTGGGCTATCGTTTCATTTTTGAGGCAATTGGCAGATAATGGACAAGCTATTTTGTGCACGTCAGTACCCACTTCTTCTTCGTAGATGCATACTTATGGCATTCGGTACCACATCACAATGGTTCAGCATCCACCAGGTATGGATTTTCGAAGCGATGATTCAAATGGGAAAACTGACTGTCACATTAGCCTTCTGCAGAACTCTTTTGTGTATGCTTAACTTAAGATTGGAGGACCCGAGAACTGAAAAGGCTTTTACAGGTCTTTGATCGGCTTCTTTTGCTGCGAAAAGGTGGTCAGACAGTCTACTTCGGTGATATCGGGTCAAATGCAAGCTCTGTGATCAAGTATTTCGAAGCTGGTGGCGGACGGCGCATCCAGCCTGGTGAAAATCCGTGCGTGTCATTCATCCTCGACCTTCTTTCTTTGACATCACTTCAGAGCAGAATATATGCTCGAAGTTGTCGGCGCTGGTGCCACAGCTGTTGCCAAACAAAACTGGTACGAAGTATGGTTAAATGCGAGCGAATGCAAACAGCTGCATGCAGACCTTGAGCACATCCACACTGAGGGAAGAAAACAACCGCCTGTTGGTAGTACCTTGCATGGAGCGTACGCTACTCCGTGGCTGTTCCAGACTAAGACTCTGTTAAGACGACAATACGCAAGTTATTGGCGTAACCCGACATATCTTATGTCCAAGCTGACGCTTAATATCATTGGCGGGCTGTTTATTGGATTTACGTTCTTCAAGTCAGGGAGTAGCATCCAGGCGAATCAGGATAAGCTGTTTGTGAGTAGCACTACTTGTAAGTTTGGGACGGTTGTTCATTCTATCAGGCAATCTTTATGGCCACAGTCCTGGTATGTCGACCATATCTACTGTACCACAATCTAACACTAATCTAACACTGTTTAAGAGTGCTCCTCTTGGAGGTCAAGTTCACGTTCCATATATTAATGTATGTACTCCTCAGGAACGCATGTTCCCAATGATTTTGACAGCTACCTAGATGCGTAACATATATGAAATCCGCGAACGTCCTAGTCGGGTGTATAACTGGTCGGCGCTGACGACGTCGCAGCTTCTATGTGAGATTCCTTGGAACATGATCGGGGCCTCGCTATTCTTCTGTTGTTGGTACTGGACTGTTGGATTTGCCACTTCCAGAGCTGCTTTCACCTGGTTTGTATATGGGGTCCAATTCCCCCTCTATTGGACTACCATTGCTTTAACCGTTGCCTCTGCGTGCCCAACTGCTGAGATTGCTAGCTTGCTGTATTCATTTTTGTTCACATTCGTCTTGACATTGTAAGTCTCTGTACCTAGACTTCTCTGCTCTACTAACTCGACCTCTAGCAATGGAGTGCTCCAACCATACCGTCAACTACGTTGGTGGAAATGGATGTACCGTTTGTCTCCATACACATATCTCATTGAAGCACTCCTCGGCCAGGGTGGGACATTGTCTTTTGGTTGTGTCTTTTTCAATGCTAAAATGCATCGCGCAGCGATTGGACATATGGAAATTAACTGCTCAGCCACGGAGTTGGTGACTGTTGATCCTCCATCTGGTCAAACATGTGGTTCCTTTTTGCAGGAGTATATTTCACGTTCTGGGGGATATATTACCAATCCCGATGCCACGGCTGGCTGTCAGTATTGTTCTGCTCGAACCACCGACGAATGGATGGAGCCCAATTTCAATATTCTCTATTCAAACCATTGGCGGGATTTTGGAATCTTCTGGGGTTATATCGTGTTCAACGTAAGTCACGTTATTCCTGCAATGTCATCTATATAATATTGAACAACACACAGACAATATGTGTTTATGTCTTTACATATCTCATTCGAGTGCAGTCTCATAAACGCTTAATAGACTTCAGTAAACGGAGTGTATCATCAGTCCTCGGCGTATTCAAAATCGGTAAAGGTGATGCTTAGACATGGAGACACCGTCGAGGGAGAGGTCTTTTATCATTATATATAAGTAGGATGTTATTCAAATTTCTAAAACTGATCTCTACTTTGGTCATGATGTTTTAGTCACTGCACCGCCCGACCTCGGTAGCATGGAGCCTATACATCATCAGGTGATGTTGGGAAAGTGATAATTCAGCAGAAAAGGTAAGTTCGTGGGGGCAATACGTAGATCTCGCAATTACGGTCATGATAGCTGATAGAGCAGGACCCCAGAAGGCTAGGCACATACTGCTGTGCCTAGTAACTTTGTATTCCGATCGAGAAAATGTCCAAAATTGGAATTCTGAGAACATTTCACCGAAGATCATTGTAAAATAAAATCGAGATCTTGTTGACCTCATCCTTATGGTAACAATCACAAAAGCAATATGGCTGTTGATATTCCCCCCTTGGTTTTGACGTCCAAGCGGCTGAGTAATCTATGCTTGTCACAAGGTCATCTCATATTGTCAGTTTAGATTTCTCTTCCTCAGAAAGATTTCAGCAGACTTGTTGAGCTTCAGAGCTACACCTGCTACCTGAGGCTCTCTAGTCTTTTCATCAGACAACTTGATGTCGTAGTTGAGCAATATACGAGCAAGGACGGTCTTCACTTCGGTGACAGCGAAAAATCGTCCTGGACTTTTTTTCCACACAGAACGGATAATGAATCAGAATTCAAAAAATTTGAGTGATACTTACCATGCTCTGTTTCCAATACCAAAGGTCATGTATGCCAGGTTCAAAGAGGTCATCTGCCATTTCGAGGGATCCATATCAACAAAGCGGAAACCCTGGAACTCGTGAGGGTTTGAGTAGACACGCTGGAAATACGTCAGAACAATAGATAGATAAGAGTTTTGTTCAACTTTCACCTCGTCTGTATTGATTGCGTGACCGGCTACTCCAAATAACGTGTGTTTGGGAATGAAAGTCCCGTTGGAAAAAGTGAAGTTATCTACCGCCAATCGTTGAGTCATAACTGGATGAAATAATCGTTAATGTTCCGAGTCGGTGGAATCTCATTGATATCGGATATCTCACCAGCATCTGAACCATGTATGCGTTGCGACTCTTTTATGAAACTATCTAACTTCTTCATTTCTCCGATTGAGGTTTTGTTCCATCCCTCCGCTTCAACAATCATCCATATCTCTTCCCGTAGCGGCTCAATGTACTCATGATGCGCTGCGAGGCAATGGAGAGCATTTGCTAGAAGCTTCAAATTTCAAATTAGATATGCGTAGGGTCACGAGTCGGAGACTTACACCTGACGTAGTCTCGATGGCCGCAACGTGGAGCAGAACTATTCGAAGGACGACATCACGAAGGGTTTGATGGTTCTTATCTGCGCCATTCCATAACCATGTAATCATATCATTCTGCGACGGCGGTAAGCACTGGACTCTGAAAGTGTCGGTCAAACTGACTGAATCTACGTCCGGATTCTCAATGCCCTCTTGTAAACGCTTGTTAAGAACTGGAAGTATGAATGCCTCAATCTCATGTATCTTCCCTTCCGTGTCAAATTGAAGTCTACTTGCAAGACTGTAAAATCCGCTCCATGAAAAAAAAAGATCGTAGAGTAGGACCAGTGACACCTACGGTCTGAGCCATTTCGGAAGAATGCCGAGGGCTGGACCATCCTTCAATACGTGCACAGCGTACTGTTCCATGGCTTCAAGAAATTTTGCATTGGAAGCTGAAAGGGGCTTTTTTTCAGTATACTAGTCCACCCTACAAAAATGAAAGCATACTGAGTTCAGGACCAACGAAGAATCGTGCGCTGAATCTTGAAACAATTTTTTCAGCAGAGAGACGAGTAGGAATGTTTATCCAGCCTTCACCGGTCTGAGTATTCATAGACGAAGAAAAACGCACTGATATATACCTTGATCAGCTCCTGCTAGAAGCATATTTAAGGCCTTGTCTATCTCGTCTAACATGCCGGAATAGCGAGCGCCGATATTTCTCGTCATCACACCACGGACAACCTGGATGTGGTAGTCATCGCCATTTAGCCCTGGACCAATTGTGTAGTCGAGTTGAAACCTCTTTGATTTTGTAGGGTCAATACTATGTCTAGACAAGAGATAGAAGAGCACAAACCTGGTCGAGAGCGGCAATGAAGGATATTTGTTTATTGCTAGCTTTTTTTATATCCTCCAAAAGTTCAGGTGCAGCTACAACTACAAGCCAAAAGAAAGGTGTCGGTATTTTGAAAATGGGGTACTAGGTAGTCAAATTTGTTAAGACAATGTCAGCGATACAATGCATGCACACCTTCTTGTAACCTTCTTGGATCATTTGTGATCCATAATGTATTGCCTTATAAACCCCTATCCACGAGGTGAATAGTCCAGATGGACCTATGGTAGGTATCTTTTTGAGCTATGGTCCTCTTCGTGAGCCAGGCATAGTCAAAACGTTGAATATAATCCATACGGCTGAGTCTTTCCTTTGTATCAAAGCATAGCAGGAAACAGCAAGCCCAAATGCTGCTGGATAAATGATATCAGTGAGAAGCATGTTATTCAAGTTGCAGCGCTGTAAAAGAAGCACTTAGTTCTAAATGCACAGAACTATAATATATTTGTTGGAATATCGAGCGCTACACTAAAAATACGTTAGGTTTCATTCCTGATGATCATTTGATGATGGTAGTTAGAGATAAATACAGGCAGGTGAGATGAAACTCGTTGTGCATTTGCAATGAGTTTTCGCTCCCCCCCTTCTTCTATCTTAACTCATCATGTAAGTCTACCTGTCAAAGAAGCACATCAGTGGGGAGTATAATAATCTGCCTCGGTACTTGAATACACAGAACTAAGGTGTACAGCCTAAAACTGTCTGCTGACAGTGACATAGATGATCACAGATCTTGACGCGACAGACAGTTGAACGTAGTTGGGCTGATCATTGTCAAGTTAGAGATCACTATGCTATCACATCCACTCAAAGCCCTTTTCTGGACGAAACCTACAATAAACATACTGATCAGGAGACGACGTTATCGGATCCGTTCATTTATTTTTTGTGCCTGCTACAGTATCACATTTAGCTGTTCACAAAGTGGACAGGTTCTAGTGTTGTATTACAGTCTTGAAGCAGAACGAGGGACAAGTTGAAAAGAAATTTGAGAAGAATTCAAGAATTCAACTTTCGACAGAAATATTACTAAGGATGTCTCTACGCAAATGCAGCCCGCTCCGTCTTACTAGGCTCGCCAAAGCCGTGGCTTTGGTCATTTACAAAAGAACGTGTACATTGTGCCATTGTGATAGAACTGCCATGTACATCCACATCAACGACAAGACATTTACAAAAGAGGCTGAAAAACTTACGCTCGTGAGATGGGATCTGTTTGATAGAAATTGGAAATAGGCTTCTTGAAAGCAGCACCGCCAATCTTGGCACCTGCTGTCCTGTCCTGAATCGCCTTAATGCCCACCAATGCAATCTCAGACGATGTCTTCTCTGTAATATCATATCTCACAAGCACTGGTGAGATTTCCCACAGCCTATCCCTCAGCTCTAAAATGTTATCATACGGCAGCGCAGTACCTATCACCTCCGAGAGCGCGCGGATGATCTTCCAGTCTTCACGAGCAGCGCCAGGTGGACTGACAGCCGCACGACCTTGCTGTGCACGGCCCTCAGTGTTCACCCACGTTGTTCCCTTTTCGGTGTACGCTGAAGCTGGCAGGCAAACATCTGCTAGTTGAGCGCCGATGTCACCATGATGGCCCTGATAAACAACAAATGCATTTTGGGGAATCGACTTGGGATCGACTTCATCAGCATTAAGGAGGTAGATAAATTTAGGTTTTGTTTGTGAAGCAGCGCGAGAGGGAGTGAAGCCAATCTCGTAGCAAGCGGCACGGGAAGCCGCCCTCTGTAGAATGCTAAAGCCGTTCCAGTTGGGAGTGATAAGGCGAGCTTTTTCCTTCTCCACAAATTTGGCGAGTGTGTTGTAGACACTAACAGCATCAGAATGTTCCGAAACAGCGCTACCAACAATAATCAAAGGTTTCCTCGCTTCCTTCCATTTTTTGGTGAAAGCACTCTCAGGCGCTTTACCTGAAGCAAATATTTCTAATGCATGAGCGTCGCTGCCAAGATACTCGTAGCCATAGCTAGTATCAGCACGTTCACCGATCAAACCAACTTCGAGAGGTGTGTGCAGCCAACTCTTGCGGATACGAGAGTTGAGGACAGCAGCTTCGTGTCTGGGGTTGGTACCAACCAAAAGGATAGCATCAGCCTCTTCAATGCCAGAAATAGTGGCATTAAAGAGGTAGTTGGAGCGCACATCGACACCATGCACAGGGGGTAAATGACCATTGGTCTGATCAAGAATGAGGTTGTCGGAGTCAAGGCGATTCATGAGATCTTTAAGTGAAACCAGCGACTCCGTGTCAGCGAGATGGCCAGCGACAGCCTGAATTTCGTTCCCTGTGGCCCCAGAAGTTTTAAGACCCTCGGCTATGACAGTCAGTGCCTCCTCCCAAGTGGCAGCAACAAATCGATCGCCTTGTTTCACTAAGGGAGTTGTTAGACGTTGAAATTTGAGGCCGTCATATGAATATCGCGTCTTGTCGTTGATCCATTCCTCATTAACATCGTCATTGGTCTTGGGCTGTATCCGCATAACCTGAACACCGCGAGAATCGATACGAATGTTTGAACCAATGGCATCCATAACATCAATGCTTTCGGTATTCTTGAGCTCCCATGGTCGGGCATTATACGCGTACGGTTTGCTGGTAAGGGCACCGACAGGACAAAGATCGACAATATTACCGGATAATTCGGAATTCATCGTCTTCTCGACATAGGTGCCAATTTGCATATCATTACCTCGGCCAGAGGTACCGAGTTCCTCAACACCAGCGACTTCATTAGCGAAACGCACACACCGTGTACATTGGATACAGCGATTCATAGAAGTCTTGACAAGGGGGCCAAGATCCTTGTTTTCAACGGCACGCTTGCCAGTGATCTCATGGAAACGCGAGCGGTCGGAACCGTACCGCATAGACTGGTCTTGAAGATCACATTCTCCACCTTGGTCGCAGATAGGACAGTCAAGGGGATGATTGGCTAGAAGAAATTCCATGACACCTTCTCTAAATTCAGATCACATAGTGAGTAGAAAATGGAGAGGAAAGAATAACAGGTCACCTCGCTTCGTGCACCAGTGGGGTGTTAGTAAAAACCTTCGAGCCAGGCATAGCGGGCATCGCACTGCCAATCCATTAATTGAGCTGACAGATGCGAGAAAGCGAACACACACCAAGACGCCACGGGTTTCGGAGATCTCTCAACTTCGACTAAACACATACGACAATTTCCAGCAATTGCGAGCCTGTCCAGAACGTCGGCAGGAGACAGGTAAGATGGATTGATGAAACGGACCTATCATGGTAACAGAATCTTCAAGCAAAAACCTTCAGCTGTTTTCTGAGCAGTAAAAAAAAACAGAACATACCTTGGTATTGTTGCGCCAGCAGCTTCGCAAGCTTGTATCAGAGCAGAACCTTGAGAGATGTGCTGAGAAGAAAGAGATATGACCACAGATAATAGATCCACCTTGAGGAACTGTAACCTCTTTTCCATCTATCGTTAATGTTATATCTGCATGGCGTGTTGAGGAAGATGTGAGAGAACGTCGACCTGGAAATTCCAGTTAACAACATGATTTGGATGTAAGCGTCCCGACACACATGTATTTGCGGCCTTTCCGAGAATTCCCGTGGAGGAAGATTTAGACACAGTAGAGACTATGCGCAGCATCTGAGCCTCTACTGCTGTTGTAAAAATGACGGGGGCAGTAGAAAGTAGGCAGCGACGATGTAATTCGGGACTTCCAATGTTGGTCACGCCCGCCCTCTGTCACTGTCCCTCAATTTCCATAAGCGGAGTTCAAAAGATATATTACCAGAGTTTTACAATCAACTCCCATTGGAGTTGGAAACTATCTATTGGATTTTGATATACAAGATAATACTAAATCCAAATGATTTCGGTCACAGCACTCCCAACTCGTTTCGAGCATAAACAGGTCTACAATTGTCATCTGCTCTCGAAGTTTGACAGAGCAACATGAGCTGCCAAACTACTTCCCAAGTTTTCATTGGACTGTTTGAGGTTAGTTCTTCCATTTTTGGAAACAATGCATTCAGATATCGAGCAATTTGAATAGAATGAGGAAGATCTTGGACGCTCCAGCAGGACCCCCACCCAGAATCTTGAGAAGGCGAATTGAGGATACTCAATGACTTGAGGGGGTGAGAAAAAACACGTTGTTCTTTCGTAGGTACTTTGCTCGTGTCTATGGAAATGTTCAGCTTCCTTAAATGAGGTACAGAAAGCACCATTAGGGAGAGGAGTGGAAATGAAATTGTCACAGTCAAGTGGAGTGTATCCAGATGGTACCATACAGCAGGAGACTTGAGTGCATGCTCAAGGCCATTGAATGGACAGTCGAATACGCGCATTTTTTCAAGCATCAGCATACCAGATAGCTGGGAAAAGTCGATGCATGCACTACACGGCGGAGTGATGGTGATTTCTCGAAGGAAGTCCCCCCAACGCAATGATATTGTGTGTAACATGTTTCCAAAATCTCACACGTTTACATTCTCTACTTCCATCAGAGAGACGTGTTGGTCGCATGTGACATGTTTACTTCCAGCCTCAACGACCAGATTAGTCAGACGCCGTGATCCTAGAGATGAGACGAAGTCTACGACCGCGATGAGAGGTCCAGAAATATCCAAGTTCTCTAGCGATACAAGGAAATCTGGCAATGGAGTGATAGGGTCGGGTAAACGATCATATAAGGGACAGGAAAGTCTGAGGGTGAGACTTTCGAGGGCGAGGGGTGCCAGAGGACGAAATTCTTGAAAGCTGCCCACGTGGATAGGTGAAATGTTGAGGGTACGGAGATTGTTGAGGAGTGAAATACTATCCAACAAGCATGTCGGCATGATAAAGCATTGTGCTATACGGAGGTGTTGTACATCCTGGGACCACTCTGAAAAATCGCAGATGAAGTTTTGAAGCACTATTGAGGCAGTAGTATCTGGTATAGAAGACGGTTCGGTGTTAAGAAGTTCGATTGTTTGGAGGTTTGGAGAGAGAAAGAGGGGGAGATAATCGACAAGCTCATGATAATCTTCTATGCAGAGCCTTTTCAGTCGAGGAAACAATGGTTTCCCTCTCAGCTGCTGCAGAAGGCGAATATAAGTCGTTGAAGAGATTTCGAGGGCCTCTTCACTTCCATGAGGGTTAAGCTTGATGGTTTCAACAGATGATGCGAAGTTTATGCACAACGACCAGTCTTCCTGCGTTGGACGGGCTGCAAGTATCTACAAAACATTTTTCCAAGTCCTCAATATAGTACTTTAGCCTCTCTACTCACATATTCTCTATGGTTATATCGGTTTTCATACTTTTCACATCCAAGTCTGTCGAACAATGGCAGGAGAGAAGAAAGACACATCCCCTTATTCTCCACTACAACACCTGCATCAGATGAAGTGGCTGAGTATGGCTTTGGTGAACCAAGAGTCATATGAGTCTCCAATGAAGATATAGAGGAAGAAGAGGTTCCAGGCATGATTCAGGACGGCCACACACAACCAAAACCCTTTTCGTGAATAAAACGTAGTATATGTAACGTGTGGTAGGCAGATGCAAGGTCAAAAGAGCAACTTAAACTTTCGACAAATTTACAATATACACTGATTAAGTAATTTCCACATTGATACACTGACTTC
>Ga0153952_1000012_pt1 | contig 40384 bp, 56 predicted proteins | sample TSNJ036MetaG_FD_104746 | JGI IMG/M metagenome (GOLD analysis project Ga0153952, IMG submission 104746) | Attine ant fungus gardens microbial communities from New Jersey, USA - TSNJ036 MetaG | ecosystem: Host-associated > Fungi > Mycelium > Unclassified | place: USA: New Jersey, Wharton State... | reverse complement strand
TGCGTTGTATCTGCTCTTGCAGTAAGTGGCCATATCTTTAAAACTCGGCAGCCCGGATCCATGACCGCACAAGGTGACGCTGCTGCTGATGGAATAAACCATCTCTACATGGCCGATGCACAACGGGCGGCTGGAGTCTGTACCGGCAAACAATAGGATATCTCCGACTCTTAACTGCGCCGGGTTGGTCGGTACGCCATTGGTTGTGGATACATCCACGATGCTCCCCAACGTGGAGTGATACATCCCGGCGGTATTGTCGCCGATGTTGTTTAGTCCGATGTCCGCCTTCCGGTACGCCAGCCTGATCGAGCTGGAGCAATCCGAATAATACTTGCCATCCGTGTGCTGTGTAAAGGCGCATTCGCGCCTGGTGGTATCCTGACTGTAGAGATTGCGGCCGATGCACTCCTTATAGGTGTCTGCTACTGCTTTTCTCTTCGTTTCTGCTGCATTCATCATATTATTCCTCCGTTTCTTCTGCTTTAAGCTCCTGCATGTACACATCCGCTTTAATGGCCGCTGTCGTAAAACTGTTGTTTTTCCACCAGGCCCATACAGTGGCGCCGAGCGTCAGGATGGTTGTTACCGCCGTGTAAATATCATCCTCTGCAAATGGCAAAATCTCCTTTCCAAACATTGCGAGTGCCTGGTTTATAAGTGCCACTACTAGTACTACCGTCCTTGCGATTGTTCCCTTTTCAATTTTCATCTTGATCCTCCTTTTTACGCGAGCAACAAAATAGCACCTACGATACTGCCGATAACGGCGGTTGCAAGTGCTGTAATTATTGCTGTTTTGATCTGTGACATGCGGGCCGCTGGTTCGCTTTCAAGCTTTCCAAGGCGCTCCCCCTGTTTTTCGAGTTCCTTCGCCATGCGCTCCATATTTAGGGCTAATTTTTCGATGGACACCACCATCGCTTGTGTGGCTTTCGCCTGTTCTTCCTGGGCGCTCATGCGGTGTTTTAGCGAACCAATTTCATGCTCATGGCCTTTTAAGGCCACGGCAATTTCCTCGTCTGTCATAGCACCTTCCTTTCTTACAATCCCTTTTCTAGCTTGCCTACTCTCTCCCTTAGCTCCTCGATTTGCTCCTGCTGCATCTGCACCAGCTTCAGCAATGGGGCGGCGAACTTTGAATAATCAATGCCGGCGAGTTCCTCCCCGCCCTCCGTTGGCATGTAAACAACGTAAGTTGGATCGATTACCATAACGTCGTCTGCAATTAACCCCACTTGATCGACGCCACTTCCGTTTCTATAGTCGAAAGTTACCACTTCCATTTTCAGAAGTTTCCTGGCTCGCTCCTCTGTAACGGGGGCGATATTTTCCTTTGACGCTCGAGTGGAGTTTACCGTGAAGGCCTTTGCGTATAAGGTACCACCAGTACCTACGCTGCTGTTGATATTGTACCATCCATTCCCAAGGTGAAAATTGTTTCCCGCCTGGGACGGCTGCAGATATCCAAGGGACGTGCTGCCGCTCAAAAAGTAGAGGTCATACACGTTATTTATGCGATTTCCGTTCATGTTCAGCCCGCCCGTGAGAGTCCCCCCGGTGGTTGCAAGCGCCCCAATATTCGCGGGCGTGACCCCTAAGTTACTTCGGGCCGCCGCAGCAGTTGTAGCCCCGGTTCCGCCGTTTGCGACCGAAACCGGGAATTTTGCGTTTAGATCGTCGATGTTTGTCTGCAAATCGGATGTTGGCCCGCCTAAAATAATGTTTGCCATATAGCACCTCCTATAGTTCTCGTATTGTTAATATGCTGTCTGTTTCCGCTGCTATGTCTTCCCACTCAAAACCGCCAAAAATACCTATATTAGTTACGTTTGATACGTCGAGCATTATCGGCGGCATAATTGTATTGATTGGCATAACGATTGAGTGTATTTGTGTTGTATCTGCAGCAAAAATTATTGTAATTTCTTTGATTATTTCTGGTGTGATGTCGGTAAATAGGAAAGTGCCATATATTTCGATACACTTGATACCTGACACCGCTATAGTCGAACTGCCGGAAGCTTGATATACTGTAATTTTATCCCCCCTTTTTGTTACCGTTTCCAGCGAGAGTTTCCTCCCGGCGTCAAAGCCAATATACCCCCTGCGTATTTTTGCAGTCAAAGATGATTTATTAATATCATTTTTAATGGTTTCTACTGTACCGGCAAGTGCGGTTAGTTCTTCAGCTGAAGCATACGCCTCGAATCCTCCCTGAAGAGTTACCGATTGTGCCGAAGAAACTATGATATATGAATCTATCGTGATGCTGGCCGGGCTTAGATAATTGTAATCTGGGATGTAATCCCACTTATTTTCAACCGCTGTCGCAATTGCGTATAAAATCTCTTCCCCTGCTTGATCCAGAGCAAAAATTCCAAATTCTTTAAGGTAGTATCCAGTCACCAAATTTTCATTTGTGACAATGGTTGTCAAGCACACTGAATTATCGTTCCGGACCTTCTTCGAACTAATAGGGAACTCTTGTTTCTTTGATTTTAATTTCGTCTGCGCATTCAGATTGTCGGAAGATGTATATGTACCGTCTCCCGTTTGTGCTTTTGTAAAGGTTAGCTTGCACACACCCGCTTGTACTTTAGCAAGCAACTCAAAACCTTTTTGAGTAATAACACATGGGTTAAATTGTGACATCCTATTCCTCCTTCCTCCTATAAAATTTTAATATAAGATCGTGCAGTAACGGCAACACCTGTATAGCTGTTACTGTTGATCATCCTGCCGATAGACGTTAGGTTCCTTAAGTGTGACCTTACATTTTTCACCTTTTCAATAACCGTCTTCAGCTCATCGATGCGTTCCTCAGTGATCTGGCCATTGGTCTCAATATCAAAAGTCCCCGGGGTATATGGTTCTGCTACAAAATCAAACCACTCAATTACTCTCCCGTATCCAAATACTGATCCGATCAGCTCATTAACAGCACTGGGAGTGCCCGCCTTCGAATGCCATATTAATGTGTTTTTAATGATCTGCCTCTTCGTCTCAAGATCCATCGTCACATCATAGTAAGGGGAACGAAGCTCTATTGCCAAGACATCTAAGATTTTTTCTGGCATATTGGATACTGCAACAAAGATCCTGCAATCATCTGCATAATCCAGCATTCTTTCTATAACTTTTCCCAATGCGTAACTGAGCGCTTTCACATCGTCGTCAACTAAATTCTCAGGAAGAAGATATTTGATTTCTCCACCTCTTAGGTTAATCATCTTCGATTCCCCCATAAAGCACCGAAATGCTCTTCAACTTCGCCACAGATGTTTCCGGTACTATTACCGGTACACATGGCTGTGTAAGGGTTACCCGCTTAGCTCCAGCGGCCACCACACATTTGCAGAGTTCCGAAGGATTTATATCTCTGCCAATCTTGGAGCATTGCCACGTTGTATAGTCTTCTATGGCAATGCTTACTGAATTTTGGATAGCTACTGCTTTATTTCGATCGCTATAATTTATGTAGTATGTTAAGGCAATCTCATACTCTACGGTCTCCGGTGCCGCCACCACAACCTGATCCGTTAATGGCCGGATATTAGAGTCCTCCATAAAATCCTGTAATCCCTGTATCAAAGATGCATCAGGCAAATCACCATTCTTTTTTACAAAACGAATATTTACGACTGCGGGTTCGGGGGAGGTTACTTTCACATCCCCGATGGATGTATTATAGGTCTTGACCCAATAAACATAAGCATCCTCCGGTCCTGCAACAGAATACCCTGCCGGTGCCAGATAGATTCGCTCTGCCAGGCTTGCATCCGTTTCGACATCGGCGCCGCCATCGCTCGTATCGATGTTCCACACCTCCTTAATGTATGGGACGGAATCCACCAGTGTCTTAACTTCACCCGGTAAAAATCCATTGCCAATGTCTCCCTCAGCACTGCACTCCGCCTGGATATCCACTGATGCTTCTCCTGACGGGATCTCCGTGCTTTCTTTCGTGGCAAAGAATACATCATATCCACAGGTGACCCTTGTGCCATTTGGGATTAGCACCGGAGATGATCGGACTTCAGAGAGTGCAAAGCGAAGTGTAACCAGCGCCGGCGATGCAACATTGCGTGTTACACCGCGAAGCACTCCTAGATTCTCCAGGAATTCCGAGTAAGCATATTTAAGAAGGTTCTGTTTGCCAGCACGGTCAATGAACTGATATCCCTGGTAGATTAAAAGTGCACAAGCATTTAGAATAATCCGGTTCGGATCTGCCTTCGCAAGTGTGATTAGCTGCCCTGTCTCTTTTCTGTATCCCTCCTCAAAGCCCTTAATCAACTCACTTTTGACATCCTCCAATGTTTTATTGTCTATAAAACTCACATCCGGAATACTATCGAGTGTGCTTAATTCGTCTGACATCTACTCCCCTCCTTTAGTTAGCGTGACAACAGGTGTCATGCTGCCGTCGCCACTGTTTGCAAATTCTACAGACTTTACCATGACCCGTGGCTCATATTTGTGTGTTTTCTGAATCATCTCCAACGCAAGCATATTTTCGGTCACAGGGTCCGGGTATCCTACAAAGTCCTGATTAATTCCAAAGCTCCGATCCAAAGGGCAGCTCCCTTCCACAGTGCCATACAGGGTTTCGAGGTTCCTCCTGATCTCTATCAGTTCTTCAGACTGATAGTCAAAATTGATAATTGAACCTTTCATTTTTCATCTTGCCTCCTTATAAGAACTCCTGCAGGTTCAGGGAAACCTTTGCCTGCAGCAGCTCCCCCTTTGACATAATAACGTCCCATGATTCGCTGCATTCGGTTATCGCCCATTTGTTTTTACCAATTGTTTTCCCTCCAATAACCAAGAGCTCCGCGATACCATTCTCCACAATATCCTCTATCTGCTCCAGTGTGCTGCGCGGCCGGACTCCATGCATTGCACTTAATAGGATTTCCATGGAGATGGTCCGCAGCTCCGGGCCAAGAAACTCACTCGAGGGTTTTTTCATTATCCGGTTATGAGTCGCCCAACGTCCGGATACGCTTTGTTCAAACGCAGTAAAATTCAAGATTTTTACATCACTGGTTTCAAATACAATGCGGTTTCCAAAGTTCCCTATCACTGCCACATTCACCCCTCCCACTTAATATGTCTTCGATCCACTCTTTGTCAGAATTTCCACCGAATCCGCTCTAATGGTTAGATGGCCTGTTTTTTCGTCAAAATCAAAGTAAGCAGCTCCGTTTTTTCGGCCCAGCTCTTTGTGATAGATATCTGCACCAGCTCTTCCCGGCCGGTTTGCCTTGCTCCAGAATGTGCCAAGAACAATGCCGGCAGCAGAGCCGTTGCTCAAGTGTGTCACAAGCACCAAATCATCGATACCCGGCATCTTATACTCCCCATTAAAGCTTAGGACGGGCAGCTCTGCTGTAACCGAGCTTCCTTTGTCCAAATAAACAACTCGAATCATGCCCAGCTCATGATTAACGCTTGAAACCTTTCCGACTCTTATAAGATTTTCCATGTATCCTCCTATCTCGCTGACAGCCGCCCCTGAATCAACCGCAACTCCAGGGACATTGTGTAGCCACTTCCAACCGAATGCGTGACTTTATCAACAGCATACTTCCCATTCAGCTTCTCAAGCCCGGTTATGAGCACATTGCTTGTTGCAATAATCTTAAGATTTGCCATAATCTTAATCTTCATTGTAACTGCCGTTTTATTGGCTTGATTGACTGCCGCAACCGCCTTCAGTTCCGCATCATAGGTATTGTCTGCTTTTTCGTTTATTTCCAGACAGCGCGGTCCCACATCCACACTGCTGCTTTGCGTTTGTGTTTTGTCTATTGTATAGTAGTTCCCCCCTCGATTTGAGGTGTAGGCGATGCCCTCCGGTGCTTTCTCGTATTGGATCTTTAACCAGCCATTTTCCAGCTCTTCGATCACCGCCACAGTCGTGCCGGAAGGGATCACTCCATATGCTTTGCCGCTTGTACTGGATGTGGATCTTACATACATATCCGTTTTTGATTTGGCAGTAACATTAGCCGCACTGCTGTTACTGCTTCTTACTGTACCAACATTTACAGTGATCTCTTCTTCTGTGTTTGGATCTGTATAGGTAATCGTGCCTCCTGTGTAGGTACCGTCCAGTGAGGAATTATAATCATCCAACGAAATCATATCGGAAGCATCAATGGTAATCACTGCGTCACGAGCCTCATAGACTGCCTCATCATAAATCACAATCCTTCCATTAAAGATCTTCATCGCCAGACCATATGACTTGCAGAGCGCAAAAAGAAATTCGCAATCCCCCTGAGAACTTTGTTCCAGAGTACTGATCCATATCTCGGTTGCCTCATAATTTAAGTCAAATCCGGCATTCCAGGCAATTTCGCGCCCTACCTGCTCAACCGTTATTGATTGCCATATTCTGGTTCTTTTTGTGCTTTTAAAGTCGGTATCCGCCGGAATGCTGATGCCGCCGATGCTCCCAACAATGGGAAATCCACTAAAGCTGATAGAATCCAATACGAAAGATCCACAATAAAGCGCGGCACGGTCCCCCTCTCTTTCCCAATCGTTAACCATAATATCTGCTGTTAACCGATCTCCTTTTTGAGGGTACCAAGCTCCGATCCACTTCCTTTCTTTGTCCGAGACGGAGAGCGATATAGTATCGCCCTCCCCCGATGCCGCATCCACATATTCGAAGGAACTCACCTGATTCATACTCGTGCTGAAATTAACACCACTGTACTGTATATTTGCCTGAGCAGTCCTACTCTTTCCCATGTCACCTCCTCCATGCCGGAAGGCTTGATGCCAGTTCCTCCGGGAGGTCCGGTGTTTCCACAATAATGCCGCTTGGAAACACCAGTAGATCCAGCAGTGGGAAGTTTTTGGACATCAAGAAATCGGCATATGTTTCAGCGCCATAAACCTTAAAGGCAATCAGATCCCATGTATCCCCCTGGATAGTTGTATATGCCATATTCATCACCTCTAAAATTCTCTTCTTTTCTTCTCACGCTCGTGCTTTTCCATCATTCGCGCAAAGTCAGCCTGTGACATCCGCTCTGCCTCATGCAGTTCCTCCTTTGACGGTGCGTTACCGTGAAAATTGTATACGGGTGCATACTGTATCGGCCTTCGTTCTCCCTGGTCCCCATAGCCGGCAGCGCTCGAACTGCCGTCGTTTATGAGTTTTCGTAGAGCCGCATTTACCGCTCCCTCTTCCCCTCGTTTATCTAACAGGCCGGAAATAATGTCTGTCATCTGCCCCCATAGTGTATCTAAGGGAAGAACCGCTTCCGCACCCGCCTCACCTACTCCTTGCATGCCATAAGGAGTATTAAAAATGGTTGGTGAATCAAAAATACCACCCGCCGCATTCCATATTACGTTAAACTTTGGAATGCTGACTGTTCCACCGCCTCCACCCGCTACCGTTGAATAACTTACCGTGATATTAGGAATTTTCGGCTTTGGTATCTTGATGGTCATATTTTCAAACGCCGATTTGATTGCACTGGCTGTAGATCTTGCCCTACTTACAACCGCACTATGCAACGCCTGCCAGGAAGATATGGTACGTGTTTTCACGTTGTTCCAGGACGTTCCCATTACCTTTTCAATCTGGGTTCCCGTGAGCCGCATGGCATTAACCATAAGTCTGCCAGATGATGTAATAGCTGCCACTATCTTTGCCATGGCCTGTGTTACTGATGTGCTCATGGTGTTGGCAGCCTCAAACGAAGTGATGAATCCATTCATCATTTGCTGCATTGCGGCACCTATGTTCTGGCTGGATGACTCAATGGCCTGTGTGAAGGAAGCCATCATTTCAGTTGCTTTGGCTGCGATTCCTTCATTTCCTGCATCCATACTGGCAATGAAGGCTTGGGTTAATGTATTTCCGGCCTCTGTGATCTGAGCCTCCCCCTGCAAGAGTCCATCCGCATAGGTGGTAGTAGCGGTTAAGGCAGATGTTGTAATGCCATCCGTTCCAGTACTTAACCCAGAGGCATAAGCATTATTGGCCAGCAATCCTGCACTTTCGAGTTGCGATGTATCTGTAACCAATCCTGCAAGATATGATTGATTTGTCTGGGCACCGGCATCCGTCACAGTATCCTGAGATGAAAGAATTCCCGATGAGTAGAGATCGGCATGAGCCGTTCCGGCACCAAGAACACCACCCCCATTATTTATAATGCTGCTACTGTATGTATCTGCCGCAGTAACCCCTGCGATTGTAATCCCATCTGTACTACTTAATAAGCCCGAGGTATACTGACTTGCACTCACCACGCCCGCAGTATTTGCATCTACACTTCCTGCACCTTCCATGAAGTAATCAGTTCCATTGGCACCTGCTGCATACGCTCCAGAAGTCCCCTCTTCAAGGCCTGCGGCAAACGCTGCTCCCGTTTCAAGGCCTGCTATTTCTACTTCTTCATCGCCGGAGAATAAGCTGCATATGCCATCTATTACGCCGCCAACTAGGTTGCAGGCTCCATCCCAAATACCGCCCACAATAGACTTTATAATTTCCCAGCCCACCTCCAGCCAATTCACAGAGAGCAGAGCGTCTATAAGAGCTCTGACAATGTCTCCTGCGGCTCCAATAACCTCCGGGATAGCACTAATAAGCCCCTGAACCAGGGCCATTATGATATCAATTGCTGACATGATTATGCTGGGCAGATTGGTGATGATCCCCTGGATAAGGGATATAATAAGCTGTACACCGGCCTGAATGATTGTTGGCAGCATCGCCACAATCCCCTGAATCAGGGAAAGAATCATTTCGGTGCCAGAGGATATTACTGTTCCCAAATTTGCCATAATCCCCTGAACCAATGCCAGAATAAGATCAATTCCGGCTTGAATTATTACGGGAATCATAGAAAGGATACCCTGCAATAATCCCATGACGAGCTGTATGGCGGATTCTATGATTAAAGGCAAGCTGGAAATCAATCCACTCACCAAAGTCTGTATGAGTTCTGTAGCTGTCCGGACAATCTCCGGAATTCTCTGTGCGATGCTTTGTTCAAAAGCGGCAAAAGACTGTGCGCCAGCACTAATAATCTCCGGAAGCTGCTTGATCATACTCTTTGCAAAGCTTAGAATCAGGTCTACCGCTAAAATCAGCACCTTGGGAATCAGTTTTACCAGTCCCTTTATAAATGCTGCTATGGTCTCCGATGCTGCTGATGCAATGGCAGGCCCACTATCGGATATTCCACTAATAAAGCTGTCAATGAGATTCATTGCCATCTCAATCAGCTTAGGGGCATATTCGGCGATCTTAGTAACCACCGTAGAAAGGCAGTTGCCAACTTCGCCTACCATCCCCTCTAATCCACCCTCAGCATACGCTGCTGCTAATTGCCCGACCATATCGGTAGCAAGCTGAACTGTACCTCTAAGTGGCCCATTGACGTCCTGGTAAAGAGTAATGCCTAAATCTTCTAAACCCGATTTCATAATTGCCAGATCACCATTCAGGTTGTCAAGTTGTATTGCATACATGTCTTCGCAGGCACCTGCGCTGGCATCAATGTACCCGGTTAACTCATCAAAACGTTCTCCGCAACCCGCAAGCATTGCTTCCGCTGCTTTAAGGTCGGTTTTATTAAAGATCTCATTCATGATCTGGTCTTTGCCCTCGGCGGTCATACCGTCCATGGCCGTATTAAGATCACCGAAGACCTCATTTATGCCGCGCATATTGCCCTCAGCATCATATACTTCCACTCCTAGGTTTTTCATGAGTTTAGATGCACTCTCAGTTGGTGATCGCAAACTGAGGATCATGTTTCTTAACTTGGTACCACCTTCACTACCCTTCATACCAGAATCTGCTAATATACCTAGCGCAGCGTTTAGTTCTGTGGTACCACCTGCCATGTCTTTTGCTGTACCGCCAACAGTTAATATGGCTTCACCTAGTTGCGCCACTGATGTATTGGCTTTGCTGGCAGTCATGGCCATCTGATCTGCAAACATTGTTAAGTTACTTTCAGTAGCTTCTATTTGTAACGCAGCCATACTGTCCGTAACCATATCTGATGCTGATGCCAGATCCATTGCACCTGCCCCTGCAAGTCTTAGTACGGTTGGCAAAGCTGCTGCCGCTTTTTCAGCGTCGTAACCTGCAAGGGCTAAATAATTCAAGGCCTCCGATGCCTCTGTGGCAGTGAATGCGGTACTCCTACCACATTCTCTTGCGGCATCTTCCAGGGTTTGAAATGCTGCAGCACCCTCCGCTGTCGATTTATCAATCAGCATTGTTGCCGCAACCTGCGACATTCCCTGTTCAAACGTGCTGCCTACATTGATAGCCGCAAGCCCAAGCCCGGCAAGTGCAATCGCAGCAGCAGCGGACGCAGCAGCAATTGTTTTTGTGAGATTCTTTAGCCCTTTGCCTGCGGCTCCCAAGGAGGCGTTGAAAGAGGATTCCAGCTTTCCTGCAATTTTCACCGCTAACTCAAACTCTTTACCTCCGCTTGCCAATTTCTGCCACCTCCTCTGCTACCTCTAATAGATCAAAAACGGACAGGGCCATGAAATAATCCAGCCCTGTCCGCATTGACATTGATAATGCGATTGCTAATTTTCTAATTCCTTCTCCGTCGTTCGGACTCAGTCCGTACCGTAGAAAAAACCTGTCACCCTGTTTTTTACCTTTACCGCTTCCCTTGGGTGTAACCCCTTGAAAAACTCAATCGGCATACCGCTCGCCTTTGCCGCAATGATACAGGCATATTCCAAGCTCATTTCCGGCAAAAATGTGACACTGCCGGAACGATCTAAGACCTTATTGGCAGCAATCATATCCGCAGCCGTCAAAGCATCCAGGCCGCTAAGATCAATCTTTTCATATGTCTTATCCTCAAACTTATAGGGCTTATTGAATATGACCATATAAGGGTTATCAATAACTTCCCCATTCGTATCCACCACTTCTACTTCCATCTTCTTTTCCATTAGCACTGTTTCCTCACTTTCGCCAATAAGTCGACTCCGTTTACCTTGTAGACGGAGTTCAATTTATCCAGTTCCACCTTCTTGTTTCCGTCGATCTCAATCATGATATAGACCAACTCAATGGTAACTGACGCATCCATCTGACCACCGTTTTTGACTGTGCCAGGCTTGAACTTTTTCTGCCGTCCACGGATCACTACCCTCATGCCCTTGTAATCAATTTTTCCCGTGGACTTTACTGTATACTGTTCAGACGCACGCAAAGTCAAATCCAGTGTTTCTGTCGGATCCATCATGCTGAAAATATCATCTTCCAAGATCCGGAAGGTGACTTCCTGCTCCATGCTTCCAAACTGACCAATGATTGACGCTTCAATCTCCCCAAGAATCCCAGGGCCACTGATCTTTTCCGTGATGCTTTCAAAGTCTGGGAGCGAAACCTCCCCAGACAATCCAATCAAAGCATTTCCATTCCGGTATACATTAAAATTATTGATAACTTCAGGAATACCTGCTACTGCCATTTTTACTCACCTCCATTTAGTTCTCTTGCCAGCATATCCGGATCAAACTCCAGTGAGTTCAGGATGTCCTCTGCCGGTGTGTATGGTGCCAGGTACTGCCGAAACTGGATTTTACCGTCCAGAATATCACTGACCGAATTTTCTGCCTCGACATATTCCATTCGGGCACCGGCACATTTCCCCTGTGATACATAGCTGTTTCCACGTATGTTTTCAGCATCCACAATCGATTCGATCAGCCGGAAATTGGCCGGATTGTCTACCTTCTCCGCATAGGTCAGGATAAATGAATTTCTCCACCAGGAGAAGAAGCGACGGCAACAGAACCAGCGGTCTTTTGGATCCGTATTGCCTGGATAACAAGCCGTGTTATTTCCCCAGCTTCTCCATCCATTCATATTTATGGCTGTAACGATTCCCTGGCTATTTAACAGGTTTGCCTGTGTCTGGTCCAAAGAGACCTCGGTACCATCTGCCAGTACAGCTGCCGTGACATTTAAAAGTTTATTGGACGGAGACAGGTTCGGAATATCACCGTTTTTCACGTCTGTATATGCGACTAAAGCTCCAAATACCGCAGAGTAAGCGTACTGTTTAGAACCGATCAGTACCTGTGGCCACAACAGCACCGCATGCTCACTACTGCAGCCGCTTGTTACTTTTGCCGTGGCACAATCTATGTATTTAACTGCACCAGATGCTGAAGAGTCCAAGTCAATCAGGCATTCGCACTGGAAGAGGCCATTGATTTCCTTACACTTTGCCGCTAAAACGGCACTTACATTCTGTTTGTGGCTCCATCCGGGAGCCAGTAACAGACCTGGTGTCATGCCGAATTTCGGATATACAAATCGCAATGCTTCAATGCCCGTTTCTGCACCAGTACTCACATTATAGCCACCGATGATATCGGTTTCCGTCACCATAGCAGGATCGATGCTTGTACTGGATACACTTAATGTCGCTGCTGCTGCGCCGCCTCCACCTGCGAGCAGCGTAATAACAACATAGCCATAATCATTAAATGACGCGATATAGTCGATCCCGGAAACAAGTTCCGTGCTTGCGTTGGATACACTAAGAGTATTTAAAAGTATCCCTTCCACATCCACAACTGCCTGCATATTCGTCACTGTGACACTTGTTGATGTATTCACCTTCTTGTGCTTTGCCGGATCCAATACGTTAATAAATACAACCGGACCTACGCCAAATACGCGGAAAGACGCATCCATGCTTTGGCAAAGCGTATATTTTGTAAAATCGTCAGAATAGCCGAGCTGTTTCACTGCCTCTGCAAACGAATAGGCAATCACAGGTTTATTAACTGCAGCCTCCGGATCCTCCGCTAAATTGACCGGTGCTGTTCCAAATACTACCTGCAAACCGGCAGTCCCGGTAATGGGTGCTGCAACACTGGTGGCGTTCTCCAGCACCCTGATTCCATGATTGTATGCCATTACTTTTTCCCTCCTTATGCTCTGTATGAACTTACTCTTTTGTAAAGCTCATAGATAGCACCTGTTTTATTGTCAATCTCCTGATTTGCCCCCGTCAATCCCGATACTGGGATCAGCAGATTAGTAAATGCCGGCTCTTTTTCGATTGCCGTTCTCAGTTCCTTTGACGGACCGTTGTTAAAAATCATTCCATTTGTTGCTACTCCCATAATACTGGGCCCCACATAGACAAGCGCCTCCGTGACGGGACTCTTTTTCCGTGCAGATCTTACCGGAGCTGATTCTTCGGCTGTTGCCGCAGTCTCAACTTCGCCTGTCTCTTTCGCTGCTTTCTTTGTACTACTCATGCATATTTATCCTCCCCTCTTATGGCAGCTGTCTGCCATTGCATATGAATTGCTCCGAAATAGTATGGATATGTATCCTCATCCTGCAACGCCCAGTCAAATGGATCCTGAAATCGATAACGTTTAGCAAGTATCGGCTCCTTTTCGAAGCGCTCTTGAATTTTTTGGATGATATTCAAAACTTCTTTGTGTCCTTGATTCTCTGCGGAATCATCGAATACCCCTATCAGCAGTACCGTGTTGACTACCTGGGAAGATGTACTATTTGCAATGCTTCCCTCCTCTAACCGGACACAGATATAGGGCATCGGGTCCACATCGGTACCATCTTCAATAATGGGGAGAGCTTGACCATATATATTGATTGCAACTCGTTTTCCAGCCGGATTTAAGAATCGTTGCTTCTTAAATAGCAGTCGCAGCTCTTCTATCAAGTCCTCCTGAAAGTTTGATGCTGTCACCTCGACCCCCCTTTCAAAATTTTTGCAACCTGCTTGTTAATATTGTTCTGCAGATTGCTATAAATCTCAGGCTTAATAATGCCATATACCCGTTTCTGACTCCCGACCATCTTAGGAATTGAACTGCTCATTAGCTTTTTGATTGGCAATCTTCCAGATCCTTGTCTCTGGGCAACAGATGCATGGCCGCTCGAAAATTTCACAATGAAGGCCTTTAGGTTCCCCTTTTGAAGTGCCTTCATTCCGCTGCTCTTAAGTACCTTCGCACGAACCGGAGGGGCTCCCGGGACACTGGGCTGTACGCTGGCGGGTGATACCCTGAAATCTTTTAATTCCAGCTGCTTTCCTGTGATTTTGATGGTTGTTTCCAGATTTGCCCGTGTTGCATTCACCTGCTTCATTGCCTTGGTAAAACCACCGATTTTAACACTGTACGTTTCCTTTGCCTTTTTTGCAAGATCCCTTTTGGCATCCTTTCCAGTTGCATTCAAGGCGTTTTTCATAGCATCCGGGGCTTTAGATTTCATGTCACCTAAAGCCCTTTCAATTGTCTTCAATTGTTTCTGATCAAATTCAAATCTGAGGCCGCTTTCTGCCATTGCTTGTATTCTCCTCTAATGTGATGGAATAGATGCCCTCTTCGTCAATTGCATCCATAACGATGTAGCGTCGGTTGTCCAGGAGAATCGATGTGCCGACTGAAGGAAGCTGACCATATTCTGCGGCGGCAACATAGATTAGTTTCTGCTTTACATAAATACCATCCACGTTAATCGTCATTCTTTTTTCTCGTTCAATCGCTTCGTTCTCATCAATCGTGATTGACATTTCCTTTCCGTTGATGGTGTGACTGTCCGAGAATTCATCGTCGTTGAGGAAAGCTCCACGTACATCCGCTTGAATCAGCTGCTTAAACGTCCTTTTCTCCATTCTGGGTTACCTTTCTTCCCCTTCTTCCCCTGCCAATTGACTCTGTTTCTGGCTTTGGCTCCGGCTCTGGTTCCTGTTCCGGTTCTGGCTCTGGCTCAGGTTCCTGTTCCGGTTCCGGTTCCGGCTCCGGCTCTGGTTCCGGCTCCGGTTCTGGCTCCGGTTCTGGCTCTGGTTCCGGCTCCGGCTCTGGTTCCGGCTCCGGTTCTGGCTCTGGTTCCGGCTCCGGCTCTGGTTCTGGCTCAGGTTCTGGTTCTGGTTCCGGCTCAGGTTCTGTTGATAGAATATCCTTTTCCCAGCCGGCAGTTCCGGCCTTTATCCAGGCCTCAAGCATTTCAGGATTGTTTGCCGGCAGTTCTTCACCAACCTTGTACTGAGTCGAGTGATACAGAATGGGATATAATGCAATCAATCTATTCACATAATCACCCCCTACCCTAATAATTTGACAAGTACAGTCTTCGCACCTGCCGGCGCCGCTTGAATTGCATACCCTGCCGGCAATGTCCCGCTGCCACTTGTGGCAGTAATTCCTTCTCCATCAAAAAACACTTCGCTGCCTAATGCGACTGCGTTCGTATCAGTTTTCTTGATTTCCCACACACCTGTAACATGTACAGATCCGGTTTCCTGTGGCGGGATATTGGTTCCCGCCACACCAATCCTGCTCCCCAGGCCAATAATCGTATTGGCTTCAATTATAGTGCTGGTGGGATTCACATAATCGATTGTCTCGCCTCTTTGCCAAAATTCTGCTTTACTCATTTTTTTCTTCCCTCCTTATGCAAGATCTAATGGACTCTTCACTGTGATACCAGGATTCTTGATCGCCCCGCGATAATCCATAACAGAAACACCCCAGTCCAGATATACATCCCAAATAAAGCCCAAAGTTCCAGGTGATTCCATTCTTCGAATAGTAGGGATTTCCTGGCCGTTTAAATAGTCAACCTCCATGAAGTCGGTATCATCCTTATTACCCAGCAACCACCAAGGCATTTGATTGCCAAAACCGCCACAAAGAACATTGATTGTGGGATCTTCTACAACCTCAATCTGATCCTTATACCGGTATAAAGGGTTCACTGCTTGTGTGTTGCCGCTGGTATTGATTGTTGCACTGTAGAACAATGTATACATGTCAAATGCATAGCCACTGGGAACGATAATGATTGCCGGCCGGATAATACAAGCCTCACCAAACTGATCCTGCTGATTCTGCAGTGCCATAATCATAGCCTGCATGGCCGCCTGTGTAATGCCGGTGCCACTGGCCAGCAGATTTTTGTGTGCTGAACCAAACAAAGGTGTACCATCATAGATCGCTGGATTATTTACCAACACCTGATAACACTGTTTATTGATTGTCTTTCTGGCCGACGCGGCATATTTCGCCGGCATCTTAGTAACCAAGTCAATATCGTCATTGATAAACGCCTGCCTGGTTAGTGTGAACTGTCGCCCATATGTTTTCAGCTTTCTTGTAGGGAGCTTCTCGTCCTGTCGAGTATCATGCTTTAATTCACCGCCTTCAGGAACTTCTAAAAATTCACCTGCCGGCCCCGCCAGATAATTATTATCGTGGGTTTTAAAATCCTTTAAGCTTCCTTTTTTTGTCCATTTATCAAATGTAACGGCTACCGTATTATGCCCCTCCACATATGCCTTATTAACGGCATTATCAAGGATTGCCGGAAATGCAGCTGTTGGATTGTAAAACTGTCTTTGCAGCATGGAATAGATTTCATCCGATGAACGCCGACTAAGGCTCGTCTCTCCATCGGATGATAACGACTCAATCGCCAAATCACGAAGGCTCATACCCATCAGCTCCCGTGCGCCCTCAGCCGGGCTCTGGAGATTCATACCAGATCGCATGATCAGCGCATCAGCGGCTGCGGCCCGAAATTTGTCCTGCTCATCAGCATTAACTCTCAGTGGGGTGCCAATTGGTTCGCCTGTGCTTCTCATCTGCTCAATAACTGCTGCTCTGACATCTTCCAATGGAGTACCATTGCGGATATACCCATCCGCCTCCATATTGAAATCCCTGCACATTGAGTGAATCTCCGCAATTCTCTGACGTTCTGCTTCTAACGATCTCTGATTGTCAGAAGCTCCTGCTGCCGCTCTCTCATCCTCTTCAATTTGCGCTGCCAGAACGTCAATCTCCCGCTGGAGATTGTTAAACTCCTGCTGTTCCTCTGCAGTCAATTCCCGCTGCGCCGTCTTAGCTACATTTAGAATTTCCTGCTGTCTAAATACTTTTTGCTGTCTCTGCTGTTTCTTGTTCATTCGAACATCCCTCCTGCTTTGTTTTGATTTATTTGAAGTTGCTTTTCATAAATGTCAAGCGAACGCGTGACTGCCTGTACTGGTACCGGTTCCTCTTCTTCAAACTCCAGCTCCCGCTCAACACCTACTGTAGGATCCGCAGGAACACTGACAATGGATATTTCAAACGGTATCCATTTCTTTGCAATGCTGACCGGTCCCTGAAACCTGCCGTCAGCAGAGGTTTGACCGGGCATTACTTCCTCCCACACAGTTACCCGATATCCGACTGAGACGCCTTTAAGCGTTTTATTTTTTACCTTTTGGTAAATCTTTTCGGATTCTTCATCTTGATCAAATTCGACTTCCGCATTTCCACGGCTATCCTCAATCCAAGTGCGTATCACTTTTCCGACAACGGAGTCCCGCTTATGATTGAATAACACACAACCGATTTCATTGATTCGTTTGAGATCCACAGCTCCCGGCGTATGATCCAGAACTTCACTGCCAAACCACCTCTCATAAGGTGCTTCACTGGAAAAGCTCAATATCGCTTTTCGTTCATTCCCATCGCCCTCTACCGCCCGGATGGACACACCATCCATAATTCTTATAAGCTGCTTATTTTTCTTTTGACTCAATTCCATAGAGCTCTTGTTCTGTTTTTCCAAAAATTATACCTCCCATCTCAATGCCTTCCCCTTTGGCATATTCCAAAACATCTGCAATATCACGAATCTGATCCTTCCAGTCTTTCCCATTCTCTGCCGCAATTTGTTTGAAAGTCTTTTGCCCCGTTTGAAGGGCAATCTTTGTCGCATTGGCTTCTTTATATGGGTCAATCCACTTCTTAGGAATTCGGATCCACTCATGGGACAGAAAGTTCCCTTTTTCCTCCCAGAATCCCGGCATCTGAATAACACCAGCCAAATAGCAGGAAATCAGAAATGTTTCATACACTTCATCCAGGACCTCTATTAAAAGTTCCTGTTCCTCCGCATAAGTCATTTCATCCTCTATACTCCCCTGCCTGGCAGAGGCATAGTTCGTCTCGCCCATGTCCCGGCTCATAGCCTCGTAACTGATCCCCTGACCAGAACCAACCAGCCGTTGCTGAAGCTTGATAAAACTGGCGGCATCAGTTGCTTGACCGGTAGGATTGACCACTTGGATCTCGTCACCCACATTCAGTTCCTTAATCATGCCCGGCGCAATGGATTTTCCCGCATATTCCTCCCGCTCAATATTTGCGGCTTTACCGCTACGCCCAGTTATCCCCGTTGTCGGAAGCCCTCTCTTGATAAAAACAGATAAGCAGGCAGCAATTCGCTCCTTTACGGATACCGCAACCATAAATTCATTCGCATCACGGATTCGCGTAATAGTTGGACTCATATCCGACATTTCCCGCACCTGAGATGGCCGATTTTTTGTATAAAAGAAAATAACATCCTTTGCTTCTATGTAGACAGGATTCACTATATTGAAACCATCAATGCTATACTGCCGAATCCAGTAGCCGACAGGCCGATTAAAGGAATTATATTCGATTCCTCCGACTACTCGATTCTTGGTATTCTTTGGAGCATTCTGCGAACTATCCAGCTCATCCACTTCGATTGCCTGTAACTGAAATGGAATAAATCCTTCTTTTGTATATCGCTTTACCAGCAGAATCCCACCATCAACCTTTTTCCGTTTGATCGCCATCCGGATCATTGAATTAAAGCTCTGGGTGCCAGTTACATCGCAGTTTTGCTTTTTACACCACTTTTTCCAAGCCTCTTCAATTGTGTCGTTCAGTTCATCCTGTTTCGTTCTCGCCTGAAGCGTATATCCGGATCCAAATACATTCCTTTTATAGGCGCTAATAAGAGCATTCATCATATCCGAGTTCCGCTCAAGGTCTCGCGCTCTTGCCCTTACATTATCCCTGCTATAGCGATCCGTGACCTCAGCCGACTGATTCATCACGCGCCAATTCGCATTAGAACGTCCATAATCGCCTGCGTCATAGCTTCTTATTTCATCCAAATTCTGGCGCCATGCTTCACGCCTTGCCGCCCGCTCTGGAGACAGAAAACCTATTGCACTATCCAGCCAGTTCATGTTTATCTCCCTTCAAAGACCGCAACATAGGTATCATCAAGAAGACTGGTATTGCCCTCTGCTGCCACCTGCGCTGTTAAGTCATTTCGCATTTTATAGAGCAAGTTCAAATCAGCCCGGTTTAACCGCCGACTACCAATCTTATAAGACTGGCCCCCGACCAGTACTGCATAAATTGCCTGATCGACTTCCTCCAGCATCTCGCTTGCGGTATACCGTTTATTTTCATCTGCCACCCTTACTTCCTCCTATATCCATGATTCATACTTCCGGATCCAGCCTTCTTCCGGAGCATATTGTTTTTCTTTCTGCTCTGGCTGTTGCTGTATGTGCTCACTTTCCTCTAAGCTTTCCAAGTGTACCGTGCGTATTCCCAAAAGATCTGCCGCCGCTGCGCTGTATACTTCACAGTCCAGATAGTGATTATCCGCGTGGGATGTCTTTAACACCCATTCCTGTCGCTTTTTGCTGCCATTTTTAACATTGACCTTATGCTCGGCAGTGACCTGTGTGGCGTACTCAGCGTCACATCCATGATAGACCATCCATGATCCAGTGCCATTTTGTTTTCTCATTCTGCCGGCAATCAAATCTTTGTACTTACCAGTGTCCACAAGTACTAAGTTCATTCCATATGCCTGTGAATCAGCTTTGTTAACCTTGCTTAATTTGTAATGAGAGAGCATTGGGTTCGATGATCCCTTGCAAGGCAATGCCCAATCAGAATTGTTGGCACAAAAATCATACACAAGATCCGCATTATTGCCGGAGTCAATCAATGCCAGATTAACAACCATTACCGTGCTGTCCGGCATTTGATATTCCAGGTTCATAACCCGTTCAATTTCCTGGAAAGAGTAGGCTTGCCCGTGTGCAATATTCTGGCTTATCATATAATCACCCCAGGCCCGTATGCTCCAGTACAAACAATTTTCTTGTACATCTACGCCGCCAGTCAGTAATTTCGCCCAAGGCGGTACAACAAATTCGCTATACTGCGTCTGCCGCTCTAATACCAATTCAGCACTAGTCTTAAGCTTCGTGTCTTCCCACGGTTCTGCCAGCCATGAATTGACAAAGTTCTGAAACTCTTCCGGATCATCCTTGGTTTTCAGAAATTGCTTTACCATTTCTGAAAATCTAACAAAAGGACTGTATAAGGTGTTGATCCAAAAAGCTACTTTTCGGACATATTGGGTGTTCTGCCTAACAGTCTGCCACCGGCCGTGCCGGAGCATCTGGAGTTTATGCTGATCCGTGATAATGCAGCCACATTCCTGGCAGATATAGTTAGCAAATTCCGCACGGTCCAGGTAGGACATCCCCTCCTTTTCTTCTGGAAAATGTATCTGGCTCCATTTCAGTTCAATGTACTCCCCGCAATGCGGGCAGGGTACAAAGAAATGCTTTTCAACGTCCGCATCTTCTTTCGCTTTCCAGATATGACCGCTTCTCAAGGTAGGGGTTGAGGTTATGAAAATTTTACGGTTGTGGAAAGTCATAGTACGTTCCCTTGCCAGGCTGATCGGATCCGCCTCTTTCTTAGAAGCCCCCGGATATTTATCTACTTCATCCAAAAACAGAAAACGGATTGCTTTACTAGCCAGACTGGAAGGTGAATTTGATCCTTCCAGGCTTAAGTACATTCCTTCAAACTGTTTTTCCAACTTGGAGGAGTAATTCTGCCGATACCGTGCTTTCAGCTTGGGTGATGCCAGAATCATCGGTTCAATTCGATTCTCCGAGATACTCTCAGCCAGCATGACCGTAGGGTACACAACCATCGTCGGGGATGGATCCTGCATAACGACATACCCGATCATATTCTGGAGTGCTTCGGTACCACCGACCTGAGTGGGCTTTATAAATACAATTTCTTCCGTCTCGTAATTGTTCAATTCGTCCATGATCCCGACCAGATATGGCGTCTGCTCGTTTCTCCACGGTCCTGGAATGGCAGATGTTTTTGACTCTAAAACCCGATACTTCGCCGCCCATTCCGAAACCGTAATATTCTCTGGTGGCAACAAATACTTAAGGGCTTCTTTTTGGTAGGCAGCACACTTATACTTTGGAATTCTTTTTCCTTTGGCCAAGTGTTTCCTCTCCTTGATCTACAACTCCTGCCACCACGAAGTTGTTTAGCAGGCTGGATATTTCCTGCGACAGATCCCGTTCAATCGCTCTGACTTCTATCGGATCACAGTATCCACCAATTCTCCCAGCCATTCGACTGGGAATCGAAAGGGCGAATTTCTTAAAGATCAAAAAGAAGCGGGCATAATCCATTTCCACTTCCTCTACATCAATATATTTCCCCGCCGCAATCTGGGTTTTCATTTGATGCAGTTCACCCTGGGATTCCTTTAGCGCAATGTCTGCTTGTAATTTTTGTTCCCGGAGTTCCGCCTCCCGCTCAGAATGGTTTTTCCCATTTGCTTTATTGGACAGATGTTTGACATACTTTTGGATTGTGGAAGCCAGCTCATACCTTTTAACCTTTCTGCCGCTCTCCGTTACCTCAACGGTGGAAATGATACCTTCCTGAGTTAATTGCTGCACCCGTCTAACAGACACTCCAAAAAGTGCTGCAATTACTTCCACCCGGTATACACTCCCATTGGATTTAATATTTCCGCTCTCATCCATATCCAGAGCCACCCCATCCAATACATTCGGCAAAACATTTGTTTGTTTCGCCAAGTTTTTTTTTGCTATTTACCATCAATCTTTCCTCCCGGCTTGATGAGTTGCCTTTAGTCCGGTCAACTCTTCCCAGCGCCGAATAATCACATCACAAGACCGCTCATCCAGTTCCATCAGATAAGCGGTCCGCTGCAATCAAGGTTGTTCCACTCCCTCCAAATACGTCCAGAACATTCCAGCCGGTCTTGCTGGAATTACTTATTAACCGGCCAAACAGTTCCACCGGCTTCATCGTCGGATGCAGCGGACTTTTCATTGGACGGTTCTCAAACAAAATCGTGTCCTGGGTCCGATCATCAACGAAATAATGTGCTGCCCCCTCTTTCCAACCGTATAGGCATGGCTCATGCCTCCACTGATAATCCTGTCGGCCAAGGACAAATGCATTCTTCTCCCAAATCAAGCACTGTGCCAGCTTTAAACCGGCATCTTGGTAGGCTTGCCGAAATTCCAATCCCTTACCGTCTGCATGGAACACATAAATAGCAGCCCCCAACTTCATACAACCATGAAGATTCCGAAATGCATCCAACAGGAATTGATAAAACTCCAAATCGCTCATACAGTCATTTTTAATCTGTGAGTTGTCCCGGCTTACATTGCTCTCCCTAAACTTATCCAAGAATTCGACCTTGTCTCCATAATTTACATTGTACGGAGGATCTGTAATAACAAGCTGTGCCTCTTTGCCATCCATTAAGAATTCCAGATCCTCTGCTGATGTCGCATCCCCACACATCAGGCGGTGTCGACCAAGAATCCAGATATCTCCCCGTCTGCTAACCGGATCCTCAATTTCTTCATAAGAGCGGTCTGAATCAAAATTATCTTCAAAAGCAGCCGGCTCTATTTCAAGATCCTCGATTAGCTGTTCCAAATCCCCTAAGTCAAAGCCGGTTACGGTGATATCAAATTCACCAAGATTCAATTCTTGCAGAAGCTCCTTTAATTTCTCCGGATCCCATTCACCACTGATTTTATTCAGTGCAATATTCAGCGCCTTCTCATCCTGTTTGTTCAGGTCGACAACAACAACTTCAACTTCGTCATAGCCCATATCCTGAAGAACCGTATAGCGTTGGCGTCCGCCGATGATGGTACCGTCCTGATTGATAATCACCGGATCAACATACCCAAATTTCTGAATGCTGCATAGAATTTTCTGGTACTCCGGATCTCCCGGTTGCAGCGTTTTTCTTGGGTTATATTCTGCCGGCTTTAAATTGTTTAATTTCCACTTCTCAAATCTCATATTTCCCCCTAAAATTAGAAAATTTCGTCACTTCGTAACGAAATCCAAAAAATATTTTTATTTTCAGCCGGTAAAATAATGCGCCTTCCTCGCCCCGCATTAAAATTTTTTTCCAAGTAGTACCTAAGTATCTCTCCACCGCCCTCCTTCGCCGGTAACACAAAGAGGCAATCATGCTCTGCTGAACATGCTGCCTCTGCTTTAAGGAGAATAGGCACCTGCGGCCTTGTCTAAGTTGTTATGCAACAACATTTAGATACTATCATAATATCACACCCTTATGTACTTTTGTGTACTGACTTATAAAAGTTGCAACAAGGTACTATCATCACATCGTATGTCATCAGTCAGCTGCCACGTCCGCGCCTGCTCTATCACCCTCCCTCATCACGATTATCTGTATGTTATGTTACATTCAGTTTGTTGAATCAATGATGCCCTCCTGCCCCCCTGCCCTATATTTTAACGCTTGTTCTCGTCTTGGATACAATTCCTGTATGATTCCTCCTGGAGCAATAAAGAGCCTGAGCCTTTACCCCCTGCCCCTGCTTAACAATATTAAATTAAAATTCTGATTCCTGACTCCATCCCTGCTACTATATTAAACCACACCAGCTAAACAGTGTAGGGGAAGTGATACGCTGCCAGGCTGGTGTGGTAATCTGCTTCAACGCCTATATGCTTCCGGATAAGTTTTTTCAAATTAGATTCTCCGAAAAGATTTCTCCCGAGAATATTGCTCCAAAATCTTTTTGACCCTTTTATACTGCAGCAGCTGCTTTATGCCGTTATTGTAGTAGTCATTACATGGAGTGCGGGTTAGGTTAACCTCTTCGCATATTTCCGACCACGGCAGACAGTCTATATGCCGCATCTCCAGTATCGCACGTTCTGTGCTAATCCTGGGAAGGTAATCCATGATGTCCATAACCTTAAGCATGGCAGCAGCCATAGTGTCTTTCTGTTCTTCTATTCGGTCTTCTATGTCTGCAATTTTCATAACGATGGAAGCTGACCCCGCACTTACAGATGTGCCCCTGGGCATAGCACTATATCCCACGCCACCTATTGGGGCTTCGATCTCTGCTACCACCTGATGGAGACGCCTCTCAAGGCACATCTTCCCTTTCTTCGCCATGTAATACTGGCTTAAATAGTTCTTAAGAAGCCTCCTCTCTTCCCTTCTCTGTTCCTCCTCCGGAGTTAACTGCTTTCTCTTACTCACAATCCCCCTCCTTATTCTCTTCTTTAGGCGCTGCCAGGAAATAAGCCTTGTCCCCGATCATGCGGATCTGGTGTAGCTTGCGGTCTTTATCATCCCAATCTGAGATCTCTATGCCCCGCTCCCGAAGAACATTTATGTACATTTCTATTGCCCCCAGAATGCCCGTGACCGGGGTCACCATCATCATTTTTTTTGCCTGTTCCCCTACCTTAGCATTCTTGCTGCCAGGCATTTTTATAGTCTTTTTCCCCATAATTACATCCTCCTGCCCTTTATCCTTCTAACTGCAGCGTCCCACTCTAGGCAGAATTCCTCCTGCCTTCTTACTTTCTCCTCCTTAAGTTTAATTGTTATTCCACCCCACATCAAAGAGGGAAATTTGTACCGCCGGATAATCTCTCCAGCCTACCCCTATCCAATCCAGAACTTTCCCCCAGCCAAATTTATCTCCGGTTTCCGGATCAGTGCAACACTCGTTCATCCAGAAATACCATTCTTTATAATTCCTCTCACGTAACCTATCAAACCGGTGTGGACGTTCTTCCATGTGGATTCCAAATCCGCACATGCTGCACCCTGTCCGCTGTGCTTTAGTAGTATATAATACTCCATTCGAATGACGTGCTATTGTTCCGTATATTTCTGGTATCGGTACTTTCAGGGCAAGAGCAAGCTGCAAAATATCCTGCCTGAGAAATGGCGCAAACGGTGCGCTTCTCATAACAGTCTTGCCGTAATAATTGCACCCGTGGTCAATAAGGGCTTCTTCTCTCTGGCCTCCCTCGCTGGCCATCATTCCCAAGAATGGGTAGCTGTTATGATCTCTTGCCCAATCATCACAAGGTTTTTCTTTCAGATAATAGCAACATTTATTTGATACAAGAAAAGGGGCTTCTTTGTAGCAAGTCCCATATTCAGCATTTGCCATTCCCGCAAACAGGTTGAGCCATTTTTTAGGTAGCTGCATTCTGCTATTTTTCGCAAAATGCCCTTGCTCTCCACATTCGCCGGTAATGATTGCATGGCGGACCGTTTTGTTATCTTCCGAAGGATGCTGTAGCAAATCAATGCGCCCTGCTATCTTCTTTGAAATTACCGGAAATCCAACCTCGTTCAGAACTTCCACTTTGGATTTATATGTCTTTACAGTCTCAATACCCAATTTTTCATGTATTTTCTGGATGCTTTTGTCCTCAATGGCAGATACTGATATGGCCGGAACATCAATGCCGATTTTCCGTAGGAACAAGAGCAATGTAATACTGTCCAGTCCTCCAACACTTACATGGGCATTACATTCTCTTTTATCCATTTCTGCGATGAACTCATATGCCCTCAGTTCTGCTCTCCGTACCTTCAAGGCATAAGGTTGGTTTTGTAGCGTTGTGAATTTTGCTCTGGCTTCGCTTTTTTGCTTTTTCCACTCCTCAAATGCTCTCTGGTCCTCCGGTGATCTCTCATTTTCTGGTCCCATATCGATAAAATCAAATATTTCCTGTTTCATCTTTCTCCTCCAACCTATATCCGCTCCTTTTTCTCCTTTAAGTCCTCCTGCCAATTTCTTCGCGCTCTTAAGTCAAACAAATCCAAGTTTTTATTGTCTATGTAATAATCAGCAAATATCTTTCGTGTATCTCCACCATACAAGGCGATATGTTCCGGTAGATTTTCGTTGACTGCGTCAAACGTGATCCGGCGCAACCGGCACCACTCCACTGCCGCTGTCAAGTGTGATCCTTTGCGGCAGGTCCAGAGAATTAATTTGTGTCCTCCTGCCTGCTTTGCAAGTATAAAATCTATTACCTCCTGCTTAGGCGCTCCTATAAAGGGATAGCAATCCTCGCATAGAGTTCCGTCAAAGTCTACTGCGTATGTCATATGTCACATCCTTCCTATCCTCTTTTGGGGTCATAGTCCTCGAATTTTGACGTCTGAGTGAATATGATCTTGTTGTTAACCCATCTTTGCAGGAATCTGGTTCTTTGCGTGGCATCTGCCTTTTTGTAGATCATTATGTATGGATCATACCCCAGGTCGCGAAGTGTATATATCCGATATAGGTCCTCTTCGTGTGTGCTGCCGAAGTTTGTAAGGACGTATACCCCCAGCTTTCGCCGGTCTAGTCCCGTCACCTCTTTAAACATCCTGAGCTTTGGGACTATGTGTTGCTCGTCGAAAATATTATCCCATGCGAAGTGTATCATTTTTGTTTTAATACACTTGATTGTCTTAGCGATTCCTGGCGTCAGCAGGCGGGCATCTAAGCCTTGAGTAAAGTCCACCCATGCCCCACTGTCTATGAGTTGCCCTAATAGATCATTGTGATCCTTACAGGCTAAGATGTTGGGATCTAGGAGCTTGATGTTTTTCTGACCTCGCCAAAACTCAGGCAGGTCAGCAACCTTGCAGCTCTTATATCCTTCTTTTTTACTCACGATGCAAAACTCACATCCACGAGGACAACCGCGGGTTAAAAATCCATATGCAGTATTCCTTTTTATGTCGGGGTAAAGGCTGTAATCTGGATATATGTGTTCTATGTAATCCGGTAACGTTCCTTCTCTCTTGTACCCGGTACCGCCGCTAATTACTATGTCAGCGTTTATGTGATATGGATAGTCCGGCGTAAAGTCAAATACCTTACTCATATATACCGTGTCCATATGACCGGACCATAATGGATTGTACCACTCTACACTATCTCCCTGAGATTTGTGTGCGGCGGATAGCTTCATTAACGGAAGATTCGGAAAGTTGTGTCCATCAACATCAATCAATCCTATTTTCATGCGCCCTCCTATGCAAACCTTAATTGCCCAGTGTTCTCTTGCCGTATTTGACAATTTGGTGTTCTTATACCGGTACAAAGCTCTGGTAGATTTGATTTAACAAGTGCTTCTGCGAAGGGCGGGGGGACCGCATTTCCGCATTTCTTCACCTGTTCCGTCTTGGAGATTTTATTTCCCTCTAAATCATGATCAATTATGTAATCACCCGGGAAGCCTTGCGCCGCATATAGCTCATGAGGTTCCAGCATTCTTAACCCGATATCTATGATTTGATAGTCTGCTCCTGAAATCGTAATCAATCCAAAATGGTCTTTGCTCACTACAGTATCAAGAGGCTCTTTGATATCTTGTCCGATTCCCTGACTATAGTATTTGATCAAAAACGCTCTTACTTCTCCCATGTGGTTTATACTGGTCATGGTATTTACTGGTTCCTGAAGGTCTGTGCCGGTGCTCTGCCCCTGCTGCCGCGTAAGGAATGATGTTTGCACCACACCAAAATGCAGTCCTCCTGCCGTGATTGTCTGTAGCGGTTTCTTTGCGTCCTGCCCGTTGTTTTGACCTTTCATCTTGATAATGTGTGCCGTACATAATGCATTGTGGTCTATTGCTGTTACAGTTGGCAATGGCTCTTCTAAGTCGCTGCCGGCGCCGGTATATCCGCCGGAGAAATATTTGCTGACAAAGGCACTTACCAGTCCATACCTCGGACTACCATCTATTGTCATTATTGGCTCCACCAGTTCCTGGCCTCTTACATAGTCGCTGGAAGTTTCGGAATGATACTGGATCATGTAGGGTGTGCATATGTAATGCTTTCCGCTTGATACAATTGTCCCTAACGGGTCTTTAATGTCATTTACTCTAGGCTTTTGTCCTTCCCTCTCGCCGTAACCAATGGGAACTATAAATGGTTCTGGATTATCTATAACAAATTTCTGCAAACCTCTTGCAATTCGTTTCATTGTGTTCTCGGCCAGAGGTTTCTTTCTGCCGAAAATGCTCTTGCACGGGATTTTCCAATCTATTATTTCTGCCGCCGGCACATAAGGCTTTACGAATCCTTGCTTAACTTCTACGCTGTCTCTTGATCCGTGTGTGTGCTCTGGCCATATGATCGGCTGTCCGTCGCACCGGGCGATCATGAAGAACCGCTTGCGCTTAGTGGGTGCTCCATAGTCTGCTGCTATCAGCTCTTTGGTTTCGATAGCGTACCCCAGCGCTTCAAGCTGGCTTTTCCACTTGCGGTATGTTTCACCGTTCCGTCCTTTTACCGGCTTGCCCTTCCTGATGGGTCCCCATGTTTGGAACTCTTCGACATTCTCCAAAATAATTACCCTCGGCTTAACTAACGCCGCCCATTTCAATACAATCCAAGCAAGGCCACGAATATTTTTGTCTACCGGTTTCCCACCTTTGGCCTTTGAGAAGTGTTTACAGTCAGGGGAAAACCATGCCAGCCCTACAGGATGACCTTTGCAAGCCTTTACTGGATCTATGTCCCAGACAGATTCACAATAGTGTTCCGTCTCTGGATGGTTGATCTGGTGCATTCTGATGGCTTCGGGGTCGTGATTGATTGCAATATCCACACTTTGACCGGTTGCCATCTCTATTCCGGTGGAGGCACCTCCCCCACCGGCAAAGTTGTCCACTATAATTTCTCCGTTTATCATCACTTAACCTCCATAAAATCAAATAATGTGGGGGTATCTATATCATCCTCTGCCGATTGCAGGTACCCAACGCCGTCACGGTAGTAATCCGGGTTAAGCTCTACGCCGTATCCTTGACGGCCCATCTTGACCGCCTGCATAGGGACTGTCATCAGACCTCCAAAAGGATCAAACACCCAATCACCGGGGTTAGAGTACCGATTTATAATCCGCTCCACGATATCCAGCTGCAGGGGGCAGACGTGCATCTGCTGCTTACGGCGGCTCTGTGTGGTGTTAAGTGTACGCATCCGGTTTATATCGTCCCAGACTTCCCAGGTCCAGCTCCCCGGTGCCACCACCATAAAGGTGGCCGGCAGTTTATCCTGCTGGTCCAGCTCCTTTGCCAATGCTACATGATCCTTGTAACTGTACACACTGCTCCGCGAATAATGCCGGTATACATTTTGGAGGTTGTCGACGGAGACGAGCTGCAGCTCTTCTTTGCTTACCATCCGGTCCCCGGAGCTACGCCAGTATCCGTGTGCGTCGATCTGCCATTGCGCCCGGGTATAATCCTCCTTTGTTTTTCTTACCGGATCATCCGCGTATGCGGTGGATCGGTCAGTCGGCAGCTTGCGAAAAAGCAGGATATACTCTGGACAGCCGACTCCCATCTTGGTACCATCCTTACACTGCTCCGTCCATCCCAGCCGGTAAGTCTGATGATTCTCACGGACTACGTCAGTCACAACGGTAATCATGCCGAAGTATTGGAAGCCATGCTTTATGTAATGATTGATACACAGCGCATGGAATGGTTCCATTGTTGGCATACCAGTGCCAGTGGCGTTGCCAAATAGAACACGGTCCTTAACGTGGATTGCCGCCACCCGGCCGGGCTGAAGTATCCGGAGAAGCTCCGGCGTCAGGAAGTCCATTTGTTCAAAGAATCGCTGTGTATCCTGGTTGTGACCAAAGTCATTATAATTTGCCGAATACTCATAGTGATTCCCGAAGGGGATAGAGGTGTGAATAAGACCAATACTGTTACTCTCCATCCGGCGTGTCTCTTCTACACAATCATCATGCACAGCTTTGTAACGCTTTCCTTCTACTACCACGGTTTTCACTCCCATCTTTCGCTTCATGATTTCGGTTTTGCCGGTCTGATTCAGACCGTATTTTTTTACAATTTCTATCATCTTCGCCACCATGTAATCATGGTTCTTCCACTTTTCTAGCAGTACTTCTTTGATCTGCCGCTCATTTTCCATGTAAATGATATCGACCACGACTTCTTCCGTCTGGAGGAACCGGTAACACCGGTGGATGGCTTGAATAAAGTCATTAAACTCATAATCGATCCCAAGAAATATTTCCCGGTGACAGAACCGCTGGAAGTTACATCCTGATCCGGATAGTGATTTTTTTGTGGCAAAAAGTCTTATTCTGCCCTCCGAAAAGTCTATAACCCGCTGCTCCCGGATCTCATAATCCTGGCTGCCATAGATGTCCACGGTTTCCGGCAGGGCCTTCTTGATGCCCAGGCGCTCCGCTTCCTGATCATGCCACAGCACAAAGCTGTCCTCTGGTGAGTTGTTCACAATTTCAGCCATCTTTTCCACTCTCTGTGTGATGCTCTCCCTCTTAACTTCGGCAGCTTCCTTTAGACCGGCTGCCGCTTCAGTGAATAAGCGGATCTGGCCATCTCTTTCAATGGCATCTCCGTACTGGATAGGCAGCTCATGCCAATTTACCTTCAATGGCGGTAGGATGTATCCTTCGTCTGAATAAGCCGGATTGAGGTCAGATGGTTTTGTGATAAACAACGCCCAGCTGCTTACCCACAACCAAAATTCGTCCTCCATGTTGGGATATAAGGTCAAATTATTGGCCTTGGTAGAATCTCGTTGAAAAAAACGGGTAAGAGCCTGCCCAGTGTCCATCACCTCCAAGTATCCGGCGTAATGGATCAGCTCTTTGTATTTATTGGGGGACGGTGTGGCTGTGGCTACCAACTTATATGGCACGCCGGCGAATTTGTCCAGAAACGTTTGATATGTCTTGGAACCAAAGCTCCGAAGCACCGAAGCCTCATCCAGAGATGTAGCAGTGAAATAGGTTGGATCAATGTCCCCGTCCCGGACCCTCTCATAGTTGGTCAGAAGGATCCGTCCTCCTGCCTCCTTTGCTTCTTGCATATTCCTGATATATTGCGGTACATCGTATTTAAGCTTTTCCGCTGCGTCTCGTGTAAATTCCTGTTTCACGCCCAGCGGAAGAACAATCAGGGCTTTGCCCCCCACTTTATTTACTACCTGATGACAGAATTCAATTTCCTGCATAGTCTTCCCTAGACCGAAGGATTCAAATAGCGCGCGCCGTCCACCTCGAAGCGCCCATTGTACAGCATCTTTCTGATGTTCTTTCAGCACCGAGTTGAGATTGCACCGCGGGACTTCAAATCCGCTCTCTGGTGCAATCTCAACCTTCCTACTTAAAAATTCTTTATAATCCACTTAATATACCTTGCAGCTGGCCAGCCTTTACCCGGGATTATATCCTTTCTGTCTCTGATTTCGTGTTAGTTAAAATTTACTATTCACCTTTAATCACACTGTACGGGCAGCTTGATTGATATACTCCGGTCCCTTTTGTGCCTGATGGCAGTCTTCCTTTGTATTTCTTTCCCGTGAAACCAAAGGCTCTGATCATATAAGACACATCTCGAATGTCACACCTTAGATCCTCCGCTATCTGCTCCATTGTCATGTCCCTGGTCAGGTACAGATATTGGATAACTTCTTTCAGCCACTCTTTTGGCTCCTCTGTTTTCCGGCCAGGGAGAACAAATTCTGTCGGTGTGATCAGATCTTGCAGGGTAATTTGTTCCACGGGGATTAATTTAACCTGATATACGCGCTCGCCGCTGTAAAATCTCTTTACCGCCTCTTTACTTGTTATTTGTCTCATTGTTACCTCCTGCTGCCTTGCATTAGTCGAATGGCATTTCTTCATCTTCTACCCCATCAGGTATGTTTATAAATCCATCGTCCGAGCCTTGCCGTTCCTGCCTGCCGGATGAACTCTTGCTCTCGGCAAACTCCATTTCCTCCACAATGATCTGTATGCTGTATACTTTTTGTCCTTCTTTGTTGGTGTAGTTGTCGTTCTGTACACGACCGCTCAGAAGGATCTTCGTTCCCCGCTTTAGGTACTTCTCAACGAATTCCGCTTGTTTTCCAAAAGCGGTGCAGTTGAAGAAGTCCGCTTCTACAGAATCGCCAGTACGTTTAAAACGCCTGTCTACTGCTAAAGAGAATTTTGAAACGCACATGGTGCGGTCATCTCCGGTATAGTGAATTTCCGGGTCCCTTGTAAGGCGGCCCATTAGTATAATTTTGTTCATATGTCCTCCTGCCTCCTTATTTTCTTTTCTTTGGCTTGAACTTATATACATCGTTCTTTTGGCTGGCCAATGCTGGCCTGATCCGATTTTGCTTGTTCGCTCTACTCTTCGCCAACGTCGCACCCTCCACAATAAGATTGACAAACTGGGCTGTTCATAGCTGGACACGCGTCGCTGTCCCAGTTCCAAAGGCCTTGCTTTCCAGCAGTAGGTATCGGCGTTATTCTTTGGACATTTTCGAGCTTCCATGCATAGCGACCTGGTGTATAATCTCCCAGCGCGAGTTCGTCGTGTGACAGCGTGGCAGCGTATTCCGGCGTTATTGGTATGCAGTCCACCAGCTTAGCAGTTGCTATTACGCAACCGAGAGGAAAGTGCTGCGTATAGTCGAAGATTTCAGGAAGCGCCATCCTCCGGCAGATTACCGCCGCAGCCTCACCGTCGGTATAACGACACCAGCACTCATGAAAAGATTTTTTTGCCGCATGAATTGCGATCAGTCCCCGGTGTTTTGTAGCCCAGCTGCGCGTCTCATTTCCTTTAACTTCTAACGCTATGGCGGTTGCCCACGGTTGCCATATTGTGATTGCTTTCATTTACTTTTTTGTCCCCCTCGCTTCTTTACTCCAGTTCTAGACTTTGCAAGAGCCGAAGCAACTCTTCTCCATATTCCTGCGGGTCGATTAGGCATGCTGCTAATATGCAGACATTATTCTTCCAATACACGACTGATGAAGAATCCTTCCGCGCAACCGGTCCAATTGGCTGTTCTTCTACTGCTGTGTCCATTTCTCTTATGCTTATCATTTCGGTAATGGTGTTGCTGATCATCTTTGTGTCATTTGTTCCGGGGTGTTGCAGGATCCGGGAATATCCACGCCCATACTTTACCGCTACCCCGGTTACTTTGTACGGCACCTCTGCATCATCAGCCTTTCGGAGCAGGCCCCAGCGGTCTACTTCCGGGATTTCATACTGATTACCCCCATCCGTGCTTATAAAGACCTCTCCTTTTGCCGGTAAGTCTCTGGTGAGTTCGATTATTGTTGCCAGTGCTTTTTTGCTCATGGCACTTTCCTTCAGCCAGATAATCCAAAATCCACCTGATAGCAGGATCCCGTCCTCGTCTCTTCCCACTGTCAGACCAGCGCCATCATAGGCATTTTTTAAAAGTTTCTTGAAATTGCTTTGTCTGATAAACATTTTTGTCCTCCTGCCTTATAGATAATTTTTCCCGATTAGTTTCATGAATTCTTCCCGCGTGTGAGTTCTCTCGAATGCTCTTTGACCTTCTTGTCGGAGCAATTCCATAATTTCTTTATTGCCGTGGACGGCCTCCTCGCTAAATTCGTGGTGATGTAGGCACAGGTAGACTTTTAGCCCCTCCGCTTCCGATATTGGCCGGTTTGCCAATCCACCATAAATATGATGCTCGTGAAGATTCCGGTAGCGCCGGTAATTCTGATCCAGTAGCATGCAGAGATAGCAGGTTCTGTCTGCTTTGTTGTGCAGGATACTTGGTGGGTGGCGAAGACGCTTTTTCTTCTTGGATTTCTTAGGGAAGAGCAAGCCATCTTGAATCATGGCTTCTCATCAAGCAGCTCCTGCTTTTTCAGCTCTGCCCGTATCCATTCCGAATAAGGATGTGGGCCACGATTTGTAATTACCTCATGCCCTTTGATTTGCGCCCATAACGTCCGCCATTCAGCGATATTTGCCACCGGCTCTCCTTTAACTGTCAAAAAGCCCTGACTTGCCCAGAGAACCAGGTTATGATCAATCATGTCCAGCACAAAGCTGTCTCTGGTATGTATGTGCAGCTGGCAGGAATTGATGATCCGGGCGATAGCTTTTGTCATGGCCCGCAATATTGTCTGGTGATATGTTCCTTCTGTCTGGCCGAAGCCTTCGCGGGTTACCGTCCGGCCAGAACTGGTCCGGCACTCTAAAACGTAGCCATAGCGGCGCGGCCGGGGCTTTGGTGATGTGCTATCCGTTTCTATGTATAGGTTTACCTCTGGCATGGCTTTTCCTTTCCTCCAATTTTATTCTCGTTTGTTTCTCAAATCGGATGAGGGTGTATGTAAAATATGGATAACCTGTGTTATCACAGGTGCCACCTCTAACCGTGTCTTTGTCTATGTAATACCCTTGCCGATTGGAGGGATTCGTTTTAAAGCTATGACGGCCTATAATATGTTTTTCAACTGTTGGTTGTTCCAGATTCCGGGAAGCATGCCAGCGTTTTCCCATCAGTGCACCTTCTCGTCGGAGGGTCTGCTCTGAGTATTTTATCAAGTAGCCGGCAAGCTTCCGGTACTGGCCAGACTGCTCCAGAGGATAAAGGTTAATGCCACCCTTATCCCAGCACTGCTGTATGGTCCGGCTGTCTATGTGATTTATTACAAAATGGTGATGGACACCTCCCCGCGCGCCAACCTCCATGACATGGATATATTTCAGTTCCTTCCCTGCCTTCCGATAGACCGCCCGGAGCTTCCGCAGAAACCGGTCCGCATCCTTTTTCATCTCTTCCCGATTCGGCGGCCGCGCATCACGCCGGTAATTCAGTATCATGTGATGATCGCCATAAACAAAATTGGCATTTAATAGCAGTCTGAGTTTTTTTTCTGCCCTCCGGGCATTGATCCGCTGCTGCTCATCTTTGGTTTTCTTCCGGTTTGGCCCCCGCGGAACCCCCGGCCGGTTATAGCGGCTTGTATAATACCGGGACACCTCTATTGTTGCCCCGGCTCTGCAAATTTCCTCTACGTACACTTCAACCTCCTGGTCCTAAAAATAATACCCTTAACGAGCTATTCAGACGCCCGAAAATGGCTAAAACTCTTGATTTTTAGGGGCCGAAGTGATATAATTATATTGCGTATAAATTATTGGACTTCGGCCCAAGACCTGCCTGATTCGTCAGGCGGGTTTTTTATTTTTCTCCCGGTTTTCTTTTTCCGGCTCCGCTTCCTGCTGGATCCGGCACTCGCATTCTTCTCCTCGATCAAGGTTTGCCCCGCAATGTGGGCAGGTTATGTAGTAACTCAAATTTCTATCCCCCTATCTCTTAAAGCTTGCATCCACAGTTCTTTTACTTTTTCCGAGCAATGGGCCATTGCATCTTCCCAGGTTGGCCAGCGACCGTGTTGATCATAAAACTTGTACTGGTATGCAAGGCTCTGCTGGTTGTGCGGCATATATGGCTCATGTGTCGTTGCACATTCTGGGCAGGTACTCGGCGGTGTGTTTCCCAACAATGTCATTCCGTGGTGTTCTTTCAGGTATCCCATTACAACGCCTCCTCTTCGCTACATTCGCACAGCACCTCTAAATCTTCGATTAGTTCCTGGCACCGTTCGGCGGAACCGTGGTCTTTAAAGACAATCCCTATGGAAATCGCATACGATCCTCCCGCTACAAATCCGCCCCTCATTGCCGTTGCGTATATGTCGTATCCGTGGTTGCTCATCCCAATGGAGACGTAATGCCCTTTTTTCTGCGCTTCCAGGGCTGTATCTATAATGTGGTTATAGATTTCCCTGGCCTCCTCTGAGTATCTATCCATTTTGTTCCTCCTTTTTGAAGTTGAATTTCTTTGCCCACATGGTAACCGCCTCCGGAGCCTCGCCCCGATCCAGCGTCTGCATATGATACAATGTGTCAATGATCATATTTTGTACCTCGCTGCTACTTGCCGAAACCAGCTGGTTAATCAGGTACTGCTTGACCATGTCAAACTTCTGCTTGTCTGTCACTCTCTCGCCTCCTACTTAAATAGACTTATTTCCGGTACCTCGTCGACAAGTTCCCACAAATGTGGCCACTTCTCGCTCATGCTACAGCATGCGTTATCCGCGCCTGATCCGATATGTAGGGGACACTTGGGGCAATTCCCGTGCTGTCTGCACGTATCGCGGATAAGCCTCAATGCTTTTAACAATTCTTCCACCCTATTTCCCTCCTCTCACTATTGCTAATGTACTTGTGACATATAGCCCCATCCCTACCAGGGCCGCCACCGGCGTACTCCGCCTATACAGTATCAGGATAACGAGCAGCCAGGCCGTTAGATAGGTAGTGATCTTAAGGACGATGACGGCTTCGCGGAGTGCTTTCTTCACCTCTTGCACCTCCTTTGCATCTCCTTTTCATAGGCTGCCGTATCAATAATCCACACGCCGCCGCCAAGACTTTTTCGGGCGAATGTCTGCTTTGGAATATGCACTGCCTGCTCCAACTCCGTCCGGGGGATTCCAAGTTTGACCATCTCGGAGATCCGCATAAAGGGCTTTGGGTATTTTGCCGTTTCCGCAGCTTCCTTAGAGGCTGCCTTTGTTAATGCGGGCATGCTAGTTCTCCTTTCTGTTTTTTGTATTTGCCAGCCGATTAACCGTGGTAACCTCTATGCGGAATACTGTATAGGGGTTTTCCTTTTTTAGCTCTCTTACTAGTTTCAATGTCTCTGCTAAGGGCATTAATTCGTCCAAGTGTATAATAACTTCCGTTGGCTTAACTATTGTTCCCGCTGTTCCATGCATTGGGGTTCCTCCTTTCTGCGTTTTACTTGTTGTTATTTCCATATTCTCCCTTTATAATGTACTTACAGGCGAAGCCGCGCCGAATGAGTTCCCCTCCATTAAAACGGCGTAGTCTTTCATGTGTTTGATTACTTCTTCTATCGCTTCCTGAATATTTGTGATTGTCAAATTATGGTTGCTTGCATACGTTACCACAAGTTCCACTAATTCACTTTCTACCTTTTCCGTTGTCAAGCGCCTATATCTCTGCATTTATCTTTCCTCCTTTCTGTGTTTTACTTGTATTTTTATAGTTGCCAAATGTTCCCATCCTCTTTATACTGTAATCACAGGCACCGACGGGAGCCAAGTACAGAAGAAAGGAGAAATTATCATGCCAGAAATCAGTTTATCTTTTACAATTACGGCTATTATCGCCCTGTGTGCTTTAATCTCCCCCATAGCAACGACCCTGCTTAATAATAGGCACCAGCTAAAAATCAAGGAATTGGAACTGAAACAAAAGCACTATGAGGTTACCGAAGTTATAAGAGAAATATTTTTGAAAACTACCTGAAATATGCTGGCAGCTGTACTGCTTATGCAGACACTGGACCCCTTCAAAGTTATGGGGAATACTACTTTTTGGCTCTTATGTATGTCCCCGATGATATGAAGGCTGAAATGGTTTCTATCCATGCAGATATGGTGAAGTACCATTGGGATCAAGCCAGCACTGCCCTTGAGCTTCTTACACCTAAGATATATAGGCTACTGCAAACAATGTAAACAGGGTTCCGATGAATACAGCCCATGCAGGATAGATTCTATCTTCGGGCTGCATTCTCTTCATAATGTAAATTCCTCCAATAGCCACACTCCATACGAGAATAAACCACATTAACCACATTTTTTTCTTCACCTCCCTCCTTTCACTTTGCCTGTGCTTTCTTCACCATATCGCCCCCTTTTCTTCTGTGGTAAACTTTAAAACCTTGAAAATTGATATTAAGTCCTCCCTCTTAAACGTACCCGGCTCTCTTAAACGCTCGCATAAAGTTGAATATTTTATACCCGTTCTTTCTGCAAGTCGTCTTTTATCCAGATGCTCTGTTTCCATGTGGAATTTAAGATAGCCCCGAAACAAATCATCTTTCTTCTGCTCCTCACTGAGAGGAATTTTCGGCATCTCCTCACCTCCTGCTTGCTCTACTCTGGCAAAAAGTTTAGCATGTTAAACTCGCTAATCAAAAAAAATATCACCAATTTTTTTCCCTAAAGCAGCTGAAATTTTTTTCAATGTTTCCGTAGTAGTCACCGTTATTCTTCCAGTTTCCAGTCCGGAAATGATAGTTCTTGAGACCCCGGCTTTAGTTGAAAGATCTTCCTGAGACATACCAAGTTCCTCTCTTAATTCTTTTATATTATACCCCATATTAACCTCCTTTCTGTATTTTGTAGATGTTTCCGTGTCATGCCCACAGTTTAGCATGTTAAACATTTGTTGTCAAGCATATTAAACATTTTTATTGACTTTTTTTCCGCCTCCTTGTATAATATACTAAACATCACGAAAGGGGAAATGCATGAAGGTTGGCGATATAATTAAGAATTATAGAAATGAAACAGGAATGAGCATGGAAGCATTTGGTAAATTGGCCGGTCTGAGTAAAGGTTATATATCTATGTTAGAAAAAGGAGAAAATCCCCGTTCAGGAAAACCCTTAGCGCCATCTCTTGAAACAATTAAGCAGATAGCTTCTACTATGAGGATGGATGTAAACGACTTACTTGCTATGTTAGATGGTGATCAGGCTTTAACTGTGAATGCACACCTGAAAAGAAAGGCTGTAACAATCAATGTTCTTGGAAGAGTTGCTGCTGGTGTTCCCATTGAAGCCGTGGAAAACATTATAGACACCGAAGAAATCACTCAGCAAATGGCATTAACTGGCGATTTCTTCGGTCTACAAATAAAAGGGGACAGCATGGAACCTAGAATTTGTGAAGGAGATGTAGTTATTATTAGGCAGCAAAATGATGCTGAAAGTGGCGATATTGTCATAGCAATAGTAAATGGTTGTGACGCCACCTGTAAAAAACTTTTGAAATATGCCGATGGTATTCGCCTTATGCCTACTAATCCTGCTTATGAACCCATGTATTTTACTAACGAAGAAATAGAAAATAAGCCCGTAAAGATTATCGGCAAAGTAGTTGAAAATAGACAAAAATACTAAGGATGGGAACTAGGAGATCGTGTTATAAATTTCCGCGATATAACTAAAAATCGTAACACAGTTACTAATAAATTTGCACTTACTTTTTTATAAAAAACCGCCCCGGTGCTTCCAACACCAGAGCGGCCAGCATAGCCCGCCAAAGACGGCACTACACGATCAAGAATAGTGTACCATCTTCGGCGGGCAGGGTCAAGAGTGACCCTGTTATTTTTATACCCAAAAAGGAGGATACACTATGCAAAAAGCTGAAACTCTGCCCTCTGGCAATGCCCGTGTACGCGTTTACAGTCACACCGATGAACACGGGAAGAAAATCTATAGGCCTTTTACCGCTCCAACTAAACGAGAGGCACAGCGTCTTGCCGCTGAATTTATTGCAAATCGGAAGAAAGAAACCCAAAGGACATTAAATATCTCTTTAGGGGAAGCTATGGACCAGTACATTGAACTCTCTGAACCAGTCTTATCTCCTACGACAATACATGGATATAAGCGCATCCGGAAAACCAACTTCCAGAGTCTCATGAATGTAAAATTAGTTGATATTACTGAAAATATGCTGCAAAGAGCAATAAATGAGGAAACCCAGCGTAAGGCCCGCAGCCGTCCCACTGGTGATGGCACACTCAGCCCAAAGACCGTTAAAAATGCATTTGGACTTGTATCAGCCACACTGAAGAAATACCGGAAAGAATTCATCTATGATGTAACACTTCCCACCGTCGAAATCAGATCTGCAGAATTGCTTCCACCGGAAATTATATATGAAATAGTTAAGGGAACAGAAATTGAATTGCCTGCCCTTCTCTCTATGTGGTTGAGTTTCTCTCTATCAGAGTTACGGGGTTTGACTAAATCAAAATCTATCATCGGAGGAAAGTATCTTCGTATAAAGGATGTGGTTGTCGATGTGGCTGGTAAGACGATTACTAAGGGTGTTCCAAAAGCAAAGAAGCGAAACCGGTATCTGGAAATTCCTGAATACATAATGGGTCTGATTGAATCCACCCCTAGCGATCAGCTAATCACACTCTCTGGTCACGCCATATATTGCCGCTGGGTACGGCTTTTAGAAAAGAACGATCTACCACACATGACCTTCCATGATCTCCGACACGTAAACGCTTCGGTCATGTCTCTTTTGAATATACCTGAAAAATACGCACTGGAGCGTGGCGGCTGGAAGACACCGGCGGTCATGAAAAATATCTATCAAAGCACTTTTGACGCAGGCCGTGTACAAGCAGACAGTATCATGGATAACTATTTCAATCGTATTGTAGGTCTGGAAAAAAAAGAAGAAAAAGCAAATTAAAATAAGCAAATACGTCATGAATACGTCATGAAATTCAAAAACCCACGTAAAAACGTGGGTTTTTGAATGGAGCTGAGGGGAATCGAACCCCTGTCCGAAGACCTTTTCACTTAAGTTTCTCCCATCACAGTTACCGTTTTGACATTCCCTCTGCGGACCGCCCGGCAACCGGCTTCCCGTTTCAGTAG
>Ga0153952_1000006_pt1 | contig 45748 bp, 73 predicted proteins | sample TSNJ036MetaG_FD_104746 | JGI IMG/M metagenome (GOLD analysis project Ga0153952, IMG submission 104746) | Attine ant fungus gardens microbial communities from New Jersey, USA - TSNJ036 MetaG | ecosystem: Host-associated > Fungi > Mycelium > Unclassified | place: USA: New Jersey, Wharton State... | reverse complement strand
CAAAATATCACGGTAGTAGATCTTTTTATTTCAATCAAGAGTATAAATTGAATAATAATGACAGTCGAGATTATGATTTGTATGAATTTAATATTCAACATATAATTGAAACCTTTGATGAAGAGACGAAAAAAGTACATGCAAATAAGAATTATTTAGATCTCATTTCGTTTTCATCTGAAGAGGAATGTCAAAAATATTGTGATTGGTTAAATGAAAAGGAACCGCGGAATAAAGAAATTCCAATTCCAGCAGAATTTTAGTGAGTTGAAAGTACAATTTCATCCGGATAATCGGAGAAGGGAAAAGAGATGGATAAGAATAATTTTACGGCAGCTGATCAGCTGAAAGCTGTATATAAGGAACTTAGTGATTTGTTTGGTACACCTTGTGTTTTTGATTTATTAGAGAAGTATATGAATAAAAAAGCTGATATGTGGTGTGACGAGAACTGTGGGGAGATACCAGAATCGGTTTGCTGGAAGAAATTTTTCGAGTTAAAAAATGCGGATAATAACAATCTGCATTCCGTAGTGACGGAGAATGTGATCAATGATGCAATGGATAATAGTTTCTCTGGTTGGATTCCGGTGACTGAACAATTACCAGAAATCAATATGAGGGTATTGTGCTGCGGTGGATTAGATGGCACTGATGTATTTGTAACGCAATACATGGGAACCTACTTTAACATCAAAACACCTGTGGTTGCTTGGATGCCGCTACCTGAACCGTATTAGAAATAGTTGCTAAAATAGTCCAAAATATATATCCGAAAAAATGTTCGTAAAACAATAAAAATTCTTATTGACAACATCTTCCAAGTGTGTTATCATGACTATAGTAAACAAGAAACGGCCATTATGATCTGACAGTCGAATGGTTGTAAACACAAAATATTCTTGCAAACAAAACACCAAAAAAGTTACAAAAAAAAATAAAGCTCTTGACAAAAATGACAGTCATAAGTCCGTCAAAAAAGATTATTACAAAAAACCACCAATGTAATGCGGTACGCTGTACATGTCTTTTTTAGCGATTCGAGGTTCGATTCCTCGTGGTGGTTCTGGCAGAAAGGCCAATTTGCTTTTTTGTCTAACTTTTTATCTATGTTTTTTACAACTTTAGAAATACAATAATGTCTGTGGAGATTCTTGTGGTGAGAATCGTAGAAGCGGGGTGTTGAGAATTTGTATCGGTTATAACCTTTGCGGGGAAGTTACGGTACGGCAATAATACCTGGTGAGGTGTGTGTCAGAGATTTGATAGATATAACTGGCATACTTCACTAACGCTTAGAAAAACAAATTTGGACTTTTAGCTCAGTTGGTTAGAGCCTCCAGCTCATAACTGGACGGTCGCAGGTTCGAGTCCTGCAAAGTCCATTTGGAACAATATGCGAATGTTCTAATTACATTTTAAAAGGAGAATGGCGATGTCAGTATTATTAACCAAAAACAAGAAAGAATTAATAGTTTCGTGTAAATGCGGTTGTGACGAAGGTGTACATATCAGGATCGATGATAGTTATGGATATTTCGCTTTTGTGAGTTATTTTAATAGTAATTTTTATCGCGATCAACGTGGAGCTTCCCGGTGTTTACGGGAAAAGATAAAGAAAATCTGGGCAATTATCAGAAACAAAGATTTCTACTATTCTGATATTATAATGACCAGAGCAGATTTCCAAGAGTTTAAAGCATTTGTCAATCAATTTGACGGATGATTTTTATCACAAAAAAAAGCACTCTGCTTGACTTTGGCGAGTGACAGAGTGCTTACATGTTCAACAAGGAATAATCCAAGTTGTTATCTTTATTATAACAATTTCGAATGACTAAATCAAGTCGATTATTTCCAAAAAAACATAACAAATTAATGCTGACTCCATGGCCTTTGTGCCAGTGCGAACGTGAAGTGTACATAAGATTATCGGAACATTCGCACCAGCTAACGTGAGAAGTAATGTGTAATTTATACAATTTGTGTATAACACAAACACTCACAGAAGAAATTACTTAAAGTAATACCTATCACAACGGGTCAGAAGGTTGTGCAATTTGCATAGCATAAGTGGTGTGGAATTGTCTATATTTGCGACACATCTTATGTGTGGATGTAAATTGGGAGAATGGTGACCAAAGAGATATCCTCATCAAAGCATGACACATCTTATGTGTGGATGTAAATTGGGAGAAGTCAATTATTCCAAAAAACAACAAATAGGTGGTGGCACATCTTATATGTGGTTGAAAATTAGAAAATACTAACATAGATTGGAAAAAAAATGAAATCAAAAAACAAAGAAAAATGGGTAACAGTGTGCAAAAAAATCCCTATTACTAAAATCTATTGTCCTACAGAAGATTGGACTACTTTTCATAAGATATTTAAAATACTGCAACAAGAAACTATTCATGCAAGCAACCGAGTAATAACGGTTTGCAATATTTATAATTCTTTTGATTTTGATAGTGAAGCAAAAAAATGGTTATATGACACATATAACAAAGACAAACTAGAAAATGTTCTCTACGAGGTAAGTCGAAACTCTTGTTTACAATTGTATTCAAAATCTGCCAACGCAATCAGTAGGGATATTTACAAGAAATATTTTAAATGCGGCGGTAACTCATACAAAAGTAAAATTGACAAGGGTGTTGGAAATCCACCAATGACTTTTTTTGACACAATACCATTATACTTGCCAATGCAAGGATGCAAAATTGAATGCAGCAATCAAGATTTTGGATATTACACAATAGATGTTCCTCTGTTTAATAACACAGTAAAAAATTCTGTTGAATTTGTAGTAGGGAAAAATAAATCAGAAACACTTATGGTTAACAGCAGACACATCAAGTTTGGATTCAATGTAAAAAGAGACAAGCAGTTGGAGCAAATTATAACTCACATTATGGATGGAACTTATGAGTACGGTGATTCCAAATTGCAGCGAGTTAATAGCAAGAAAAAGGGGCATAAATATGAGTATTATTTTTTACTGTCATATTCCAAACCCAAAGTGGAACATGAAGAACTTGATCCCAATAAAGTTATGGGTGTAGACATTGGTGTAAAAGTACCGGCCTACTGTGCTGTTAACTACAACGATTACATGAGAAGAGAAATTGGTGATTCATCTATCCACAGGCAATGTTTAAGAGATAAAAAAGCATACGAAAACATGCAGAAATCAATTACCTATAACTTGAAAGACGGTCATGGTAGAAAACATAAGTTAGATGGTTATAATGGAATGAACAACAAATCAGCTAACAGAAATAGTACATATAATTCGGTAATCGCAAGTCATGTCGTTAAGGCGGCGATACAATGGCAATGTGGAACAATACATATTGAGGATTTGTCTGGAATCACGGAAAGAGATAAAGATAACGTATTCCTTAGAAATTGGACATATTATGATCTTCAACAAAAGATTGAAAACAAGGCTAATGAGAATGGAATTACAGTGAAGAAAGTCAATCGATACGGAACATCTCAAACGTGCTCTGTTTGCGGTACTAGAGACAAGCTAAATAGGCCAAAAGGAGAAAAGGGACAAGCATATTTCAAATGTCAAAATTGTGGTTATGAGGCAAATGCGGATTATAACGCTGCCAGAAATATAGCCATGTCGGACAAGTTTGTGAAATAAATAAAGAAAAAAAAGAAGTATAGGTGGTGAGTACTAACATAGACATTCGGCTGACAGCAAGGGCAGCGGAACGGTAATATAAACTATGAGTGTCGTGTTGCATAGTTCCCGACCCGTAACAAATAGTAGGCAGGTCGGGCATGTGGGAACGACAAGTATCAGCCTCAAGCAAAGTCCTTCAAGCTTTGTCAAAGTTAATGGTGGAAAACAATCTTTTCACCGGGGATCAGTGGTATAAGCAACAGAGGGCGACAAAGCATCATTCATGCGACGGCATGTCTTAGTGACTGTGTTGAGCTTACCCATCCTATTATAAAGAGATTAGATTGTAGGGGTGTAGACTGCATTACACTCAAATGAAGTCCTTAAAGCTTCACAAAAAGAAAAGGGGTGGCCGTAAAGCAAGGTTGAGTCGCTCTCAACTTTAGTGATTATCGGTACAAGTGGAGTCCTCTAAACTTCACAAAATAGGTTTCTGCAGAACCTAGATTTATAAGAAGAGAACAGTTATTAAGAAAAGAGTTATTAAGAAGATGATGAAGAATGGGTGGATGACATGCCGCTGTAAACAAAGCGCAATACAGCGACAAAAGAGTCCTCAAGGGCCGTCCCTAAAGCGTCCTCTAAAAGAAAAATATGGTGTCGGAGAACTGGTGGGTACGCTCATACAGCCGCTCAAACGGAGTCCTTGAAGCTTCGTCACAAAGTAGCTCGGCCGAGCTTAAAAGATTAGTGTCCGGATTTGCATAATCCGATGTAATCCGGGCACACCTCGGAAGATAGCTTAACCGGTAAAGCGTTGTGCGCACGATCAACTTGGCTTGGGTATGTGGGTTCAACTCCCGCTCTTCCGATTGGGGTAAGGAAATTGTTCTTATCTCGAAAAAAATTAAAAAGAACAAATTTTCGTTTTATCTGGTGGTCATGAACATCTGATAAAAGCGAACAAAAATATTACATAAACGAAAGGAAAGTACAAGTAATACCGGTTGAGAAGCTATGCATGGCCTTGGAATACAAGATAATAAATGAAAGATAATAAAACGAAAAGTTTAAATGGTAGACCTTTAAGATTATTAATATTTGGTTTTCCATGTACAAAATTTAGTGTATGTCAAAGAGCAGACAGACGAGAAACAGAACCTAATAGCGGTGAGGGATGGGAATTATTTTTAAATGGAGTAATTGTAAAAGAAAAATTTAAACCAGATGTGTTTATGGTTGAAAATAATCATTCAATTTCACAATCGGTTAAAGATGAAGTAAGTAAATATCTTGGAGTTCCTTATGTAATGATTGATGCGGCCTTAGTAAGTGGACAGACGAGAAAGAGGGTTTATTGGACTAATCTTGATGTTAAACAGCCGCAAGATATGAAAATTAAATTATCTGATTGTATTGATAGTGGAGTAGTAGATAGAGAAAAGTCTTTATGTATTGCCCGGAGATATGCTGGTTTTCAAGAAAGTCAAGACTATCTGAGAAGAAGATACTTTGGGAAAAGTATGGGGCAAGCAGTTTTTGAAAATTGCACACCGGAATACCAAAAAAATCTTTGGAAAGAAGATGATAGAAAAGTATACAAAAATCAGATTGGTTGCATAAGGCAATTAACTCCAGAAGAAGTAGAAAAACTATTTAATATGCCAGTAAAATATACACAATATGGTGCTGATGAGGATAATAATATAATTGAAATTCCAGAAAGATGGAGATATGAATGTTCTGGAAATGGCTGGGTAGCAAATGTTATCATTCATATTCTATCTGGTATAAATATCTCAAAGGATTACCCTATAGAAGTTCTATCTTTATATGATGGAATAGGTACTGGTAGATATGTATTAGATAGATTGGGCTATACAAATATTACATATAAGGCTTATGAAATTGATAAATGGGCTAAAGCTATTGCAAAATATAATTACCCAGACATTATACAACGTGGTGATGCATTTAAAGTAAGAAAAGATGATTGGTTATTCTGATAACAAGTTGAAATTCCACTTTCAACGGTGGATGTGAATAAGGAGAAATGATGAAATTATTTAAATATCCAGTTACATATAAAGGAAAGAAATATACGGCAACAATATCAGATTTTAAAGATGTATTTCATGATAGCAATTATTTGGTTAAAATTTTCATCGGGAAAGCAAAATGGTATAAGAGGGTGTTATATAGTGCCTCATATAATTTCGAAAAAAAAGGAGATGAAGATTTTATTATCTTGATTGAAAGGGCATTTGAAGATTTCGAAAAAGACAATGCTGACATGATTGCGAAAAAGGAAAAAGAACAAAAACATGAAGTACATATCAAGTCAGAAACCGAGCGACTTGAGCAATGGGACGGAGTGGTGAATTTTAACAAACAATCAGAGGAGGTATAAATTGAAAAGTTATATGTGTTTTGGTTGTGCTAACCGTATCAGGTGTCTGTCATACGGTAGTACCTGTAAAAAATACAGGGTACAGCAATTTATAGACAATATTTTACATAAAATTCAGTCATTTAGCTACTCATTTCTGACACGTAAAATTGGAAATGCTATCATGGATTTCCGTAAAAAATATACTTTGGGGTGGTGAAAAAATGAAATCACTTATTATATTACAAACAACATATTTATTAGCATGGGTTACTTGGGCAGTAGGATTTCCAATTTATAAGAAGATAAGAAAAGAAAACATGTGCTATGACGGAACAATACTCACCTATATTTCAGTGCTGTGGATTTTTGCAACAATATTTTGTGGTTTTAAGGTTTTTATTTAGTACGGTTATTAATCTAAATAGTCATTTCACCGGAAAGAGAGGGATAGTGATTAAATTGACAGAAGAAAAGCTTGCAAGACTAAAACAGCTAAAAGACAAAATTGCTAATGATTTAGACAATACTGAATACAAAGAATTCATTGATTTTATTTACAGGAACGGATTTTTCAATAATGCTTCAGAAGAAGATTTGTCTTGGAATCTTGGTGACGATTGTAAAAAATATGGAACTTCTATCTCTACACTGAAAAATAATGGGATTGCAATAGGTATGGATTTTTTCAGAGATAAAGTGAGAGTCGGCATCGATCCTACAAAATTTTTTAACAAAACCAGAGATTGCAGTATAATAGTTTACTTTCCTATAGGTAAACGGGAATACAAGTCTTTTATCAAACTACTGTGTAGACTGATGGATAGAAAAGACAGTATAAGCAAATTGTGGTTCAAGGAATCTGGTGGTATGTGGTGTGGTGGTTTTGCAGAATTTGGATGGTATAAATCATAATCAATGAGACAATGTGTTCTGATCTGACAGTCGGACACGCACACAAAATGGTATGCATCAAAATAATCCCAAAAAACTGAATTGTGAATAAGGGGGTGTTCTGACATTGGAACAACTGATTAAAGAAAGGATGATGAGATATAGAGAAAATAGAGATTTTTAAGAATGAAAAGTTTGGGCAAGTACGAGTTGTAAAGATAAATAATAAACTGTATTTTGTTGGAAAAGATATAGCAAACTCATTGGGCTATAGTAACCCAAGAGATGCAATTTCAAGGCATTGTAAAGGTGTCGTGAAACACGACAGCTTTAAAGAAGGTGGACAAACAATTGCTTTGATCACGGAAGGGGATATGTATAGGTTAATTACCCACAGTAAGCTGGAAAGCGCAGAAGAATTTGAATCATGGGTATTTGATGAAGTATTACCTCAAATAAGAAGAACAGGCGGTTATATTCCTGTGAACGAAGATGAAACAAATGAGGAATTTTTAGCAAGAGCTTTCATTATTGCAACTGAAACCTTGAAGAAAAAAGATGAAATCATTGCACTTAAGGATAAGCAGTTGGATGAACAGAAACCTTTGGTGGATTTTGCAAATCAAGTATCAAATACCAGCAGTCTTATTGATATGGGAAGAATGGCAAAGTTGCTCAAGGATGAGCATATTGATATAGGAAGAAACAAATTGTTCGCATGGCTGAGAAGTAAGGAAATCCTTATGAGTAATAATATACCATATCAAAGATATGTAGACGGTAGCTATTTTAAAGTGAAAGAATCAGTTAGTGAAACTCCTTACGGCACAAAAACATTTACCACTACATATGTGACTGGAAAAGGTCAAATTTACATAACTGAAAGATTGAGAAAAGAATTTGTAAAATAAGCAATAGAAGATTGGTTTCATGAGAAAAATACGAAAATAGGAGGTATTGGTTGAAAAGTAATATTTTTATTCCTAAGACAATAAATGTAGGGTTTCAAGATAGAAATGACACATATACGGGCAAATTAGCCTATGTAATTTACTACGATGAGAAGGGAAAGCTGCGTAAGGAAGCATCATGGAATAATTGGAGAGACGATAAAATTCCTAATGAAGAATTTGATAATATCCCGACTTCTGGATTTGTTTTAAATAAGAAAGTGGGAGATTATGATAATGGTTGGAATCACCGACATGCATACACGAGAATTTATGATCCTAGAAACTTTGAGTTTGAGATTTCCATTGAAAATTTGCTGTACATATTGGAAAATGTCAATTCTATAAAGGGAAAAGGGCTGGAAGGTGAGTTTGTCTATGGATGGGACGGAACGGAACTGGTACTTATTCCAGTTGAATCTTCTGATTACAAAGAGTTGGTGACTTATAATTCGATAGTTCATAATTGCGAAAAAATAAAAGCGAGAGATCTTATTATAGGGGCTTCATATTTAACCAAAGAGAATAATGAAATAGTTTATATGGGTAAGTTTGATTACTATAATTGGGATAATAAAAAGGAAGATAAAAGGTTTGTATTTTGTGTGAATGCGGATAAGCCAGATAAATATGGGTTTACATTTTTGCGGAATATTAATAGCAAACTTATAAAATGTACAGATGGCACCTGTAAAGACACATATTCAAATATGTTTGATCAACTAGAAGGAAAAAAAGAATACTCTCCTATTGATGACAAAAAAGATGAATACATTTTATATTCATTTGATGAATTTAAGCGTTATGTTTCATTCACAGAAGAGAGATTCGGAAGATTATATTATCCATTTGATGATTATTTGACTTATCCAGACGAAGGAATGTTGGAATCTTATGAATACCGAGTTTATATGAATGATGAAACATGCCTATATAGGGTGTGTGTGTGTAGAGGGCACAACCAAAGTGATTATGACTATTTCTCACGATTTAGATTTAATGAGATTGAGAAGAAAGGTTACTGGTGTAATGTACGTAAAGAGAAAGAATTCATAGATACTACTCTTGAGGAATTATATGAAAGGATAAAACCTTGTTACAGAAATAAATATTTGAAGAATGGGAGACTGTATAGGAAGGATTGTTATTATGGCGATAAAGAATGATGAAAAAATTTTGGAGTTAAAGAAGCAAATTGATGTTAAAAAGAAAGATTTAGCAAAAAAGAAGGTAAAGTTTACTCCGGAGACTAACTGCATCCTTGAATTAGATAATATCAAATATAATCTGAATGTTGTAACAGAGGATACATTGTCTGTCCTTATGCTAAGGTTGAATTTATATGTTATATCAGCAAAGGACTTAAATGTACCATTACCAATAATTAGTGGATATTCCGTAGATATTTGGATTACAGATATTAAGAATAAGCTATCTGTTTCTGGCACAAAGAGGGAAGAAATTGAACTGAAGAACTTAGAAACTAAGTTGAACAAAATGTTATCTGATGATAAAAAAACCGAATTAGAACTTGAAGAAATTGCTACTCTTTTGAAGTAAAATACAACTTTTGTGAGAGGATGAAATAATGCAAATAAGTAAAGAGGTAACTGAGATATTAGATTATCTATGTAAAAAGTTTGGTGTGGAAGAACAATGTTCCGTCGGATATATATCAAAAGTTGGATATCATTGAGTAGTTAAATATTGTTTCAAAGGGAAGGAAGGATATTATGCTTGGTTGTTTTATATTAGGTGTAGTAGTTGGTGTTACATTAACTGTGACTACAATAGCTTTATGTATTAAAAATAGTGGATATTAAAAAACAATAAAAGGAGAATGTCAAACAAATGATCAAAGAAATGAATTGGAAGTTACCACTAATTACTGTAGTAACAATTATCTCAGTTATTTTACTATGTGTATTCGGAATTCAGAGTTCACAGAACAAGGCAATTGTATTAGAGGAACAAGTAAATACAGCAGCTTCAGATATTAATGTTCAAGAAAAACGAAGGGTAGACCTGGTGTATAACCTTGCTGATTGTGTTAAACAGTATGACAAACATGAAGCAGAAACACTTACAGCAATTGTAAATGGTCGTAGTTCATCTGGGGATATTGAGAATGTAACAACTGTTATTTCAGCAGTTGGTGAAGCATACCCAGAGTTGAAATCTAATGAAAACTACAAGCAGCTTATGAATGAGCTGGCAATGACAGAAAATTTAATTGCTGAATATCGGAGCAATTATAATAAGCAGATTAAGGAATATAACCGCTATGTACGAAAGTTTCCAACCAGATCCTTCTTAAATATGTTGGGATATGAGGTACAAGAATATACATACTTAAATTATAATGCTCCTGTTGATGCACCACAGAATCTTTTTGGTGAGTGATTATGAAACACTATCGAAGAAAGAATTTTGATTTTGGTAATTTTGAAATAACAAGAAATGAAATTATTCTTAGCATTTCGATTATAGTTGCTATGTTTTTAATTGGATTTTGGTTTTCAGGAAATATAGCAGAACATCAAATGGATCAGAATGAGATTTATAATAAAGCTGCAAAAATAAATACTGCTGACTTATTTCAATATGGCATGAGTACAAATGTTGGGAATGCATTTGTTTACGGCAATTTAGAAGCTGTTGACACTGTTACATATCCAGAAATTGGCGGCGAGTATATCTATATTGAAATGGTTGAAGAACATTATAATCGTCATGAAAGAGAAGTAACTAAGAAAGATAAGGACGGGAAGGAATATAAAGAAACAGAAATTTATTACCAGTGGGACGTTGAGCATAGTGAATCAAAACATGCACGTGAATTAATGTTCCAAGGAATTACGTTCCCATACAATAAAATTGACATTCCAAGTAGTGATTATGTAGAAACTTTAAAGGGTGACAGAGTGTATAGCTGGCATTCTGGTGAGTTTGTAAAAGTTAGATTCAAATATTACGGCTGCCAAACCAAGTATGTAGGAACGATTTTTACAGATTTGCGAGATGAGACAATATCTGACAATACACGTTTTTATCGGGATATGGATATTAATAAAACGATTGACAGATTAGAATCTGGCGGCGGTCTTGTTCTGTTTTGGATATTTTGGATTGTATTAACGGCTGGTGTCTTATATGGATTTTATTATTTAGATAATGACTGGCTGCATTAAAGAAGGAGAATAAATGAATTTAGAAGAAAGCATTAGTGGAGTAATTCGGGAAAAGTTGACAGACGGAACAATTGAAAACATCATTGCTGCCAAATTTGAAAAAGGTATTAATGAGGCAATGGATGATTTATTCCGGAGTTACGGTGATATTGGTAAAGTAATCAAAGAAAAAGTTTCAAGTGTCATGATCCCGGCCATTGAAAAACATGACTTTTCAGATCACCTTGTTAAACTTGACACAATTCTTACTGAAATTGTCAATAAGACAAGCTTATCAGAAAATCAAAGGTTACTTGAGAATTTCAAGGAATTAATGATTGAGGATAATACAAAAGAAATTTCAGTATCAAAGCTTTTTGAACTGTGGTGTGATTATGTGAAAGAGAATGTAGACACTAATGGATTGGAGGTTTGTACAGATGACGGGGAACCAGAATATGAGTCTGTCGAGTGTTCTGTTACTGTAGAATTTGATGAAAAAACTCGTAATTGGTCAAGTTTTAAGAAAGCAAATGTGATCTTTGAATGTGATCATGATGAAAAAATGAATTTCTCTATTCCAATTAGTAGATGGAAAACCCAGGAGATAAATAATTGGGATATTGATTATAATCAGGAGCCGAATATCAACTCTCTTCGATATATGGGAGTATTTGAAGTATTAATACTAAAATTGAAGAGATCGTCATGTAAATTACATATCAACACAACCGATGAAATTGAAAGTGTAACACCAGAAGAGGTGCCGGAGGCAAGCTTCTCATAAAAGAACTGTTTCATCAGAAAAAATATGACGAGGGGGAATTAAGTGAATATTGGAGTATCACCAATGACAAACAGAATATATGCAGGAAAGAGTAAAGATTTAGGAAATGGAATCAGAAGTTGGATAGGGAAAAAAGAAGATATTACCAATGAAGCAATAAGAGCAGTATTTGGCTGGTTCATTAATAATTATGAAGAAAAGGAGCCTTGCGAAGAGTTTGAGTTAAAATTTGAAAACTGTCCTTATATACTTTCACTTAAGAAGGGATGTCCATAAATATGTGGAAAGCAATGGGTTTGTCAATTAATCACTGTGTCCAATGTTACTATAATATCCGAGATGGGGATGTTGAGGTGTGTAATAATGAGAATTCAACATGCTACAAAAAATCAACATATGGAATTTTAGTAGCTCCATGTTTTAGAGGTAAAAATATAAAGAAAAATAAGAAGGAGTAATACTGATCCCGGTAGACCGGGTTTGTGAGGAGGAGAATAGAGATGACTTGCAGTAAAAAATAATCATCGTGGCTATAAGTTCCAGTAAGGTTAAAACCTAAACAGAAACGGCTGGTTCGCATAAGAGCAATCTATAGTTTTACCACTATACCGGAATCCGGTTAGTGGTGGTATGAAACAAAGATATATAGCAAGTGTTAGTTTCGGTAAGGATAGCTTAGCAATGCTATTAATGCTGATTGAAAAAGAATATCCTCTGGATGAGGTAGTGTTCTATGATACGGGTATGGAGTTTCAAGCAATTTACAATATCCGGGATAAGGTCAAGCTATTATTGCAATCCCAAGGAATACAATTTACTCAACTGGAACCTGAAAAATCCTTTGAATACAAGATGTATGAACATCCAGTATGTAAGAGGGGTACAAAAATAATACATAAATATGGTTATTCCTGGTGTGGTGGCACCTGTCGATGGGGTACTACAGAGAAATTACAAGCATTAGAAAAATATTGTAAAGGTCATTATGAGTATGTTGGTATTGCTGTAGATGAACCGAAGCGTCTTGAGAAAGAGCGGAATGGAAATAAAGTATTTCCTCTGGCTGAATGGAATATGACTGAAAAAGACTGTTTGTGTTATTGTCATGAAAATGGATGGGATTGGATTGAAAAAGATATTGATTTATATGAAATTCTTGACCGCGTATCATGTTGGTGCTGCCGGAACAAAAACCTTAAGGAACTCAAGGGGATGTATCTACATTTACCGGAGTATTGGCAGCGACTTAAAAATATGCAGAACAGGCTACCAGAGCCAATGAAGGGTAAGTATAGTGTATCTGAATTAGAAAAGCGATTTGACTTTGAAATGCAGCAAGAAGAACAAGGATTAAGTATTAAAGATAGGAAGTTTTACAAAGCACTTGAAGATTATCTTAAAGGAGATTTACTTGAAAAAAATCAAAATTATTGTTGAATTTGATGTAGAAGATCAATACAAGGAAAATATTCAAATTGAATTAGGAGATAGCATAAACGAGTTACTGGTAGATTATCAGTTAAGCAAAAAGATTGGAAATTTTTCAATAACAGAAGGAAGCATTAACTACAATAAATGATTTTACAATCAAAAAAAAAAAAAAAAATGGAGGAATTTATTTATGGCTACTTATTCTTATAACAATGAACCTACTACAATAACAATGAGCGAAGGCATTTCTGTGCAACCAGGTAGTACATTCTATTCTGGACAGTATGTACTACAAGGTAGTACATTCCGTCCCAATTTTAATTATCCTAAAGTAACACAAGATAAAATGAAAATTACAGATGTAAGAATCATCGTTCCAGGCAAGGTGGTAGAAGTAAAATTTGCAGATGGCTTAAAAGAGAAAGTTGTTTGTCAAGAACCGGATGTATTCAGTCTTGAGTCCGCAATTTCAATTTGTATTGCAAAGCATGCGTCTGGTGGACACAAAGCATATCATAAGGCAATTAAAGATGCTTTTAAAGTTTATGATGAAAAACTGAAAAAAGAAGCTGCTGACGCTGCCTTAAAAGAAAAAATCAAAGAACGTAAAGCAAAGAAGATTGCGCAGAAAGAAAAGCGTAAGCAGAAAGCAGACGAGCATCAGATCAAAATTCAGAAGGAAGCTTATGTACGGGCAATAAAGGAAATTGAAATGATTAATATGGAACAGATCGCAGAAGAGTATGAAAAACTTAGAATAAATAAGGCTTCTAGAGAAGCGTGTATAGAACAAATCTGCACTCATGTAGATACAGATGAGTGTTCAGATGTTTGCGATGGATGTAAATATGACTTTTGTAAATTCTGTGAGTCTTATCATGACGGAACATGTTAAAACTGTTGTTTCATTGCAATTATCATAAGATGAGGAAATTCATGGAAAGGAGTAAAAATGGTTAAAGTTAGATTTGAAATACCTTTGTATTGTAAAGAACCAAATGTAAATGGAATAATTTATACAAGAGATGCTTATGAAAAAGCTATACAACATGGATGTGAAGAGATCCCGATTATAGCATATGATAAAAATGGTAATAAGGTAATTATAGGATCAGGTGATTTAAGCTTAACAGAAGATAAGGTAATATTTGATGGAGATGTTCGGTCAGCCAGATTTGATTGTTATGTTCGTACTATTGATAGGGGTTCTACTATCAGTGATATGGAAATTGTAGGTGTTGAATTTGAATCAGAATAGATGAAAGGCGAATCAATGAATATAAAAGGATTTGAATTTCCGACGTTTAAGGAATGGAATGAGAAATACCAGCGTGAATTTAAAACAAAGTTGGGAGACTATAATTTACACATAGAAAGTTTTTCTTTTGGTACAAAGGGTATTACATATAAAATAGGGGTAGCCTGTAAGGTGAATCCACTAAATATTTATTCAGATCCACTTTTTCTTAAAAGTCACAAATACTGTTATGATGATATCAGTAACCTCATTGCATTAGAAAATTGGTATGTAACAGTCACTGAAGAAGCTAATAAGGCTTTTAAGAATTACATTGTGAAAACTTATTGCATTCCAGACACAAGCTCCGCAGAAGTTGAATTGACGAGGTAAAAAAATGGGATTATGTGGATTCATTGAGCGCGGGTGTAATCACGTAGAATGCTGTCGCGACTGCAATAATAAAAAAACATGCGAATATGTATGTTGTAGAATTTCAGATTCTAATTTTTGTGGCTGGTACATACAGACAAGTGAATCTTTTATTAAAGATCAACAAAAGCAAAAACAGAGAATAGAAGACCGGTTTTAAAGGAGAGTGAAAAATGAGACAACTTAAAAGTTCTAATAATAAGATAATTGTATTTATAACATTAATAATTACTAAGATTTGGCTTCCGGCATTTTTACCAGCGTTAGTATTTTTATTTGCATGGCTAGGAGGAGTAGTTATTGATCGGTTTGTAGGTGAAACATTGGTGAATGCATTGAATTTTATGATTAATGCCACAAGAGCTACAAGAGATTTAATTCCTTTTATATATGCATCTTTAGTTACCGTGGTTCTTCTTTTAAAGGGGTAACTAAGAGGCAATTTAATGAATGTGTATTTAATTAGAATAACACATTCATAGGAAAAAAATAAACAAAAAAAGGAGAAAAGAGGTTTGCTGGCCAGCAAAAAAGAGTACTCTTTACTTCTGAAGTAAAATGAAAAAAGGAATAAATGTGTTGAGTTTGTTTGATGGAATTAGTTGTGGGCGCGTTGCCCTTGATAGAGCAGGTATTGACATTGATAGATACTTTGCAAGCGAAATTAATGAATATGCCATTAAGGTAGCACAAAAGAACTATCCTGACACTATTCACATCGGCGATGTGTTAGGAGTTAAATATAAAAATGGATGCCTATATACGGACAATGGGGCAACTAAAACGGATATAGACCTACTCATAGGAGGCAGTCCTTGCCAGGGATTCAGTTTTGCTGGGAAGCAACTAAACTTTGAAGATCCCAGAAGTAAGTTATTTTTTGAGTTTGTAAGAATTCTGCACGAGGTGAAACCAAAATACTTCTTGCTGGAAAACGTCAAAATGAAAAAGGAATATCAGGACGTAATAACAAGTTATTTAGGCGTAGAACCAATGGAAAGTAACTCTAGTTTATTGTCTGCCCAGAACAGAAAGCGGCTCTATTGGACTAATATACCGGGAGTGGCACAACCGGAGGATAAAGGGATATTATTGAAAGATATAGTCCATGAATATCGCAACGATAATATTGATCTGAATCCATACATAGTACCTTTTGACAAAACACTTAAGATTATTACCGAAGAAGTCAAAAAAGGGAAAATAGGATATTTCAGAAAAGACAGTCAAGCAAACCGAGTGTATTCGATTCACGGAAAAGCGGTTACTTTATGCGGGGAAGCTGGTGGAGGTGCTGCTAAAATGGGGCAATATCTGTTCGGATGTATTACGCCAGACCGAATTAATAAGAGACAAAACGGACAACGGTTCAGTAATGGGCACAAATTCTACACTCTAACAGCACAAGACAGACACGGAGTGTTGGTTGATGGATACATACGAAAGCTGACACCTGCCGAATGTGAGAGATTACAAACTTTGCCGGATGGTTATACCGAAGGAATTACCGACCCGCAGCGGTACAAATGTCTTGAAAATGGATGGACAGTAGACGTAATTGCACACATCTTAAGCTATTTGAAATGTTTTTTTGGAGATAAGAAAGGAAATAGATAAAACAGATGAAAATATTAGTAGCTTGTGAGGAATCGCAAGTGGTAACAATTGAATTAAGGAAGTTGGGACACGAGGCATATTCGTGCGATATTGAACCGTGTAGTGGGGGACATCCTGAATGGCATATACGATGGGATGCTTTGGATTTACTAAATGGCGGGTGTATATTTTACACGATGGATGACAAAATGCACGCGATATGCCATCGATGGGATATGATCATTGCATTCCCACCATGTACATACTTCTCCACTGCTGGTGCTAATTGGCTTTTCCGCGGTGGAGAACTCAATCAAGAACGATACCAAAAAGGTCTTGAAATGAAAGCGTTATTTATGGCTATTTATAACGCCGAGTGTCCGAAAATCGCAATAGAAAACCCCGTACCTATGAAAATATGGGAGTTACCAGAATATTCACAGCAAATACAGCCATGGCAGTTTGGTGAACCCGTGAGTAAAAAAACAAGATTATGGTTAAAAGGATTACCAGAACTCATTCCGACTGAAATTGTTGAACCTATTGCCAAATGGGTTAGTTGCGGAAATTCAAGTAATCGAGAGAAGCAAAACCAAGCGATTTGTAAGTCGGGTGGGAGCGGAAAAAAGAGAGCAAAGACATTCCCAGGCATAGGTAAGGCTATGGCAGAACAATGGGCGGGGCAATGCGAACAGAAAGCAGGTGAATCATGAAACGGATATTAGACGCATGTTGTGGCAGCCGAATGTTTTATTTTGACCGGCAGCACCCAGACGTTATTTACGCAGATAACCGTGAGGTAGAAACAACGCTTTGCGACGGCAGAACACTACTGGTCAAGCCTGATGTACAAATGGATTTCAGAGACATGCCATATCCGGATAATTCTTTTAAGGTCGTAGTATTTGACCCGCCACACTTAATTAACGCCGGTACTGGCTCGTGGTTGTCTCAGAAGTACGGCGTACTACCCAAGGACTGGGCGATATACATAAAACAAGGATTCGACGAATGCATGAGAGTACTAGAACCGGACGGATTGTTGGTCTTCAAGTGGAATGAAGATCAAATAAAATTATCCTCAGTTTTGAAAGCTTTTGACAGAAAGCCACTTCTGGGTGATCAGAGGGGAAAAACACGGTGGCTAATATTCATTAAGTAGATGATGAAAAAATGTTTTAAGTGAAAGGGAAAACAATGGATATATATCTAGAATTAGTGGATAAAACGAAAGATATGAAAGGTAATGGTAATTATGCTGGCATCTATACAGAGTATAAATATGAATTAACAGAATATTTCAATGGAGAAAAAAACAGACGTTTAACAAATGATCTTTATAAGACTGCCCAGTATTTAAAAGAAAAATATGTATATTTTAGTGATTTTAGTGATTGTCGAATTTATGTTGATGTGAAAAATACTGGAATATTGTTAACAGAAGCATTAACTAAAACTGGATTAATTCCTATTTCTTTAAATTCATATTCTGTTAAAGAATAGTAAAATCATTTAAATTTACAGAAAGATTAAATTAGAGAAAGGATTGCATAATCAAAACTATAACATGTGGAGAATGTAAAGAGGTCAAACCTGTGAAGTTTAATATAGAAATTCCTGCACCAGTTTATTTCATTATTCAGGAACTTGAGAAATGTGGACATGAAGCATATATGGTTGGTGGTTGCGTAAGAGACAGTGCTTTATGCAGAATCCCTCACGACTATGATATTTGTACATCTGCCACGCCAGATGCGATTAGAAAGGCTTTACCATATGAAAATATCATTCCTACCGGATTACAACATGGTACAGTCACAATATTAATAAATGATGAACCATATGAAATTACAACATTTAGGGTAGATGGCGAATACTCTGATAGTCGTAGACCAGATGAAGTGAAATTTACGGACAGTATAATTGAAGATTTGAAACGTAGGGATTTTACTATTAACGCTATGGCATACAATCCCAAAACAGGTTTGATTGATCCGTTTAATGGAATGGATGACATTAGGCATAAGAAAATTAAATGTGTTGGTTCAGCAAAAGAGCGATTCAGAGAAGATGCCTTAAGAATTTTAAGGGCAATTCGTTTAGCTTCTCAATTAGAATTCACAATTGTGCCGGGAACAGATTGGGAAATCCATCAACAATATAAGAATTTAGAGAATATATCTATTGAGAGAATTAATAGTGAGTTCTGTAAAATAGCTCAATCTGAAGAATTCTGTATCCAGCTTATCTTATATAGCGAAGTGTTTTCATTATTTATACCAGAGCTAAAAGATATGATTGGCTTTCAACAGAATAATCCGCATCATGCCTATGACGTGTATGAACATACATTTCAGGCAATAGAGCATTGTAAATCAGATGATTTGATTGTTAGGTTAGCAGTTTTCTTTCATGATTTCGGTAAACCACATTGTTTTCAAGATGAGGATGATGGTCTTAGGCATTTTAAGGGTCATGGAAAAGTAAGTGCTGATATGACAAATGATATTATGAAACGTCTTAGATTTGACAATAATACTCGAAACGAAGTTGTTGAGTTGGTATATTATCACGATGCCACCTTTGAAATCGGTGAGAAATATATCAAAAGATGGCTAAATAAAATTGGAGAAAAGCAGTTTAGGAGGCTTTTGTCTGTAAGAGAAGCTGATATAAAAGGTCAAACACCACATTATAACAAAGATAGACTACAAAAAGTTAAAAATATAAAAATGCTGCTTGACGAAATATTGTCCGAAGAATCCTGCTTTTCCTTAAAAGATTTAGCTATAAATGGAAATGACATAAAGAAAATATTACTACTAAAAGAAGGAAAAGACATAGGTGTGTGGTTGAATAAATTATTAAAACTAGTCATTGATGGAGACTTAGATAATACAAGAGAAGATCTGATTTCCTACATTACTAAAGGTCAGTAACTCACCACCTAAAGATGATGGGAGACTTCTTTTCAAAAGGTATTAAAGTTTAAGAAAGGGGAATGAAAAATATGTTTACATATGCAATATTATTATGGATTTTAATAAATTTATCAGCACCTACATGGTGTTATGTACTATTATGTATTTCGACATTTACAACCATTTTAAAATGGGGTATGAATTTAAGTAAAAGTTCTTAGAAGGAGAAAAATAAAAATATGGAACAGATAGCTAATACATTTTTCTGGTATGTATTATTGTCGCTCACATGGCAATGGTTAGAGCTGCTTATACATGGTGAGATAACATCACGTACCGTCGATGACATTATGATGTTCTGCTTTCTTCCGTTTATATGGAAAGCAATGGAGAAATAACTCTTGAGAGGGGAAATAAAAAACATGGTTGAAATAAAAATGAAAGTGAATGGCGGGATATTCTATGAATGTCCTAGCTGTGAGGCCGAGGTTGAGCTTGGACAGGCCTATTGTCAGGATTGTGGTGAAGGAATTGACTGGATACCACCGGAATATGACTATGATAAATACGGTGAATTGATAATTAAAGAATAGAAGGAGTCAAAATGAGAGTAACAATAGATTTGGAAAATTTAGAAAGCATTGTAAAAGGTACTATAGAAACAAATCTTGAAGCGGTTGTCAGAGAACAAGTGGAATCCGTAGTTAAAAAGACAATTGATCAAATGGCAAAAGATGTAATTAATGACACTGTATCTGCTAATTTTGAAAGATTCGCAAATGAGTATATTACAACAACAGTTATTAAAGTTGGTAATTCTTGGCGTGATGAAAAAATCGAAGAATATACTGTTGAAAATTATATTAAAAGGGAATTAAAGGCTCGTCTCGAATCTGGAGTTCTCAGAGTTAAAAAGAAAGGCAAAACATCTTCTTATTCAGACGATTTTGAGAATGTCAGCTTTGAAGAATATATCAACAGACAATTTAACTGTGATGACATGATAAAAAAAGACTTGGATAATTTTATGGATGATATTAGAAAAGATATTAATAAAACCATGAAAGAAACTTTTGATAATTCAACAAAGAACATGTTATCTAATGCAGTACTAAGTATTTTGAATGCTAATGATACATACAGAAAAATTGAAAATAACATTAAGTGTATTGCAAATAAGCAGGAATAGTGTATGGATATTTTTGAAAAAGATTACGATGAATGTGATTATTGTAACTGTAACTATTGTGAAAGAGACACGGGATATGCGGAATATGAATGTGAACTTACTGGATTTCCTTGCATGGGAGGTAGTATAGAAAGTGGATGTCCATTGTCATTCAAATATGCAGTTGAGAAATAAGAAGTCACGGATAAAAAGATGAAGCAGCTATGTTGAATGATAGAGGCAAAGTAATTAGTAAATTAGAAGGGTGAGTTAATATAAAATATGAAAATATTGTTTGATAATGAAGAAGAAAAGACAAAATTTTTCAAAATATTTAGGGGATGTTCTTGCCCATCAGTTCTTGGTTTTAAAAACTTTGAATATTGTTTCGAAAATGATAATACGTGCGAACAGTGCTGGGAACAGGCGTGTGAATGGGAAGTGGTGGTAAATAATTAGTGAACAAAGAATAGAAGGAATATTTTAACGGATAAATGAAGGAGGTTTAAACACATGAAATGTTTTTACCATAATGATATGGATGGTCGATGTGCCGGATCTATCGTTGCAGAATATGAAAAAAATTACAACAGGGATGATTTTTTTGAGGTTGATTATGTGACTAAATTACCCTTAGAGAAAGTATCGAAAAAAGAAAAAGTTTATTTCGTAGATTACTCATTTAAAAAAGATACGGTGTGGATTTTAGATAAATTAATAAATGAAATGAATTGTGAGGTAATATGGATAGATCATCATACATCCAGCCTGAACTTACAAAATGAAAAAGAATATGAATGGGTAAATCAAATTCCGGGACTTAGGCAGGATAAAATTAGTGGTGCAGCATTAACATATATGTATTTGTATAATGCTGATTTTGATAATGACATTCCGTATTTTATTGAACTTATAAGCGACTATGATTGTTGGATAAACAAGTATTATCCAGACACAACACGCTTTAAGATTGGTTTGGAAACAACAGATTATGATGCGTTGGATTGCATATGGATTCTACTTAGGTCAGAGTATTTTAATAAGACGGACGAGCTGTTACATAGGGGACAAATTATCAAAGGTTATATAGAAAAAGAACATAAGTCATACAGAGACACCTATGCTTACGAAACAACAATCAACGGGATAAAATGCCTTGCCATCAATAGAAAATCTAACAGTTGGATATTTGGTGAAAAATATAACGAGTATCCTATAGTAATGGTTTATGCATTTAATGGTGAAAAGTGGAGTTATTCAATTTTTTCGTCTGACGAGAATGTTGATTGTAGCAAAATTGCAGAAAGCTATAGTGGCGGTGGAGGCTCTAAAGGAGCTGCGGGATTTTCATTAGATGATATGCCGTTTAAGAAATGTGTATATAATCATTAATTTATATGGTAATCAAAAAAAAGGTGGTGAAGAAAAATGGCTTCAATAAACATCAAGCAAGATAACTTAAACATCCGAAAGTTAGATTTGGCTATGAATCAATATAAGTTTACGCCAAATTATTCATACGAATCATATTTGATTTTAAATGAAGACACTTTAAAAGAAATATTGAGGATTAAAATTAGTCAGGGATATGCTTTTTGTGGTAAAACTCCTGTCACTTATAATGGATTTAATATTGCTTGCTGTGAAACGTTAGAATATGGAGAAATAGTTATTAAATAACTCAGATAATTAATACTGAAAGGAGGCGGGAAGTGTGCGCACATAACCAAACCTATAGGTGCTTTCCTTTCTAAATATTGAAAATAGGATTAATTGACGTAGATAGTCATAATTTCCCCAATATCCCTTTAATGAAATTATCATCATGGCATAAACAAGAGTGGGATAAAGTTGAATTTGCTCGTCCGGGAAATCAATACGATAAGATATACATGAGTAAGGTTTTCACAGAATCAAGAGAACCGAACCTTGAAATAGACTGTAAACATATAGTGAGAGGTGGAAGTGGATATGGTTTAAATAATAGGCTTCCTGATGAAGTTGAACACATATATCCTGATTATTCCTTGTATCCAGATCTAACTAAAGATACAGCATATGGGATGTTAACAAGAGGTTGTCCAAGATATAACCATACATTTTGCATTACGCCAAAGAAGGACGGAAGACAATCTGTAAAAGTGGCTGATTTGTCGGAATTTTGGTGTGGTCAGAAAAAGGTGGTGTTGCTCGATCAAAACATATTGGCCTGTAAAGATCATATTGATTTACTGAAACAACTCAGAGACTCAAAAGCAGAAATAGAGTTTAATGGAGGCATGGACGCACGCTTTCTAAATAATCAGATCATTGAAATCCTAAAGCAAATAAAAGTCAAGGATTATCACTTTGCTTGGGATGATCCCAAAGAAAACCTTGTATCTAAATTTCAGCTTTTCAAAGATAGTTGTGTTAAAAATACTAATTCTGTAGGTGTATACGTACTTACAAATTATTGGAGTACAATCGAAGAGGATCTTATGAGGATATATACACTACGTAAAATGGGATATGTACCTTATGTAATGGTCTATGACAAGCAAAAATTTGTTAACAGTAAAGGGCGTTGGTTGCCAGGGATTGAAAGTAAGTACAGCATAGAACAATTACGGCATTTCAAGACATGTCAGCACATGCAGAGATGGACGGCATACAGGGCTATTATTAAGTCTTGCCCACAATTTGAAGATTATGAATATTATAAAAAATGGGTACAGAAAGGCAAGCCGGTACCACAGTAAGTTGATTTTGCTATAGAATCAGCGACTTAACCTAAAATAAATTCAAGAGAGGATAAAAAAGTATGAGTAGTGCAATTAGGAAATTGGAAAGAAATGCAGTAAAGAACAAGCTTAAAAAGAATGGGGAAAGTGTAGGGAAAGGTTTTCAATCAGCCTGGCAATCCTACAGAGAAGGAAAGTACATAGTAAAGGATAATGAGGGAAATATTATTGAAGATAATACACCTAGAAATACCATGCGGAAAAAGCAGCGTCACTTCGATAACATGGAGCAGTATACAAATTTGTTTGCTTATTGGGATGCTTTAAATGCAGAGCGCGAAGAAAAAGCTGCTGTCGGTAAATAATAGGAGGTGAGGAAGATTAATATTATTGGAAATGTAATTAATGAGTTGTACAGGTGTTTTGAAATATTAAACACTGATTATTTTGAAGGAAAACTTCCTGCGCCAATGATAACCATCCAAAAACAAAGACCAAATAATTTAGGACATTTTACTTTAGGAAAGGTGTGGAAGAGTCAAAAAGAGATTGATAATGATGAGATTTCTAAATATGAAATCAATATCAATCCCGTTAACCTGAATAGGCCGGTTGAAGAGATTGTTCATACCCTTCAACATGAAATGGTTCATTATATGAATAAGGTGAACGACATAAAAGATTGTAATGGTCAGATTCACAATAAAAAATTCAAAGAAGCCGCTGAAAAGGTAGGACTATTTTGCGAAAAGAGTAAACAGTACGGCTGGGGATTTACTCATTCTACTGAAGAGTTTAAGAAGTATGTTTCCGATAAGATTAAACCTAACAGCGAGGTATTTGAATATTTTAGAGTCCCTGGTATTCCAAAAGAAAAGAAGCCAATAAATAAATCAACCTTTAAATATATTTGTCCTGAATGTGAATTGGTTGTTAAAGCAAAACCAGATAAACATATAAAATGTGCTGATTGTGATCGCTTAATGGAAATGGAGGAGTGAATGATCAAAATTATTTACAAGGGACGAGGAACGGGAAAAACAACCCAGCTCCTATATAGTAGTGATACTACTAGGATTCCAATTGTAGTACCAACTCTGGCTCATAAAAAATATTTGATTATGCAAGCTTTAGAGTTGGGTTTAAACATTCCAGAACCATTAACCGTTTTGGATGTACAAGATTCACTGAGAGGGAATATACATATCCAAACATGTTATGTGGATAATGCAGAATTTGTTTTAAAGTCTTTGTTAGGAGTAGATATTTCTGCTATCAGTATTTCAAACACAGAGGAAAAAGTAAAATATCATATTGGCAATGGGATTTTAAATAGAGGAGATAAATGAAATGGCGAAGTATATAAAGACAATGGTGGTTGAACACGAAGCTTTTCAATATGATGGGGATTTAAAGGGAAGTAATGGGGAATATTATGTGCCTAATTGGGCTGTGAGAGCTTACAAAAATAAAGTTCTTTATTATTATTGGGATGGTATAAATATACCCGAATTATATATCATGGGGCCGAGTGCGAGTGTCGCAGATGAAAAGGTATCAGTAGGTGACTATATTGTTCAAGATACCATGGGTGACATTTTTGTTTTGGATTCAAAAACATTTGAGCAAATATATGAAAAATATTCCAGATGAATAAAGAATTTCACGGATACGAAAATTGCATAAATCTTTTGGTTTGAGGCATTTTTGGTGTAGCCTTAATTTTTTTGACACTTTTACTGCTATTTTAAATGAATTTTATTGTTAATCAGCTGATCAGAGGAATGATGTGGTGCTGGAATAGGTAGACAGGTACGAGACAACGCTTAACTTTTAAATGTACTCCCGCCCTGTAGACGTACAGGGAAGTTAGCCGATCGGAGTTGAGTCATGTAGGGTGTAAATCCCTACCCACATCATACCAGATATAGTGCACATGGAATTAGAAAACAACAATATATATGGTGGTTTTGATGTTGAATTTCGCATTTCATTGGTTGTTAAAATTTGATAGCAGTAAGAGTTTAATATAAATTCACATAGAGTTACTTCCATATTCCGCAGCAATGCGTTGATATAGATAATCTATAGAAGAAGAGAGGTAAAGCATATTAACGGAGAAATTAATATTGGAATAGATAGGGTATCATTCAATGGGAGAGATGGAATAAACCAGCCATTTTATAATGGAGGGCAACAGGCAAATATAGATTTGTCTCTATATCTCAAAGATAAAGGACATCTCCATATTTGTGGAAAAAATGATTGGGGATACTTGATTACAGAGGCTTTACAGCCATTGCTCGACTACGCAAAACAGGTATTTGAGGATATCGATAAAAAAATATCCCAATATAAAAGAAATCCTGAAGTTATATTGCTTGGACGGAATGAATTTCGTGCAGTTGATATTATACACAGGCTGAGAGGATTTGGAGATCCAATAAAAATATACAGAGGAGTTCCAGTTGTTCAAGCAAACTGTGATAATAAAATTGAAATATTTGGATCAGAAGAGGAGGAAGAGATTTGGTAGAAAAAAACATGTTTGAGATATTGTATAACACGGATGTCCGAGACAGGATGTATCAAAAGAATGGACTTAATTATATTCCTTGGACTACAGCCTGGTCAGAAGTTGCAAAAATATTTCCAGATGCAACTTATGAAATTATTAAGTTTGGAGAAAAGCAGCTTCCTTATACAGAAAGTGATCTAGGAATTATGGTATTCACTAGAGTAACAATTAACCAAGTCACAAGAGAAATGTGTCTTCCGGTTATGGATTTATCAAATAAAGCTATGAAAACAGTAGCATATACATACACAGTCAAAAATAATGAGAAAACTGTGAATGCTGCAACAATGTTTGATATTAATAAGAGTATCATGAGATGCCTTGCAAAAAATTTGGCAATGTTTGGAGTTGGACTTCATTTATGGACAAAAGAAGAGGCACCAGAAAGCATTCTGGAATGTGAGAAACTTCAAAAAGATTGTATGGAATTGATGGGCAAAAAGGCGGCATTATCAGAAGCAACTAGAAAAAGAGTTGGAGAAATTTGTAAAGAATTGTTAGTAGAGGAAAATGGAGATCCAAGACTCTGTGATGACAATGAGAAATTAACCGAACTCAAGAAAAAACTTATGAGTATTAGAAAAATTGTTGATTAAGGAGAAAAAATTTTATGAATCGCGTGATTTTAATGGGAAGATTAACAAGAGATCCAGAGGTGAAATATTCACAGGGTGAACGTTCCATGGCTATTGCCAGATATACATTGGCAGTAGACAGAAGGGGACGAAAAAGTGACGGTAATGAACAAACTGCTGATTTTATTAATATTGTAGCATTTGGCAAGGCTGGGGAGTTTGCGGAGAAATATTTCCGTCAAGGTATGAGAGTCCTGGTATCTGGCCGGATTCAGACCGGCAACTATACTAATAAAGATGGGCAGAAAGTTTATACCACAGACGTTATTGTGGACGATCAGGAATTTGCTGATAGTAAGAATGCTGGTGGGGGGAATGGTAACAGTGCTGGGAATCAGCCAACCTCCAGACCAGCTCCGATAAGTGCGGACAGCGACGGATTCATGAATATCCCAGATGGAGTTGAAGATGACGGGTTACCATTTAACTAACATTGCTAATTGGTAATTAAAATGCATCACGGAATATAAGAGGCTAAAAAATGGCAGATAAAAAATATGTCTGCGCATATCCTTATTGCTTACACCACGGAGAGAAGGTTTTATCTTCTGAATCCGTGGTGATTAGTAAAAAACATTATCATTGGGATTGTGCGGCCAAGAAACAAGAAATAAAAGAATGCATTGATTTGTATATGGAATGTATTGAAGATAAGACGCAATATCCAATTGCGGTAAGAACCATCAATACGCTAATTTTTAAAAATGATATACCAATCGAATTTATTTTGAAAAATATTAAGTCTTCAAAAAAATATTACTCTGATAAACCAGTCCGAATTCTATATGGACTCCGAAAACTGTTTTATGAGAAGGAATTTAGAATAACAAAAAAGTAGGTGATAGAAACTTTGCTAATTAAAAAAGAGATAATTGAAGAAGCAAAATTAAAATTGGGTGATAAAAATGCATTCTTAATAGCTGAATTGCTAGAATTAGAAGATTTTGATGAAAAAAATTTAAAAGCATGTTGCCCTTATCATGGAGAAAAAACCGCTAGTTTTATATATTACAAAGAAGATATGCGGTTTCATTGTTTCGGGTGTTCAACAACAGTTGATATTATTGATGTTTTGGTTGGGAAAAAAAGTATGACATTTCTTGATGCTGTAAAGTGGTTATTCAAAGAAGCAGAGATGGAATATCAGTTTGGGGAACAACACGTAGCTACTAGACAAAAATACAAATATCCAACAGCAGAGAGTTATGAAAATGACAGAGCAAGAGTATATGAATATCTTGCTAAAAGGGGGATTAATAAATCAGTTGTAGATTATTTAGATATTAGATCCGATCCACATAGTAATATGACATTTCATACATATGATGAAAACGATGTTTTAACTGTAGTAAATTATAGAAAGTCTTATAAGACGGAAAAGGGTGAAAATAAGTGTTGGTTCCAAAAAGATGCTGATAGTGCTGATATTTTATGGAATATGAACAGAATAAATCCCAATAAACCTTTACTCATTACTGAAGGACAAATTGATTGTGCGAGTGCAATCCAAGCAGGATATACGAATGCTGTTAGTGTACTAAAGGGAGCTGGAAACCTGCATTGGATTGAAGTGTGTTTCGATTGGTTAGAGCAATTTAATTCAATTATTGTGGCATCTGATAATGATAAAGCCGGAATAAAAATGAGAACAGAAGTAATAAATAGACTTGGAACATGGCGGTGTAAATATGTTGATATTCCAACTTCTTTAGAGTTTAAAAATACTGGCAAAATAGTACCTGTAACCGATCTGAACGAAGTTTTGCAAGCACAGGGGGAGAATTATTTATTATCACTCATAAATGATGCAAAGGACATACCAATAAAGTCTGTAGCCAAACTATCTGAAATTACTGAGTTAAACCCTCATGAAATGGACGGTTTTGAAATTGGGATAAAAGAACTGGATGATGAATTGATGAAAATTTTCATGGGTGGGGTAACATTGGTTACTGGTGCTGCTAGTGCCGGAAAAACAACGTTTTTGAATCAGATTGCATTACGGTCTATGGATGATGGATTCAAAGTGTTCTTGTTCAGTAGGGAATTGCTGAATGGATTCAGTACATCTTGGTTAAACAATGTGGCTGCGGGAATAAGAAATATGAAACTTATAAAGCTAAAGAATGGACAAGACTATTATGTTGTAAATGAAGAGACAAAAAATAAGATTAAAAAGCACTATGATGATAGTTTCTTTATTTACAAAGATGAGGAACCAAATGATGAAGATTCTTTGTTCTCAAGCATGGAAGAATGCGTAAGAAAAATAGGTGTCCGAACACTAATTATTGATAATCTTATGACAGTTGAACTTAATTCAACAGAGGGAGGAGATACAAATAAACAGCAAACAGCTTTTATCAATAGATGCATAAGATTTTCGATGAAATATAATGTGGCAATTATTCTGGTAGCGCATCCACGAAAATTACCTAGTGGTGCAGAAGTAGGATTATTTGATGTTGCTGGTTCACAAAATATCGTAAATTTGGCAACAAGAACAATAAGCCTGAAAAGAATTAAGGATTCGGACAGAGAGGATGTAAAAAATAAATTTCATGGATATAATGTGACAATTTCAAATGTTAAAGACCGAATTTTTGGTTCCACAAAGGAAATACCGGTTAGGTATCAAAAGTCTTCCAGGAGATTTTACACATCATATGAAGAATTGGATAGACAATATAAGTGGGACAATAGTGTATATACTAACAAGATTCCATATGAAAAGATACATAAAGAGGAGTTTCCGGACAAGTAGATTAGAAAAAGGAGGATTTAAAATAAAATATACAAAAATTATAAACAAAATGGTATTTTCTTTCTCCAGATTACACCTATATGAAAAATGTCCATATGCATTTTATAAACGGTATATAGAGGGAGAAGAAGGAGAAGGGAATTTTTATGCAGATAATGGTTCAATACTGCACGATATATTTAAAAGACTTCTCCTAAAAGAAATAACGTTGAATGAGGCGGCCTCTATATATCCAGAAGAATTTGACTGTATATATAACCCGGTAAATCAATCAACTATGGATAAAACTTTTGAAAAGTGTCATGACTATTTATGCCAAGTGGATGATTTTGACTACGAAAAGTATGAAATAATTGCTGTTGAACAGAAAATGAATTTTAAGATAGATAAATATTCATTTATTGGTTTTGCCGATTTAATCATAAAAGACAAAGAAACCGAAGAAATAATACTTATAGATCATAAGAGTTCAGACCATTTTTTTAAGAAAGATGGAAGTGTATTGAAGAACAAACAAGATGATTTTGATGCATATGGCAAACAAATGTATATATATTGCAAAGCAATAAAAGACATATATGAATTTCAAGTGGACAAAATTGCATGGCATCATTTTAAAGATAACGGAATTATGACAGTAATTGATTTTAATCAGGAAGATTATGAAAAAACTCTTGGTTGGTGTAAATATATAATTGGAAAGATAAAAAAAGATACAAGGTTTGATGCTAAGCAATCATTTATGATGTGCAAGAGCCTATGCAATTTCAGGAATGACTGTGAATATTTAGATGAAGAATAGGAGGTGATATTATTCAAAATTATCACAAGCATACATCTTTCTCAAATTGCTTTGTAGCTGATTGTCCAACTTCATATGATCAATATGCTGCCAGAGCTATTGAGTTAGGCCATAAGGTAATTTCTAGTGTAGAACATGGATTCCAATCGAATTACTATATTCCTTATGAAATAGTCCAAAAGCATAATGATGAATTAAAAGAACGGTTAGAAAAAAATGAAATAACAGAGGATATTTATAATAAGAAGAAACTTAAGTTTATTTTCGGAGCAGAGGGATATTGGGTAAAAGATAGAAAAATGGAATATCCAGTTATAAACAAAAAGACTGGAGAATTAGATGTAGATAAAAAAACAGGCGAAGTAAAGTATGCTAAAGACATGTCTAATTGCCACATAATTCTGCTGGCAAAAAATGAAGAGGGGCGGCAAGACATAAATGAAGCATTGGCGGATGCAAATATTGACGGGTATTATAGACAACCAAGACTCGACTTAGAACTGCTTCTCAAAATAAAGCCAGAAAATGTTTTTGTTACAACGGCTTGTGTTTTTTACTGGAAATATGATGATATTGAGGAAATTACCTTACAACTACATAGGCATTTTGGTTCCAATTTTTATCTTGAAATTCAAGCAAATGATACGGAGCTACAGAAAGAAACCAATAGACGGATATTGCGATTAAGTAGAGAGCATGGGATAGATATTATTTTTGGATGCGACAGTCATTATATATATCCCAATGAATCTCAAGAGAGGGATAATTACATATCCACCAGACGAAAAAATTATTCAAGAGATGAAGATGAAGAAACTGACTGGTTTATGGATTACCCAGATGAAGAAACTGCTATTAGGCGGCTAATAAAACAAGGAGTTTTAAATGATGACGAAATAAAAAGGTGCATCAAAAATACAGATTTATTGTTGGACTTTGATGATTTATATTTTGATAAAGAAATCAAATTGCCATCCAGTGATTTGTCCTTAAATCAAGAAGAAAAAAATCAGAAGTTTCGAGAAATTGTTTATGAGGAATGGAATAAAATCAAAAAAACTATTCCACCAAAAAGACATCAGGAATACGTGGCTGGAATCGAATATGAAGTGAATGCCGTCATTGAAACTGGTATGGCTGATTATTTCTTAATTGATAAAAAAATAGTAGAAAGAGGCATAAAAAAAGGAGGTATTGTTACAAAATCAGGAAGGGGAAGTGGTGTTTCTTATTATATAAATTCATTATTAGGATTTAGTAATATTGACAGATTCATTTCACCAGTAAAACTATATCCAGATAGGTTTATGTCCAAGACTAGAATTTTAGAAACCAGATCTTTGCCAGACTTAGATTTAAATTTAGGAAATCCGGAAGTTTTTGCAGAGGCTCAAGAAGAGGTTATGACAGAAATTTATGGGGAAGAAGGGCATTCTTATCCGATGATTTCATATAAGCCATTGCAAAAGTCATCTGCTTTTAAACTATATGCTAAGTCTCAAAATGTGGATTTTGACACGGCAAATATTATAACAGATCAAATTAAGAAATATGAAAAAGATTTAAAAAATGCTGAAACAAAAGAAGAAAAAGATGCTTTAGATTTGAAAGACTACGTGGATAAAAGGTATCATGGACATTTAGATGAGAGTGAGAAGTATCAAGGAATAATTAATGCAAAGTCCCAGGCTCCATGTGGATATTTGATTTATGCTGGAAATATAAAGCGTGAAATTGGATTGATACGTTGTGTTTCGAAAAGTACTGGTAAAAGTGTAGTAACAACGGTTATTGATGGGATGGTTGCTGAAAATTATAAGTTTGTAAAAAATGATCTTCTTAAGGTAGATGTGTGGCTCACCATTAATAAAATTTTTGGAAAGATTGGTATTCCGACATATGATATTCCTAAAATGACAGAAATGGTTTCTGATGATAAAAAGACATGGGAGCTTTATGCCAATGGATACACATTAGGATTGAATCAGTGTGAATCAGATTTTGGGAAACAATGTTGTAAAAAATATAAACCACAAAATATGCAAGAACTGACTGCTTTGGTTGCAGCACTACGCCCTGGTTTTAAAACACAACTACAAGACTTTCTTGATAGAAAACCATATACCACCGGAGTAAAAGAACTTGATGATATCTTGGAGGATAGTTTCCATCAAATAATGTACCAAGAAAATATTATGACATACTTGGGTTGGCTAGGTATAAATCAAACGGAAACATATGACATTATAAAAAAAATCAGCAAGAAAAAATTTAAAGAAAAAGAGTTAACAAAGCTAAAAGAAAAGCTGACCAAAGGTTGGATTAGACACACTGGAACGGAAGACGGATTTGAAAAAACATGGAAAATTATTGAGGCATCGGCAAAATACTCTTTCAATGCTTCTCATGCATTTTCTTATGCTTATGATAGTGTTTACGGAGCTTACTTAAAAGCACATTATCCATATGAATTTTATTCTGTGATGATGCAACACCTTTCTGAAAAAGGTGATAAAGATAAAGTTATGGCTTATAAGCAGGAGATGTTAAAAGCGTTCAATATAAAAGAGGGTGAATACAAATTTAGATTGGACAACAGAGAGTTTGTTATTGACAAAGAAAATGGTTGTATAAAACCAGCACTACTATCTATTAAGGGATTATCTAATACAGTTGCAGAAAAATTATATGCTCTTAAAAATAATATATATGATAGTTTTTTTGATTTATTAGAAGAATTATCTTTTAAAGGAATTATTGGTGGAGAGAAATTAGTAACCCTTATAAAAATGAATTATTTTAGTGAGTTCGGAGATATAAACTATTTGCTTGAATGTAATGAAATGTTTGGTCTTTTCTATGGAGATAAAAAATGGCGAGTCCAAATAAAAAAAGAAAAGGCTTTTGCTTTGCAAATTGATTTTGATATTCTTAGAAAACATTGTGGTAGTGAAACTCAAAAGCAATTTAATAAAGTGAATATGAAAGCTGTTCTTTATGACACCATGAAAACTAAAACATTTGAAAAATTGAGCGATTTGGATGTAATCAAATATAGATATGAAGCGCTTGAATATTTGGATTTGATTGATAAAAAATATGCTGGGTATTGTGTGGTTACGGATCTTTCATTAGAGAAATCTCCTAAAATTACCCTGTATCCTCTTGCAAATGGAAATACTTTTTATATGAAAGTTAAAAAGGATATTTATAAAGAGAGACCATTAAAGAGGGGAGATATCATACATGTTGAAGATGCTTATGAAGACTACAGGTGGTATAAAATTACCGAAGAGAATGCTCAAAAAAAGCAATTTAAATACTTCAAGCGAGTGGATGAAGAATGGGTTAGACTGTTTGAAAAGGAATGGTGGGGAAAAAGATATCAAGTATGTTAAATCAGGGAGGTAATAAGAATTTTAAACAGAAGGAAATATACAGATAAAGAAATTCAAACTATATTAAAAAGCATGATCATACTTATTGACAGCAGAGAGAAAGTCAATAATCACCTTTTGGAATATTGGGACAAACATAAAATACCGCATGAAGTTATCGCATTACCCGCTGGTGATTATAGTTTTGCGCTCAATGCTATTCCTGAATTGGGTATCCCGCACAAAATGTATTATTATAACGATATTATTCTGGAACGAAAAAATTCTCTTGAGGAATTGTCGGGGTGCTTTTCACAGACAAGAGAACGTTTTAATGATGAATGGAGTAGATGCTACGCTAAGCGAAAATATCTGTTAATAGAAAATGGAACTTATGGGGATTTGATATGTGGTAAATATAATACACAATATAATCCTAAAAGCTTTTTAGGATCATTACATAGTTTTAATGCAAAATATTCATTAGAAACAGTTTTTATGCCAGATTCATCATTGAGTCCAATATTTATTCTTGCGACATTCCAGTATTACTTAAGATATCTGATTAAGTGAGGTGAAAAAATATGATAATGCCACCCATTGGTGCTAATCCAGCTTGGTTTGTTTACTTGAAAAGAAATAAAGAATTAGCAGATGCTATCTCACGTTATTGTGAGTTTGATTTGTCAAATCATAGTTGTAGAGATATTGAACCAGATTGCAAAGCAATCATAGGTTGGGCAAGTGAAATTATATCAAATTGTAAAGGACTAATTGATGCAGAACGAGTAAGTGCGGATTTGCAAAAATATGTCAGATGAAGACAATTTTTATTTGAAAAATGAAGGATTAACGATATTTAACGTAGCTTAATTACGAAACATATACCGTGGGACTACACGGGAATTTACGCTTGCGGAGATTGTGTAAGACCTTTTAATAAGGCAGTGGTCGTTGAAACAAGAATCTCCTGTTTTTAGACATGGGGAGTGTCAAATCTTAAGTTAATAGTAAAAATGGTGAAATAAACAAATTAATTTTGAAAGGATAATATAATGCGTAAATATGAATTAAGTATGAGTACAGATTACGTCCCCGAATGGGGTGTTACGGAAGCTGTAAGAGAATTTTTTCAAAACGCAATAGATGAAGAGGTTAGGGATGCTGGAAACAAAATGTTCTTCCAATATGATGCCAAAAATCAAGTAATACAGATAGGAAATAAACATAGTGAATTAGACATTTCCTCACTATTATTTGGTTCAACAACTAAGAAAAATAATAATGACATGATTGGAAGTCATGGGGAAGGATATAAAATAGCAACAGTTGTACTTCTTAGGCTTGATAAAAAAGTTGTATTCCGGAATTATTGCAAAAAAGAATTATGGCAACCAAGATTAGTAAAATCAAGAAAATATGGTGGTGCATTGATTCCAACGTTCTTTGTAGAGCAGATGCCAATATGGAAAAATTCACCGGAGCACAATTTGATTATTGAAATAGAGGGAATTACTCAAGAAGAATACCAAAAGATAGAGGCCGCTAATTTGCATTTGCAGAAAATAGAAGGAGTAAAGGAAACATTATACGGAAGCATTATAGAAGGTGAGAAACATGCTGGAAAAGTTTATGTTGGAGGACTTTTTATCTGCACAGAACCGGGTCTGGAAGTTGGATTGAATTTTAAGCCTCACACAGTCCGGCTTGAAAGAGATAGAAATATGGTTAACTCATTTGACATCAAATGGTACGCGGCGAAAATGATAGAAGAACTAAAAGATGCAAACATAATGAAACGCTCTTTGGAAAATTATAGCGGTACTTATATCGCTGCATGCCGGGTTCCAGATAATATCAAGAATGAGATTGCGGAAGACTTTATTAATCAATATGGTGTAAAAGCGGTACCAGTAAGCAATCAGGATGACATGGAAAAAATGAAGAAGCGTGGATATAAACCAGTCATTGTTTTTGAATCGAAGAAAGATATCATCATTGAATCAGAGTATTATACTGATGTGAAGAAAATTCTGGAAGTTGAAAAAGAAAAGGCAAGACCTCTTTGCGATAGGTTTTGTGAATTCATTGAAAAAATAGAGAATCAGTTGAATGAAGACGAAGTGGCGATGGCGTATGAATTTGTTTATGAGATAGAAAATTTAACTGAATAACAAAATTTAGAATAATTGACGCTAAAAGGAGAAAAAACAATGGAAAAACTAATCTTAAAGTTACCAGTAGCTATTGGTAAACAGGTGTGGGATATTGACTGGCTAGACAGGCCAGCTCTTGTAACTGGTTATCGTATCGGGAGAATGATGGGAGAAGATGAAGAGGAATATGAGGATAGATATAATGATGAGGAATTGTATATTCAATATACAACAGGTTCCGCTGATCATTCAGTGCCAGTTTCAGAGCTTGGTGAAGTATTCTTTTTAACAAAAGATGAAGCTGTTTTAAAAAGATCATTGGAGTTGGTTTAAAGATGAAATTATTGACACGTTTATTAACAAATAATTTGCAGAATATACCGTTACTTAGAATTGACTTCAATATGGAATTATTTAAAGCAAAAGGGAAGGAAGGTTCTTGTATGTGTATTCTACATCCAGTACTAAAAGATGATGCATATATTATCAGAATCATGAAGGATTTATGCGACTACATACGAGATAATTATAATATGAATAATGTTATTTAGTTCAACAAATTCTGATTAAAAATTATCTTATCTTAATTAAAGGCTGGTGATAAAAGTATTGATAATACCTGAAAATGACGGAAAGGATCATATTAATATTTATAGTAAGGGAAAAACAGAATTAGGAAAAATGCTTTCAAACTTTGAAAGATATCCAATACATACAAAAGACGGAGATTTTATGTCAGTTGAAGGATATTGGTATTGGATGAGTATTAAGCCATGTAATGAAAGAGAGCAGCTTAGAAAATGTTATGGATTTTGGGCAAAGAAACTTGGTAAAGAAATATTAGAGTTTAAGGAAAAGAATTGGGACAAAGAATTTGAAAATAAAATATTACTCGCTATTTGGTATAAGTTTCGCAGATGCTCGGCACTAATTTTACCTGAATATAGTAATCTTCCATTTGAGCATTATTATAATTACGGAGGTAAAGTAATGGATGTAAAAGATAAATATCCATGGATGATAGACGGAATCACAGAAATGAGAAATTATTTAATACGTAGCAAACCATAGAAGACGAGTTTCATCTTAAATGGTGGAAAGGAGAAGTAGTATAAAATGAAAACAATATTACCAAAAACAAGTTGTGATATACCTATGCCGAGAAGCGAGAAGGTATTAGGAAATGTTAAGAGATGTTCATCATGTACACATAAAGAGGTGTGTAGTTTAATTGAGAAAACACAAGAATCAATAAACAGAATATGTGAAATTAGTGCTGAGTATGAAAATATAATACTTGATATACGATGTTCACATTTTATGGAAATTTCGTGCTTACCAAGAGGTGGATCTACTATAAAAAGTTGTCAGTAAATTAAACTTTAAGAAAGGATCAGAGATAATGGTTAAATGTTCTGAAAAAAAGTGTGCTTACGAACATTGTTGCATAGAGTGTGATGCACAAAAAAGCCAAGGATACCAATGTGGTTGTGAAGTTGCAGCAGATTTGTGTCATGAAAAAAGTGAGATATTAGAGCGTTGCGAATGTGCATCAGAATCAGATAAATTATAATTAAGGAAAGGAAAACAACATGAGTAAGTTTGATTACATGGAATTTACAGGTAGTTCATCAAATGAGTTTGTAGTTCATGCAAAAAAATATACCAAAGAGGAAGCTCTTGAACTGGCAGTTGAAGAGATGGGACTTGGAGCAATTGAGTTAGATGAGGTTATCGAAAGATATTGCAGGTATTACGTAAGAGTTCCTGATTTTTGTGAATATGATGGTGACAGTAATAGTGGTTGTTATACATACTGTGGAAAGGGAGAGCGTGGAGCTTTCCCAGTGTGGGTCATAGAATTTTAACTTGATTATTGATGGAGGGAACACAGATGGAAGCAAGAACAATTAGTACCAGGATCAAAGATGCGGTTGAAGGACTGGAACGGCTAAAAGAGACGCTTGAAGTATTAAGACATCCACTTACAAGGGATATTAAAGAAATGCACGGAAATGATATTGATATGGCAATTGATATTATGAGTAATAGTTATAGATGGATACCAGTTGAGGAACAATTACCAGAAAAATATGAAGAGGTTTGGGTTACTTACACACATGCACATGGTGTATCTGCCACAATTGACTTTTGGAAGGGTATTGATATTGGATGGCATTGGCAAGGTAATAAAGTCATCGCGTGGACACCGCTGATAAAACCGCTGGAACCGTATGAGGCAACAATCAACATCTGATGGAGGAAAATAAAACAATGAAATTTTTTAAAAGTGTAGATGATAAATTAGCCGATATTGGTTTTGTGAAAGTAGATGATACAGAATTCGATGTCATTTATGAAAGGGAAAATACACAATATGGATATACACAGCGTCTTGCCCTTCTACCCAAACGAAGCGGCAGACATATTATCCAGTCTTATCAAAAGGATCTTAATAAATCCTGTTTCAATAACATGGTCGGATTAACTGTTTATGAAGCGGAGTTGGCTATAAAGAAAATGAAAAAGAAGGGCTGGAGAAGTCGGTAAAATTATATTTAAGAAATGATCATAAGGAAGGGATAAGGAATTGAAAAGATTAACAACAAGATCACAAGCTGATTTGATTAAATGTTTGGGTTGCATAGAGAAATCTAACTGCTATGGTGATATATCATGTAATGAAGTAGATACGGGAATTGAGAAACTGAAAGCCTATGAAGATATCGGATTAGAACCGGAAGAAATATTGACAATTAAAAAATCAATAGAGATGATTTGCAAAGACTTTCCTCGAAACGTAGGGGAAGCAATTAATATGTTGCCAGTATCACTTTTTGAGCCAGCAAATAAAAATTAGAGGTGATAATGTGCGAAATTTATTAAAACGCCTGTTATGCAGACACGCTTATTCATTTCAATACAAGGCATACAAGGGAAATAAAGAAATGGGGCATGTTGAAAGTGAATATGGATTTTTTTGCCATAAATGTGGAAAGGTGCATCGTGTTAAAGTATCTGTAAATTTTAGAGAAAGAAGTGAAAAAGATTGAAAAAAGCTATAACGTGTCCCAAGTGCGGGGAACAGGCTGAAAGAAAGTATGAATATTGGCAAGAGGGATTAGGGGTTATTGAATACTCGGATGAATGCCTATGCTGCGGGTATTGGGAAGAATACGCCTATGGTCAATACAGAGGAACTGATTGGCCGGAGTTAGAAAATTAAGCTTTAATAACGAAAGGAGCCGGAACCTTTCCGGAAAAATGGCGCGCCGGGTTCTTTTCAAAAGAAAATATGGAGTTAAACAAGGTTTATAATATGGATTGTTTGGAAGGTATGAAAATGATACCGGACGGTAGTGTGGATATGATTTTATGTGATTTACCATATGGAACAACACAATGTAAATGGGATACCATAATACCGTTTGAGCCACTCTGGGAACAATATAATCGTGTGATCAAAGACAATGGTGCAATTGTATTATTTGGCACTGAACCATTTTCCAGTCATCTAAGATTGAGCAATCTTAGATATTATAAATACGATTGGATATGGGATAAAATTAAAGGAACTAATTTTTTAAACGCAGGGATACAACCAATGAGAAATCATGAACTAATAAGTGTATTTTATAAAAAACAGTGTACATATAACCCACAAAAGACGCAAGGACATGCCCTTAAGAAATCTTTTAGAGGAAAACATTTACAGACGGATGTCTATGGCAAGATGAGAAATGATAATTTATATGAATCAACGGAAAGATATCCTAGAAGCATTCAGGTTTTTTCTACCGATACACAGCATTCATCATTGCATCCCACGCAGAAACCAGTGGAGCTTTGCGAATACCTTATTAAAACTTACACAAATGAGGGTGAGTTGGTTTTGGATAATTGTGGCGGCTCTGGAACAACTGCAGTGGCATGTATTAATACCAGAAGAAATTACATAATATTTGAAAAGGAAAAACATTATTGCGAAATTATGGAAAAGAGGATATTGGATGTCAAACGATAGTCTGGAGGTGATTTAGTATGAATAATAGAACTGGTATATGTGAAAAATGTGGTGGATTTTTTGAAGAAGTTAATGCAGATGAAGTACATTGTGATACATGCGGAAGGAAGGTTATTAATGGAATCATCAATGATTCTGATTGTGATGACGACGATATGGAAATTAATATGGGAAAAATAAAAGAATGTCCTTTCTGCGGTACAGAACCATCTAAACATTACAATAATTTTGTAGATGGAGTATTCATACTGTGCTGTGAGGATGAGGAGTGTCCAGCGCACCCTCGTGTGATAGGAGTATCAGAGTGTGAGGTCATTAAGAAGTGGAATAAGCGGGTGATTATATGATATGGGATATATGTAAAACATCAGGGATTGTAAAAATTCTTCCGACGATATTATGGCACAGAGAAAATAATTTACTTGAGTTTGGTTGGTTGGTGTGGTCATTTGTGGTTAAGTTAAAGTGAAATAAGATTCTAGGAAAGGGCTAAAATGAAAAAATATATTTGTGGTAATTGTGGATTTCGAAGCAGATTTCAGGTAAAAGATATTAAGCGTGATAATGGAACAATACATCATGGGTGTTGTAATTGTGATGCGGTGGTATTTCCTACTAAACTAGTTCTACAGTCTATGATGCGCGGTTATATGATTGACAAAAAATTGAATTTTCCTATGTTGGGAAATGAAGCTATTTCTCAAAGAATGAAAGAATTATTTCATTAAAGAGGCATCAATAAAGAAGAGGAATAAATCATTATGAAAATAAAGTATGCAGGAAAAACAATAAGTGTTGAAAATGGAACAACTAAAAAAGGCGAATTCTTTGTCAATTGGAATAACTACACAATTCAAGTATTCAAAGACAAGTGGTTCACAAGGGAATATGGACGAACAGTATATGATGTCACCTGCCTAAATCCCGTTGGAAGTTATTATGTTGAGTCAATTGAGTCCGATAAGACGTTAAAAGAATGCGTTCAAATGTGTTTTGATAACATTGAAGTACCCTATAGGACAATTGATGATCTTGAAGCTGAAATAGAATAATCATATAAAAAATGACAGGAGTGAATAATGAAAAAATTTAAATGTACTGTAACAAAAACATACGAATATGAAATAGAAATTGATGAAAAGATTTGGACTGAAGAAGAAATAAAAGATTGGGCTTCTGCGTTCTATAGAGCAGATAATTTACAGGAAGCGGCAGAACATTTAGCCATGATGAAAACAAGATATGATGAGGGTGAATTTATAGAAGGTTTTGGTATTCCAATGATTAATGGTAAGGAACCATTTATGTTTAATTCGGAAGATAAAATATCAATCAGCAAAGATATCAATATTAATATTATCGAAGATGGTGATGATTATCCGGAAATAGAGAGTGAAGAAATGGAATAAAAGTTATATTTCATAAAAAAATAAGAGGAGCGAATGAATAAATGAGTAAAAAAGTTAAATGTATAAATTGCGGTTATAGTTCACATTTTTACATTCCAACGGCAAAAGCATTAATAGATTCACCATACACACTAAATTTCGTGAAGAATTATATTGTTTGTGATTATACAATGAAAACAAAAAAGAACAACCATGAACAGTATTGTAAGCATTATTGCCTTGAAGGAGAATTTCATAAACGTGAACATGAAATGCACATTAAAGAGGTAGAGCAGGTAGAAAAAGAAATGGGAAAAATAGAATGATTAAAAGGAGAAAAAACTAAATGATAGAATTAAATGATGTTGTTAAATACATAGAAGAAAAAAGCAAGATTGAATTATTTGATTACCAAAAAGAATTTTTAAAACACATTATCAGAGGGGATGATATTTATATGCCACGAGGCTCTGGTAGAAGTATGATTTACAATGGTTATGCTGATTATTTAAAAGAAAAAATTGCAAAGGAAACAGATTATTCAGTTGGTGCAAAAGGGTATAATAAAATATTTACGTATCGTGATATTCCAGAAGCGATATATGCAAGAGGGCTTATTGAGGATATACGTTTAGATAATCCGGAATTATTCGAAAAAGAGTTTAACTGTAATTTCTAAAAGGAAACAAAGTGACATTTTATTAGGAAGGAGCATAATAATGCAAACAGTAGAAAAAGCAGATATGTCAGGTACATGTGGTTTGGGATATCAGTATTTTTGGATGGCAGCAAATCATTATAAAACAATGTCACAAACAGACTGGATAAATTGGCTCGATGATCATTGTTACAAATGTAAGTATATGAATGAGATTTGTATGTATGGAGAAGATTAAACAGAAAATAGGAGGAACTTATGACGCGAGAACAGGAAAAGCTATTTAGAGAAGAAATGACTAAAGCCATGAAAGAGCAAAGATTCCAGGGACTAAAAGCTGGAGCCGTTGGAATTTTAGGAGCAACATTAAATATGATCAATGCGGGTAAGACAATTGATGATATTAAGGCTTTTTGTATAAATTCCCTCAAAATGGATGGTATGAAATATGATGATGAGAAAGTGAAAAAGTTAATAACCACTCTTTTAAATGGTGAGCTGCTTGAAGATGTGTTTCCAGATAACAAGAAACGATATAAGTAGTATTGGGCTGACACCCTAACACGAAATAGTTTGCAAAATATCAATACTCAATAATAATTTAAACAATAAATTTGAAGCTGGTCGTTGCTCATTATTATAATTTTGTTTATGGGCAAACAGTGATAATCTTTTGATGACGAAAAAATTTTAAATATGGAGGAAATAAAGTGAAAATTGAAGGAACAATTACAATTGACGGCAAGGAATTTGGTTTAGTTCCCTTAGAGTCAATTACAGATAATGAAAAATTAAATAAGAAAGAGAAAACACCTTATGCACCTTATGATAGAGTTCTAGAAAAGAGAATTTATTATTACATAGATGATCGTAATAATGTTACGTGGAATATTGATGATTATATGCTAGTAGATAATGAACGCTACACTAAGGCAAACTATTTCAATGATAAGGATTTTGCTCTATTGGAAAATAAAAGAGAAATACTAGGAAGAAAAATTAGAAGGTGGCAAGCACAGAATGACGAGCCGGTGAATTGGGAAAACAGATATTCTAACAAATATTACATTATTTATGACCATGCACATCACATGCTAGGTGTAGACCACAATATGGTGAGACATCCTATAGATTGCACATATTTTTCATCTGAGAAAAATGCATGGCATTGTTTAGAATTATTTCGTAAGGAAATAGATGAATTATTTATAACACCATAGGTTTAGGATAAATATGTGGCTGTGATAGATGAAATTCGGATTTTAATAGATATAAGGAGAATAAAAAATGAAGAATTTTGATTACAAATACAAACCAATTACTACAACGGAGAAATTAAAAGAGACAATAGATACACTTGTATCTCAAGAAATGGAAGAAATAAGTAAATCTCTTTCTACTTTAATGGAAAAGAGATTAGAAGCATATACGACTGGTTGCATTTTTCTGGAAAAAAACCTTGATGATTATTTTGGTGACTTCACTGAAGAAGAATATGTTAAAGTAACAAAAGAATATTTTGAATATCTTAAACAAATGAGTAAGATTGATTATGACAAATCTGAGTCTCTTATAAACAGATATAAAGATAATTTATTTGCTACAGAATTCGTATCAGATGAAGAAGCAGAAATACTTTATCATACAATTTTGAACTGGAAAGAAAAAGCAGATATGTATGACCTATGTGATTATGTAAAATTGGATACAAGAAAGGAAATTAAATAATGAATAAATTAAATGCAAGTTATGAAATTTTATCTTCAATTTCTAATGGATGTATTGAAGAATTAAAACACATCGAAAAAATCGGACGTGTTTGCTATAAATCAGAAGATGCTATTACCGAAGATGGTGAGTCAGCAAAGAGATTTGTTAAAATGTTAATCAAAAACGGACATGAGGCAATGATTGAACATTCTAATTTAGCAGTTAAATTCATTGTAGATAGAGGCGTTTCACATGAACTTGTAAGACATAGAATTGCTTCTTTTGCTCAAGAAAGTACACGGTATTGCAATTACGCAAAAGATAAATTTGGATCAGAATGTACTTACATTGACCTTGAAAATGGAATTAAATTGGATAAAAATATGCAATCCTTAAAAGCAAAAGAAATTGACATGATTCTTAATGAGTGGAAAATGGCCTGTATGGAAGCAGAACGCCGTTATATGAATATGCTAAATTTAGGGGCAACGCCTCAGATTGCAAGAAGTGTATTGCCCAATAGTACTAAAACTGAAATCACCATCTCTGCAAATTACAGAGAATGGAGAAACTTCTTTAAGCTAAGAGTTCCATGTACAGCTCATCCACAAATGAGAGAAGTAACTATCCCATTACTTAAAGAATTAAAGCAGTTGATTCCAGTTGTTTTTGATGACATTGAGGTGTAATTATGATAAGCATTTCTGGTAAGGCAGCTTCAGGCAAAGATACAATTTTGAATGAATTATTGAATAAAGGTTATAAACGCATTATTACATATACGACACGGCCTATTCGTCCCGGTGAGATTCAAGACGTAACGTATCATTACATAAGTGATGAAGAATTTGAACAGAAAGTTCAAGATGGATTTTTTGCAGAGCATCAAGTCTATCATACAAAACTGGGTGATTGGTGGTATGGTTCCCCGCTACAAGAAATTATCACTGCTGATGAAGACATGGTAATAATACTTACTCCGGCAGGAGTGAGAGCAGTTAAAGCAGAGATGAGTGATAATATTTTTGTCTTATACATCTTTGCCAATAATACAACAATCAAACAGCGATTGGTTAAACGTGGAGATAATCCTATTGAAGCAAAAAGAAGATTTGATCAGGACTCTATAGATTTTAATGGATTCCAATCAGAAGCAGACAAGATTGTTTATAACAATGATGGCACCGATATAACATCAGTGGTTGATAAGATTATGACCTTGATAAAAGAAAACGCAAAAAAACAGGAGGATAAATGCTGAAAAACAAAGACATTAAGACGCTGTATTTAGATTTTGATAATACAATTGGGAACACACCAAAATGTGTGGTTGACTTATATAATGAAGATTTTGCTACCCATAAAGGATTTCATTATATAGAGTGGACTGATATAAATAGTTGGGACTTCACTGAATGCAACTGTGCCAGCGTAGAACAAATACATGAATATTTTTGCGATCCAAGATTATTTGAACGGCTAGAATTTATGTACTATGCGAAGGAAGTGATAGAATGGTTATCACAGTTTTATAAGATTAAAATTCCAAGCATGGGAGTAAAGGAAAATTTAGATTTAAAAACAAAATGGTTTAATGAAAATTTGCCAGAAGTAAAATTCATTGGTGTTGATGAGAAAATATATTCAGATAAGTCACATATTGATATGTCAGACGGGATTCTATTAGATGACGATTATAGAAATCTAAGAACAAGCAACGCAATTGAAGCAATATGCTTTGGGGATGAATACAAATGGAACGAAAAATGGATGGGAACTAGATGTTACAGCTGGTTAGATTTTGGAGAATATATGACAGGAGAAAGGTTAGAGGTGTGAGAAATTGAACTACATAACGACAAGCAGAATGTTAAAACAAGAATTAAATAAAATGGAAGAGAATTTTCTCATTGCTTCATATACAGATGAGAACGGGAAAGAGATGGAATTTGTGGTTGCTGAATTAACGCAAAATGGAAGACATATTACTATGAAGCTTCGCGATGGCGGTCAAGGGTATGTTAAACAGTAAGGAACAGTAAAGGAGGTGATATCATGAAAATTATTAAAAGAAATTGTGAACTTATGGATTTTGATAAAACTAAAATCGAAAAGGCAATAATTAAGGCAATGAAAAGTAGCACAGGAGTTAAAGAAAATATTGCAAAAAATATAGCCTCTGAAATTGAAGATGAACTGATAATAAAAGATATTGAAGAGATTGAAATTTATGATATTGAAATGATGGTGTTCAATAAATTAATAACACATAAACAAAAGTTAACAGCCAAAGCATATGAAAGCTTTAGGAGTAT
>Ga0153952_1000005_pt1 | contig 46791 bp, 35 predicted proteins | sample TSNJ036MetaG_FD_104746 | JGI IMG/M metagenome (GOLD analysis project Ga0153952, IMG submission 104746) | Attine ant fungus gardens microbial communities from New Jersey, USA - TSNJ036 MetaG | ecosystem: Host-associated > Fungi > Mycelium > Unclassified | place: USA: New Jersey, Wharton State... | reverse complement strand
CTTGGACGTTACGGCGTAACATCCAATGCGGTAAAGTCAACTGGCAGTTTACCACCGCTGACGCCAGAATTAAGCTAAAACGCTTATACCCTGTTGCTCTTTAATTTATCGCCGGATGGAATACTACGCAAAATAATTATATTTGGCATATTCTATACAAGCCCTCAAAAAATGTTTTGGTTCAGGCATATTGATACCGGAATGAAGTAAAGCATTTTTCGTGTTTTCCACACTGAACATCAGTTTCCTGTTTTTTTCTCCATACTTATCATATCCACTTAGCTCACTCATCTTTAACAGCTTTTTGCATTTTCTATATAATGGTTTGTTAAAGCGTTTCCAGAACGGCAGTAACCTATCCCATATAAAATCCGGCAGAGCCCGCACATTTTTCAAATCTAAAATCTCAATAATGCCCTGTACGAGTTCACCATCAATATCTATCATTTTTCCTGGACCGGCTGCCAAATGGAAGTATTTATTGTAATTTTGTTTATCCTGAATAATATACAAAATTGAATTGACAACGAAATCAATCGGCACTACATCCAACTCAACATTTTTAGAATAAGGAATAATCATTGAAGGCAATAGATCTTTTAATAAAGAGATTAAGGGATAGATTAAGCTTGATTTTTTGAAAGAGCCGTCTGCCGAAGCCCCCATAATAACGGAAGGCCTAAAAATAACTGAGGGAGTCTCCGTGCTCATATAATTTTTTACCAGCAACTCGGCCTCATATTTTGTTTGTTCATACGAATTATTGAATCCGTATTGATCCGTCAAATCTCCCTCAAGTATCATCCCTTCTCTGCGACCTGCAACAAATGCCGTACTTATGTAAACAAACAGTTCCAGTTTGCCATCGGCATGGTTACATCTTTTGGAGAAATCCAACATTCGCTGCACAGCATCCACATTGTATTTGCGGATATTTTCTATCTCTTGATTAAACCGTACATCAGCAGCAGAATGAATGATAACATCGATATTGTGTGCTAAATACTCATACATTTCAGAGTCCATGCCCAATAAGTCTTCACATAAATCTCCATGAACAGCAAAGACACGGCTGTCATTTTGAGAGAGTATATCCATGCTTCTTAAAAGGTCATTTAGCCTGTCTTTGACGTTTTGCCCTTCTTTGGGTCTCAGCAGGCAATACACCGTGTTCTCAGTGTCTTGGCCCAACAATTCTACAAGTATTTCTGATCCCAAATCCCCTGTTGCTCCCGTTAGAAAGTATACTTTTCCCATTCTATTTACTCCACCTATCCTATATCTTAGATTTCAATCAACGAACTACGCAATTGAGAGAATACGTTCAACTAAGGTTTCTTCCGTATCTGCGATGTCTAACAGCTGCTTATAAATTTTAGTTCTATCTTTCTCGAGAAAAACGCCTTTGAAATAGGATCGTACCAATATCGATACAATCAACAACCATTTGCTCTCAGCTTCATCCAACAAAATGGATACATCATTAAAATAATTGGTATGGTATTTCTCATCTACAAACTCCAATAACAGCTTATAGAGCAATCTCCCACGAGCGATATCAATCACATTTTTTATGATTGGAACTTCGTCATGCTGATCGACGCCTTTGCGTTCCTCCTCCATATTAAAACCGGACAAGAAATGTTCGGCGAATTGTTTGATGGTCATTGTATAGGGATTATTCTCATACCTGTTTTGGAGCGCGTTTAGAACATCACTCTTGTTAATATCTGACCTGTCCTCACCCACTATGCGAAACATAGAAAACCCTTCGGATGAATCACAGATCAGATTCGCCGGTATCTTTTCATTTGTATCGCGTATCAGTTTATAGACATAGAACTCCTTTAATGCTTGATCCAATCCGTAGACAAGCAATTCTTTTTCAACAAAAACAGGGCGTCCGTTTTCTAATTCGGATTCAACTCTTTTTTCAAAATTACCGGAGTGAATATCATGCTGTGTACCGGAATTTATTTGTACGCCGTGATGTCTTTCGAGCAGCTGTTCCAACTGCCAATTTCCCGGTCCTATTTGTTGCCCGATCAACAGTTCTTCATTCTCACAAAATGTAAAATCAAGTGTATGTAAAAAAATATTTTGGTAGTTTCGCTTAAAATAAAGCATAGTGGATATGATTGCGCGCTCATAACAGAACAAACGCGTATCTTCATATAATTTTAAATCCAGTTTCACTCTCGCATCTCCTTACTATTGCAAGATAAATATGGAATAAAGACAGCGGCGACTTTATGATTCCATTATTATTTGATTCAGCTCTCATTCAGCCTGTCCTTTATGATATCGACTAACCCTTGATAGGTTGAAAACCTGTCTTCAAAAAGGTTTTCATCATCAATCACAATACCAAAAACGCTCTCTATCTCTACAATGATTTGAATGATATTGATTGATGATAAACCATATTCGGTAATTAAGTCGGCCTCGCCGCTGATAGATTCGACGTCGATTTCACCACATGATGCAATGATCGTTTTTAGTTTTTCTTCCAAATCGTATCCCATTCTATCGCCTCAACTCGCTCTGTTTTTATTGACTTGTTACTATTCCTATATTTTCATAGAAGATTTTCGTGCATCTGGTCGCTAAGTCGTGTTGGAAATATAGCAACATTTAATTGCAATATCGTTCTGTATATAAAACCTATATAGCACGATTGAAACCGAATTCATGTCAATGACTGCAAAAATACAGTCGCACCAGCCGGGAGATTACCTCCCAGTTATGCATAGGTGTGTAGTGGTTGGCAGCAGGTATCTCATAATATTTCGATCCCTCCATTTTTGCGTGTAGCCATTGAGCCTGGCTACATCCTGCCATGCTGTCATTCGAAGCACTTAAAATAATCAGAGGACATGTAATAGGCTCTACTAACTTTAAAAAATCGAAATCCATATCCTTATAGTATATTTTCGAATAATGAATAATGCCGGCTGGATTTAATAGGCCGGACTGGAGATCGTCAGCATAATCAGGATCCATAAAGTTGATCATTTTTTCCAGCTGTTTGTCGGGGATAGATGGAACATCGACTTTAATATGGGGCGTTTTCTTCATCATACGAATCATAACGTTTGCTAAATTCGGCCCTTTGCTGATCGCTTGTACCATGTCATAATGATCATTATTGGAATCCACATCTATTGGAGCATGGACGACAGAGTATTGGCTATTGATAAGCATCATACCCTTTACCCGGGGGTGGTTGGATTCATGAAAGGTTAGCAGGTCACAAACACCGGAACAAAACCCAATAAAATAACTGCTGTCAATTTTTTCATAGTCCATGATTTCCTGTATGTCTAATGCGCGTTGACGAAAATCAAACAGTTCGCCCTCAGGCATTTTATGGCTGAGATCATCTTCGAGGCCGCGCGGCTGCCATATGAATATTCGAAACTGTTTGGATAAGTTGGACAGCAACCATTTCCACGTTACACAATTTGAGGCTAATGCACCAATAATCATCAGTGCAGGCCCTTCACCAATACAGTAATAATCTAGAGGCAAACCAAATCTACACACAATGCTTTTTTGATATAGGGATAAGATGGCATTATCCGCATTTTGCTCTACAATTTGGCGCCTTGTATTGCTAGTATTTACATATCCTTGCGTAAACTCCATAAAATCCGCTGCGGATAAATCACCGGAGGTGTTCTCTGCGGAGGGGCATTCATTATGATCAAGTATAAAATATGGAATATAGCGTGCGATTTTACTGCAAAACATTCTATCAATAAGATTCAGGTCTGCTTCGGCTAATGATAATTGCATCTCAGGAGCGAGTAGTTTTACGGCATCTACAAACTGATCCAGCGTTATTGATCCTTGGGTAGATGTTAGAGAATGATTCGTTTCGGTTTGATCTTGTTTGAGTAGAGCAATGATTTCGTCAACAACTGTATTTACAGATGTTGCACGAAGCTTTAATTGCGAATCAGCAATGATTTTTACGGAATGGTAATCGAAATATTTTTTTTCACGCACAAAGATCAGCTCATAGAATTCTTGTATTTGTTTATAAAAAGATGACATCGCACACCCTAAACCAAATGTTTCGTCAAAAGGGGCGCTCATACGAAACGTTTGCAGTTGTAACTGCGCATTTGCACATTCCTGTTTCATGAATTGCAAAACAGTTTCTCTAATATCATAATAAGTAAATTGATGTTGCTTTTCTGCAATTTTGTTATTATATTCGAAATCAATATAATTTACAGTACCGGCGCCAAGTTTACAAGATACCTCCAGTACGGCTTTCCCATGATCTTGCATGTGCGTTAATACTGCCTCATTAAGCGCATCATAATATCCTTCGGTTATATTGCTAAACCACACATCGATTGTGTTGTGCATTTTCATATCTTGAATTTGGCTGTCGCTTATATCAATTGACGGTCCGCTGCCGAGAGTGGGACAGGCAATGATTCTGTCTTTTATGGTTTCTTGCATTTCCCTGCTTGTCCCAAAATGTATAAATAATTGTTCAAGCCGGCTTTTTAAGTCAATATACTCACCGTAAATGGATGGAAAAGAATGATCCCAGCAATATATTGTGTCATATACATTGTTTACAATAGATTGATACATCAGTCGAAGTGTTATGTAATCTACAGAGGTTACGAAAGCACTTTTTCTTTTTTTCATTTTATTGCCTACTTTCATCATTTTTCTTAACATTTTTGCACCGCCAATAATCGACAAATTCAACGCAAATATTCTCGTATACTATTAGAAATACGAAATTTTTCTGGCAATTTTTTTATAAACACAAATCATATTACTGTACTTGTGATTCTATGTCAAGCATTTTGTTGGTTGCAATAAAACTGTATAATATGACGAAAACTATAAACAATGGGTTTGATTTTAGCGATGTAGTCCGTGATGGAAGAGGCGGAAACGCCAAACATGTCGGAAACGACAGCATCAAGGGCGACATTACAAACAGTAAACACATTTTGATAGCGGTTCTTCTCACTGGATTTGCAGGAAATCAACTTAAAACGGTACCGGGTATACTCACGCAGGATACGGATATCCTTGCTTGGGATAAAGCTGCCCGGAACAAGCCCGATACGGAACAGGTCCCCAATCCATTTGGAATCCTTGTCGTCATCCTTGTTTCCTTTGACGGTTCTGACCCATTTAGGGTTTGCGATGGTGACATTGATGGAATCTTCTAAAAGGTTATACACGGGAATGTAATATTTCCCGGTGGATTCCATACAGACGTCATAGCAATTGTTCTCCAGCAGCCAAGCCTTGAACTTAAGGATTTGGTTGTTGAACGTAGAAAACCGCCGTTTTTGATACTTTGGCGTTATCCCCTCTGTGGTAATGAGCGTTGCGACAAAAAATGTTTTGTGGACATCCACGCCACAGCAGGTTGGGTAGACTACAGTCAAAATGCTCCCCTCCTTAAAAATTTGGCGAACGCATTGACTGAACCGCCGCACATTTAACAAAAGGCTAAAACAATGATTAGCGTGCGGGCTTATAGCGCCACTTATTTGTGCTTGAAAGGCGATTCTTACACTGTTTATTATGCTGGCTTGAGTCCAGAAGACAATCTGCAACTCCTCCTACAGTGCTTTGTAGTTGCCTTCCCTTCAAGCCTATTTTATCACTTGACTCCCGGGTAAGCACCCGTTTTCATTACTATTTGTGCCGCCGTTGTGCGGCGGAATGGAGTTTATTATGAGCAGATTGGCAACAGCAATCAATACGGTCTTGTGGAGCAATGTGTTAATTTATATACTACTTGCTGCGGGTATCTTTTTCACTATATCGTTGGGATTTGCGCAAATCAGGCATTTACCAAAAATGTTTAAACTGTTGTTTGACAGCAAAGCGTCGGATAAAGGTATGTCGGCTTTTCAGGCACTATCACTGGCTATATCTGGACGCGTCGGCACAGGAAATATCGTTGGGGTTGCAACTGCCATTTATTTTGGTGGACCGGGGTCTGTTTTTTGGATGTGGGTGTTGGCTTTTTTAGGCTCAGCGACGACTTTTGCTGAAGGCGCCCTGGCCCAACTTTACAAAGAAGAAATTCATGGTGAATATCGAGGCGGGCCTGCATTTTATATTACGAAGGGAATTAAAATAAAGGGTTTAGGTAAAATTCTTGGTATTTTATTCGCCGTGGCTGCACTGATTGCACAGGCAGTACTCATGACAGGTATTCATGCAAATGCTATTTCAAGCAGCTTAGAGCAAGCATTTCATATTCCAGCTGTTGCAACTGCGATTGGTGTGGCTCTGCTGTTGGCGCTGATTATTTTTGGTGGCGCTAAGCGAATTGCAAAAACCGCGGAGATTCTGGTACCCGTAATGTCTGTTCTATACATAGTCGTTGCACTCGTTATCATGGCTGTCAATATCTCCAAGCTTCCAGCTGTATTCAGTTTGATTATGACATGTGCCTTTGGGACGAACTCCATGTTGGGGGGGATGGTTGGATCGGCAATCGCATGGGGCGTAAAGCGCGGTATCTACTCCAATGAAGCCGGAATGGGAACCGCACCACATCCTTCAGCTGCTGCAGAAACAAGCCACCCGGCGAAGCAGGGACTGCTCCAGAGTTTATCAGTCTATATCGATACAATGATTGTTTGCACATGCACTGCGCTAATTATATTGCTCACAGATTCCTACAATGTTACAGACGGGACTTCACACATCGTAAATCATTTAGGAGAAAGCGTAGAGTACGGTGTAGCTTATGCATCAGCTGCGGTAAATACCATAATGCCGTTTGGTGCACAATTTGTAGCTGTCTGTTTGTTCTTGTTTGCATTTACGACGATTATGGCCCAGTACTACAACGGTGAGACAAATATGAAATATTTCCTCAATGAACGCAATGACAAGGTGTTTGTTTTGGTATTACGCCTCGCGTTTGTTGTGTCGGTGTTTTCCGGGGGAATTTACACTGCCGATACAGCCTGGGCTTGGGGTGATGTTGGGGCTGCTATTATGATTTATGCAAATGTTATTGGTATGGTGTTTTTGTGCATGACTCCCAGAAAACTTCTCAAAGATTATGAGCGGCAACTCAGGGAAAGGAAGGCCCCGGTCTTTCATCCGCGGGATATCGGAGTCACGAATGCCCCCATTTGGGATAAAATCAACAAGTTGCAAAAGGTATCTAAGGGTGGGTTAGGCTAAAGTAATTTTTTTGAGCTAACAAAAATAACCGCGACCTTTGGGTAGAGTAATTCACCGGATCGATATAAGGCAAAACTATGGATTCACAGCTCGATAGGCTGCGAAAAAATATATATCAGTATGCGAAAGAGAGGGTATTATGGGTAAAAAGGTAAAGGTTAATACACAGATTGATGACATTATCCTTGAAGTATTGGGAGACGAAATCAAACGTGAGGATATCAAACCGGAAGTATCGTTAACAGAAGATTATGGGGTTAATTCTTTAAAAATGTTGGAAATCGCATTAACGATTTCAGCAGATTTTGATATTGATGTTCCCAAGGAAGAGGTAGCCGATTTGTCAACAATACAGGATATCTACGATTTTGTTCAAAACCACTCTTAATTTCAGTCACGCTGATTGGTACAACAATAAAAGGAGTTAATAGTATGAGTAAAAGGCAATATGTAAAAATATTTTCAGATATGGCAGACTATTTGGGGCTGATTTCAGGTGACATTGATGCAGTGTCTCTGCGAAACAAAGATATATTGGATGGAGCAGCCATGCACTGTCTCTATCTGGTACAAGACATTGAGGGCGGATGTGAGGCTGATTGCGCTTACTGTACACAGTCATCCAGCTCGAAGCGCAATCAGAAGGATTCCTATCTCATCGACAAAAGCTTATTGCGATACCCTTTGACCAAGTTGATTAGCATAATCGAAAAAGGTTTGATCGAGAAGAGGAATATCCGCCGCATTTGTTTTTCTTCATTGCATAACAAGAATTCATTAGAAGATGCACTGGATGTCATTACACAAATCAGGGCTGTTACCGATGTGCCTATCACCGCTTTACATATCCCCGAACCCAAAGAGGGATTCGAAGCATTAAAAAAGGCGGGTGCCGACAGAATCGGAGTGGCTCTTGAAGTTGCAGAGGAAAAATTGTTCGAAAAAATACGCGGAAAAGAGAGACAAAATTCTCCGTATTCATGGGATGGCGTTCAGAAAGCGTTAGACGCTGCGATCGATGTTTTTGGCAAGGGGAATGTCGGTACACATTTATTGATCGGTTTAGGCGAAACCCAAGAAGAGGCCGCCAGATGCATGCAGGACCTGTACGACCGTTCCGTTGATGTGAGCTTGTTTTCATTTTGCCCTGCCGAGGGTACCGACCTTGAAAATCATGAAAGACCTACATACCAGTCGTACCATGCAATTCAAATCGTGAAATTGCTCATGATGACAAAGACGGCACGATTCAGTGATATGTCATTTGACAGTGACGGCAATATCACGGACTTTGGCATCAGTGAAGAAGAGTTTGACTCCATTCTCAAAAGTGGAAAAGCCTTTCGAAATATCGGAGGCTGTCCCGATTGCAATCGCATATATTATGAAACATCCATTCATGAAAGATATTATAATTTCCCCAGGGATCCTAAGCCGTGCGAGCTTGAAGTCATTGCTGCAGAGCTGAAAAGAACTCATTAATACCAAATACACATGCAATTTGAAGGTAAGGTGTGAAATGAGTGGCTTATGATTCTATGGAAACCTCAGAAACGGCGCATTTGGAATTAACAGGTATCGACCCGACATCGGCCTGTTTTATAGAGTATTGGGCCAACGGCGGTAAAAGCGCGGCGAACCATTTCCAAAGGGACAAAGCTACTCGCGGTGATTTACAGCATTTACAGATTGCCGTTCATGGAAATTATAAGATGGAAGTTCTTATTTATGGACATGGAACACCAATTGCTTTTGTTTCCGGGCTGGGGATGACTACTCCCGCGTGGTATTATCAGCTGAGAGATTTGTCTGATCATTTTACGATTATTATAATCCATAAACCCGGCCACGGAGACAGTGAACTAACAGGGAACCTCTCATATAAGTCAATTGGCAGAGCTGTAGCTTCGGTGCTTAAAGCTCTGCCAATCACAGGTCCCATTCATTTGGTAGGCACCTGTGCCGGAGGTGTGGTGGCACTGCATACCGCCGCACAGGCTTTTTCGCCCATCGCTTCGGTAACACTGGTCAATACAATTGGTGCGAATAACATAGCCGCTTCCCATATGAGCAAACTGTCAAGAGATGGTGTTAAAGAGATCATGCGTTATTTAACGGAATTTAACACCAACCTCGATAACGATTTTAAAACGATAACAGACGGGCTACACCTTGCACAAACAGACTTGGAACTGAAATACAATATATACAATAAAAGCAAGGTGATGCATCCGGCGGCGTATGCGCAATATATGCTGTCGAATTATGAGGACAAGAACAACTACGAGTTATCGAATCAACTGAATATGCCGCTGCATCTCTTGGTGGGGGAAAAGGATAGCGCAGTAGATAACGGTAATTCTCTCGCACTATATGATACCTTGAATGCTTCGAGCTATACTGTCATTCCCGGCGCAGGCCATTTTCCTTACATAACGCATCCGGACCTGTTTGATTCTTTTTTATTGAAGAATTTTTTAAATACCTAGAATTCGAGGGCCACAATGCATCAACATGATATCTTAGAACAAATGATAAATATAGTTCATGAAATTGTCCAGGATCGAATACCGCTTGATAAGATATCCGGAGAGTCGGACCTGCATCAGGATCTGGGGCTGGATTCTTATAATACCCTGGAACTTTTTTTAACGGTTATGTCCAGCTTTCATGTGGAAATTGATTATGCCGCAACAATGGATATTCATACGATCAATGACATTTGCGAACTGGTTAGCCATACTATGGGGACACAAGGGGAGGAGCTGCCATCATGAATGACACTTTAACAAGGCAGGAAACCAAAGCTATAACTGAAATCAGCAAATTTCAAAAGAAGCGGCAGAATATCCTTGAATCACTTTGCGCTTCTGCTTCTGATCAAGAATGCAAAATTATATTTCGAACCAGCATACACCAAGAGAATAGTTATAGCTATGCCGATATATTGGAGGGCGCCAAGGCCGTGGCGCGACATTTCCTCAAAATGGGCATTCCTTCCAAAAGTAGAGTGATTATCATCCTCCCAACTTGCGTAGAATTTCAGTATTGTTTTTATGGGGCAATGCTGGCGGGATGTATTCCGGTTCCCGTTGCACCGGTTTCTTTTGGCACACAAGATGCAGAGTATTATAATAACAGGCTGTCCTCAGTGATCAATAACAGTGATTGTCACCATATTATCAGCTTTGAACGAGACATCAATACGTTAACCGACAGGCTTGGATTTAAGCCTGTCGATATCAACTTTACCTGTTTGGAACATATTGAATTTACAAGTAGTGATGGTTTTGATTACTGCCGGCCACAGCTGGATGATATTTGCTTTATCCAATACACATCCGGCAGTACAGGCAGCGAGCCGAAAGGCGTGCCGCTGACACATAGGAATGTTCTTGCCAATCTAGAGGGGATGGGTGCTGCACAAGACATGGGGCCGAGCGATAAAATTGTATCTTGGATGCCGCTTTATCACGACATGGGACTGCTTGGTGCCATGCTGTTATCGGTACATTATTCGTTGAAAAAACTGATATTGATTGCACCCATCATGATTGCAAGGCCTATTATATGGCTGAAATATATTACCGATCACCAAATGACACTGACGTTGGGAAATAATTTTTCCTATCGCCTGTGTGTTAAAAAAATCAGTGATAAGGATACAAGCACATTAAACTTAGAATCTTTGCGCCTGGCTTTTAACGGCTCCGAACCAATCGATGTGGGCGTTATTGAGGAATTCAATGCAAAATTTGGTCCTGTAGGATTTAAAAAGGCGGCTATGATGCCTTGTTATGGACTGGCTGAGGCGACTTTGGGTGTCACGTTCAGCCCAGTGCTTGAAGAACCCAAAATTCTTGAAGTCGATAGCGGCCAACTCAGTTATGGATCGACTGTGAAACCAATCTTATCAAAAGATGCACTGCAGAATACAGTCAAACTTGTTGCACTTGGTTCACCATTATTTTGCCTGCAGGTAAAAATATTAGATTACCAAGGCAAAACTCTTCCGGATATGGTTGTCGGCAAGATATATATTTCCGGTGATTCTGTGATGAATGGATATTATGTCGACGGAGGCTATGATAGAAGTCGTTTCGAGGGCGATTGGTTTTTTACCGGAGACCTCGGCTTTCTTTACGACGGCAATTTATATTTTACCGGCAGAGAAAAAGAGCTAATCATAATCAGAGGGGAAAACTACTCTGCCATTGATATTGAAAATGTTGTAAACAGCACTGAAAACATTGATTTTGATTATAACAGCATCGCCTGCTCAATCAATATGGATCATGGTGAGTCTTTGGCGATATTGATTGAAACAAAAGAGACATTGCAAGAGAAGCTGCAATCCCTTATGGATGTTGTGCAACTACGATTATTAGAATGTATGGGTATCAAAGCGAGTCGAATTTCGATCGTGCCACCCAAAAGTATTCCCTTAACACTAAATGGAAAGATAAGAAGAAGAGAATGCAGCAACTTTTTCAGAGCAGATAGTTGCAATACCTACGATTATCTGTTTGCTGAATAATGTGTTGATTTTAATATATTTGCCAGTGAATACATATAACGATAAATTTGATGGGAGTAATACCATGAACCAAAATGGTACAGCAATCGCCGTAAACGGTCTTAGCAAATCGTATAAGGATATCAAGGTGCTCAAGGAGGTAGATTTTACAGTCAGAACCCGTCAGGTATTTGCTCTCCTCGGTTCCAATGGGGCCGGTAAGACCACTATGGTTAAGATTCTGACAACACTGATAAAGCCGGACAATGGAACCATAACAATTTGCGGGTTCGATCTCGGCAAGCAAGAACAGCATGTGCGCGAATGCATCAGCCTTGCCGGTCAGTATTCTGCCGTTGACGATGCGCTGACCGGCATGGAAAATTTAATAATGATTGGCACTCTACGCCATTTGCCTGATAAAAAGCAACAGGCGCAACAATTACTTGATATTTTTGGATTGACCTCAGATGCTGACCGAAAGGTTCAGACTTACTCGGGCGGAATGCGTCGAAAACTTGATCTTGCCATGAGCTTGATGGGCAATCCTTCGATTATATTTCTTGATGAACCAACTACAGGCCTTGACCCTCAGAGTCGTTTATCCCTGTGGAAAACGATAAAACAATTGGTCAAATCAGGCACAACCATATTTTTGACAACGCAGTATTTAGAAGAAGCGGAATACTTGGCCGATTATATCGCTATTCTAAATGATGGTGTGATTACTGCTGAAGGTACTTCCGAGGAACTCAAAAAAATAATTCCCGGTGCCGCCATAGAATTTGAATTTCATGAAGAATCTGATTTGCACAAAGCGATGGACCTGCTCAAAGACTATGATGTAAAAATGAACAAAGAAATTTTTGCACTGTCTGTCAGTATGGATGATGATATAGAGCAGCTTGCCAATATATTGAACACCCTAAAAAATAACAGTATTTCTGTTTCCCGTTTTGAGCAAAAGCTACCAACACTGGAAGATGTATTTCTGACGCTTGTGGACAAGAATTAAGAAAAGAGCGGGTGAATCACTATGATAAAAATAAAAAATTTGGTACTGGAGTCTTCGGCGATGTTCGTGCGCTGCATGCGGCATTCACTGCGCAATCTTGACATATTGCTAACCGCAGTGATGCAGCCTCTTGCAACATTAATCATATTTGTTTATATGTTTGGTGGCGCCATCAGTGGAGGGGACGCAAATTATATTAATTATGTCGTGCCGGGAATCATTATATTGACAGTTGGTTATTGTGCTTCATTCACGGCAATCAGTGTCAATACTGACCTTTCCAAAGGTATCATTGATCGATTCCGTTCCATGCCGATATCAAGATCCTCAGTGCTAACCGGGCATGTGCTTGCCTCAGTTGCACGAAACTGCATTGCCACTTTAGTGGTCGTAATTGTTGCTATATTTATGGGGCTGCGTTTCACTGCCGGCCCGATTGAATGGATTATCGCTATTGGCATTCTTCTTTTGTATATGCTGGTTATAACATGGCTTTCCGTATTCTTTGGATTAATTGCCAGTTCTCCGGATAGTGCCACTACAGTGGGCTTTTTGGTCTTAATCCTGCCGTATCTCAGTTCCGGCTTTGTACCGACAGATACGATACCCGGGGTGCTGAGGGTGTTTGCAGTAAACCAACCGCTGACACCAATCATTGAAACGCTCCGTTCATTGCTGATCTACTCATCTGTAGGAGAGCATCTATTGCCTTCTGTCTTGTGGTGTGCAGGGCTTCTTGTCGTTACATATATAGGCTCTATGGTAATATATGACCGAAAAGTAAAAAATTAGGTGGACATGCGGATCGATCTGGCAGCATAACCGAAAGTCGAATGGGCCAAGCATCCGGCGTTATAACAGTTCGGATGGGTTAGAGAATGAAATGGCAATACCAAGCATGTTGCTTTCATATATGAAACGAATTTGTGTAAATGAGGACTTTAATCATGCAAGTACATATGCTGAAAAGTAAGATTCACCAGGCTGTGGTGACGGAGGCCAATTTAAATTATATTGGCAGTATAACAATAGATATTGCTCTAATGGAACAAGCCAACCTATACGAAAATGAAAAGGTCGAAGTTGCGGATATCAATAATGGGAACAGGTTCTCAACTTACATCATTGCAGGAGAGAGAAACAGCAGAATTATCTGTTTGAATGGAGCTGCTGCCCGCATGGTTCAACCCGGCGATCAAGTTATCATTATGTCGTACTGTATCCTCAACACTGAGGAGATCAGTGATCACAAGCCGGTAGTGCTGTTTATGGACAAAGACAACCGTATTGTATCGATTAAATCACAAGAAACACCCAGGGAGACGGCCGGCAACCTTATGTAAATATGGATATTGCTTTAGGCCGTCTTTTACCGCAGCGCTTGCTGTCGCGTATCATAAAAGGAGACAAATAACATGGACACTCGGACGAAAATTATCCAAATTCTATCTTCTTACGGCGATTCATGCGAAACCGATTTTATGGACAATGGGATCAATTCAATATCATTTATCAAATTGCTTGTTGAGATGGAGGATGAGTTTGGTATTGAATTCGAGGATGAAATGTTAAATATTAAACAAGTTCCATCGCTGGAGGCATTGTGCGCATATATTGATGAGCTGATCAATCCAAAAAATGCGGAAAGCGAATCGATTGACATCGCTGAACAAGCATAAACAGTTCTTTCTAACTGATTAACAAGAATAGGATGAAAAATAAACGATGCAGAGTGTAAAACTATTTTGTTTGCCACATGCGGGAGGATCTGCGGCCATCTATAACCGTTGGAAGAAATATCTGCATAAAGGGATTGATTTAAATCCCATTGAGTTAAATGGCAGAGGCCGGTTACATAATAAACTGCCACCCAGTACATTTGCATTGCAGATTGATGATTTGTATCAGCAAATTGTATATCTGGGTCAGGATGCAGATATCATTTTGTTTGGCCATAGTTTTGGCGGCCTGATTGTATATGAGGTTTGCAGGCGCCTGATCCATGATGCATGTAAGATCCCTCTGCATTTATTTGTATCGGGAATACGACCACCACATTATGGATATGAAAGCGATTATTGGATTAACCAATTGCCCGATGATCAATTTGTAAAGGAAGTCCAGAAACTTGGTGGCATGGCTCCGGAAATCATTGCAAACAAAGAGCTGTTGGATTTTTTTCTACCAATCATTCGCCTTGATTATGAATTGCTTGAAACCTATCGGTTTATCCCCGATGCATCGAAACTGAATTGTGATTTGACTGTTTTGTATGGGGACGAGGAGACAGACAACCACAAAATGGCGGAATGGGAAGAGTACACCTGTAAGAAATATACATTGCGTGAATTCAAAGGCAATCATTTTTTCATTTATGACAAAGAACGTGAAGTGGTTGATATGATAAACAGTGTGATAACCGGGTAATTTTGTTATAAATTTTTCAACGTAACACAGGAACTCCAGAAACAAATTATTCTAAAAGGATTTGAATGATGAAAACAATAGGTGTTGTTGGTGCTGGTGTAATGGGAGTAGGGACCGCACAGCTTTTAGCTGAATCAAACATTCGGGTTGTCTTGTTAGATGTTGATCAGAGCATTTTAGAGCGGGCGAAGGAGAGCATCCACCGGAATATACGATTAAGCTCCCTTTTTCGAAAGACCGAGCCGGTTTGTAATGCTGATGAAGCAGTATCAAATATCAGCCTCACATTAAATTATGATTCTCTAAGCGATGTGGATTTTATCATCGAAAATGTTGTTGAGGATCTGCTGGTAAAACAGTCGGCATATCGACAATTGGACAAGGTGTGTAAGAGGGAGTGCTTGTTTTTGGCGGATACCTCATGTATTTCTATTACAAAATTGGCTGGGTTCACTCAAAGACCGGAAAAGGTAATCGGAACACATTTCATGAACCCTGTTCCAATGACAAAAGCGGTTGAGTTAATTCGTGGCTACCATACATCTGATGATACAATCCAAACGGTAATACAACTGATGAATACGCTCAATAAAAAACATATTCTTGTACAAGATTTTCCCGGGTTTGTATCCAACCGGATCTCTCATCTTTTCATGAATGAGGCGGCTTTCGTACTTCAGGATCAAGTCGCTGAGCCGATCGATATCGACAATATATTCAAAGACTGCTACGGCCACAAGATGGGGCCGCTTGAAACGGCAGACCTGATAGGATTAGATACCGTTGTAAACTCCTTAGATGTCTTATATCAAAGCTTCCAAGATCCTAAATTCAAATGCTGCCCTTTACTGCGAAAGATGGTCGATGCTGGGCTACTTGGAAGGAAAAGCGGCCAAGGTTTTTATAAATACTAAATTGCAAGAGTTTCTTTTATTTGCTTGTAGACAGTATATACAACCGACCTTATATATGTGGGGGAATATGAAATGAAAAATCAAATTAAACATTTTCTGAATCAATACTATGCAGAATCGGAATTAAATGATGACGAGAACCTGGTGGCAAGCGGTGCATTTAACTCTCTTTTTGCCATGCAATTAGTCATGTTCTTAGAAAAAGAATTTAACATAAAACTGGATAGCGCCGATATTGATATCAACAATTTCAGCACAATCAATAATATAGTTAAAATGGTGGAGTCAAAAAAGTGACATTGCTGTAGATAGGTCATATAAAATGTTGTTCGACCAGTGAATGGCCAAAGGAGTAACGAATAATGAGTATATTGTTGACAACGGAGCAGCTGGTACTGAAAAAACACTTTAGAGATTTTGTTGATTCGGAAATCATACCAATTGCCAACCGTCAGGATGAAACTGAATATCTTGATAATAGTATTATTGAAAAAATGTCTGCGCTTGGCTTTTTGGGTGCAATAATTCCGTCAAAGTACGGTGGGAAAGAATGGGATGCAGTTACACTGGCGTTATTGCATGAAGAAATTGGCAGAGGTTGCGCATCCATCAGAAGTTTATTGACGGTGCACGAAATGGTTGCCTTGGCCATCAACAGGTGGGGTAGCGATGAGCAGAGGGAAAATTGGTTGCCGAGACTGGCAACTGGTGATATTATTGGTGCTTTTGCACTGTCTGAACCAGATACTGGGAGTGACGCCAAAAGCGTACAATTAACTGCTGTATTCGAGGGCGGGCGCTTCTTGTTAAGTGGCGTAAAAAAGTGGATAACAATGGGGCAAATTGCAAATTTATTCATAATAATTGCTCAGTATGACAATAAACCGACTGCTTTTTTAGTTGAACGGCAAAGTGAAGGTTTATCTGCCCGGCCGATCAAGGGCCTGATGGGATTCAGGGCTTCTATGGGGGCGGAACTGCTTCTCGACGATTGCGATATACCTGGGGAAAATATAATCGGCTCATGTGGAGTGGGGCTTTCGCACATTGCGCAGACCTGCTTGGATCATGGGCGATTTGTAGTAGCATGCGGTTGCGTGGGGTTAGCTCAGGCATGTTTGGAGGATAGTGTTAACTATGCCCGCGAAAGAAAACAGTTTGGTGAGCGCCTTTCAAAAAATCAACTGATACAGAAAATGATTGCAGAAATGTCGGTTAAAACAAAAGCAGCAAGACATTTATGTCAATATGCTGCACTTCTCAGGGCAAGTGGTGACCCCAACTCAATAAATGAAACTTTGGCAGCTAAGTATTTTGCCTCAACCATCTTAGATAAAATAACCAGTGACGCTGTTCAAATCCACGGAGCCAATGGATGCAGCAGCAGCTATCGGGTAGGGCGTTATTACAGAGATGCCAAAATATATACGATCATTGAAGGAACAACTCAAATGCATGAATTATTAATCTCTAAAAACACAATGCTGTCCATAAAACGGGCACAGAAAGTGACCTGATATCCAACCGGCATGGAGCAGTTACAACATCGCAAAAACATCCATGATCGGAAATTGTGATATCAGTGCATTTTGATTTATGGCAGAGAGGAATTGGAGTTATGGAAAGCAACTGGACAATTCAAACAAGTAAATATGGCATCCCTTTGATCAAGGCAAAAACACAGTTAGATGCTGTGGAGGCGTTAGGTTACGCAACTGCAAAAGACCGATTGATACAAATGGAGTTCTTTAGAAGATTTGTTACCGGAAGTTTGGCCCAACTGTACGGAATCTCAGCTTTAAAAAGTGATATGGAAATGATCAAGTTTGACTTTGCCGCATGTGCCGATAAAGTTGTCGATCGCTTGTGTAACGAAGATATAGACCGACTGAATGCTTACTGTACTGGGGTGAATCGCTACATTGAAACTGAAGCACTACCAATGGAATTCGATGTATTAAAATATCGGCCACCTGCCTGGACACCACAATCGTGTGTGCTGGTTTCGATCTATACGCATTACATATTAAACTATCAAAACCTGCAAGATGAGATCATGATGACCACGCTCAGGAAGCAGTTCGATGAGCAGCTTTATTACTTCTATACACCAGATACCGATCGCTACACAAATATACTGATACACGGCAATCACGGCAACCGAAATACGAACGGATTCCCATTCCATCAAATAAAAGAGTTGTATCAAAAAGCCCATGATATCAAACAGAGCAGAAAAGCAGAAATAACCACATTAATGGAACAGCCGTGCCGGATAGAGCTGGTTTTTGAAGGGCATAAATCATACGCTGCGTTTCGAAAGCAATATATATTAGGAGAGATGCAAGCAGATTTTGATATCAACAACAAAAAGATCAGAACTGCATTCCATATTGATCACAAGGCATCTTCTCGACTGAACAGCATAGATGAAACAACGGAAGAAATCCATATAGAGGGTTTTCTTCCGGAATATCTTAAATCGCTTTTTTCAGATAACGCAAATTTATTCGATATAAAAGTTGTGCTGGATGTAAAAATCAACACATCCCAGGGGATGGGACACCTTACATTAGTCAGAAGCAAATATATCAGGCATAAACCATATGAGTCTCCACAAGGATCAAACTGCATGATTGTGAATGGTCGGTTGAGTAAAAGCGGCTTTCCAATGATAGCCAATGACCCGCATTTGCCGCTTACTTTTCCAAATCTTTTCTATATGGTTTCGTTGGAGTTTGATGCGCACTATGTCCAGGGTTTTATGATTCCAGGTACCCCCCTAATTGTCTCTGGCAATACAAAAAATGTATGTTGGGGAATAACAAGCACCGCTTCGGATTTTATGGATTTGATATTTGTGGAAGAATCTGCTGCAAGTTCCTATCGGCAGACGGAAAAGACCATAAAGGTAAAATCTGTGCAGTCGGCAGACTTTGAAGAGACCGTGCAGTTCACTACCGGAGAATATGGGCCTTTACTGGAACGCAAATTAGAAGGTAAACATGTTTGCATCAAATGGACCGCCTCAGACCCGGGTGCATACGATTTCTATTTCGCAAACATGGAAACGGCCTCCTCCACGCAAGAAGCCGTTGAGATTGCCCAAAAAGCGGGCTGCGTACCGGTTAATCTATTGGTAGGTGATACGCAAAACAACATTGCGTGGACCATTGCTGGCTACATTCCCAAACGAGTAGGATTCTATGGGGACACGGCGCAATATTGGGAAGAAGGCAAGATTTTCTGGGACGGATATATGAAACCGGATGAAAAGCCTGTAATTGTAAATCCGCAAGAGAACATCCTTGTCAGTGCCAATGATCGTATTTTTGGACAAGAATATCCATATCGAATCGGTCATGATTTTGCGAATGGTTGGCGTACAAATCGTATTACAGAGCTATTGTCATCGAAAGATGAAATAGACGAAGAAACGATGTGGTCCATTCAGCGTGACAACTGCTGTGAACCTTATCATATATACTACAAGCTGATACATTCCGTGCAAGGCGCATTATCCAATGAAGATAAAAATAAATTGGATAGCCTGTTTTCATTGTTGGAAGATTGGAATAAGTACGCAGATAAAGACAATCACGCAATGCTTGTCGTTCACTCCTTTCGGGACAAACTGATTCATAATACAATATTGCCACTATACTATGTTGTCGGCGATACCTCGCCATTTTTCACCTATCACTGGTATAAGATTGATGAAGTGGTGATGTCTTTATGGTACGATGCGTCTTTCTATAGCAATGAAGCAGCAGCTTTTTATGGTTTTGCAGATCGGCAAAGGCTATTGATTTCTCTTCTTTATGAAGTGAAAACCGAGCTTTCCATACTGTCGGAATTGACCAAGAAGAATATAGAGGATATGACTTGGGGCGATTTAAACCAGGCAAATCCCAGCCTGCATGCACTGGGCTTTTCCGGATACAGCATTTTCAGACAACTGAATAAAAAGGAGAAGCTGCCGAAGGAACCGTTAAATGGCTGTACCATGGCTGTAAACGCAGTATTTATCAATGTTGGACCATTGTTCCGCTGTGTTATCAACTTGCAGAATCCAACATCGATGATGCTGAATCACCTTGGAGGAAATTATGGCTCACTACTCACCGACAATCAATTCAACCATACAAATCTTGCTTGGACAAGCGGAGAAAAAGTGATGTTCAAAAAACACACGGAATAAGCAATGAAACAATTTGTGCGGAGGTAATATGGATAAGCTGTTGCATTTTTTATCACAGGGCGATCACCCGGTCAAGGTGATATTGAAGCCGAAGGAAACGTTGGACGAGTTTATTTCATGCATGGAGCGGGGATTTCTCAATGTGTTGTTCAGTGATACGCAAGGAGGGACTGAGGTCGGGATTGTAATCAGTCAAAGTTCTTTAGAGTATGGCGATATAGATCAGTCAACGCAGAACATATCCATTCAAGGTGAGTGTGGGTTGAATTTCAACAAAATAAAGATATCTATGGAATTGTCGCTAACGGATTATACAGGTTTAGCACAAGTGCGTATCCTTGAAAGCTGATCTTACATGGAATAGTAACTGGCAAATCGTACTGATTTATCTAGTGTATCATTTGCAACTGTTTTGTATGAACATCATTTTAAGTAATAGGAGAATGGAATATGGCAGTAGAATCTTTTTTTTGGTGGACAGAGGAACAAAAAGAGCTGTCGAACAGACTCGAAAAGTTTGTTGAGAGCAATATTGAACTTGCAGATAAAACCTATTGGGCAAAAGAATATCCCCATGAAATCATGAACCAGATCAGTCAATTGGGCTTGATGGGCGTTGCAGTTCCAAAAGAATATGGCGGTATCGGCCTGGGATCAACAGGATGCTGTATTGTTGCGGAACAACTTGGACGTTTGCCGGGAGTGGGGAATTTATTTGTTATTTCAATGTTGGCAGGGCTGCATCAATTATTGAAATTTGGTGCAAAAGAGCAGAAGGAGAGATGGCTTCCACAAATAGCTGCCGGAAAGACGCTTGGAACGATATGTATAACGGAACCCTTTGCTGGGTCTGATGCATCCAATATAAACACAACTGCTGAACTTGTCGACGGGCATTGGGTTATCAACGGCAAGAAAAGGATGATTTCTGCAGCGGGAATTGCTACCAGATATTTGGTATACGCTCGTACAAAAAAAGATGATTCTGATTTGGAGTACACCAATATTACTGCTTTTATGATCGAAAAGGGGACCCCGGGGTTCCATGTAGAAAAAATCAATTCTCTGATCGGATATGATAATATTCCCAATGGTTATCTGGATTTTGAAGATGTCGTCGTGCCGGATGAGAACCGAATTGGTGGAATTGGTTCGGGATGGGAAGTTATGATGTCCGGCCTGAACTTTGAAAGGTTGATTGCTGCGGCTGTTGTCAGTGGCAGCATGATAGATACAATTAAATTTTTGCTCCACTATACTGACCGTAGAGTTCAATTCAAGCAGAAAATATCTATGTTCAGCAATATACAGATGGATATTGCTGATTTTATTGCAAAATCGAATATGGTTAGGCTCTATACCTTTTATACGGCTGCTGAACTCGATAAAAATATAAAAATACGAATGGATAAAAGTTCGATTGCAAAATTATACAGTACCGAATGGGCCAGCGCACTGGGCCTAAAAGGTATCCAGATAATGGGTGGCGACGGCCTGACAAAATTTTATCCGGTTGAAAGGACCCTTAGAGAATCAAAGATCGGCGAAATTGTCGCAGGTACAAACGAAGTGCAAAAGCTGATTGTTTATAGAACAGCCATGGCAAACAGGAAAAATTATAAATATCCATATCGCATTGTAATGGATCCTGAGATGAATATACCTGTGCAGAGCGCGAAAGAATCTCAATTCCGGGATATCGAAATCAATGCCGAAAACATCTTAAAAGTGTTGGCGGATGATTATAGATGTAACCCGGGTCTGTGTATGACTATAAATGATCTGATGGCTTGTACCAATGGCAAAAAAGCCGCAATTATCCAAGCTGTCAAAGAGTTGGATGAAATGCAGCTGGTCTATGTATATAAATCGGAAAAGGGTGCCGCCAGCATGGTAAAAGCCAACTATGAAGGGTTGAGAAAAGCTTTCCCCAGAGAGTATTATCAATGGTTTCCCAAGGGTTATGATGGGGACAAATTATTTTAAACGATAGTTTAACAGTACATAGCTATACAAGGACAACGCGGCCGGAACGAATTTTCCATACATTGAAAGCCAGGTGCTGTTAACGGCAAACGGCTGCATGGGTGCGGGAAGTGTTGCGCGTAGATGAACCGCAAACCCGCCTCATCAGCCATGGTAACGGGCCATCTTGCTTTGATGTGCATTCACCATCGGGTTTAGAACATTTAGGACGAATTTACAAGAATATGCTCACTACATATGGTGTGCAACATCGTTGGCACATCATGTGCAGGTTTAAAGTGCTTATATTCCTTCAGCTCATTGGCGAGCAATCAAGAACATAGTCATTTCACAGATGGTTGATGCAATACATGCCTGCAAATGTAAAAACCATACAGAGAATTGCATCAATCATCTCAACGCTATGTTTTACAGGACATAATTGGGGATTAGGACACAGTTGATAGGGTGGAGTTTTGAATGAAGGATATAATCCAAAGATTACAGGAACACTGCACAACAAAAGGTAGTGCAGTTGCATTTAGCCACATCACAGATATCAATATAGAGGGAAACAACATTAGTAACGCGCAGGTTGATGTTACGTATGATCAACTGTTGAGCAAAATTAAAAACACGGCGTTGCTTTTATCTGAAAAATATAATAAAGGTGATCGGGTATTATTGATATACCCATCCGGTATTGATTTTGTCGTCGCCATACTAGCCTGTTTTTACACAGGCGTAATCGCCGTGCCCTGCCATAAGCCAAATCCGAAAAGAACGGGAGACAAGGTACATGCGATTATTGAAAACTGTAAACCAAGCGGGATATTAACAAATGAGCAGTATTATCATTTTTTAGCCCGAACCATGAAGGAGATCCCGCTTGTTAAAATAACTGGTGAACACATGGATTTGCCTTCTGAACAAACTGCTTGCTCACTGAAATGCACTGAAATAAACGGGGATGACATAGCACTTTTGCAGTATACATCCGGATCTACTTCCGATCCGAAAGGAGTTATTGTAACTCGCAAAAATATCAGCAGCATGTGTGAATTCATTGACTATTATCAGAAAGTGCAGGACACTGATAAATCAATAACCTGGCTGCCCAATTTCCATGACATGGGCTTGATTGAGGGGTTGCTCAAGCATCTATATATGGGTACTCAGTGTTTTATCATATCAACACAAGAGCTGTTTATCAAGCCGCAGCTTTGGTTGTATTTTATGTCAAAATATCGGATTAATCTTAGTGGAGCGCCTAATTTTTTATTTGAGAAATGCTTAGATGATACTGTCGTGACAGATCGTCTGGATTTGTCATGTATTTCAGTTCTATATAACGGTGCAGAGCCAATCCGATACAAAACCATATCGCAATTTTACAAAAAATTTTCAAAAGTGGGGTTAAAGGTTAATGCCTTGTACACCGTGTACGGGTTGGCTGAGGCAACCCTGCTTGTGACAGGCAAGACCAGGGAAGATGTCTCAAAAGTAATTGCTTATAACGACACACTTGAAAATAATGTTTTGATTTCACTGGACGAACCTGATTGTGAATATAAGCATGCGATTGTCAGTTGTGGCGAGATCAATAGAAAATACTGTGATGTTGTAGTACTCGCATCCGAGAATAAGCAATGTGAAGAAAATCAAATTGGAGAAATCTATATCAAAGGTGACAGCGTAACGCCTGGCTACTGGAATAATGCAGTTGAAACCGAGCAGGCTTATAATCACTATATTAATAATGACGGCCCATACTTAAAGACAGGGGACCTGGGATTTATTAGGGAAGGGCAGCTTTTTATTACCGGGCGTTCAAAAGATATTTTTATTACAAATGGAAAGAACATATACCCACAGGATATTGAATTCACGATTGGAGAAGTCCATCCCTCCATCGAAGCCAGCGGGATTGCAGTATTCGCTACCGACAATGCGGATCACGAAATAGTCGCCGCTATTGAGCTGAAGCATCACTACAAGAATGTGGACTATGATGCATTGGCTGATGAAATCCACCGGCGTATTGTGGCGGAGCACTTAATCGAACTGAATGTTGTCTCATTTATCCGCACCTACAGTTTGCCCAAAACATCGAGTGGGAAAATCCAAAGATCCCGATGCAAAACAATGTATGTCGATAAGCAGATGAAGGTGCTGTTTCAGAAAACGTATCAACGGGATGCAAACCGCGACCTCATTGACAGTATTGAAATCGTGCTTGACCAAATCATCAGCGCCGATGAGCAGGTTTCTTATTCTGCAGACCTTGAAAAAAGTTTTTTGGAATTAGGGGTTGACTCCATTCAATTAATCCAAATCGCACACAAGATTAATGACAAGTACCATCTTGATTATGCCCTGGAAGATTTTTTGGATGGCAGAAATATCTTGCAGTTGGCACGCGATATCCGCTCAAAAACCGAAGCAAATGATATGCGCAGCGATGAACCGGAACTCAGGGATGGACCGAGGGACAATTTCTTCCCTATATCGATCGGCCAGAAATCGTTGGTTGTTATTCAAAATTCACAGCCGGAGCACGGTTTATTAAATATCGGCAGAATCATAAAACTAAAAGGACAAGTCAGGAAGTCTGATATTCTAGAGATTTTAAATAAACTGGCAAACTGCTTTGAACTGCTATCCGCAAAAATGGTATTCAGCGGAAGTGAACTGATATTCACATTTGATCGTGATTTCGATCAGGATGTTTCTATCCTGCAGGATGATACACGGCCTGTCTATAGTATAGCAGATCGTCTCACCGATGAATTTTATCGCCCCTTTGACCTGATGAACCAGCATTTATTTCGAATCCATATCGCTTATGATGAAACCGGATATACATTCCTTTCGTTCTCTTTCCACCACATCATTGCTGACCTGTGGTCGCTCACTTTATTTATGGATGCATTTTTCTCTCTTTTAAAAGAACCACAAATACACATAGCAGCGAATATAGGGCTGGAGTACAGGCATTATGTGGCTAAGACAAACAGGTTATTGGAAAGTAACCAGTATGCGGATAAGATGGAAGGGTTTAGAGCTTTCATTCAGGACAAGTGGGCTCTTGCAGACATCGATTTTCTCTATAAAAAAGATCACATCAATGATACTTACACAGGGAATAGTGAGAGGATTACATTGTCGCCGGTAGTTTCTGATAGGATTCATCGGTGCTGCCAGGAGAACCAGCTTACCCAATACACCTTCCTATTCGCTGTATTCGAACTGTTAATGCACTTATACACGGGACAGGATGAGGTCATTATTGGCTCAACATATGCCGGGCGAGATAAAAAGGATTATAGTTCTACCTTTGGTTTTTTCACGAATTTATTTCCGGTCCAAACGGAAGATCTTAATCAGATAGTGACCGTCAAACAGTTCCTGCAGCGTGTCAAAGATAAAATCATGGGGCATTTGCGGTATTCAAATATCCATTTATCTGAACTGGTGAGAAATCTGCACCTGACTGAAAAAGCCAATAATTATTCCGTTTTTAATGTTGTTTTTAGCTTTCAAAATACCATACGTTTAAACAATCATAATTACGCCAGTGTTGCACTATCCAAATCCGAAAGTATTACACTCTATGATTTTGAGTTGGAATTTATAGACCTTGCGAAAAGATATACTTTGTTTGATATCGACTTTCAAATGGTGTTCAACGGAACGTTTATTGAAGGTGATGTGGTATATAATGCAGACTTAATCGACAACAAAACGATTCAAACAATGGTATCGCATTATAAGCTGTTGCTTGAAAAGGTAATTGAGGACTGCAATGCCAATATAACAGATCTGGATTTATTGGATGCTTGCCAAAAGGAGACTGTATTTGCTGAGATCAACCAAAGCTATCAGGGCAATTACCAGGTATCAGACGGCCTCTTATCCAAATTCGGCAGAATTGTCAATCACAGTCCGGATGCGGTTGCTGTTATTGATAGGGAGAATCATATAAGCTATGCTGCAATGAATGTGTTGTCCAATCGGCTGGCAAATAGAATGAAAACCCACTCAGAATCTGTTGGTGTAATGGTGGGAAGAAATGTATATTACCCTGCCAGTTTGCTGGCTGCATTAAAAAAAGGAAAAGGAATCGTTCCGATTGATCCGGATATGCCCTTAAACCGGCAACAGCACATTGTCAACGAGTGCAACATAGACCAATTTATTGTTGAGCGGGAATACGTTCCACGTGTGGAAGCGTTGCTGTCTAATCATTCTGGAAGTTACCTTGTATGTGACGAAGTGTATTACAATCCCGAACTTGAATGCGATAACGAAATTATTCCAACAAAGTCCTTGGATAACTATGTCTATACTGTTTTTACTTCTGGCTCCACAGGAATGCCAAAGGGTGTCAGTATTCGGGAAAGAAACATTATTCCTCTATTTGAATGGCAGGAAACGTATCATAATATGGCAAGGGATACCCGGTTAATCCAGTGTCTGTCGTTGGGATTTGATTTTGGAATACAAGAAATTATTGCTACGATATTCTATGGATGCCGTTTGTACTTTGTAGAGCCGTATGTACCGCTGAATCCCGAAGAATTTGCACTGTACAATGATAAATTCTACATCAACATATTTTATATGACTCCATCAATGGCCAGCAATATTGTAAAGCATGGCAAACGCCTCAACCATGTAAGGCGTATATTGCTTGGTGGGGAGATGCTTTCCATAGAATTGACAAAAGCTCTGAGAGGCATTCTGGATGAAGAGTGCATCATTACCAATGGGTATGGGCCGACGGAAGCGAGTATTAACTGTCTTATGTTTGATGTGCACCGGGGGGTAAACCTTGATGCATTGCCTGGCCATAGCATACCTGTTGGCTCCAGCACCGGTACAGCAAAATTAATTGTGGTAGACAAAAAACACAGGCTTGTAACACCAGGGATCGTCGGTGAATTATGTATCTGTGGAACCTGTGTATCTGACGGTTACATCAATAATCCCGAATTAACCTCAGAAAAATTTCCAACCCTTGATTCTGTTTTTGGAACAAACTATTTTGGCAGCAAGCGCATGTATCTAACCGGCGATAAAGCTTGTGAAATTTCACCTGGGCAATATGAATTTCTCGGCAGGGATGATTCCCAGGTGAAGATTAGGGGCTTCCGCATCGAACTGAATGAAATTACAAATGCGCTTAAGAAACACCCATCCATTAAAGATGCAGTGGTTGATGTGGAAGGGAAAGGCACGGAGCAGATGATAACGGCCTATCTTGTTACAGATAGCCAATCGCTGGCTTCATCCGATCAACAGCGCAGCTATCTTGAAGACCAACTACCGTATTATATGATACCAGGTGAGTTTTACCTGATTGACAGTATTCCGCTGTCCGGTAATGGAAAACTTGACTATAGCAAGCTGAAGAACATAAAGACAAGCAAACTTGAACGCGTACATACACCAAAGAAATATGCGGAAGACAATGAAACCAAAAAAATCATCTTTACCATTTGGAAGGCGGCATTACAAGACGACCGTTTTTCCTATGATGATAATTTCTTCGATATCGGAGGCCATTCTCTACAAATTATTGATATACATAAGCAACTGGAAACGCACTTCGGTAATAAAATTCCTTTTTCAAAGCTGTTCGAACTCCCAACAATTAACCTGTTGGCAGAGTATATCAGTAATGTGGCTTCTGGCGATGAGGGCATTACAGTTCCCGGGGAGTATGATCAACAAATTCGCAACCGAAAACAGTTGAGGGAGCAAAACTGGAAGCGCACAAGAGGGGGATAACAAAAGAACCTACGGGATCGAAATAGACCGGGAAGCCGCATGGGTTGTATGGTTCGGTGATAAAACAGGCCGTATCAGCAGACGCAAAGGCATCCGAATATAGCTTTTGTCTCAGCCTTGGATACTATCTATGCCACCATATACGTGGCGGAATGGAGTTAAAAATGAGTTATAGTCCTTTTGATATCGCAATTATTGGTATGGATTGCCAGCTGCCTCAAATTGCCGATACAGGCGAATTCTGGCAAGCCGTTCAAAATGGAGAGGAGAAAATAGCCCGCTTTACAGATGATGAGCTAAGGCAGTCGGGAGTAAGCGAGGAAACGCTTGCAAATCCGTATTATATCAAAGCGGGTACCTATTTAGAGGATGCAACCAAATTTGACAACAAATTCTTTGGATATCTGCCGAGAGAAGCCCAATTAATTGACCCGCAGCAAAGAATATTTTTGGAATGCTGTTGGAAGGCAATGGAAGATGCCGGCTATGTAAGAGAGAAATGTGATAGCAGGGTTGGCGTTTATGGCGGATGTAATTTAAATACATACCTGTTAGCAAACATACTGGATGGGACGACGTTGGATATCCTGGGCGATAAATACGGCGACCAACAAATTATGATCGGCAATGACAAAGACTATATTACAACTCGCGTTTCATTCAAGCTGAACTTAGACGGTCCCAGTGTTAATATTCAGGCTGCCTGCGCCACTTCATTATATGCGATCCATTTAGCATGTGAGCAGATCAATAATGGTGCTTGTGATATGGCTATTGCGGGTGGATCATCGATCAGATTCCCCCATAAAGTGGGGTACTTCTATAAGGAAGGCGGCACTTTTTCCAAAGATGGACATATCTACTCATTTGATGCAAACGCCCAGGGAAGTCTGCCGGGTTATGGCGCGGGCGCCGTTGTCCTCAAACCCGTAGAAAAAGCAATGAGAGACAAAGACCATATTTATGCAATTATTAAAGGCAGTGCCATTAACAACGACGGCGGAGGCAAATCAAGCTTCACTGCACCAAATGTACTGCGTCAGGCGACAACTTTTATAGAAGCTGTGGAAATGGCTGAGGTGCCCATGGAAAGCATCTCATACATTGAGGCGCATGGATCGGGAACCATCATGGGCGATCCCATCGAAGTGGAAGGCTTTCGAACGGCTTTTATGATGTCCAATGTTCCGTCGGATCTCTCACATAAATGTGTCATTGGTACCGTAAAACCCAATATAGGCCACTGTGATGCAGCAGCGGGTATCGCAGGGATTATAAAAACAGCACTATGCTTGCAAAACAAAGTATTGCCGCCGCTTGTCAATTTCAGTCGATTGAACAGCAATATCAATATTGATGAAACGAACTTCTCTTTTATCAATAAAGCGCAAAAGTGGGAGGTTAAGGGATACCCGCTTAGGGCAAGCGTTAACTCATTGGGAATGGGGGGACATAATGCCAATATCATCTTAGAAGAACCTCCGGTCTATCCCGAAGTGCGTGAAGAGGTAAAAGGCACAAAGATTATTTGTCTGTCTGCCAGAAGCAACAATAGCTTGAGAGCAATGCAGTCCAACCTACGCGATTTTATCAATCAAAACGCATCTGTCAGTTTAAACGATATCGAATATACACTGCATTTGGGACGCAAGGAGTTTGAATATCGCAAGGCATATGTATGCAGGGATAAAGATGAACTGCGAAACAAGTTGGAAAACGAGTTGCCGGATGTACAGAAACTCACCGCACAGAAGAAACTAATTGTCCTCGTTTCCCCGCATGATACGGCACCTCTCCGCTTTATGCGTGAAATGTATGCTGATCTGCAGCAATTTCATGAAGCTATCGACCGCTTAAAGCCAATGCTGGCTGCTGAAACAACAATAGTGCTGGAGAAACTTCTATCAGGACAAGCTTGCGACATCCAAGGCGATGAGATGAAAACATGTCTGGTATTCCTATTCAGCTATGCCCTCATCCAATATTTTTCAAGTATTGGTTTAATGCCGGAGACAGTATTGGGGTCCGGTATGGGAGCGTTGTTGGAAGAATGCTTAGCAGACGCATCACAGATGTCGAAAACACTATCGCGCTTACAAAGCGGCGAGGATATCGGCGTCATTTCAGATAAGCAACCGGATGCAGTCAAACTATCCGATGATATTTTGGGCAACATTCAACAGTATTTGTTTGCCGAAATTGGTGCGACACATGCCGCTGCCCTAAATGAACACGGACTGGTTGCGCACACTGTTTTTGATAGTGACAAAGGGGCTGGTATTACCGCTGCAGAAACCCTGGGCCAATTCCTGGGTGGAATTTGGGAGGCCGGTGGTACTGTCAAATGGGATCAATATCACAGCGGCCATGTATACCATAGAATTTCGTTGCCCACCTACCCATTTGAAAAAGCTGAAATGAGATTCAGTAATAAACCCGCCTTTAAAAACGCACCGTCCCCTCAAACAAAGGCCTCCAATGTATCTCTGGAGAACAACTTGAAGGGATATTTAAATGTCGAGGAAGTTGTTGTTGACCTGATTGAAGAGATTACCGGATGTAAGGCAAATGATTTACAAATAGACGTTACCACACTGGGAATGTCTTCGCTGCAATGTGTCCAGTTTACCACACGGGTGAATGACATTTTCAGCATAGCATTAGAAGAATATGCAATCGAAGATGCTGAGTCTATTGATGCAATCATTCATATGATAAAAGAGGAGAGAAAGAAATGAGAAACATTGAAACAATCAAGAGCGATATCGTAGAAATCTTCAGCGACTTGTTGGGAATTGATAAAATTGATTACGATGACAATTTTTTTGATTTGGAGATCAATTCTTTGCTTGCAACTCAATTGCTGTACAGGGTAACGCAAGAATTTGATACAACTATTTCCCTAAAAGAGCTTTTCTCCGCCCCCACAATTAATGAACTTGCCCAACTAGTTGTAGATAAGGAAGGCGAACAGGGGGCAACCCCAGGGGACGGCGTGAATGATGCTGCAAATAGTCAGCCGGTGAGCACAAATGCAGATCAAATCGTTGACCAACTTTCTGATGGAGAAGTAAGTGAGCTGCTGAAAAAACTGGGCGAAAGTTAAGAACAGTGTTGTGGAAAGGAATATAGTATGAATTTCAGCTTGTATTTCCATAATGATAATGATTTTCAGAAAAGCAGGGATGGATATAAATTCATTCTGGATGCGGCAACCTATGCCGATCAGAACAAATTTAAAACCATTTGGATTCCAGAGCGCCATTTTGATGAATTTGGTGCAAGTTACCCAAATCCAGCAATACTGCTGGCTGCGATCAGCAGTATTACAGAAGAGATCAGGCTGCACTGCGGCGGCCTGCTTCTTCCGCTGCATAATCCTATTAAAGTGGCTGAAGATTGGGCTATGCTGGATATACTGTCAAAGCAAAGAGTCGGTATTGCTTTTTCAAGTGGCTGGCATGTAAAAGATTATGTTCTGGCGCCGGAAAATTTCAAAAATAAAACCGATATTTTACACGAGTATATGAATACGTTTAATCGGCTTTGGATGAATGGGGAGCATTCGGGAATCAATGGAAACGGCGACTGTGTTAACGTAAAAGTATATCCTCAACCCCAAAGCGACGGTATGCCACAATGGCTGACAACCGTTATGGCAAATGATAATACCTGGAGCGATGCCGGAAAGCTTGGACTGAACGTATTTACTGATTTATTGGTTCAAAGCAAGTCGGAACTGAAAAAAGGGATTGCACTTTATAGGCAAACTCTACAGGAACACGGGCACAATCCCGAGTGCCACACGGTAACGCTGTTGCTACATACATTTGTGGGGGACCCGGACGAAAACATTATCGATGTTGTCGAAGCGCCGTTTAAAAAGTTTTTGCTCAATCATCTGAAATTTTTCTACAAGTATGCAAAAGCCAATAAAAGCAATATTGGGTTTGATCCTGATATGTTATCGGAAGAAGATATTGATATGCTTATCAGCATGGGCATAAAAAAATACTTCAATGGTCAATCATTAATCGGTTCCTTTGAACAGGTAAAAGGGTATGTAACCCAATTTGCCGTTATGGGTGTAGATGAAATCGCCTGTTTGATCGATTTTGGGGTCGACAAAAAGACAATCTATAACAGGTTGCCGAATTTGAATAAGCTCAGGCAGTGCTATGAATAAGCAGAGCCTTGAACACCTCATATTCGGATTAAGGCGTTGACAACTGCATAGTTCGATAGTGGTTGGCGCGATTAGATGGAAAGACCGCCACACAGTCTGTTGATCTGATAAAGCAAACGAGTTGGTGCAGTTTAAACTGCCGCAATGCACTGAAGATGATGACCCGTGATGAGCACAATGCTCTAAAATGTGGAAAAATCTCAAGTGGCGATAGTGGGGAGGGGATCCCATCTATCCCTTTCGGTACATTGGAAAGGATGGTTAAGTCGTGAGTCAATCAAAAAAAGAAGAACTAAAAGCTATTTTAAATGAGAAAACCTCCCTTGTTAACCTATCTAGTGCCCAGGAAAGATTATGGTTTCTTCAGATACTTGAGAGTGAAAGTTCCTTTTATAATAATTTTGCAGTTTTTCGGGTAGGCGAGATCAACTATAGTATTTTACTCGAAGCAATCCATTCTATAGTAGCGCAAAGTGTTTTATTGCGTTCTAAAATTATTAGCGTATCCGGCAAGCCTTTTTTTGCCGAAACAAGAGATTACAGGCCTGTGGTCGATAGAAAGGATTTCTCAAACCAAAGTCTCGACCAACTGGAGTATGCCATCCAACAAGATATCAGTGAACGGATCGACCTGGATAAAACCGGGCTGTACCGGATTAAAGTATATAAGCATGATAATGATCATTATTTAGTATTCAATTTTCATCATATCATTCTGGATGGATGGTCTTTGGGACTATTTTTTGCAGCGCTCTCCAGGTACTACACCATATTATCAAATCATGGGCGTATAGAACAAAAAGACTATGTTATTGATGATCATTTTTCAGAGTTTGTCAAATATGAGCGCGAAGATTTACTTGCAAGTGGCGACACCCGAATTCAGTATTGGAAAGAGGAACTATCCGATTATACCGACTTTGAGTTTCCGTTGGATAAATCACGCCCGAAAAAGAACGCTTATATAGGCAAGAAAAAAGAATTGCAAATAGAAGGGGAGCTGTACAGTCAATTCAGCCGGTTGTGTAAAAAGAATCGATTGACAACATTCTCCGGGCTATTGACTGTGTTCTATATTCTCCTCACAAAATATACGAAGCAAAATGATGTTGTAGTGGGTACGGCGTATGCAAATCGTCTCTCTATGGAATTTGAAAAAACGATTGGCACCTTTTTAAACTCCATTCCGATACGATTGAATATCAATGACCCTAGTATGAGCTTTATTGAATGTGCAAAATCAGTTCAAAGAACTGTGTTGGAAAACCAAATGAATCAAATCCCTTTTGTTAAAATAGTGGAATGCTTAAACCTGGAAAGAGATTTGAGCAAAAATATGCTCTTTCAAATCCTATTCGTTTTTCAGAACATGGGTCTCTCAACACCACAGTTTAATGGCAGCCAATCGGAATATTTGAGCGAGTACTATAATAATACTTCGCGCATGGATTTGGAAATTCATATATGGGAAAAAGACGAAGCATATACGGTCTATCTGTTTTACAACAGCGAACTGTTTTATGATGAAACCATAGATCTTTTGTTATCTCATTTCCATACACTTTTTGACGAGTGTGCCAATTCCGGTAAATCTGTGGCACAATTTGCGCTGCCACCATACCAGATTGACGGCGTATTGCGGCCGGTTATTTCGGACGAGTACAAAAGCTATGATATATTCGCCGGTTTTCATGAAACCGTTCATCTGACACCAGATAAAACCGCACTTGTTTTTAAAGGGCAGAATATTACCTACTCCGCACTAAATGATTTGGTGAACCGCTTAAGAGACAATATCATGTCGTTAGATATGAACGGTAATTATGTGATCGGATTGTATCTGGAGCGCTCCATTGAAATGGTGGCGATGATCATTGCCGTAATCAGCAGTGGCTGTGCTTACATGCCGATTGATCCTACAATTCCAGTTGAGCGCGCCTTTGACATTATAAAGGATTCCAACATCAATTATCTGTTTCACAATTTAAAAGAGGATGACTCCAGGCTACGGGAATTGTCGGATAAGGCAGTGGTACAGCTCGTTGATATTCACCGGAACATGAATAGTGCTCCGCTGGATGAAAATCATGCTGAACAGAATCATTTGGCATATATTATGTACACCTCGGGCTCCACGAGAACGCCAAAAGGGGTTATGGTTACAAGGGAAAATCTGCAAAATTACCTGCTGGGCTGGGATAAGGTTATCACCCGGCGCGGCACATGGCTTGGTTTGACCAACTATAATTTTGACCCATCTATTATTGAACTCGTTTGGGCTATGAATAATAGCAGTAGAGTTGTATTGTGCCCGGGGAATATATTACAGTTTTTTTCCGGTAATCAATACCATGAGATACTAAAAAAACACTATATTACACATCTGCAGCTGGTTCCAAGCCTTGCAAAACTTATTTTTGCAGATAGATCATATGCGAAATATTTTGATACGCTGGAATATGTATTTATCGGGGGTGAACTGTCAACGAAGGAATTGTATCGAACGATCCTTTCGATGACTTCAGCCAGACTAATGAACTTATATGGGACAACCGAGACGACGGTGTGGGCAACCTACCATGAGGTTAGTGATGCCGACGAACCAAATGTAATAGGAGCTCCTCTCGAAAATGTCACCTTGATGATACTCGATGAGGACAAACAACCTGCGCCACAAAATATACCTGGGGAACTATACATGGCAGGGCCATGTGTAACAATGGGTTATATCAATAATCCCAAATTGACAGAAGACAAATTCACGATCATTCATGGCCAAAAGGCATACCAGACAGGAGATATTTGTAAGATTGACAGTCGGGGTCGCTTGATTATTGTGGGGCGCAATGACAGGCAAATCAAATTGAGGGGGTTCCGCATTGAGCTGGAGGAAATAGAAGCGCATATTACCCGGCTTTCCAATGTGAAAGAATGCCAGGTGCTCCTTTGCGGTGAAAATGAAAATGAAATGGAATTGGTTGCATTTATTTCTGTAAATGATTTTCAAAACTTGCAATCTAACCGCGAACAAATCAATCAATTCCTAAAGATGCATCTGCCTTTTTATATGGTTCCAAGCAAGTATATGTTTTTTGACAGCTTGCCTCGCAACAATAACGGCAAATCAGATTTAAAAAAGCTCAAAGCAGCTTATTATAAAGAGAGAAGTTCGATGATTCATGAACTCTCTACACAAGCGCAACGAATTCCCTATGAACGGGTTTCGGGGCTTCAGGACTGGATATATTGTTATCAATATAGGGTGGCTGGGCCTGTAATTGCATGGGAGCCGGGGCAATTTGTCGATTTTGGAATCGTTTTTGTTGATGGCATCACTGCAGATTCAAAAAATCTAATTGACCGGCTAGGATGCCTGTGCAAAGAAATTGTTGTTATTCACAATTCAAGCAATTTTGAAATCATATCCCCCGTGGAATACGGGATGGATATCCAGAGTTATGAAAGCTATCAGTCCCTTTTTAATCAGATATTCGAACAAGACAGGCCCCCTGCTACTGTTTTTAACATTTGGGGCATCAACACGGAAAGTGAATATCACCCTGAAACATACAAAAGCCTATCACTTGCCTACTTCAATTTTTTCAAGACAATGATGAACTTCGAAGATAACATTTTGGATGTAAGTGTGATAGCAACCAATGGGCTTGCGATAGATCATCGTAGTCAAGTCAACCATAACAAATCATTCATACAGATTGCTTGTACCTGCTTTTCACAGGAAGAGCATGTGATCCACTGTACCTATTTGGATTTTGACGGTACAGAGCTTCAGGAAAATCAAAATCACATTTTTGAATCGGCCATTGCCGAATCTCACAACAGAAGCAGCCGGGATCTCATTGTAAGGCAAGGCAATTATTATGAAATTTCTTACCGTAAAGCGAACCTGACATCGGGGACAAACAACCTGTTAACACAAGATACCTATCTCATTTTTGGCGGGGTCAAAGGAGTCGGCCTTGAAATGGCACATTTCCTTTCAAAAAAGACCGGGGTTACCCTGGTTTTGGTGGGTAAATCTAAGTTCCCGAGCGAGGAGACATGGGATGAGCTGCAGAGCGCTGAATCAGCAGAGGGTGAAAAATGGCGTGAAAGAATAGCGAGGATAAAGCAAATCAAGGACAATGGTGCTCGTGTAATCATCAAACACGCTGATATTACCAATATCCAAGAACTGTTTGATCTGGATAAGAGTTTAAAGGAAATGAATATTAAGGTCAATACAGTTATTAACTCGGCCGCAAAAGGGAATACAGGTTTTATTCGATTTAACGAGAAAGACAAAATGGCTCCGGTCATTCACAACAAAACGATAGGTGCCTATAATATACATAAAGTTTTTGGAGATCAAATTGAGTTCCTTGTTTTCAACTCCTCCTTATCATCGGTACTTGGAGGTGTTGCCGGATATGACTATTGTGTATCGAATATAGCATTAGATACATATGGCCATTATCTAAATAACAGGGGCTATAAAGTCATTACAATTAATTGGGACGCTTGGAAAGAAGTCGGCATGGCCTATGATGCTGCGCGGAAATTCAATAAAGACCATAACCAAATGCTTTCTGACGGAATTACCATTGAAGAGGCAGCGCAATTACTCCACTTGATATTTTCAAGTAACATCAACGATGACTGTACCCAAAGAAAATTAATTATCTCTTTTTACCCTCTTATGGAAAGATATAAAGACCGTTACGACTTTAGCCTGTTTGATCCATTTTCTCTGTTGGTGGGCCCGGAGCAAACCAAATCGTTAATCGAGGATTCCGAAATTCATAACATTGGGTTAGAGGATAAATTAAAAACGATATGGAAAGCTGTACTTAAAGTTGAAACGGTGGGGTTGAACGATAATTTCTTCGACCTGGGTGGGAATTCAATTTTGTTAATACAAGTGCTTGATATGCTGAAAAAAGTTGTCGATCAGGACATAACAGTCAACACTTTATTTAATTACCCTACCATCTCTGCTCTGGTCCAGTATATTGAACAGAGAAACCAGGCGGATCATGTGGTGGCTATGAGTGAATCCATCAATAAAGAATCCGGCAAGGAAAGACTGAATAAAAGGCTTCAGAGAATGAAGAAAGGAAACGATTTACAGTAGTATGGAAGACATGAATGGGCTTGAGATTGCGGTTATTGGCATTGGATGCCAGCTCCCTAATGCTAAAAATAAGCAGGAGTATTGGAAGCTTTTGCAGGCGGGCAAGAGTGGTATATCACATTTTTCTGAACAGGAATTAATGGAATCCGGTGTTCCCAAAGAAGATCTTGTGAATCCCAATTATGTCCGGGCCAAAGGGATAATAAAACAAGCCGAAGAGTTTGATCCTGAATACTTTGACTATACGTCGATAGAAGCGAACTACTTAAACCCACAACATCGGGTTCTGCTTGAGTGTGCAAACGACGCCCTGCTGGATGGGGGATATTCAGGAAATAAGGCAAATTTACGCATAGGGGTATATGCATCAGCATCTACAAATTTCTATTTAAATGATATTGTCAACCATCAAGCAAAGGAAAATCCATCTCAACTGATCCTTTTGAATGATAATCATTTCCTGGCTACTACAATATCATATAAACTGAACCTGTGCGGTCCCAGCATGAATATCCAAACCGGTTGCTCTTCTTCTTTGGTTGCCATCCATTTGGCTTGTCAGGCATTGCTCAGCGGGGATATGGATATGGGGCTGGCCGGCGGGGTTTCGATCAGCCTTCCGAATAAAAGCGGATATCTGTATGCACCGGATACAAATCATTCACCCGATGGGTTTTGCAGGGCATTGAGTAAAGATGCTGCGGGAACCGTACCGTCAAATGGCGCCGGCATGGTTTTGCTTAAGAGATATGAAGACGCAGTCGAAGATAATGATCACATATATTGTGTGATCAAGGGCTCATTCGTCAATAATGATGGAAATAAAAAGCAGAGTTATCCGGCTCCCAGTGAAGAAGGTCAATTGGATGTAATCAAAAATGCGTTTTCCATATCAGGGGTCGACCCTGCGACAATATCATATATCGAGGCGCATGGAATTGGAACACTTATTGGCGACGCAATTGAAGTGGGCGCTTTGACAGATTACTATCGCATGTATACAAAGGAACCCGGATTTTGTGCAATCGGATCTGTTGACAGCAATATTGGTCACTTGGATGTCGCGTCAGGAGTAGCCAAACTGATTAAGGTTGCATTGATGGTGCAGCACAAGCGTCTCGTGAAAATGCCGCGCTTTTCAGAGGCAAACAAGAACATAAGCAATGATGCAAGCCCATTCTATCTGCTTAATCAAAACAGGGAATGGTGCGTGAATGGCGGCCGTTTACGGGCGACGGTTAGTTCGTTTGGTGTTGGTGGCACCAACGCATTTCTCATACTGGAAGAAGCGCATGCAAAGCCGTCGACCGAAGGCACTGACAGTTATCACCTGATGACCATCTCTGCACATCATTCTAAATCCCTGAGACAGTTGCAATCTGATCTGTTACAGTATATTCCAGCTCTTACTGAGAAGCAGCTCATTGACACGGTACAGACATATACAATCGAGTCAACCACATTTGATAATCGTCAATTTTATACGTTCTCGGATAAAGCCTCACTCATAGACCAATTGATGCAAAGCAAATCGGACTTGAAAAAGGAGTATCATCTTGATCATTCCCCTATCGTATTCTTGTTTTCCGGCCAGGGGGCTCAGTATGCGAATCTGGGTAGCAGCTTATACAAAAGCCTGCCTGTTTTCAAGAAGTATTTTGATCAGTGCCTGCATATTTTAAGGCAAGAACATAACTTTAATTATTTTGATTACGGCAGCGGTGAAAAGAGCAATGCTGAAGATTTATTATATTCTCAAATAAGCATATTCATATATCAGTACGCTATGTTTTATACATTGCAAGAGTTTGGCATTACGCCATCACTCCTGATCGGACATAGTTTAGGGGAATATGTTGCGGCTTGTGCAGCGGAAGTATTTACATTAAAAGAAGCCATTTATTTGGTTTATCATCGTGCCAAACTGATTCAAAGCACACCAGATGGCAAAATGGTCGTAGTATTTAAAACAGAAGAGGAAATACAATCATATCTATCGGAGCACCTATCGGTCGCATCTGTAAATGACCAGTTTTCAGTTACTGTTTCGGGCACAGAAGATGAAATGATACGCTTAATGGAAACGCTGAAAAAGGAAGGAATTGCCCATATTGAAATCGGCACGAAAAAAGCAATTCATTCGTCGGTCATGAAACAGATCGTCGAAGCATATTCTAACATTTTGCAAACAGTAGATTTTAAGAAACCAAACCGTAAATGGGTCAGTGCGATTGAACCCGGCCTAGCGGCGGAGGATGTTGCCAGTTGCGGTTACTGGATCAATAATTTGTGCAATACAGTTCGATTTTATGATGGGATATGCTGGATACAAAATAATTGCGAAAAACCGCTATATATTGAATTGGGTCCGGGAAATGCGTTGTATTCCTTATTGAAAATAATTCAAAGAAAAGCCGTGTGCTTTCCTGTTCTGCGCAGTGATCTTTCGCTGAACGGGTCACAATCCATACTAAACCCAACTGTGCAAGATGAATACTTATCTTTCTTAAACACAATCGGATTATTATGGAAGAATCATGTCGATATTGATCTCACCCGGATCTATATCGGAAAAAGCGTTTCCAAAGTCCCTATGCTACCATATCCATACAGGAAAATTCTATGTCGGTATGACCAAAAGAGCGTGAGTGTCAATCGCAAAGGGGTTCAGACCGCAGCGAGCACGGAACAGGAAAAAAGTATTCTAAAAATTTGGCAGAAGGTACTGAAAAACAATCATATTGGAATTGATGACGCATTTTTTGAGATTGGCGGCAACTCCCTGAAATTAATTGAGCTACAAGTGCGCCTGGAGCAGGGCGGGTATGCAATAGACCTGGATACGCTATATAAGCAAAATACAATTAGAAAGCTGGCGGCACATTATCTACAAGAGGGCGCTGCAAACGCATTGACGTCCAACAGCAAAGAGGCCATTGAAACCGAGGAGTATGCCCGTAACATCTATACAATCCATCGTGATTTTGCAGGTTTTAACCAATTCCTTTATAAAAACTGTTTCTTCAGTCTTCTTTTATCGCTCTTGCAGTCATATGATATAAACCCTTTGGTAATACTGTCAAACGATATGCTTATCTATCAGTCGGATGATCTGCTGGATATTGAATATAGAAGTCAAGATGCTATTGAGCATATCTTGATGGATGCCGGTGTACAGGTTGCAAAAAAAGATAGGGTTGAGAGTATATTTTTAAGCTTGTTGGAGGCAATCAAGTTAAAGCATCCCGTAATCATAAGTATCGACTGCTTTCATGAAGAGAGCAGGCCGGATACATATTTGCAAAGGCATGTCACAAATATGCTCTTGGTTTATGGCTATGACCCTGTGCAGAATACATTCTCTGTAATAGAGAGAATGTATTTGGATACATTGTCATATGAGAACAAAACCATTAGTGCGGAGGAAGTTGTTAGGTGTTATGAAGGGTATATTGATTGGTTCCGAAAGGATACAAGCAATGTGCTTGCCTCCTATTTCGAATTTGATATCACTGACGACAAAGCTGACGACGATTATAAAACAATATATGCGGGCACTTTTCATCGCTGCCATGCGTTGGTTGCCGAACGCCTCAACTTGCTGTCGGAATTCAAAAACACTTATTCAAAGATCATCAACAATGAAACGGTATTAGCTCAAAACGCGGAAAGGTTGATTGAGAAATGCAATAATATTATAAGTGCTAAGGCAGTTGAACAGTATAAACTGGAGCATTTAAACATCTTCTCCTGTGATGAAAATATTGAATCCTTACTCGGCGACATTATTTCCATTTGGGAGCGTATACGGAATGTAATCGCCAAATATTTCTATTCACATGTATATGCCGCTGCCTCATTACAGAAAACTGTAGGCCTCATCGATACAATTTATGATAAAGAAGTGCAGATTCTGGATATTCTGCGCAAATGCAATCACAATTGATTATTTGCAAATGCACTCCCTGCTGTAAGGAACATAATGGATGTTTTCAAATTTGCTTCTCATGTACCCGTAATGCTTTGATATCTCCGGTCTCTTATGTGACGCCACATTTTTTCTGTATGGGATAGCCTTTTACCATAAGAATTCACAGAGTTTGATGAAATTTCCCTGTCGACAGACCTTCAGGAGGTAAAAATGAATATAGATATTAAATGTATTGTTTGGGATTTAGACAATACGATATGGCACGGCACTTTATTAGAGAACGATACTCTCAAACTGAAAGGGAATATCGAACATATTCTTGCTAAACTGGATGCAAGGGGGATTCTTCATTCAATTGCCAGCCGCAATGATCCTTCTTCTGCACTGGCAAAGTTGGATGAGTATGGGTTGACACAATGGTTTTTGTATCCGCAAATCAGTTGGGGGGCTAAATCGAAGGCTGTCGAAAGAATCGGTAAGAGACTGAATATTTCTTTGGACACGATCCTGTTTATTGATGATCAAGAATTCGAACTTGAGGAGGTGCACAGTGCCCATCCAGAGGTGCTCTGCATCAACTCAGAATGCATGCCCGATTTATTGAATCATGAACGTTTGAATCCCCAGTATATCACTGAAAGTTCCGGCCGAAGAAGGTTAATGTATCTCGAAGACATGCAACGCAGCCAGGCGGAAGAGCACTTCGAAGGCCCGAATAACGCCTTTCTCGCATCGCTCAATATGAATTTTATAATATCGAAAGCAACTTCACATGATTTAAAAAGGGCCCATGAGTTGACGGTTAGAACCAACCAGCTCAACAGTACCGGCATCACTTATTCAATGAAAGAATTGGAACATTTTTTAGTTGATGAGAGTTATACTTTACTTGTTGCCGAGCTTACAGACAATTTCGGATCCTATGGGAAAATTGGTTTGGCACTGGTCCATAAATCAGACGAGGGATGGTATATAAAATTATTGCTGATGTCATGCAGGGTGATTAGCAGAGGAGTCGGCTCCGTTTTTCTAACGTATATTATGAAACAGGCGCAAGAGAATGGGCAGACTCTTTATGCAGAATTTAAGGGAACGGACCGAAACAGGATGATGTATATTACTTACTGTCTCGCTGGTTTCCGCGAGTATCAATCTGCTGACGATGGAGTGGTGATATTCAAGAGCACTTCTGATGTAACCGGTACGTTTCCGGAGTATTTACATATACAATATCCCGCGATGTAACTGAACTGGAGCGCCCATTTCAGCTGTTCCTCGGATCAATGCTTTCAACATCGCAATATGACTTTTTCTGCTCCTGATTGATGGTATAGTAACATAATATTTTATATTTATAGGTGGCGATTAGCGTGAAAACAAGATCAAACCAACTGCCACCTTAAAAAGGGCAGACTACCCCCTTGGTGAAGGAAACGATTTTTTTAAGCTGGGACTGATTTAGGAATCCGAATAGCGTCAGGATCGATAAGACCGTGGGCAACAAGCAATTTTGCGGCACGACGCAGCGACTTTTGCAACTCCTTTTTGCGGAGTTCAGATGGCATATCAATTTGATTCAGGTCGGAAGGGTTCCAAACCTCGCCGGTAGAGAGCATGTGAAAAACAGCAGTCAAAATCATTCTGGCAATGGCAATGATAGCACGTTTCTTTCCACGGCGTTTAACAATCGCTTCATACTTTATTCGGTAGTACGGCGCTTGCTTGGACTTTACGGCGGCGTGAGCAATTTCAACCAACGCAGGCTTGAGGTAAACCCCTGCTCTGGTAATCCGCACCGATTTTTTCTTTCCGGCGGATTCATTGTTACCGGGTGTAAGTCCCGCCCAGCGGCACAGACGCTTTGACGAATCGAACTGTGACATTTCCGTGCCGATTTCTGAAATGACGGTAATCGCGCTGTGACGGTTGATGCCGGGAACGGAGCAAAGCAGCCCAATTGCCGATTCAAATGGCTTTGCCAGTTCATCTACCACAGCATCCAACTTTTCAATGTGCCCCAAAAGATAATCGTAATAGACGATTCCACTAACTGATTTCAAGGTTATAAATACCGCATAAGAGCGACACTCTCAGGCCGTGACGTTTACGCTTGTTACGATAACGGCAACTGAAAATTCTAAACCTTTTTAAACGGCGATTAACGTGTTCAATTCGGATGCGGATGCGCGAAAGAGCTTTGTTGATACGTTTTTGTTCAGGGGTTAAAGGCTTATTTTTAGTTTTCTTTTTAGGAATCCAACAAACCGGGTGCAAATCTTCAATGCCTTGAAATCCGCTGTCGGCAAGCAAAATCAGCATTTTGCATAATTTCATTTTGGAGCGTTTGAAAATCGAAAAGTCATGTTCACTGCCCTTACCTTGAAATATCACCAAAACTTCTTTGCTATCAGCATCTATTACAATCAGTGTTTTGATTGTGTGACATTTTTTCTTCCCGGAGTACCATTTCTTCTGCCCCTTTTTGGACGTTCGATTTGTTGTTCCGTTACGTCAACCGCTACTACTTCCCGACTGCGCTGATTTCGCAATAATTCTCGTTTGGACGGCAAATTAAACAACCCGCACTCTATTAAAGTATCCTCAACCCATATTATTTGTTTGCCTATCACCGATGTCTTAACTAACGTATTAAGCCACACGCTATGCGTGTGTGAATAAACAAGTAGTGCAAAGAGGCCTGATGCAAAAGACCTCCTTTATTTGATATAATGACGATGGTTTTGCCAGCCACGCCATACCAAACAAAGGAGGTCGTCCAAAATGGACAACAATAGTTTAGCACATACGCGGTGGGAATGCACGTACCATATCATAATCATTCCGAAATATCGCAGAAGAGTGATGTACGGAGAGTTGCGCAAAGAAATAGGGGAGATACTGCGTAAATTGTGCGGATACAAGGAAGTAGAGGTATTATCAGGAAGCATTGGAAGTGATCACATACATATGTGCCTGAAAATACCGCCAAAGCTTACAATATCACAGTTCATGGGATACCTAAAAGGCAAGAGCGCACTAATGATTTTCGATAAACATCCAGAATACAAGAAAGGAACGAATCGGCATTTCTGGTCAAAAGCGTATTTCGTGAGTACAGTGGGTCTGAATAAAGAGGCACTCAAGGAATATATCAAAAATCAAGAGGATGCAGATATACTTGAGGATAAAGTAAACCCTTAAGCCCCTTTAGGGGCAGCCAAAGTATGAGATGGCTGGTAAAACCACGCCTTTAGGCGTTGCCAGTTCCATGCCCCTTATAGGGGCATTCTCAAACCACCACTTGAAGTAGTGGCATTCGTGATTCCGTAGTCGAACGCGATGTTTTCGTATGTGCGATACTCGCGCCAATACATCAGCGTTATGACGAGCCTGTCAAGAATGCTTAATTTCGGTTTTCTCCCACCTTTGGTACGTTGCTCCGCATTGTGTTTTTCAAGCACTTCAAACATTGTATCAAATGTTGTCTTACTTACGCCAAATAGTTTCTTGTACTCTTTTTCTTTCAACCCGGCAAGCCGAGCCGCATTATTTATTTTTGTATTCATACTTTTTTTATCGGAAATTTGCTGAAAATATTTAGTTAGTGGATACGTCTAATGTTCTTTCACCATACGGGCACGGACTTTCTGGGCGTCAGTCATCTGGAAGCCATCAATGGAAGCAACCACCTCATCCGCCTTTTTCTTGAGGGATTTTTTCAGCAACGGCACGCAATGTTCCGGATCAAAAACGTCTGAGTTTACAATGTAATCCGTGATGGATGAGGCGGAAACGCCAAACATGTCGGAAACGACAGCATCAAGAGCCACATTGCAGACGGTGAACACGTTTTGATAGCGGTTTTTCTCGCTGGATTTGCAGGAAATGAGCTTGAACCGTAGCGCATAAACTCCCGCAGGATGCGGATATCTTTGCCGGGGATGAAGCTGCCGGGAACAAGACCTATACGAAACAGGTCGCCAATCCATTTGGAATCTTTGGCGTCGTCCTTGTTTCCTTTAACAGTCTTTACCCATTTGGGATTTGCGATAGTGACGTTGATGGAATCCTCAAGCAAATTGAACACGGGAATCCAATACTTCCCGGTGGATTCCATGCAGACGTCACGGCAATTATTTTCCAGAAGCCAAGCCTTAAACGCAAGAATTTGGTTGTTGAAGGTAGAGAATCGCCGTTTCTGGTACTTCGGCTGAATTCCCTCCGTAATGATGAGCGTCGCGACAAAAAATGTCTTGTGGACATCCACGCCGCAACAGATTGGGTAGACAACGTTCACAATCCTGCCCTCCTTAAAAAATGGATGAAAGGAAGGCATTGACTGAACCGCCGCACATTTAACATAGGCTAAAACAATGATTAGCGTGCGGGTTCAAAACGCCACTTATTTGTGCTTGAAAGGCGGTTCTTACACTGTTTAATATGCTGGCTTGAGTCCCAGAAGACAATCTGCAACTCCTCCTACCGTGCTTTGTAGTTGCCTTCCTTTCAAGCCTATTTTACCACATTTGAGGGGAACGCCCCCGTTTTCATTACTATTTGTGCCGCCTCCTTCGGCGGCGGAATGGAGTTTAATATGATAATAGAAACCAACAGATTGTATCTAAGAGAAATGAGACAGTCCGATTACCCCGCTTTATGCAAAATGCTGCAAGATGAGGATGTTGTTTACGCATATGATGGCGTTTTTTCCGATGAAGAAACACAAGAGTGGCTGGACCGGCAACTAACCCGATATCAAGAATACGGCCATGGTCTATGGGCTGTAACGCTAAAAACAAGTGATGACATGATTGGGCAATGTGGACTTACAATGCAGGACTATAATGACGGCCAGATTCTGGAAGTGGGTTACCTGTTTCAAAAAAAGTATTGGCATCAGGGATATGCTACAGAAGCTGCAATTGCTTGCAGGAATTATGCTTTTGACAAATTAAACGCTGATGAAGTGTTTTCAATCATAAGAGATACCAACGTCGCCTCTCAAAATGTTGCCAAAAGAAATAGTATGACAATCGTTGATCAATTTGTCAAGCACTATCGCGGTGTTGATATGCCTCACTATTTATACTCGGTCAAGCGCAACGCTGTCCACCGTACAGCAGAAGATTAACCTGTAAATGGAATGGATGTTGCTATTTTGGACGGTTTCTGTAAGAAACTTCCTTTATAGCAACGTCCATTTGTATTTACAGTATTTCGTAAGCGCCAAATAAATAGGACATTCCAAATCTCGCAATGAAACTCTAAAATAGTCACAATAGGAAATTGAAAAAGTTGAGCTAACTTTTTCAACTGGATTGGGGCTGATGGTATAACCAGCAGGGAACTGGCGACACAGTATCGGATGGGGCATGAATACGGCGGCACAAATTAGGTTCTTCCGCAAATAGCCGTATACAGGCAATGAAGGATGTAATATAATAAACCTGAACAAAAAGAAGGTTTGGGGTGACATAATGCAAAAGACAAGCAGCATCGATATCCAAACATT